>Ga0302251_1000037_pt1 | contig 168254 bp, 142 predicted proteins | sample AAG_RA_Gln_MG_FD_193534 | JGI IMG/M metagenome (GOLD analysis project Ga0302251, IMG submission 193534) | Enriched activated sludge microbial communities from anaerobic digester in WTTP, New Holstein, Wisconsin, United States - AAG_RA_Gln | ecosystem: Engineered > Bioreactor > Anaerobic >... | reverse complement strand
CGAACGACGACATCACACACCCGATACCGGACCTTACCGGATTCATCACAGAGGGGCAGATAGTCCTCTCTCGCGACCTGGACGCAAAGAACATATATCCGCCGATAGACATCCTGACAAGCCTGTCTCGTTTGATGAAGGACGGCATCGGCAAAGGCTTCACGCGCGAGGACCATCCGAGCGTCTCAAGCCAGCTGTTCGCGTCATACAGCAGGGTGCAGGACGTAAGGTCCCTGGCCGGCGTGGTGGGCGAAGATGAACTGTCAAAGAACGACAAGGCTTCCCTTGAGTTCGGCAAACTTTTCGAGGACAGGTTCCTGAAACAGGGCAAGGAAGAAGAGCGGGAGATAGGCTATTCTCTCGACATGGCATGGGAGATACTCAGCACATTGCCCAGAAGCGACCTCACAAGGGTCTCGCTGTCAGAGATCCAGGAGCATATTAAAAAATCTGATTAATACTCGTCGAAAACGCTTATGTTTGGTTTAAAGCAGACCTCTTGCCGGCATCGGTGATCAGCCGTGCACAAAGAGGTCTGTTTTTAATCGGCTTATTTAAAGCTGAGACGTGCAATGCGGGCAGCGAGTCGCCATATCATCGATCTCAGAGCGGCAGTAAGTTCTATCAAACCGGCGGCAAGGACGGCTGACGCAGCAAGAGCAAAACGAACCGCAGGCATCGCTTGAAAGTGCGGCATATCCATCCGTCACCGCCGCAGCCTTTGCCGTATGTCCGGTGAAATACGCGGCACGGCGTTTATAAGCTCGGCTGTGTAGGGATGCGACGGGTTTGACAGCAATGAAGCCGCGTCTCCTTCCTCGCATAACGCGCCGTCTTTCACCACCATTATACGATCGGCCACACGCCCCGCCAACACAAGGTCGTGCGTTACAAACATCATTGCCGCGTTATGCGCCACCCTCTTTTTAAGTATCTCGATTATATCCCTGCGCGTCGACACGTCCTGCATCGACGTCGGCTCGTCGCAAAGCAGCAGGTCAGGATCCAGCATCAAAGCACGCGCTATCTCAACACGCTGCCGCTGTCCCCCAGAAAGGCCTACGGCCCTTGAGTTCAATATCCTTTCGCCCTCCAGTCCAAGCTCCGAAAGAAGCCCCCTCGCCCTCACGCGCGCCTCCTCCTTAGACATGCCGGTCTCAGCTATGATTTGAGGCTCGACGACAGCCTCAAGCGCTGAAAGTCCGGGAGGCAGAGCACCGTATGGGTCTTGCGGCACATAACCGCACCTGCGCCGTACCTTAGCGAGATCCGCAGATTTGAGCGTGTCAATATCAGACCCGAACAGAAAGACCTTCCCGGCAGACCTCTTCACAAGTCCCAATACCGAGCGCATAAGCGTAGTTTTACCGCTTCCAGACTCGCCCACTACGGCAAGGGTCTCGCCTTTTTCCAGCGAAAAGGATATGTCGTTCACCGCGATGTGCGACATCCTGCTTTTAGATTTAAAAAAAACAGTCAGCCTTTCCGCCCTAACTGCGCATTTCCTCTCATTGTCCTCTCTCATATTCTCCACCGTCTTACAGCAGCATTGAATCCACAAGATCTTTTGTATGGGGGTGCTTTGGATCGCTTATTATCTCAAGAGGCGTACCCTCTTCAACCAAAAGCCCGTCCTTCATTACAAGCAGCCTCTCGCACACAGACGCCGCCATCGGAAGGTCATGGGTCACAAGCAGAACTGTGAGCCCCCTTTCACGCCGCAGCCGGGACATCAGCTTCAATATCCCGGCCTGCGTTATAACGTCAAGAGCCGTCGTAGGCTCGTCGGCTAAAAGCAGCGACGGAGAGCACAGCAATGCCAGGGCTATCGCCGCGCGCTGCTTCTGCCCGCCGGACAGCTCATGGAGGTATCTTCCGCCTATCGCGGGGTCAAGCCCGACATCCTCAAGCGCCTCGCCTATTTTAAGCAAGGCACTATGACCTTCTATTGCCATATGTACGCGTAATACCTCTTCCATATGGCTGCCTATCGTGATAACAGGTGTAAACGAGTTGAGAGCGCCTTGTGGAACCAGCGATATCCTTTTCCATCTCATTCCTCTTAGTGTTTCACTGTCCATTGCAAGCAGGTCGCTGCCGCAAAAGCGTATCGCGCCGCTTACGCGCGTCCCGGGCGGCAGAAGGCCGAGCGTTGCCATTATGAGAGTGCTTTTTCCGCTGCCCGATTCGCCGACAAGCCCGGTGAAAGAGCCGCTTGCTACCATGAACGAAACGCCGCGTACTGCATAGGCAAAGTTATCGTCCGTCCCGGGGTATCTCACGAAGAGGTCGCGGACATCAAGCATCTCTGCCGCCTCCCAGCCTCGGGTCTATAAGCTCCTCCAGGTAACGCCCTATATCCAAAAATATCAGGCATAAAGCGACTATCCCTATGCCCGGAGGAAGCAGAAGCCACCATGCTCCCTCTGTGAAAGCCCCGAAGGAGTGTGCCTCGTGAAGCATCCTGCCCCACGAAACAAGCCTCGGGTCCGAGAGGCCGAGGAACGCCACGCCGGCTTCCGCAAGGATGGCGCCCGGAACCCCCAGCGCGACGTTTGCCAAAAGTATCGGAGCCGTCTCAGGCACAAGGTGCCTCCATAGTATATAGCCGCGTTTAGCGCCCAAGGCCTTGAGCCCCTCCACCCACGGACTCTCCCTGACTGTGAGGACAAGAGATCTGACGGAGCGCGCTGTGCCCATCCACGAAAAGATCGAAAGTATCAGCACCAGCTGCCAAAGCCCCTTGCCCCACACCCCTGCCAAAACCATCAGTATCGGCAGCGTAGGTATAGAAAGCAGTATGTCTACGGCGCGCATTATCAGCGTGTCCGTCCACCCCCCCATATACCCTGCGGCAAGTCCAAAGCCAAGGCCCAGCAAAGACGCCACTATGGTCGCGCTTATTCCGACTGTCAAAGACGTCCGTATCCCGTAAACAAGCATAGTGAAAACGTCTCGTCCTCTCTGGTCGGTTCCCAGAAGCCCATGCCGCTCTCCAGGAAGCGAAAGTTTTAATTTCGCGTATGACGCTCCTTCTATCGATATCCCGTACCTCCCGCGGACAGGGAAAAGATGATCGACGCTTCTGCCTATCAGCGGCAGACCGAGTTTCTGCTTGAATATCATGTCACGTCCGTCTATGTTGACCCAATGGACAGCCTGTCCTTCAAACGACTCTATCACGTAGTCCCGTTTTGGAGTATGCCATATCACCCTTACCTCGCCGCGCCCCTTAGCCCGTATCTCTCCCTTTAGAGCAAATATGGCGGGGGGTAACTTGTCCCATTCAAACCAGGTGCCGTACGTTCCAACATCCATCTCGGCATCGGCGGGAAGCGATCGGTTCCACCACACAGGCCTCGCGAACGGCGCCCCGACAATATCCGAAGGATGTCCTTCAGTTAGCATGGGAGCAAAAATACCGATGAACAGTATCACGGCGAAAGCGACGACGCTTCTGCGTCTCAGCAGTCTGAGCATCAGTTCCTGCCCTCTATGCGCACGCGCGGATCAACGATGCCGTAGACAACGTCCGCCATAAAATTGCATACCACCGTTATGAGCGCCAAAAGGTAAAATGCCGCGCCGGCCGCCGGATAGTCATGTCCTGATACGGCCTCAAGCAGAAATGTACCGACTCCGTGCAGAGAAAAAACCGTCTCCGTTATTACGGCGCCCGATACCAGGCCGGGGACGGACATCAGAAGTATCGTGAGTATGGGCGGCAGTATGGTCCGGAACGCATGGAAATAGACGACACGCTCTTCGGGAAGTCCGCGTGCCCTCGCCATCAGTATAAAATCCTCTCCAAGCACCCTGACCATGAGGTTGCGCACATAGAGCGCCCATCCGCCGAACCCCATCAATGTAAGCGATAGAACGGGCAGCGCCATGTGCCATAAGTAGTCTAAAGCCAGTGCGGCGGCGCCGTCGGGCGGAGGGACAGAGACGCTGCCGCGCAAAGGGAACAGCGGCACAGTCCGCGCAAGAAGCATGAGAAGGACAAGCTGAACAAAAAAGCCTGGGAACGACGCCGTCACCGCGCCCGCTCTCAGGACTATGCGCTCGGTAATCCTCCCTCTGTTAAGAGCGGCCTTTATTCCAAGCCATATGCCGAGCACGGACGAAAGCGCCATAGAGCCGGACATGAGAGCAACGGTACCTGGCAGCCTCGATATCAGCTCGTCCCATACCGGTTTTCTGCTCATGAACGAAAGGCCGAAACTGAACGTAAGCATCTGCTTTATGTAAATGAAAAACTGTTCCGCCATCGGCCTGTCCAGCCCATAAAGCTCGCGCAGCCTCTCTTTTGCCTCTGGCGAGAAATTGGGGTCTATTATAGTGCTCACCGCGTCGCCCGGCATTATCCTAAACAGGATGAAATTGAACACGAGCACCGCGGCCAGGACCACAAGAGACGACACAACCCTGCCTATAAGCCAGGACCTTCTCATATGCCTTCCTCCGCCTTTTTGCGCAAAAGCCTGTAGCGCGGATTTTTTTTCATCATGACGTACTCGCCGGGCCTGTACTCATCCAAAATGAACGGCCCTGATCCGATAAGTCCGGCCGGACCGAATCTGCCGCTGTTATCAAGGGGGTTCCAGTTCTGCCAATCCTTTATCCTCTTTATCACATGTCCGGGCATGCACGGAAGACCTCCTATATTATCAAGATACCAATAGCTTACGCCCCTCATATGCACAATGAGCCTGCCGTCGTCGAACGATTCGACGGAGCTTACGTCCTTTACGGAATCAAAAAAACGCGGGATCCTGCGAGATCGCAGAAAATCTATAGTCGCCTTGACGTCGTGAGCCGTCAGCCTGCTGCCGTCGCTCCATTTAAGACCCGGCAAAATCCTGAAAACCAAATCCGTATGGGCCGATTGGCCGCGTCCCTCCGTCCTTACGCTCCAGGATCCCGCAAGCGCGGGCATGTCCTCCAGCGTTACCGGGTTGGTACCTATCAGGCTCTCGTATATCAGCCCAAGCACCTGCCACGAGTACGCGGTGCTCGCCACGAAAGGATTCATATTGCGAGGCTCCTCGGGCAACACCATATTAAGCCTGCGCATAGGGCCGTCCTTAGGTTCAGCCATAAGCAGCGTCCAAATGTTGTCGGCCGTCATCTTATCTGTCGCCACTATGTTTTTCCACCGCCGGGATACGGCTGAGACAGAGAAGCGGCTGTAGATGGGTATGGATGGCATCACCCTCGACAATATCCTCTGCGACGCTGCCGAGTACTTTTCCGCGGACTTTCTGTCATTAGCGAACCGGAGCTTAAGCAGCGCCGCGTCAAGCTGCGGATCGCTCGTGCCGGTCATATTATAGCCGCCCTCGACGTCCATGGAGCTATGGTAGAAAGAGTACAGCGAATCGGGGTTGCGCCCCATTGACCAGGCAAGAACGGCAAGCGAATACTCTTTGCGGTCAAGTTTCGCTATCATCGATGAAAAATCCATAGGTTCCACTTCGACTGGAAATCCAATGGCGCGAAGGGAATCAGCTATCTGCTCCGCAAGCTCCGCGGTAGTCGGGGCCACGCGCGCAAGCGGAGCGAGCAGCTTCATCTTCTCAAGCACCCTGCCTTTGGGCGTAACAAGGATACCGGCTATATTCCAGGAATACCCCCTGCTTTTCAGTTTACGGCGCGCCTCGCTCCTGTCGTATATGTCCGTGGCGCTATCGGGAAGCGCCCATGGCGAAGCCGGCGGCAGCCAGCCGTTTATCGGCTCGCAATATCCGGAGAATATTGTGCGCACCATATTGTTCCTGTCTATAGCCTGCGCCGCGGCTTGTCTGACAGCATAATCGTTCCATGGTTCGGCTTTGTTGTTCAGAAGAAGAAAAAAGGCGTGGAACCCTCTGGCAAGCGACATCTGCAGTTTCGGATTCCTGCTCAGCCTGTCTATATCGGAAGGGCGCGTTATATCGCTTATTATATCTATGTCGCCCTTCTCCGCCGCGAGGACCTTGGCGTCGTCGTTAGCTATTATAAGCATGCACAGCTTGTCTATCTTAGGCCCAGATACTTTATTGAAATCTATATCCGCCGGGCGCGCGGCAGCAGGCGCAGTAAGAAGCGCAAGCAAAACGACAGGGTACGCAAAAACAAGTCCGAATAAGCGCCTTATTGTCAGCATTTTGGTGCGTCCTCCGCCGCGTCTATTATTATCTCATTTGACGGCACGGGCCTTTTGGATATTATGTTGAGCAAAAATCTACCGGCCAGCACACCCGCTTCAAACGTAGGCTCCGCGGATTTTGATTTGAAGATGATTGAATAATGATCATCTGTCCTGAAGCCAAGCGTCACCAATGGCACTAAGACAGCTTCGGGGCGGTTGGCGGCGTCGCCCCATATTAACCCCTCCACGTTTCTGTCAATCAGTTTGCCGAGTTCGCGGACAGCCCGCTGCGGGCTTCCGTCCGTGCATTTAATGATAAACTCGTACTCCGAATTGGCCAGGGCCCGGTCTATTCCGGATATAAAGGGCGGAAGCCACGAACAGTTGAACTCTGCCAAAACGATACCCACGAGGCCGCTCTTTTTTGTGGAAAGGTTCTTGGCGTTCCTATCCGGCCGATAGTTCAGCCGGCGCACGGCCTCGATCACCTTAACCCTCGTCCGTTCCGATATCCTGTGGTCGCCCTTCAGCACGCGGCTCACAGTCGCTTTGTCCACACCGGCCTCTTTAGCTACATCCTGCATAGTGACTCTCATCCGGCTCACCGTCCATGCGCTGCTGTTAGTTCTCATGCTTGAAATTATATTTGAAAAACCGGCCATGGTCGAGCGATAAGGTGCGCAGCATTAGATCCGATTGCAATTTGAGCCGGCCGCTATTTCTTATTACGAAGTTCGCCATATTTGTGCTAACATCGACTGAAACAAGACGGCAGGCGCAACGGCCGGCTTGGTCATAATGCGTACTGAAAGGATGGTAAAAAAATGAAATTTTTCCTTGACACGGCAAACCTCGATGAGATCAAGCAGGCACATTCATGGGGAATCATATCAGGCGTGACCACAAACCCCACTCTGGTGTCACGTGAAGGCGACATAGACTTTCATACCAGGGTCAGAGAGATAGCTGAGGTTGTAAACGGGCCGGTGAGCGCGGAGGCAGTATCCCTTGAAAAAGAGAAGCTCATAGAAGAAGCGAGGATCATCGCCGGCATACACCCTCAGGTCGTGGTGAAGGTGCCTCTCTGCCCAAACGGACTCGGAGCGGTCAAGGAGCTTTCATCTCTTGGCATAAAGACTAACGTAACCCTTGTGTTCACGCCAAATCAGGCCCTTCTGGCGGCGGCTGCCGGCGCCTCGTATGTCAGCCCCTTTGTCGGTCGTCTGGACGACATAGGGGAGGACGGCATCAGGCTTGTAAGGGATATAGTCGACATATTTAAAATCCACGGCATAACGGCAAAGGTAATCGCGGCCAGCCTGCGCCATCCGGCTCACGTTACGCACTCAGCGATGGCCGGCGCGCACTTCGCGACAGTGCCGTTTCAAGTCCTCCGCATGATGTTCGAACACCCTCTGACGGCAAAAGGCATCGATCAGTTCAACAAAGACTGGGAAAAATATCTGAGCCGTAAGTGACGGTCAAAATGTAAAAGGGCGCGCGAAGGTCTCAGCGCGCCCTTGCGTCAGTCCTCCTGCGGCGTGAGATGCCGGCTTGCGGACACAAATTTCAGCAGATCTTCTTTGGCCCTCTTGTCCCTGTTTATCACACCCGCTCCGTTTATACATCCTCCGCGGCAAGTCATGACCTCAAGAAGATCGAACGGCGCGCCGTTCTTCGCATACGCCCGCATCAGCGCTATCTCGGCCTTCCCGGTCCCGTTTATGCACTCCGTTCTGACATGGATGTCGTCGCCGAACACGGCCTTTACGGCAGACGCAACCCCGCCGCTTACAGCAAAACCTCGCCCCTCGGCCGACGCGGCATCTTTGACTTCGCTCTCTTCGCAAGCGGATGGGTCTATTCCGGCGGCTTCAAAGACCGAGCTCAGCTCCTCAAACGTCATGATATAGTCAACGCATGAATCCTCAAGGGCCTCTCTCCTTTTGGCAACGCACGGACCTATGAAGACTGTGACTATGCCCGGATCGGACGATTTTAACTTTTCTCCCGTGTAGTGCATAGGTGTCGGCGTATCCGATATATGCGGCATCATCTCCGGCATATGTCTGCGGACGGTCTGTATATAAGCCGGACAGCACGACGTGGTCATAAACGATTCTCCCCTGAGCATGCGCTCGCGCAGCTCGCATGCCTCCTCTACGGCTGTCCTGTCGGCTCCGCGCGCGACCTCAGCCACGTCGTAAAAACCTATTTTTTTCATCGCCGTCACAAGTTTCGCAAACGGCGCGCTGAACTGCCCTACAAGCGCCGGCGCGGTCATAGCAACTACTTTTTTCCCGCTCTTTAGCGCGTGCAATATGTCTACGACCTGACTTCTCTCAAGGACGGCGCCGAAAGGACATGCTGCGACGCAGCATCCGCAGCTGATACATTTAGCCTGGTCTATCGCGGCGACCCCGTTTTCATCCTTTCGTATAGCGTCTACGGGACAGTTCTCCTCACACGGGACCGCTATCCTGGCTATGGCGTGATACGGACAGGCGTCCTTGCACTTGCCGCAGTTCCTGCACTTACCCTTGTCTATTTTAGAGTGCCCGCCGGACACTGAGACCGCGCCGAACGGACAGACCGTCTCGCACGGCCTCGCAAGGCATCCCTGGCACAGCTCGGTCACATAGTACCTTGAGTTTACGCACCCCTTGCACGCTATGCCTATTATCGTAAGGGGCGGGCCCTCTATGCGCGTGCGCTGAAGGGCGGCGTCGGCGTATTCAAGCAGGGACGTCATCTCATCGTCGGCCTCCACGCTGAATCCAAGACCAGCGAGAACTCTGCAGCGTACTATCGCCCGCTCTTTATAAACACAGCAGCGGTATCTCGCGTCAGACCCTGGCGGTATTCGCTCAAACGGCATTTTCTTTACTCTCTGCCTGAAATCGTCGCTCCGGTAGGCTTCCGCTATTTTTTTGATTATCCACCTTTTCGTGTTCGTGAGATGATCCTTCATGAGATGCTCCTTCGTCTGCCGTTATGTCTTAAGAATCCTATACTGTTTGCTTTTCGTACGCAATATGTATTTAAGCCTTTCGTAACATACAGAATAGTGTAAATTGTCAGTAGCGTTAATTTTCACTATAAAAGCGCGGGCTGCCTTGTGCTGCGGCGCGTTGTCATGTATCGTTATCATATGCTGCATACATGACAAATCAGGAGGTGTTTTTATTTGCCTATATGGGACATCATCGGGCCTGTCATGATAGGGCCGTCATCAAGCCACACCGCCGGAGCCGTGCGCATCGGCCGCATGGTGCGCATGTGCTGGGGCAAGGAGATAAAAAGAGCCGATATCTATATGCGCGGCAGCTTCGCCACTACCGGAAGCGGCCATGGCACAGACAGGGCGATACTTGCGGGGCTGCTCGGCTGCGCGCCGGACGACCCGGCTGTGCGCAGCGGCATAGATCTGGCGCGCAAAGCCGGCATCGACTTTCATTTCCACGATGAGGATATAGAGGGAGCGCACCCGAACTCCGTGCGCATAGTGCTCTCTGACGAATGCGGGCACATGATGGACGCGGTTGGGGCGTCAGTCGGAGGAGGCGCGGTCCGCCTGCAGGAACTTGACGGCTTCAAGGTAGATATATCCGGAGAATTGCCCGCCGTCATAATAATGAACCGCGACGTCAGCGGCGTGGTGTGCGCAGTTACGTCGTTTCTGGCGCGCCGGGAGATAAACATCGCCACGATGAAACTGCACAGGGATTCGCGCGGCGGCATGGCGACGATGGTCATAGAGCTCGACGCAAACGAAAAGACGCTGGACACAGCCGGGATGAGCAGAGCGCACGACGCCATAGTTAGGGTTATAACGATACCGGGACAGGGTGAGGCGTGATGCGTTCGATCAAAGAGATAATAAATTTCGCGGAAGATCGCGGCATGAGCCTGCACGAGGCAATCCTCGCGATTGACTCTGAGACTGCAGGGCTGGGAGCCGATGAGATAAGGCATAAAATCGAATCCAGGCTTGCCGATATGGAGCGCTCCGTTAACGAGGCAAAAATGAGCGACGCACCTTGCAAGCTGGTCCGGCCTATGGGCAAAGCATTGAGGGCGTATGCGCAAAAGGGTGGGATTTGCGGCGATTTCATACTGGAGGCGTCTGCTATCGCGCTTGAAGTCGCGTCCTACAACGCATCGATGGGACGGATAGTAGCTGCGCCGACGGCCGGCAGCTGCGGCATATTGCCGGGGCTGCTTTTCTCATGGAAGAAATTTTACGGTTCTGATCAGGATAAGACAAAGGAGTCGCTTATTGAGGCGTTGATCGTAGCCGGGGCCATAGGCGAAGTGATAGCCGGCCGAGCCACGCTCGCGGGAGCTGAAGGCGGATGTCAGGCGGAATGCGGAGCCGCGGCCGCAATGGGGGCGGGAGCTCTCGCATACATCCGGGGTGGAAGCTCGGTTACAGTCGCTAACGCGGTGGCGATAACGCTCAAGTCAGTGCTTGGCCTCGTATGCGATCCGGTCGGAGGTCTGGTTGAATCTCCATGCATAAAACGCAACGGGACCCTTGCAGCCATAGGCGCGCTGTCTGCCGACATGGCGCTTGCCGGCATCGAGTCGATAATCCCGGCCGACGAGGTAATCGACGCCATGGGGCAGATAGGACGCTCAATCCCGCCGTCATTGCGCGAGACATCGCGCGGTGGGCTTGCTGTGACGCCAACCGCAAAAAATCTCGTGAGCAGACTCGGAAATCGGAAATTAGGATCGCTTCAGGGCGGCGCAGGTTAGGCAGGCAATTTCTCTCGTTTGACATATATGTGCCTCATGGTACAATATCCTGCTGTAAAGCGGGCAAAAAATTGATACCGAATATCGGGGGAGCTTGTTGCCGACAGGCTGAGAGGAAGTTATTGGAAACTTCGACCCCTATAACCTGATTTGGGTAATGCCAACGTAGGGATCATAGCGATTGATTCATATGGCGTGGCAGCCTCTGGTCGGGGGTGCCCGCCATTTTTTTTTAAAGGAGCGTGTCTTGATGGAAAACGCAAAGAGGACAGTTTTAGGCAGCGGTCTTCTATGGCTTGGAGCCGCGATCTCGATCGCTGAAATATACACCGGGACCCTCATAGCGCCGCTTGGCATGGCAAAGGGCACAATGGCCGTCGTTTTAGGACATGCGGTCGGAGGATCGCTCATGTACCTGGCCGCGATGATAGGCGCCAATACGGGCAAAGGAGCCATGGAGAGCGTAAAAATATCTTTCGGCGAGGCCGGCGCCAAATTTTTTGCCATTCTTAACGTGCTGCAGCTTGTCGGGTGGACAGCCGTCATGATAGTTGGCGGCGCCTGCGCGCTTGGCGTCATCCTGGGATACCCTGACACTCATGGAGGGACATCCGTGCTTTCGGCCGCTATAGGAGCAATGATAGCCGTTTGGATATTGCTTGACATAAAAAGATTTGAACGGGCCAATAAATTTGCCATGGCCGGACTGTTTTTACTGACGCTTGTCCTAAGTTCGGTTGTTTTCGGCCCCAAAGGCGTACACACTCAGCCGGGCACGATGAGCTTCGGAACCGCGATGGAGCTGTCGGCGGCAATGCCGCTATCATGGCTTCCTCTGATCTCGGACTACATCAGGGACGCAAGGGCCCCAAAAATGAGCGCCGCTGTTTCATCGGCCGTCTATTTCGCGGCGAGCTGCTGGATGTACGTAATAGGCATGGGAGCCGCAATTTACACCGGAGAGTCGGACATAGCGAGGATAATGTTATCCTCCGGACTTGGCCTGGCCGGAGCGGTAATAGTGGTTCTCTCGACCGTCACGACGACGTTCTTGGACGCCTATTCAGGAGGTGTCAGTTTCTCGGTCGTCGTCGGCGGCGTGAAGGAAAAGGCAGCCGCAGTCGCGATATGCGCAATAGGGACGCTGCTGGCCGTGACAGTGCCCGTTGAAAGCTATGAGTCATACCTGTACCTTATAAGCTCGGTCTTCGGTCCTATGATATCGGTGATGATAGTCGACTACTTCATACTGAGAAAGACGCCTTTCGAGGATAAGCTCTGTCTTAAAAATATTTTGATTTGGACGGCAGGCTTTGTATTTTACAGATTGTTTGCAGCCGTCGACTGTCCTATCGGCAACACATTGCCGGTCATGGCCGCTACGATGGCCCTCGCATACGTGGCTGACAAAACTGCTCGCGTTTTACGCCGCGCTTAGCTTTGCTTAAAAAAATCACGGAGCCCTCGGCGGCCTGACCAGCCGCCAAGGGCTCCGTTTCCGTCAGCAGTCTGATGCCTATACTGCGTAAGCCTCCGGAGAGACCTGCTCTTCCAAGCCTATGTCCACTAAGTTCTCGCGCGCGAACTTCCTAGGAAGGAAGTCCTTCGCCACCTGCGGGAAGAGGACGTAGCTCAGGAGATCTTCCGGCTGTGTCATCCACACGCCTATCTCCTTCCTCGCCGCGTCAAGCTCCGGCTCTATCTTCTCGCCGGGGCGGCAAGTTATGGGCTCTTCGTCTCCCAGGACCTTCTTCTGTATTTCCGGGTCCACAGGGGCGGGCGTCCTGCCGTAATACCCGCGGAAGTACTGATAGACCTCTTTTGATACTATCTTCCAGCGCTCGCCGGATATCACGTTCATAGCGGCCTGCGTGCCCACAAGCTGGCTCGTGGGCGTGACAAGAGGGGGATACCCCATCTCCTTGCGGACGCGCGGTATCTCATCCATCACATCTTTCAGCTTATCGAGGCAGTTGCCCTCCTTGAGCTGGCTTTGAAGGTTCGAGTACATCCCGCCTGGGATCTGGTACAGCAGTATGTTGATATTGACCCCGCTTATCCCCATTATGATGTCGCTGTACTTTTTCTTAAGCTCCTCATAGTATTCGGCTACCGGCAAAAGTTTTTCAAGGGAAAGCCCGGTGTCCAGCGGACCGCCCTTGAGCGCGGCCACGATAGCCTCCGTAGCCGGCTGGCTCGTGCCCATTGCGAACGGGGATATCGCGCAGTCGACGATATCAGCTCCCGCTTCGAGCCCGGCAAGATAGCTCATGGAAGCCATCCCGCTTGTGTAATGGCTGTGGATCTGTACCGGCAGATCCACCTCTTTTTTGATCGCCGACACAAGCTCCGATGCCGCCACAGGAGAGAGGAGCCCGGCCATGTCCTTTATGCATATCGAGTCGGCACCCATGCCGGCCATGTCCTTAGCCTGCTTTACGAACGACTCCAGCGTATGAACGGGCGAGATCGTGTATGAGATAGCCATCTGCAGCTCCCCACCCTCTTTTTTAACGGCGTCAGCCGCGATGGACATGTTGCGAAGGTCGTTAAGCGCGTCGAAGATCCTTACTATATCTATGCCGTTGCCGATTGCGCGCTTCACAAACTCACGCACGACCTCGTCGGAATAGTGCCTGTACCCTACAAGGTTCTGCCCTCTTAACAGCATCTGCGTCTTCGTCTTCTTAAGGCGCTTCTTTATCTTGCGCAGCCTGTCCCACGGGTCCTCGTCAAGAAAGCGCATGGCGGCGTCAAACGTGGCCCCGCCCCACATCTCTATCGAGCGGTAACCGACCTCGTCCATGGCTTCGCAGATGGGGAGCATGTCGTCCGTGCGGAGCCGTGTGGCCATTATAGACTGATGCGCGTCCCTAAAAGCGGTCTCGGTTATGCCTACGCGAGGCATCTTTTGCCGCGCGTCCTCCTCGGGACAGTCAGCCTCTTTCACAGAGACATCGTGCAGATGCGCTTCAGACTCCAGCGGTTCTTTCGCATTTCCGTCAGTGCCGGCCGCAGGCGAGACATCGTATCCTTCCGGTGCAGAACTGACCTTAGTCGCTATTCTGCGCCCCTTTGAATCTTTTATCTCCTGCTTGTACTCACAATTTCCCATACGAAGATCAGTCCTCCATTTTCATGGCAGCGATATGGCTGTAGTAGCGCCATCTGGCCTTGACTTCCCTCTCCTCTTCCTCAAGAAGCGCCGCCGCCTCTTCGGGCTTGGCTACAGCAAGGCTCTTGTAGCGCGTTTCGTTGTATATGTAGTCCTTAAGCGGCAGCGTAGGCTCTTTGCTGTCAAGTATGAGGGGGTTCTTGCCCTCTTTGGCCAAGTCTGGATTATAGCGCATTAAAATCCAATGTCCAGACTCTACGGCCCTTTTCTGCTGGTCAAGCCCAGATGCCATATCAATTCCGTGAGCTATGCAGTGGCAGTACGCGATGATTATGGACGGCCCGTTATACGCCTCGGCCTCCCTGAACACCTTTATGGTATGCGCGTCGTTTGCTCCAAGCGCGACACGCCCGACATACACACTGCCGTAGCCCATGGCCATAAGAGCAAGGTCTTTCTTGCCGGTGCGCTTGCCCGCGGCCGCAAACTTGGCTACTGCGCCGCGCGGCGTGGCCTTAGACATCTGCCCTCCGGTATTGGAGTAAACCTCGGTATCCAGAACCAGGATGTTTATGTTTTTGCCGGACGCGATGACGTGATCGAGCCCGCCGTAGCCGATATCGTACGCCCAGCCGTCGCCGCCCACGCACCAGACGCTCTTCTTCAGCAGATTGTCGGCCACTGACAGCAGATTTTCGGCCTCGTCAGTGCCGATGTACTCAAGCCTCTCCTTCAGCAGTTCGACCTTCTCGCGTACTAGTTCTATCTCGCCGTCAGTCCCCTGAGGTGCTTTAAGTATGTCTTCCGCAAGGTCTGTTCCCACCTCTGCCGCCATCTTCCGCAAAAGCTCCGCCGCATATTCCGCGTGTTTGTCTATCGTGAGGCGGAAACCAAGCCCGAATTCCGCCGCGTCCTCAAACAGGGAGTTGCTCCACGCGGGACCTCGGCCTTCGTCGTTCACGGTCCACGGCGTTGTCGGCAGGTTGCCTCCGTATATCGAGCTGCAGCCTGTCGCGTTAGCTATGATAGCCCTGTCGCCGAAAAGCGACGAGAGCAGCTTCAGATACGGCGTCTCGCCGCATCCGGCGCACGCGCCGGAGAATTCAAAGAGAGGGCGCAGCAGCTGGACATCTTTTACCATGCTCAAATTGAGATCCTTGCGGTCCGCGTCCGGGATCGACAGGAAGTAATCCCAATTCTCCCGCTCAGATTCGCGGACAGGCCTCTGCGGAACCATCGTAAGAGGCCTCTTTCCGCCCTCTTCCTTGGCCTTTACGGGGCAATTATGTGCGCACAGCCCGCAGCCCGTACAATCCTCCGGGGCCACCTGCACGGTGAACTTCTTGCCCTCGAAGTTTTTCCACTTGGCTTCGGCGCTCTTGAAGGTCTCGGGAGCATCCTTCAGCAGTTCGGCATCGTAGACCTTGGAGCGTATGACCGCGTGCGGGCAGACAAGGACGCATTTCCCGCACTGGATACAAAGCGACGGGTCCCACGACGGTATGTCTATCGCTATGTTGCGCTTTTCATATTTAGTGGTCCCCGACGGGTACGTCCCGTCTTCGGGCAGAGCCGAGACCGGCAGGCTGTCCCCTTCCAGCACCATCATCGGCCCGAGCACATCTTTCACAAATTCCGGAGCGTCCTCGCACGAGACAGGCGGCAGGATATCAAAAGCAGATGTTGCCCTATCCGGCACTTTGACCTCATAGAGGTTGGCAAGCGTGGCGTCGACGGCCGCTATGTTCTTATCCACTACAGCTTGTCCCTTGCGGCCGTACGTCTTGCTTATCGAGTCCTTGATGGCCTTTATTGCCGTCTCTTTCTCAAGAACGCCGCTTATGGCGAAGAAGCATGTCTGCATGATGGTGTTGGTGCGTCCTCCCATGCCGGTCTCCTTCGCTATTCTGACCGCGTCTATGACATAGAATTTGAGCTTCTTATCGATTATGTGCCTCTGCGCGGTCAGCGGCAGCTTATCCCACACCTCGTCCGGGCCGAACGGGCTGTTTAAGAGGAACGTCCCGTTCATTGCCGCGCTCTTCAGCACGTCGAGCTTCTCAAGGAACGTAAACACATGGCAAGCGACAAAGTTCGCCTTGCTTATCATGTAGCTGGCATATATCGGATTGGGACCGAAACGCAGGTGGCTCACCGTTATGCCGCCCGATTTCTTCGAGTCGTAGCTGTAGTAGCCCTGGGCGTAAAGATCCGTCTCCTCCCCTATTATCTTTATGGAGTTCTTGTTCGCTCCGACGGTGCCGTCGGAGCCAAGTCCGTAGAAGAGGCAGCGCACCGTTTTGGGGTCCTCCGTGTCAAACGAGGGATCATAGCTGAGGCTTGAGAAGCTCACGTCGTCGTCTATACCTATGGTGAACCCGTCCTTTGGGAGGGCTTTTTTGAGCTCATCGAACACACCCTTGGCCATCGCGGGCGTGAAATCCTTTGACGAAAGGCCGTAGCGCCCGCCGACAACAGTGATGTCCGTGCCGGCAAGGGCCTCCCTGACATCCATGCAAAGCGGCTCGCATATGGCGGCTGGGTCCTTGCAGCGATCGAGGACAGCTATGCTGCTCACAGTCGCCGGAAGCGCGTTTAAGAACCTCGATATGTCGAAAGGCCTGAACAGGCGCACAGTTAACACTCCGACCTTTTCACCGTCCGCGCAAAGACGGGACACTGCCTCGTGCGTGACAGCGGCGCCGGAGCCCATTATTACGATGACCCTTTCGGCGTCGTCGGCGCCGAAATAGTCGAACAGGTGATAGCTGCGGCCAACCCGTTTTGCGAAGCGGTCCATCGCCTTCTGCATGATATCGGGCACGGCTTTGTGGTAAGGAGAACAGCCCTCCCTCGACTGGAAGAACACGTCTGGGTTCTGGGCTGTCCCGCGGATGAACGGGACGTCCGGGCTGAGCCTGTTCAGGCGATGTTCGCGGACCAGATCATCGTCGATAAGCGCGCGCATGTCGTCGCAGCTGATCCTCTCTACCTTCATCTCCTCGTGGCTCGTACGGAACCCATCGAAAAAGTGAAGCACAGGCACCCGGCTCTCAAGCGTAGCCATCTGCGCTATAAGCGCCATGTCCATGACTTCCTGCACCGTCGAAGAACACAGCATTGACCAGCCCGTCGCGCGCACTGCCATAACATCTGAGTGGTCGCCGAAGATAGACAGAGCGTGCGTAGCCACTGTCCTCGCAGAAACGTGCATCACTGTGCTCGTAAGCTCGCCGGCGATCTTGTACATATTTGGTATCATGAGCAGCAGACCCTGCGACGCTGTGAACGTCGTACCAAGCGCTCCCGCCTGTATGGCTCCGTGGTACGCGGCTGATGCGCCTGCCTCGCTCTGCATCTCCTCCACAACCGGGACAGTCCCCCAGATATTCGTCCTGCCTTCGGCCGTCCATTGGTCGGCCCACTCGCCCATCGGAGAAGAGGGCGTTATCGGATAGATCGATATCACTTCGTTCACGGCATGCGCCACATATGCTGCGGCCTCGTTGCCGTCCAGCGTCACCATATCCTTGTCTCTCATTTACGTACCTCCTCTTTTTATTTGTTCGTCACATATCGGATAAACGCAATATTATTGATGCCGTAACGAAAATACGTTTTAAGATTATCGCACGAAACAGGATTTAAATATATCGGTAAAAGCTTATATAAACAGCAGTGTTTCGCCTCGTAACGGATTTGCGCCCAAGCATATAAAACAGAGAGGCGGCAGCTCACGCACGATATATCTCCTGCCTCAAAGTGCGAGCTGCGCGAAAACGGCCTCCATGATGGATTATAACAGAAAAGCAAGGCCGCACCCCCTCGCTTAAGCAAGCGAAAGAGCACGGCCTTGCAGGTCATATTATTGGAAATCAGAGCGCGGAAGCAACCGCTTTCAGGAAATCCTCCGTAGTGACCTCTTTCTTTTCCGGCAGATCAGCTATGGGAATGAGGTCTTTCGTCATTATCCCGGACTTTATGACCTCTATCGACGCCTTCTCAAGACGGCACGCAAAATCCTGCAGCTCCTTTATGCCGTCTAGCTCCCCTCTCTTCTTCAGCGCACCGGTCCAGGCGAAGATCGTGGCCATTGGGTTAGTTGACGTCGGCTCGCCCTTAAGATGCTTGTAGTAGTGGCGCGTCACGGTTCCGTGTGCAGCCTCGTACTCGAATACGCCGTCAGGGGAAACCAGGACAGACGTCATCATAGCCAGGCTTCCGAAAGCGGTGGCTACCATATCCGACATGACGTCCCCGTCGTAGTTCTTGCATGCCCAGATAAAACCGCCCTCCGAGCGGATAACCCTTGCAACGGCGTCATCTATCAGAGTGTAGAAGTACTCGATGCCCGCCTTTTCGAAATCGGCCCTGTACTCGTCCTCGAATATCTCCTCGAAGATATCCTTGAACCTATGGTCATATTTTTTAGATATGGTGTCCTTCGTTGAGAACCAGAGCGGCTGCTTTATGCCAAGCGCGTACTTGAAACATGAGCGCGCGAAGCTGCGGATGGACTTATCGAGGTTATGCATCCCCATGACAACGCCGCCGCCCTTGAAATCATGGACCAGCTCTTTTCTTGCCTCTGACCCGTCTGATGGCTCAAAGGTCAGGTAGGCCTTTCCGGGCGTGTCGATGACCATCTCTACATCTTTGTATATATCCCCGTATGCGTGACGGGCTATTGTTATCGGCTTATTCCACGTGCGCACGACAGGTTTGATACAGTCGATGACTATTGGCGTGCGGAACACCGTACCGTCAAGGATCGCCCTTATGGTCCCGTTGGGGCTCTTCCACATCTGCTTAAGCTTGTATTCTTCCATCCTCTGCGCGTTCGGCGTTATAGTGGCGCACTTGACGGCTACGCCGTAAATTTTAGCGGCCTCCGCGGCCTCTATCGTTATCTTGTCGTCCGTCTCGTCTCGCTTTTTAAGGCCCAGATCGTAGTACTCCGTCTTCAAATCGATGTAAGGCTCAAGCAGGATATCCTTTATCTGCCGCCATATTATCCTCGTCATCTCGTCCCCATCCATCTCAACCAGCGGGGTCCTCATCGCGATCTTCATATCCGTCATCACCCTTTCTTCGCTTCCCTTTTCTGCTACTGTGCGTTCTGTTTCGCGTAATAGTTCATCAGGCATCCGGCAAGGATTATCTCCCTGTCCTCCGGCGTAAGATCCGGCATCTTAAGCGTAATGTCCTCCGCATTCGCTGCGTCGAACACCCTTGCAGCCACAGATTCAAGCCCTTTCTCGAGCGCGTCGCGGATCCCGGGAACATATACCCAGCTCCCGACCTTAAGCTTCGCTCTGTCCGCAGGATCCGTTATGAACGGGATCATCCCCCAGTTTATCAAGTTGCTCCTGTATCGTTTTGTGGCGTATTCCTCGGCTATATTGGCCTGCCCGCCGAGCACCCTCTGCGACGATGCGGCCTGCTCTCTGGCAGAGCCGTCGCCCGGCTTCACCGCGACGACTACGCTTGCTATGCCCGTGTTCCTGACGGCATCCTCATCCTTTAAGAGCGCCATCACCGACATGACGCCATCCGGAATATCGCGCGCGCCGGCCTCGACAGCCTTTCTTCGCGCTTCCTCAAGCGCCATCGCGGCCTTTGCCCTTCCTACGTAGCCCGGATCCTTGCGGGAAAGCGCGTATTCCGCAAGTTTGAGCGGGTTTGACCTGAGCGATGAAGTTTCACCTGAAGGTATGAGCTCGTCCGTAGTGGTCACCGGATCCGTTATGACAGAAGCCACGCAGAGCATCAGGTTTTCCGGCATGGGATATACCTTGGGCCACGGGCGTATGTTCGGGCCGTATACGAGTTCGGTCTGCGGCATGGCCTTGCCGAACCCGCGATACACCTTTTTGTCGTATATATCTGCGCGGAACTTATACTCCACATCCTCAAGACAGTCCGCGAAGGCCTCGCCGGACGTCAGGACACCGCCGTTTACGGCGGTTGCGGCTATGGAACGCGCGTCCATGAGCGCTACATACGATATCTGCCCCTCGCCGGGTTTCGATCCCTCTCTGTTGGGGAAGTTGCGTGTTGTATGTCTGATGCTGAAGCCGTTATTGGCCGGCGTATCCCCCGCCCCGAAGCACGGCCCGCAGAAGGCGGTCCTCACTGTCGCTCCCGCTGAGATGAGGTCGGCAATGCAGCCGTTGGACACGAGCTCCATCATGGCCGGCTGGCTCCCGGGGTACACGCTTAAAGAGAACTCTGCGGAATCCGCGCTGCGTCCGCGCAGTATCTGCGCCGCCGCTACTATGTTATCAAACGTGCCTCCCGCGCACCCCGCTATAATGCCTTGGTCGGCGACCAGGCGTCCGTTTCTCACCTTATCCGTCAGGTTTATCGGCAAATTCGGATTTTCAATCTGCCCGCGGGCGTCCTTCTCAACTTCTCTCAGGATATCGGCGCAATTTTCATTAAACTCATCTATGGTATACGCGTTGCTTGGATGGAACGGAAGCGCTATCATAGGCTTCACCTCGTTAAGGTCCATCACAACCACGCCGTCGTACCATGCCACGGGTGCCGGTTCCAGCAGCTTGTAGGCATCGGGCCTGCCGTGTATCTCAAAATATTTGCGAACAGCGTCGTCGGTCTGCCAAATAGAAGACCAGCACGCCGTCTCCGTCGTCATAACGTCTATGCCGTTGCGGAACTCGACCGGCAAATTTGCCACGCCCGGGCCGATAAACTCAAGCACGCTGTTTTTGACAAACCCGTCCTTGAAAACGGCCCCTATCAGCGCGAGCGCCACGTCGTGCGGTCCCACGCCTTTTTTGGGAGCACCCTTCAGGTAAACGCCTATCACCTTTGCGCGCTGGAAATCATACGTTCGGTTCACCAGCTGCTTGACAAGCTCAGGACCGCCTTCTCCTACCCCCATAGTGCCAAGCGCGCCATATCGTGTATGGCTGTCCGAGCCAAGTATCATCTTGCCGCAGCCGGCCATCATCTCTCTTACATACGAATGAATGACGGCCAGGTGCGCGGGGACGAACTCTCCTCCGAACTTTTTCGCCGCGGAAAGACCAAAGACATGGTCGTCCTCATTAATCGTGCCGCCTACCGCACACAGGCTGTTGTGGCAGTTAGTCATGACATACGGTATGGGGAACGCCTTCATCCCGCTTGCCATAGCGGTCTGTATTATCCCAACATAGGTGATGTCATGCGACGCAAGGGCGTCAAAACGGATCTTATAGTTGTCTTCCGTTCCTTTGACATTGTGAGCCGCTATTATACCGGCCGCTATGGTACCGCAGGCCGCCGCCTTCTTGTCCGGCAGATCGCCCTCGAGAGGTTTCAATCCGGCCTGCATTAAACGGTTGTTGACTTCCTCTTTAGTGCTTTTTCCGGAACCTTCAAACAAAAGATTTCCGCGGAGCAAATATGCTCCTTCCCTTATAAGCCTCAGCAATGTCATACACCCCTTCGTCGAAAAATTTTGTTGCCTGCCCTGCGTATCTTACATAGAATCAGCGCGCGCACGCGCCATGTAAGCGGTTATAAAAAATCGCCATCCGCCTTTTATTACGCGAACAGCTTCATGGCTTCAAATATCGGAGATACTCGGGTCTTTTTTCAAACCAAAGGCGTCGGACACCGCATCTTGATATTTGCGTAACTCCATTTAAATCTGTACTCCGCCTTTTATAAAGTACAATTTCGTGTTGAGCAATATATATTGTTTTTTAAAAGACGTCAATATAGTTTTCATAATTAGAGCCATATTAAGAATAGTCTGTAATTTATATGCAATTACAGGGGGCTCTTACAATTGACAAAAAAAGGCAGGTCTCGCTGTCGTCACTGTTTATGGTTTCTGACAAAAGCGGCGATGCTGCCTTTTATTTTGATATTATTTTGCTTTGTTTACTTAATTTTAATATATATTTATCGAATACACAAGCGATTAAAATAGTTTACCGTTTCCGGCAGCCAATTAACCTCGATGCGGCGAATATTTTGAACTATCTTCAGTCGTTGGTTTAGTAAAACGGCTGAAATTTGATAAATATGGAAAAACTATGCGGCGCCTACAGTTTAAGCATCATCCCAACGCCCTTGTTCTCGGCCGTCTCAAGGATAAGCTTCGCGGTCATCACGTCATGCGTCGCTATTCCCATGAACAGGCAAAACCTGCGCCCATCGCGCACAGGCGGCAGCTTGCCCGTGATTATTTCCCCCATATCGGCGTATATTCCGTCCTCTGTGGGATAGCCGTTTAAAAAGTAAACTCCCTGTTTTTGCGTCATAAGGTATTGACTGCGGTCGTCGCACACAAAAACCTTGCCGCGGGCAGCACCGGCCTCAAACGTAGAATCGTAATCGCTTGCGATACAACAGACGTCTTTTTTAAGCATATCCTCAGAAATAATCCTCTTTGGATGCTCAAGTATCGGGGCGCACGAAGCGACCACATCCGCGCCGTCACACGCTTCTCCAACGCTTTTGCATGTTATGAACCTGACCCCTTCGCATACGCTCTCCATGGCCTTCACATACTTCTCTGCCTGCTGTGGCACCGGGTCGTATATCCTGACCGTCTCCATAGCCTGAAACACCTCTTTGAAGGCGCGGAGGGTTATTTTCCCTATCGTGCCCAAGCCTATGATCGCGATCACCGATGAGCCGGGCGAAGCGAAATATTTGGCCCCTATCCCGGCCGCGGCTCCGGTTCTCCAAGTTGTCATCCAGTTGCAGTCCATTATGGCTTTCACAACTCCGGTCTCCACGTCGTTAAGCACGAACACCCCATTGTTGTATGGGAGATTTTTCCTGAGATTCATGGGGAACCCAGCCACCCATTTCAGCCCCGCCATATCGACATCTCCCCCTATCCAGCACGGCATCGCATGTATGTAACAGTCCGGCCTTGGGTGTATGCCTATCTTTGGCGGGAGTTCAACCTTACCCTCGCCCTTCATCCTCCACCCGATCTCGACACAGTTCATTACATCTTTCATGGTTATCCCAAGAGACTCTACATCAGACTGTGAGATAAAACGCACATCATACGCCATAACAGACCCTCCTTCGCATAGTTTGCAGTCCGGCAAAAAATCGCAGAACTACGGATGCCGGCTTATTGCCGGAATTTTGACGTCGTCCCTTATAAAAAACCCCTCTTCCCTGACCATATCCTCGTATCTGTCGGCCCTGAGCCTGCTTTCGTCCGATCCTTTAACATACATGCCGTAAAGCAGCGCGTGGATCAAAGACATCGCGCCTGCGCAGGGATCTATGAACGAGATGAATTTCTGCGGCACCACGAACAGAGGCTTCGAAACGGCCGCTATCGGAGATACCGGCGAGTCCGATACTCCTATCACACGCACACCATGCCTTAAAAGAAGCCTTGCGGCGGATTCAGTGCCGGCTGGATAGCGCGGAAAGCTAAACACCAGCGCCGCAGATCCATGAGGAAGATCGCATATGTCCTGCGCCTCGCATATGTCGAATTTCGTGACGCGCATAACTCCTTTGCGGATGATGCTCATGAAACATGCGGCATAGTCAGCGAGAAAAGAGTTGCTGCCTGTCGCCGCCACAGCGACAGAAGGAGACGAGATCAGAATATCGACCGCAAGCTCGTACTCTTCCTTCTTGACCAGCCTGCGCGTCTCCTCCATGACTGCCGACTCGAGATCAAACACCAGCCCCGCCGGGTCGTTTTCTCCCCTTTTACCGAAAGCCGGAGAAAAAACGTCGAGGGTCTTGACTCCAGAGCGCTCTATCTCGATCCGTATCGCGTTTTGAAGCCCTGAAAAAGTTTTATAACCGAGCGCCTCGGCGAAACGCACCACGGTCCCCTGTCCGGTCCTCGTCATTTTCGATAATTTGGCTAATGTGACGTAAGCCAATGAACTATAGTTTCTCATTATAAAATCGGCTATCTGCCGCTGCTTGGGCGTGAACGAATCGCGTCTTTTGCTTATATCGGCCAGCAGGCCATCGTTATTCGAGGACATTGCGGATTGTTTTCTCCTTTTATCATATAAATAGACTATTTATTCCGTCAAAATATTATACCCGTTATATTATTATGTCAATTATATTTTGAGGTACTTAGATACCTCGGTTGATTATTGCGCTTTGCCGTGATAGCATTAGCGCACGGTAAAACCTGCCGCTAAACTAAATACGAGGGGGGTAACAGGATATGAAGATCAGCAAACTCGTGCCCGCTGTCGATTCCCACACCTGCGGGGAGCCGACGAGGATAATACTGGGAGGGGCCCCGCAGTTTAAAGGAAAGACCATGGCCGAACGCTGGCAGGATTTTTGCGAGAACCACAACGACTTCCGGCGCTTCATAATGAACGAGCCTCGCGGACATGCGGATATGTTCGGCGCCATAATGGTGCCGCCGATAAACCCTGAAGCACACACCGGCGTCATATTCTGCGACTCAGGCGGAAGCGTCTCCATGTGCGGACACGGTTCCATAGGCCTTTCCTCGGCAATGGTCAACCTCGGCATGGTTCCCGTAACGGAGCCGTCGACAGAAGTCAGGCTAGACACGCCGGCGGGCCTTGTCTCGATTTCGGTCGAAGTAAAAGACAAAGAGGCAGTGAGCGCGACTTTGAAAAACGTCCCGGCGTTCGTCTTCGCGCGGGATCTCGACCTCTATCTCCCGTCGCTCGGCAAAACGGTCAAATTCGACATATGCTTCGGCGGCAGCTTCTTCGCCATTTTGAACGCCGATGATTTCGGGTTCGAAATAGTGCCCTCCGAAACGGCGGCTATAACCAAAGCGGGGCAGGAAGTGCTCAGAGAGGCCAACAGGCAATACAAGGCCGCGCATCCGCTCATTCCTGAAAACAACAGGATACTGCTCGCGGAGTTCGGCATCCATAAGCCGGGGAAGGTCGCGCGCAACTGCGTGGTCTTCGGATCATGCAACGTAGACAGGTCGCCGTGCGGCACCGGGACTTGCGCGAAAATGGCGCTGCTTGCCGCAAAGGGCGAACTGAAGCCAAACGAACCATTCCTCCACGAAAGCATCTTAGGCACCGTATTTGAGGGACATTACGAACAGGGACCAAAGATCGGCGATTTCGACACCATAATACCGTATATAAAAGGCAGCGCGAACATAGTAGGGTTCAACTGGCTCATACAGCACGAAGGAGATCCTCTGCTTCCGGGTTTTTTGCTGGATTAGGCGTTTTTGCGCGCGCAGGTTCAAGCGGCACACCGGCAAAAAGCCTAAGCGGCGGCAACTTGAAAAAATATAAATTGCGCATGTTATACCGCCAAGGCACAGACCAAACTCTGTTTTTTATTAACGCGCTTAAAAGAACAGTAAACTGAGCAAATATTGATAAAATGGCGAAAAAACTTTATGCCGCACTTAAAACTGTCAAACAATTATGCTATTATCTAATCACGGACAGTTATATAAACACGGCGTAAAAAAGTTAAGCGCAAAGGGGGAAAATATCATGACGCTGAGTATGAAGACAGAGTATATTGAAGTACCGGGCGGTTTTGTATGCTTATGCATCCTCGGAGAAAATGAAAAAGAGATACCGGTCCTTTATTTGCACGGAGGCCCCGGAGGAAATTTCAAATCGTTCAGCCCCATGGCACAGAGGATAGCCGAAAACAGGGTTGTGTACATGTACAACCAGCTTGGCAGCGACGAATACAGCAACACGGGCGAAGAGTCTCTCTGGGTGCCGGAGCGCTACGTAGAAGCGCTTAACAGCGTCATAGCAAATTTAAACGTGCCGAAGCTCCACCTTATAGGCCATTCCTGGGGCGCCTACCTTGCCGCCGAACACATACTGAGCGTGCCTAAATCACCGGTCGTGTCCATAACCATGGTAAGCCCGTATCTGAGCACCGCTCTCTGGATACGCGACGCAAAGATAAGGCTTGCGGAGCTGAATCCGGAGTACCTCAAAGCAGTAGAGGAGTGCGAAGGATGCGCGCACTTCGACGATCGCCTATACCAGGAAATAATCGAAGAATACGAAAGGAACTTCAAATGCCGCAAGCTGCTGCTGCACCAAAGGCAGTACAGACAGCTCACCAATGACTTCATGACTGTAGCCGGGAAAAAGGTCTACAGGCACATGTGGGGACCAAGCGAGTTCACATGCACGGGCATACTCAAAAATCTCGACATCACCGACAAGCTGAATAAGATCAAAGTAGCGGTGCTCCTGATCTGCGGGCAGTACGACCAGGTGAGGAACGAGACGTGCGAGTACTACAGGTCACTCATACCGGGATCCAGGATGGCGATCATGCCTGATGCGTCGCAGATGTCGTTCCTCGAGAACCCAGACATCTTCTACAACACACTGATGAATTTCTACAGCCGCTTCTAGCCCGACGGCGCCGCTTGCGGCGCCGTTTGCACATACAAAAGCCTAACGAGCTCCCTCCATAACCTCAATCAGAAAACCTCTGACAAGGTTTGCGGTCATCGCTTTGCGCCACGCCGGGCTTTTGCGCGGGTTAACCTCGTCGCGAGCTACAGCCGCGGCCTCCTCTATGAGATCCGGCGTAAGCTTCCTGCCGGCCAAAGCCGCCTCAAGCCTGACAAGGCGCATCGGGATCGGCGACATGCTGCCGGCCGCGGCACGGAACTCGGATATTACCCCCCCGTCCAGACTCGCATAAAAACCAAGTGAGACGCGAGACAGCGTCAGCGCCTTGCGCGACCCCCTCTTGCAGAACTTCTGGAACGAGTTCCCCTTTGGGACGGGCACCTCTATCCCAAAGATAAGCTCATTAGGCCTGCGGTCCGGGTCCCTGTAGCCGCGGATGAATCTCTCAAGCGGCATCCTGCGGGCGCCGCCGGCGCTCTTAAGCACTATTGCCGCGTCAAGCGGCAGCAGTATCGACGGCAGGTCCGCCGCGCCAGAGGCCGTCGCCAAATTCCCGCCGACGGTCGCCCTGTTCTGCACAGCGGGAGCGCCGCTTTGAGCCGACGCTTCAAACAGCGCTGGCAGATGCTTCCTTACAATCCGGCTTCTTATAATGTCCCCGTTGGTGACGCAGCCGCCTATTCTTATAAAATCGTCCGTGATCTCTATTCCGGTAAGCTCGCGGACCCGGCTTAAGTCTATTATCTTTTCCGGGCGGAACTTGCCGTTTTTAATGTCGGGCAATATATCCGTAGATCCGGCCAAAAGAGATGCGTCCGGGTTCGCGTCCAGCATCTCAAGCGCTTCCTCCAGGTTTTGCGGCACAAACGCCATTACGCCATCGCTGTCTGTGGATACGGGGACACGTCCCGAGCACAGGTTTCCGCGCGCGAGAAACGTCTTGCAGTATCCGTCCCGCACAGCTTTTTCCACTGCCCTGCAGATATTCTCATAGCCCGTGCAGCGGCAGATGTTACCGCTTATGGCTATCCTAGTCTCATCCTCCGTGGGAGACGGGTTCTCCTCAAGCAGCGCCCTTGCGGCAAGCACCATGCCCGGCGTGCAGAAACCGCACTGCACCGCGCCTTCCGTCACAAACGCCCTCTGAAGCATATCCATGCTGTCGGATGAGCCGAGCCCCTCTATCGTGAGCAGTTCGCTGCCCGAGGCCTGCACAGCGGGGACAAGGCACGCGTTGACGAGCCGCCCGTTCATAAGCACGGAACAAGCCCCGCATTCGCCTTCGCCGCAGCCCTCTTTCGCGCCCCAAAGCCCGATGTCATCCCTCAGCACGGCAAGCAGCGGCTTCATCACCGGGACGTCGGCGCGGTACAGTTTACCGTTTACAGTCAGTTCTATCTCCATACCGCAATCCCCCTCAATTCTCCCCTGTCAATTCCTCAAGCAGCTCAAAGAGCTTTTCTCCCGTGAGCGGCACGGAGCTCACACTCACACCGACCGCGTTCTCCGTCGCTTGTACGAACGCCGGAGCGCCCGCGTTCACCGGCAGTTCTCCTATCCCCTTCGCGCCAAAACAACCCTCGGGGCACGGATCCTCAATCAGCTCAACATTCCATCTCGGCGTATCCAGGGATGTGGGCACAAGATAGGAATTCATGTGCGATGCCGTATACCTGCCCGCGCCGTCCACACTTATGTCCTCGATGTGAGCCCAGCCTATGGCCTGAAGCACTCCGCCCATTATCTGCCCGGATGCCTGCATCGGGTTTATGGCGCGTCCGACCTCGGCCGCAACCGAGGCCGATATCGGCGTGATCTCGTATGTATCCGTGTCCACCTCGACTTCTATCGCGTTGGCTATCCATGCGTAGCCCTTATAAGCTTCACCTTCGAACTTTTCGTCGTCCCATCCGTCTGTGCGTGAGAATATATTCCTCCCCACGGCATCCAAAGACCCGCGTTCCTTAAGGTACCTCGCGGCGGTTTCCATAACCGGCCTGCCCTCAAGACCATTCGACGAGGCCCACTCGTTAAGTTCCGCCTTTAGATTCTCACACGCGTTCTGCACTGCCTTGCCCGCGTACATCGTGGTCCTGGAAGCTACGGTCGGCCCGGTGTCCGGCGTGAGCGACGTATCGGGGACCATATAGAGGACATCCTCGAGCCCTACGCCAAGAGCCTCTGCCGCCACCATAGACAGGACCATGGAGGCTCCCTGCCCCATCTCCGTGCTGCTGGTATATATACGGAAAACGCCTCCGTCAAAGCTGACTTTAGCGGCAGTACCCATCCGCTCTTCGCCTGAACCCGTGAAACCACCGCCGTGCAAACCGACCGCTATGCCTATGCCCCTGCGTACGCGCCCATGGGGCTGAGATGCGTAAAGCTCGCGCTTCCTGCGATAATCCGAGAGCTCTGCGGCCTTCTTCAGAACCGCGGCCGCATTGTCGTTTTCCGTGAACTTCTGTCCGTATGGGAATGTGTCGCCTTTTTTGAGCGCGTTTTTCAGCCTTATGTCAAGGGGGTCCATGCCAAGCTTCCTGGCCGCGAGGTCCATCTGCCGCTCCATGCCGAATATCGCCTGAGGCGCGCCGAATCCGCGGAAAGCCCCGTTTGGCGGGGTATTGGTCGCAAGAGCGCGGCTATGGATACGCACGTTCGGGACATAGTAGGCGCCGGATGCGTGCAGGTGGGCGCGCTGAAGCACGACGCGGCTTAAAGTAGTATAAGCCCCGCTGTCAAGCATGAGTTCGACGTCCAAAGCGGTTATGCGCCCGTCTTTTTTGAGCCCCATCCTGTAGCGGCTCTTCGAGGGATGCCTCTTAGGCGTCACGAGGATGTCCTCCGAGCGGCTATAGATGATCCTGACTGGCCTCCCGGCCTTCACGGCAAGGAGCGCAGCGTAAGACCCAAGGACAGACGGATAATCCTCCTTGCCTCCGAAGGCCCCGCCGGTCGCGCTCTGCCTCACTGTGACCTTGTCGGCGGGAAGCCCGAGCACCTTCTGCACAGCGTTATGAACATAGAACGGGCACTGCATGGAACCAACGACTACGACGCGCCCATCCTCTGCGGTATAAGCGGCCATGCCCTGCGTCTCCAGATATATCTGCTCGTGCAGGCCGGTTGACCATTCGCCCTCGACTATAGTATCCGCTTCCGCAAAGCCGGCCTCAATATCGCCGCGTTCGGTGCGGTATTCGTCTATTACGTTGTCATCGCCCCAAATTATCTCTTTTTTTGCGAGAGACTCGTCTATCGTAAGGACCGGCGGCAGAGGCTCAATTTCCGGCTCCGCGGCAAGCAGCGCGGCCTTAAGCGTCGCTTCGTCCGGGGCCGCCACAAGCGCCACGGCCTGCGACACATAGTTTATCTCTCGTTCTGCAAGCGCGGGATAGTCGTTTCGGACCATCGCGATGAAATTTCCGCCCGGTATGTCGGCCGCCGTGACCACGACCACGCTCGTCCAATCAAACGAAGGGGAGAACCTTATTCCCTTCAGCCTGCCGCGAGGCACCTGCGAACGGACCGCTCCGCCCACCCAGCAGCCTGGTATATCTATATCGGCTATGTACATCGTCTCGCCCGCGACCTTGGCCGGCGCATCAAAACGCGGGACAGATCTTCCTATTATTTTAAAATCAGCCATACCGCAACCCTCCCACGTGAAAAAATCGCCGTCCGCGGCTGTCATTCGCGCGCAGCACTCGCGGACCCTGCAACGTCGCTCATTATTACCATTTAATGTCAGTGTTTTATTTTATACCACGCCGCTCAAAAAAACATCTGTATTTGCGCGCGTCGAACACGGCAGCGCACCAAAACACGCAAATGCGGTAGAATAGCTTTAAGAACAAATTAAAAAAGGAGGTCTTCATGTTGAAAGAGATAATCAGCACAGATAAGGCTCCGGCCGCTATAGGGCCGTACTCGCAGGCCGTCAGGGCGGGCGGGTTCCTCTTCCTCTCAGGTCAGATACCGCTGGATCCCGCAACGATGGCCGTCGTGCCCGGCTCTGTATCCGACCAGACGGAACAGGTGATGAAAAACATAAAGGGCGTGCTTGAAAGCCAGGGGCTCGACATGTCCGACGTAGTCAAGGCGACCGTCTTCATCAAAGACATGAACGACTTTGCCGCCGTGAACGAAGTATACGCGAAATACTTCCATAAGGACGCGCCCGCGCGCTCATGCGTCGAGGTCTGCCGGCTTCCCAAGGACGTCCTCGTGGAGATGGAGGCAATAGCGCTGCTGAAATAGGCGACGCAGCGGCCGTTGCCGTGAAACAGGCGCGCGCCGGGAACACCGCTTGACGCGCCCGATCAGCGACAGCTAAAAGCAGGAGGTGCCTTCCATGTTGCTTGTTGGCAATGGAACTTTAGTGACGCGGGATGAGGCGGACACGTTCATCCCTGACGGTTGCGCCGCGATACGGGGAACGGCGATAGCCGAGACAGGAACTACCGGAAAACTGCGCGCGAAGTACCCCGACGCGGAATTCATAGACGCAAAAGGCGGTCTCATAATGCCGGGGTTCATCAACGCGCACATGCACTTCTACAGCACATTCTCGCGCGGCATGACGCCACCGGGCGAACCGGCCGCGGACTTTGGCCAGGTGCTTGAGCGGCTCTGGTGGAAACTGGACAAAGCGCTTGCGATAAAGGACGTATACTACAGCGCGATGACGGCGCTCATAGACTGCATAAAATGCGGCTGCACGACCGTCATAGACCACCACGCAAGCCCTAACGCCGTGACGGGCAGCCTCTTTGAGATAGCGAAGGCCGCCAGGGAGACGGGCATACGCTGCTCGCTTTGCTACGAAGTGTCTGACAGGGACGGCGAGAGGATCGCGTACGAGGGCATCAGGGAAAACATAAGCTTCATCGACTGGGCTGAAAAACAGAACGACCCCATGATATCGGGAAAATTCGGACTGCACGCGTCCTTCACGCTAAGCGACGCCACGCTTAAAAAATGCCGCGAGGCTATGGGAGACAGAGACGCCGGATACCACGTACATGTCGCGGAGGGACCGGCAGACGAGGCCGATTCAGTGGAAAAACACGGCAAGCGCATAGCGGAACGCTTCCGCGACTTCGGCATAACGGGCAAAAACTCCATCTTCGTCCACTGCATACATACAGACGAAACGGAACGCGGGATAATAAAAGAGACGGACACGGCGGTCGTCCACAACCCGGAATCAAACATGGGCAACGCCGTAGGCGCCGCGGACGTCCTCGGCATGGCTAAAGACGGCATCCTCATAGGCCTGGGCACCGACGGCTACGTCTGCGACATGATACAGTCCTACAGGATGGGCAACGCGCTGTGCAAACACACGTCGAAGAACCCAAACTCCGGGTGGCGGGAACTCCCTGCCATGCTCTTTGACAGCAACGCGCGCATAGCGGGGCGCTGCTTCCCTGTCGGCATCGGACGCATAAAAGAAGGCTGCGCCGCCGACGTCATAATAATGGACTACATCCCGCCTAGCCCGCTGACTGCGGCCAACGTCAACGGACATCTGCTTTTCGGAGCGTCCGGCCGCAACGTCGTCACAACGATAGCGAACGGCAAAGTCCTCATGAAGGACAGAAAACTGATCGACCTCGACAGAGAGCGCATATTCGCAAAAGCGAGGGAGTGCGCGCTGGAGGTTTGGAAGAGATTATAGCAAGAGCCGTAATGATGAGACGCGCGGCGCGCTAAAAGCTCCTTTTGACGAAACACCCGAAAGGTTCTTCGGCCACAAACCGCCCGTCAATTATCACAGGCCTGCCGCGCAGCCACACGCATGACGGCAGGCCTCTTACCCTCATCCCCTCGTATGGCGTGTAATCGACCGTCTGGTGCAGCGCTTCCGCCGACAGGACCGCCTCCGCGCGCGGGTCGAAAATGGCTATGTCCGCGTCGAACCCCGGCAATATGCGCCCCTTGTACGGCATCCCCAATATACGGGCCGGGTTCGAGGAAGTTACGCCCACCATCTGCTCCAGGCTTATCCTCCCCTTCAGAAAACCCTCGCTGAACATTATGGTCATCCGCGTCTCTATGCCCGGCACACCTCCGGGGCACCTGAAGACATCCTCGCCGCCAAGCCGCATCTTATCGGCCCTGCTGAAAGAACAGTGGTCGGTGCCGACGGTGTCTATCCATCCGCTGCCTATGGCCTTCCAAAGCGCGTCACAGTCAGACCCCTTCCTAAGCGGCGGCGCCATAACGTAATCTATGCCGTAGTTTTGCTCATATCTCTCATCCGTAAGACAGAGGTACTGAGGACACGTCTCGGCGTACACAATCTGCCCTCCGCGCCTGGCCTCTATTATCTCCTTAAGCCCGAGAGCAGTCGAAAGATGAACTATATACGCGGGCGAACCGGCGCCCTTCGCGAGCGCCAATATCCGGCCCACAGCCTCGGCCTCGCAGTAGTCCGGCCGGCTTTTGGGCCATGACGCCGGCGTTACGGCCCCGTCTTCGCGGAACACCGCCGCGAGCCCGGATGCGATGGCATTGTTCTCGGCATGAAAAAACAGAAGCCCTCCGTGCAGATTCATGGCCCGCATAAGGCCGAATATCTCCTCATCCGTAAGCCTGCCGCCGTACGTAGTGTATACCTTGCCGGTCGGGAAACCCGCGCGCACAAGGCCGCCAAGCTCGCGCGCGACGCCTTCGCCGTAACCCTGAAACACCATATGCACGGCGAAATCGGCGTAAGACGAGCCCGCGCCGGCGCTTGTCACGTTATCGACGGCAAAGGACAGAGGCGAGCCGACCGGCGCGAAAGCGGGATGCTCGGCTATCGTGGTCGTTCCGCCCCAAAGGGCCGCCTTGGTGGCGGCCTCAAAACCATCTGACACCGCGGCTTCATCCGATCTCAGCATCACGTGCGTATGCGGGTCCACGCCTCCGGGCAGCACATACTTACCACTGGCGTCCACCTCGCAAACGCCGCTGCACTCTATCGACTCCCCGACAGCCGCTATCTTATCCCCTTCCACCAGCACGTCGCCGCGAAACGACCTCTTCAGGTCGCCTATGATCCCGTTCTTTATCAGAAACGCCATAAGAAGACAGCCCTCCGTTTTAAGCATATAAGCGGCCTATGCACCGCCTCACGCGTAAAGTATAGCCCCAAACCGCGCCCCTTTTATGGAATTTAGTATTTCAATTAACACGAACTTTCAAACTTTTCAGACCGGACCCCGATAGGTTGCCAAAAAACAAATCGGTGCTATAATACTCTGCGTCGAGCATATTTTGGCCCGCTATTCCTCGATGGCGCAATCGGCAGCGCGGGTGGCTGTTAACCACTAGGTTCGAGGTTCGAGTCCTCGTCGAGGAGCCAGAATTCAATCCGCTGATCTCAGCGGTTCATCAGCAACGCCCGAGCCCCGCGCTTTTAAAACGCGGGGCTTGGGCGCTTTCGCCGCGTACAGCCCTGCGCGCTAAAAGTTGGTTACAATATTTACAATCAGAAATGTCCGGGGTATCATAGTTCACAGAAGCACCTCAGAAATTCTGTTGTCATGCGTCCGATTGCTATGCCGGGACGTATTTTGCTTATCAAAGGGGCTGCGCAAATGAAAAGGCTTGAAAATCATGTGGTTTTAGTAACAGGAGGCCTTGGCCAGATTGCCTGAGACTCTGCTGCCCATGATAATCTCCCCCAAATATGTCGTCGGCGTGACCTTTGTAGCTGCGGGACACTGCTGTCGTATCTGCCATAAGCTAGACCATGACAGAATCCATTCACATCCGTAGTAAGGCTAAGGAGGTTTTCAATAATGGACATCCCACGGATATTCAACATCACCGAAAGCGCTCACCGCATCCACAACCCTATCACACCCGAGAAGCTGGCCACACTCGGCACGGCGCTGCGTCTGGGATCGGGGGCCCGCGTGCTCGACCTGGGCAGCGGTTCGGGGGAGATGCTGTGTACCTGGGCGCGGGACCATGGCATCATCGGCACCGGCATAGACATGAGCCGGTTGTTCACCGAGCAGGCGAAACGCCGTGCTGAAGAACTTGGCGTCGCTGATAAAGTCGAGTTCATCCATGGCGATGCTACCGGCTACGTCGCCAACGAAAAGGTCGATGTGGCAGCCTGTCTCGGCGCCACGTGGATCGGAGGGGGAGTCGCCGGCACGATAGAGCTTCTGGCGCGGAGTCTGCGCGCCGGAGGGATCATCCTCATAGGCGAACCATACTGGCGGCAGATGCCGCCAACGGAAGATGTTGCCAAGGGATGTCTTGACAACGCAACAATCTCCGACTTTCTCATGCTTCCGGAACTTCTAGCGTCTTTCGGCCGCCTTCGCTGCAACGTCGTTGAAATGGTTCTGGCTGACCAAGACAGTTGGGACAGGTATGAGGCGGCCAAATGGCTCACCATGCACAGATGGCTTGAAGCCAATCCCGACGACGAACTCGCCGGAGAGATCCGGGCCCAACTGACCTCGGAACCCGTGCGCTACGCAACATACACGCGTGAGTACCTGGGCTGGGGTGTGTTCGCTCTGATTGCGCGGTGATGGTTTGCGGCAGCAGACCGAGATGGAAAAAACACGATTCGGCACCGCAGCCGCATCCGCCAGTAACAGCCCGCTCTTATATAACCTAATATTCAAGGCATTCTATAAGCGGCCAAAGAGAGCACGTTTATGAGGAGGGCCGCAAGCGAGGAGCCAGAATTCAATCCGCCGATCTCAGCCGTTCATCCGCAACGCCAAAGCGTCTTTTCCGCTTGGTTCAAACGCAGTGCTGAGGTTGGACTTTAAACTTTCAAAGACCAAACATTTAGATGCGGCTAATCCTTTCCTCCGCGCTTCAAGAAGCACTTGACAGTAACTATTAATACTTGTAAGTTAAGCCATGTGCTTGACATTGCATGATGGTAAGTTTTTCGCTTGAGATCAGAGATATGCGCCTGATAAATTAAAAAGCGGGTGACATACTAAACACTGAAGAGTTGGCCGCCTGCATGAAAATACAGAAGTCGACACCCTGCAAGCTCATTTGGAAAGCCAGGACGTTATCCAAGAAGATCGATTGACCACTGGCTTACGAAAAAACACGTAACACGCCTGCTTCAGGAGGAGATCGTTAATGACGGAGACATTCGCTGATAGAATCATTCAAAAAATTGGCACTGCTGTCGAACTCTATTACCGACTTGTCATACTGGTCGCCCCTGCCGGTTCGGGCAAGACCGCCGCGTTGCGGGAGGTTCATGAACGCACCGCAGCTCCTTTGGTCAATGTTAATCTTGAACTTTGCCGACGTATGCTTGACATCACAGAACGCCAACGGACATTGCGATTACCTCAAATCCTAATGGAAATTGTGAATTCACATACGGCCGATGTGGTTCTTCTAGACAACATTGAGATCCTTTTTGATGTTTCGCTCAAGCGGGATCCGTTGCGGCTCCTGCAGTGGCTCTCCCGGAACAAAACGGTGGTTGCGGCCTGGAGCGGCTCCATCAACGGCGAGAACATGGTCTATGCGACGCCGGACCACCCCGAATACAAAAGATATCCATTACAAGATTTCCTGGTAGTGAACCCTAAGGCCGTTGCATGAAGACCATGAAGACAAGGAACGAAAGCGAAGGAGGGCAGAAGCAATGAAATACAAAGACCTGATCCAATTCGAGCCTATCGAGTCCGTAGTCCAGCTACTGGCCGCCGACGAAACCGCCGCTGCCCGGCAGCTTGTCCAGACCTACGTGATCTCCTCGGAGATGGCAGAGAAGCTGGTCAGCTTGGTCGTTCCACAGCTTCAGTTCGACCAGCCCATGGACAACAAGGGGCTGCTGGTCGTAGGCAACTACGGCACCGGTAAATCACACCTCATGTCCGTTATTTCCGCCCTGGCTGAAAACGGCGATCTTGCAACGCACCTGAACGACAAGAGCGTAGCCAACGCCGCGGGCAAGATCAGCGGGCGGTTTAAGGTAGTCCGCAATTTCTCCTACGAATCCAAGGCATCTAACATCCTGTGCGACCTGAATGGCTGGTGTATGACCCGACAAAAACAGGAACGCGCATCCCTCAAAAGGAGCAAATTACAATGAATGAAGCTCTAATGAAGTTTCAAAAACTGTTGCGAGAACTCTTCCAATTCGATTGCGCAGACCTGGACTTTGGCATCTACCGCATCATGAACTACAAGCGGCAGGTCATCGAGCGCAGGATCACGGAAGACCTGCCCAAGGCGATTGCCGGGGAACTGGAACAGGGTGCGCTGGCGGAGCAGGCGCGGGCCTTCGGAGACCTGGAGGCCGCCCGTAACAAGGTGCTGGAAGCGCTGGGCGATGACGCACTGGACGCCGACGGGAATCTGGCCGCGCTATACCAGTCCACCAAAGCCGGCAAGGAGTATCTGGCCGCGCGGGAACGGGCCAGATCTGCTAAAAGCAACGAAGCGCAGGAAGCCACCGTCTATAACCATCTCTACACCTTCTTCAGCCGCTACTGGCAGGATGGCGACTTTATCTCCAAGCGCCGCTACTCTCGGAAGGAGCGCTACGCCATCCCTTACAACGGCGAGGAAGTTATGCTCTACTGGGCCAATCACGACCAGTACTACGTCAAGACCGGCGAGTATTTTACCGATTACACCTGGAAAGCACCGTACGGTGTGACCGTGCACTTCATGCTGCAGTCCGCCGACGTGGAGCAGAACAACGTCAAGGGAGAAAAGCGTTTTTTCATCCCGTTGCCCGATGAGATGACCTGGGACGCCAGAGCGCGCGCGTTAACTCTCCCCTTCCACTTCCGCCCGCTCACTGCACAGGAAGCCATCACCTACGGGCAGAGGAACCAGCAGGAGGCGATTCTATCCAGGGCACGGGAAGTCATTCCCAGGAAACTATCCGGCAAAGGGCAAACCGAGGCGCTTGCCGCACTGCTGGACGAGAAGCACCGTGCCGACGGCTCGAGCACTACCTGGCTGGAGCATCACCTGCGGCAATATACCCGCCGCAACACCAGTGACTTTTTCATCCACAAGGACCTGCGCGGCTTTTTGGCGCGGGAACTGGACTTTTACCTGAAGAACGATGTCTTGAACCTGGAGGAGATGGAAGCCGCCGGGGAGGGCTTGTCCGGGGGCTGGTTCCAGCTGATGCGGATTATCAAGAAGGTGGGCGGACACATCATCGAGTTCCTGGCACAGATCGAAGACTTCCAGAAGATGCTCTGGGAGAAGAAGAAGTTTGTCACCGAGACCTTCTACGTCGTCACACTGGGCAACATACCCGAAACCTTCTACCCGGAGATTGCCGCCTGTGAGGCGCAGTGGGATGAGTGGAAGGACATGCTGGGGATAGACGCCCTACCCAAGGACCTGTTCTCCGGCGACACCAGGACCCAGGAAGGTCAGCTGGACCTCCTCAAAGCCCACCCCTCCCTGCCGCTCGATACGCGCCGCTTTTCACCCGATTTTACCGACCGCCTGCTGGCCGCCTTCGAGAACCTGGATGAGATGACCGACGGACTCTTGGTGCATTCCGAGAACTGGCAGGCACTGAATCTATTGCAGGAGAAGTATCGGGAGCAGGTAAAATGTATTTACATTGATCCGCCGTATAATTCAAAAACAACCGAAATCCTTTACAAGAACAACTACAAGCACTCGTCCTGGTTGTCGCTGTTAGACAATCGATTAAGTGTTAGTCGAAAGCTTGAAGCATCGGATGGCTCACATATTGTAGCCATAGACGAAAACGAACAAGAGGTACTAGGCCGCCTTCTACTATTGCACTTTTCCGATCATGAAGTAACGTGTGTAGCAGTAGTTCACAACAAAAAGGGCATTCAGGGTAATTACTTCTCTTACAACCATGATTATGCTTATTTTTGTATATCGCCAGGGCTTGTCGAAACGCATGGTAAAAATTTGCCGGAATATGAATGGGAGTACGCAAATTTAAGAAAATGGGGGAGAGAGTCTGAACGTGAGACCGCCAAGAATTGCTTTTATCCTATCTATATCGAAGGAGAGAAGATTGTTGGTTTTGGCGATGTATGTAGTGATAATTACCATCCCAAACGTGCAAATGTGCCAATTGACGAGGATAGCCATAGAATAGCGATATATCCTGTGGATTCAAAGGAGATCGAACGAAAGTGGCGTTATGCGAGAAGCTCAGTGGAAAAGATACAACACTTACTTAAAGTGCATGTTACCTCTTCAGGCGAAGTTCAAATTTTAAAGGCAAAGACAGAGAGACAACCTAAAACGGTCTGGGATGACCCACTTTACATTGCTGGTGATTACGGAACGAAATGGTTGACAGACCTCGGGCTTAAATTAAGAGAGGACTTGTACCCTAAGTCCATTTATACAGTTAAAGACTCAATATTTACTGTATCTGATCCAGAATCGCTAATTCTAGACTACTTCGCTGGCTCCGGCACCACGGGCCACGCGGTCATTAACCTGAACCGTGAGGACGGCGGGCAGCGTAAGTTCATCCTGGTGGAGATGGCCGACTACTTCGACACCGTGCTCCTGCCTCGCATCAAGAAGGTGACCTTTACTCCGGAGTGGAAGGACGGCAAGCCCAAACGCATGGCCACTGCCGAAGAAGCCGAACGGAGCCCGCGCATCGTCAAGGTCATCCGCCTGGAATCCTACGAGGACGCCCTCAATAACATCGCCTTCGATAAAACCGGCGGGCAGATGCCTCTGCAACTGGAAGACTACCTGCTCACATACATGCTCAAGTGGGAAAGTAAACAAAGCGAAACCCTGCTCAATGTGGAGAAACTGCAAAATCCATTTGCCTACAAACTACACATTCACCGCGATGGCGAAACCCGTGAAATGCCCGTTGACCTGCCGGAGACCTTCAACTACATCATCGGTCTGAACGTGGAGACGCGCCGTGCGCTCAACGACAATGGACGGCGTTACCTGCTCTATCGCGGTATCACGCGCGAAGGCCGCCGGGTAGCTGTCCTCTGGCGTGAAACGGAAGACTGGACGGAAAAAGACTACCAGCGCGACCGCGACTTTGTGTCCGCGCAAAAACTTGCGGAAGGCGCGGACGAAGTCTTTATCAATGGCGACTCGCTCATCCCCGGCGCGAAATCGTTGGACGGCGTATTCAAAGCAAAAATGTTTGCTTTAAAGGAGATTTAAAAATGGCTGAGGTGCTTTTCAAGAAAGTGGATTACACCCTAAAGAAGTTAATCGAAGACATTGATATGGGCGAGATCGGTCTACCCGATATTCAACGGCCTTTTGTTTGGAGTACCACCAAAGTACGCGACTTATTCGACTCCATGTATCGCGGCTATCCCATCGGCTACCTGCTCTTCTGGGAGAATGGCTATCCTGGCGAACATCGCACCATTGGAGAGCGCACAAAGCAGAAAGTTCCGCGCCTATTAATTGTAGACGGTCAACAACGTTTGACCTCCCTGTATGCGGTAATCAAACGCACGTCGGTCATAGACAAGAACTTTCGCCACACCTTGATCCGCATCGCCTTTCATCCTCTGGAAGAGAAATTCGAAGTCACCAACCCCGCAATCGAAAAGGACGTGACATGGATCGCCGATATTAGTAAAGTCTGGGATCCTTCCACGAGTACCTATGAGTTCACCAATGCTTATCTCCAAAGCCTCGGTGATAAACGGCAGGTTACTCCTGATGATGAACGGCGGGTGGCCCAGGCCATAGACCGGTTACAAAAACTGATCGATTATCCACTGACTGCCCTGGAAGTCTCCTCTTCCGTTGACGAAGACCAGGTGGCGATGATTTTTGTGCGCATAAACAGCATGGGCACCCCTCTGAATCAGGCTGACTTTATCCTCACCTTGATGTCCGTGTTCTGGGATGACGGACGCAAAGAGTTGGAGGATTTCTGTCGCCGGGCTAAAGCTCCAGCCGCAGATGGACGCCACTCACCGTACAATCACTATCTGCGTCCTAATCCCGACCAACTGTTGCGTGTTAGCGTTGGCCTGGGCTTCAAGAGAGCGCGGCTGGAGCACGTCTATTCCCTCTTACGCGGCAAAGACTTGCAGACGCGCCAATTCTCTGTGGAACAACGGAAGCAGCAATTTGAGATTCTCCAGCAGACCCAGGGTTACACCCTCGACCTGCAAAATTGGCACGAATTCTTCATAGTGTTAAAGCGGGCGGGATATCCCGGTGATCAACTCATCTCTTCGCAGATGGCGGTGCTGTATACCTACACTTTGTGGCTCATCGGCAAGCGCGACTTTAGTGTGGATCTGCATAATTTGCGAGATGTGATGGCGCGGTGGTTCTTCATGGTCTCTTTAACTGGTCGTTACACAGGATCGCCTGAAACCCGGATGGAACAGGACCTGGCTCTTTTCCGAGGGGCAGAAACGGCGAGTGATTTTGTGAGCATCCTGGACCAGCAGATTGACGCAATTCTAACACACGACTATTGGAAAATTACGTTGCCCAACGAGTTGGAGACGGCTGCTGCCCGGAGTACTAGCCAGTTCGCCTACTATGCGGCGCTCTGCTTGCTGAGTGCGCCGGTGTTGTATTCAAAAATGAAAGTGACTGATCTGCTCGACCCATCCACCAAAGCAAAGAAATCGGCTCTCGAACGTCACCACCTCTTTCCCCGCGACTATTTGCAGCGCATTGGAGTGAAGGAAAACCGTCTGATTAATCAAACAGCCAACTATGCCCTCGTAGAGTGGAGTGACAATATCAGTATCTCCAATCAGCCGCCTAGGGAATATGTGCCTGAAATGGAGAAACGGTTTTCCTCCGAAAAACTTGCTGCGATGTATGAATGGCATGCACTCCCAGAGCAGTGGTATGAAATGGAGTACCAAACGTTTCTGGAAGAGCGCAGGAAGCTCATTGCCGACGTGATTCGTCGTGGTTTCTGCCGGCTCAAAGGGGCGGATTAGCAATGGCAAGAATTGTAAGCGACGCCCAGCATTACACCAAACTCGAACAGCGGCTGGTTCTGCTGGCCTGGCTCAACAGCCTGCTTGGCTACCAAAGCAATAAGGACATGCTGGTAGATACCAGAGATGTGGATGAAGGCTTCGATGCCTCCGGCCGCAGTTTCACGTACTACCATTTGATTGCACGCGGCAGTAAAATCAAAATCACCCCCGACGACCTGGAACGTTACGACGCCAACATCCGCGCCCACCTGGAGAAAATAAACCGCGGCCGTTCCGAACCGGTTACCCTGCGCTATTTTCAATACCAATCCGCGCTCTACACCGAAATCGTCCTCGATCGTCTCTTCAATCACCAGGCACAACTACTGGTCGACCTGAATACATTTGTCCGTGATCGCAATGCAAAGAAACTGCCTACCGAGCCGCCTGACGAACCCTTCAGCGCATCCGACCTGACCAAACTGGCGTACTGGATGGCCACCGGCAGTGGCAAGACGCTCATCCTGCACCTTAATTACCATCAGTTTCTGCACTACAACCGGGAACCGCTGGACAACATCCTACTGGTCACACCCAACGAGGGTCTGAGCGACCAACACCTGGCCGAATTGGAGGCCTCCGGCATCCCGGCCTGGCGCTTCGACCTCAACCAAAGCGGCCTGTGGGGAAGCGCGCCTGGCACCGTGCGGGTCATCGAGATCACCAAACTGGTGGAGGAAAAGCGCAGCGGCGGGGTGAGCGTGCCGGTGGAAGCCTTCGAAGGACGCAACCTGATTTTTGTGGACGAGGGACACAAAGGCTCCGGTGGCGAAGTCTGGCGCAAGTACCGCGACGCACTCGGCGCGACCGGCTTCACCTTCGAGTACAGCGCCACCTTCGGGCAGGCGCTCAGCGCGGCGCGCAACGATTCCCTCACCGCCGAATACGGCAAGGCGATCGTGTTCGACTACTCCTACCGATACTTTTACGGTGACGGATACGGCAAGGACTTCCGCATCCTCAACCTGTGCGACGAGACCGAAGAAGCCAAGACCGACTTGCTTCTTTTGGGCAACCTGCTTTCGTTTTACGAGCAACAGCGCCTGTTCGATGAGGAGGCCGAGGCGTTGCGCTCCTATAACTTGGAAAAGCCGCTCTGGGTGTTCGTCGGCAGCACCGTCAATGCTGTCTACAGAGAAAACCAACAGAAACGCAGCGATGTGCTAACCGTGACACGCTTTCTCCACCATGTTCTGGAAAACAAGCGCGACTGGGTTGTCGAAGGCATCGAAGCCCTCCTTGGGGGCAGAAGCGGCTTGATCCCGTCCGATGGCATGGACATCTTTGCCGGGCGTTTCAACTATTTGAAAGAAACCAGCCTCGCGGCGGGCGAACTGTACACCGATATTCTCAAGAGGCTATTCCACGTGCCGGCGGGCGGAGGCCTGCACATGTGCACCATTCGCGCCGGAAACGGTGAACTGGGGCTGAAAGCCTCGGGCGCCGAGGACTACTTCGGACTGATTTACATCGGCGACACCGCCGAATTCAAAAAATTGGTAGAAGCCGATTCGTCTGGCATTACGCTGGAGGAGGATGCCCTTTCCCCCTCGCTCTTTGGCAGCGTCAACCGGCTCGACACCCCCATCAACATCCTTATCGGCGCAAAAAAGTTTATGGAAGGCTGGAATTCCTGGCGCGTCTCGAATATGGGACTTCTCAACATCGGGCGGCAGGAGGGCTCGCAAATTATCCAGTTGTTCGGTCGTGGTGTGCGCTTGAAGGGCAAAGACCTGAGTTTGAAGCGTAGCGCGACGGTTTCCGGCGAACATCCCAAACACATCAAACTATTGGAAACGCTCAACATCTTTGCAGTACGCGCCAACTACATGGCGCAGTTCCGTGATTACCTGGAACGCGAAGGAGTGGAGACCGAACCCATCATCGAACTACCGCTCTTTGTGTGTGTCGACAAGCAATTTCTACAAAAGGGTCTGGTATTGCCGCGCCCGGAAGAAGGGCTCGATTTTGCCGTCGAAACCGCTCTCTTGCTCACCGCCGATCCCCATATTCGTTTCCAGGTGGATTTGTCGCTCAAAGTGCAGGCTTTGGAAAGCAGCGCCTCGGGCCTGGCTAAAATGCAGGTTCGCGGCGGTGTCGGAAAGCAAATCCCTCTCGAAACTTTGCCGCTGGTAGACTGGGAACAGGCATACCTCGATATGCTTGCCTATAAAGAGCACAAAGGCTGGAGCAATCTGGTCATCCGCCCCGAAACGCCGCGCACTATTTTGGACGCCGTTCCCTATACCCTCGTTGCCGATGATGCTATCTTTCAACCTCATTCAGTGGACGATTGTTTTCGTTTACAGGAGGCGGTTGCTGCTATCTTGCGTAAGTACGCAGATGTCTATTACCGTCGCCGCCACGAAAAATGGGATAGTGAGCACCTAGTCTATCGCCAGGTGGACCTGGATGATCCTAACCTGGCGTTCAATCGTCCAAGCGTGCAGGAGAAGAAAGCCGCTTACACCGTGCACGTGCCTGCTTCGCAGCAGGGCCTCATCGCTGCCATCGAGAAACTCTGCGGCGACATGGATAGACTCATCAAAGAGGAGAACAGCGGCATACCGCGTATTTATTTTGACCGCAGTCTTTACCTGCCTTTGCTGCTTAAAAAAGGTAGCCAACTTACCGCTGACCCGCCGCCGCTTGAAGAAAGCGAAGCGCAGTTTGTCCGCGACCTGAAGGCTTATTGGGAGGCAGAAAAGGATAACTCGTTGGCGGGCAAGGAAATCTATTTGCTGCGCAACCTGAGCCGCGGTAAAGGCATTGGCTTCTTCGAAGAAAGCGGCTTTTACCCAGATTTTATTCTGTGGGCGCTGAACACGGCGACCAAAAGCCAACGGATTATCTTTATTGAGCCACACGGCATGTTGCACGCCAAAGCCTACGAACACGATGAAAAAGCGCACCTGTGGGAACGCCTGCCAGGTCTGGCGCAGAGAATTGCCCAGAGGACTTGGCGTAACGATATTTCATTGGATGCATTCATCATCTCGGCTACGCCATACGAGGAACTCCGCACCCGCTACGATGATGGCACGTGGAATCGGAAAAGCTTTGAACAGAATCACATCCTCTTTCAAGAGAGTGGGAAGGATTACGATTACATCAAAATGATACTTAAATAAAGGTTCGACATTACTTGGGACCTGTCCTCTTCGGAAAAATTGATGGTCGGTAGAGAGCAAGGAGATGCAGCAGGCTTCCGCCAGGTTCTAGACTGCATGAAACAGCCAGATAGGAGACCGGGGCAACTCGGCGACAACGCGACCAAGGAGTTCGTACTTCGGCACGTCTTTGAAATAGCGCCCGAGTTGGTCAAACAGCCATCGGACCTCCTGCGGGTGCTGTTGTGCCGTCACTACCGCGGACAGAGAATCCCTGACGACCTCGATAAACGATTCATCCAGCTTCTGCGCCAGAGTAACGTCTTCGACGACTGGCCACTTAAGACGCTGGTATCGGACAGAGAAGCCTTCTTCGCGTTCCTGCAAGAACGCTGGCCGATCTTCCTTGACCGTGAGGCAGCCAAAGTAACATCCTGCGTTCGTGAGGACAAGAAGCTATATTGTCTGTCCATTAAGGGACCTGTTGAACTTCCATTCGACTACGATGACATCCGAATCTACATCGACAATCTGTTCACAGATGGACTACTGCACTCAGTTCCGCACGAGCATGCGAATATTTTGTCCAGAACTTGGGTAGGCATAGGCTTTCGGACTATTCCTATTGAAGATAGAGCTGGTCGTCTGACCAAGCTTAGTAGCAAACGCCTTCTGCTTCAATAGCGCACTGGATGGCCAGCGCGCTATTAAGGACGAGGATAAATGCATGAGGAAAGAACATCTGTGGTCAGCCCCGCACACAATTGACAAGTCCCATATGTTGAATCCAACCTGTCATATACGAACCTCTTTTGTGTATTTTATACTGCCGCTGCCGTCATTTCCCGCATATAATATAAGCACGTCGGAATTTCTGTTGTCCGGCGTCCGACTGGTATGCCGGGACGTATTTTGCTTATGAAAGGGGCTGCGCAAATGAAAAGGCTTGAAAATCATGTGGCTTTAGTAACAGGCGGCGGGCGCGGCATTGGCAAAGCCATAGCGGCGCGCCTGTTATCAGAGGGAGCTAAACTCGCAATATGCGGCACAACCGAGGACGTGCTGCGGCAAACCGCAAAAAACTTAGGCGGCGACGTGTTGCCTGTGGTTTGCGACGTATCGGGCGCAGATCAGGTCAAAGCCATGGTTCGCCAAGTACGGGAGTGTTTCGGCAAAATCGATATACTGGTCAACAACGCGGCCGTGATGCTGCGGCACATAGGCGCTGAGCGGGCGACGAGGCCGTTTTACGAACTGGACGAGGCCGATTGGGATAAAGTCATGGATGTGAACGTAAAAGGCATGTGGCTCTGTTCCAAAGAGGTGTTCCCCGATATGAGGTCTCAAAACTGGGGGCGGATAATAAACATAGCGTCTGATACAGTTTATATGGGTCGTGGGAACGGCGTGCAGTATATCACGTCAAAGGCCGCCGTGGTCGGTCTCACGAGGGCGTTGGCATTTGAAACAGGCCGATTCGGTATCACAGTCAACGCGATTTCTCCGGGACTGACGCAAAGCGAAACTGTTCAGGAACACGACTTCGCCGAGATGGGAAAACAGCTTGCGGAAAATTCAGCGATACCACGGCTGGAATATCCGGAAGACATAGCAGGGACCGCGGCGTGGCTTGCCTCGGACGATGCGGCTTTCGTAACAGGACAGACAATAAGCGTAAGCGGCGGTCTTGCGATGCACTGATGCGCTTCATGGCGCCCGCCGGCAGATGAAGTCATTTTATTTTATTTAAAGGAGACCATTGCAAAATGAAAATAATAAGCATTTTAGGGAGTCCAAACGGAGAGAAAGGCAATACGGGTATTTTGCTCGAGGAAGTGTTAAAAGGCGCTAAAAGCGCGGGGGCGGAATGCGAGACGATCACGCTTAAGGGAAACGAGCTCAGGCCATGCTGCGGATGTGACCTGTGCCACAGGGACGGGGTCTGCATCATAAAAGACGATTTCGAATCGATCAAAGCGAAGATGCTGGCAGCGGACGGAATTATCCTCGCCACGCCAAACTATATATCGCATGTAAGCGCGCAGCTGAAGGTCTTCCTTGACAGGTGCGCGGGATTAGTTCACTGTATGGCCCTTGAGGGCAAATACGGCGGCAGCGTCGTAACTTCAGGCGGCGGGGACGAGCTGCCGATCGTGGAGTATTTGAACAGATTTTTGACGATAGCCGGGGCCACTCCGGTGGACTCGATGTGGGCAGCAATGGGGACTGCGGGAGGCGCTGCGCTCGACGCAAAAACCGCCCGGCAGGCGTTCAACACCGGTAAAAACATAGCGGAGGCATGCAAAAACAAGCCGCGCGTGACAATGGCCGAAAAGGTGCAGGATAGCCACAGGGAGAGGATGCGCGGTCTCATCGTTCACCACAAAAACGAGTGGCCCTACGAGTATAGTTTCTGGCAAAAGAAGGCTCAAAGCGAATAAAAACGTCTCTAAGCCGCCATAAAACACGGCCGGCTTGATCGCCTTCGGGTATCGGGATGTTTCCCGCTTTCTTCAGATTTTACGCGGTTAAGTTTTGGCACGTATTATCCGACTCACGAGAGGCCGATCTTAACCGCTTTTTGTTGTCTTATTTTCTATCGCCGCGGCGGAAGGCGAGTTGGATTTTATATGGGACATGAAACACAGAAGCAGCTGAGATACATCTCATGAGAGATATATGCGCGACGTCAGAATCGATTGGGTCTGCCATCAAAGCGGCACGGCGTCCGCTTACGGAGGTACCGGGATGACGGCGTATCTGAACGCACTGGCGGCTTTTATAAGCCATCATTCCAATCTTGCATACGGCATAGTATTCCTGATTTCGCTGTCGGAATCTCTGGCGTTAGTTGGACTGCTGGTGCCGGGTACTTTGATAATGTTCTGCATCGGAACCATTGTGTCCTCAGGAAGCATGAAGCTGCTTCCTGTGCTCCTGATGGCAATGATCGGAGCTATTATCGGAGACGGTATCAGCTTTTGGCTGGGATATCATTACAAAGAGAAGTTGACCGGTATCTGGCCGTTTTCTCTCTATCCCGGAATGCTGAACAAGGGGGAGGCGTTTTTTAATCGGCACGGTGGCAAGAGCGTTCTTTTAGGTCGTTTCGTGGGACCGGTGCGCCCTGTGATACCGGTCGTAGCCGGAATGCTGGGTATGCGCCCGTTGCGTTTCAGTGTCGTCAATATCCTTTCGGCCGTTGGCTGGGCGCCGGCTTATATCCTGCCCGGAGTCTTTTTTGGAGCATCACTCGCGCTCGCGAAGACCGTGAGCACAAGATTGGCCATACTCTTGCTGATATTCGCTGCGGGGATATATGGCCTCATTTGGATATCGCGCAAGACTTTGGCTTTGTTAGGCCGCAAGGGATCAGCGGTCCTTGCCTCCATGAAGCAATGGACCATGACTGAATCGCCTCGTCAGTGGATGACGTTCCGGCCCGTTAAGCGATTTCTTGCACTTATGATTTTCAGCGAAAAAGGCGACGAGCTGCTGTTCGCATTTTTAACGCTGCTGCTTTTTGCCGCCGGATGGGGCTTCTGGAGCGTGCTGCATGGCGTTATGGCAAAGGACCATATGGTTGTTGCGGACGTGGCGGTATACCACTTTCTTCAATCTCTGCGAACCCCATGGGCCGATAATGTCTTTATAACTATAACCGAACTGGGAGATTCGTACGTCAATGTCGGACTTTTCTGCGCCGTGCTGTTTGTTCTTCTCTTTAAACGGTGCCGTCGGGCGGCGTCTTTTTGGGCTCTGGCGGTTTTAGGAGGGCTTACGGCTGTTCAATTGCTTAAGCTGGCTATTCATTTTCCGCGGCCGGCGTCTATTTACGACGGAGCATCTGCTTACGCTTTCCCAAGCGCGCACACAACCATGAACGTGGTGATTTATGGGTTCCTTGCCATTTTAATAGTAAAACAGACCGGCGCGTCATGGCGGCGCCGGCTGTTTTCAGGCGTTGTGCTCACTGCCTCTGTCACTGGGTTTTCACGGCTATACCTGGGCGCACACTGGCTTTCAGATGTGTTGGGAGGTTGTTTCATCGGTACGATGTGGGCAACTGCCGTAGGAATGGCCTACCTTAAAAAAGCGGATGAAGCGGTCCCGAAACGTTTGCTGGCAATAGCTGTCATAGCGGCTGTCACCATTGGCGGCGGGTGGCATGTCTCACAACGGCATAAAAACGACATGTCGTTTTATGCCGCGCGCCACACTATACAAAACATGGCGTTTGCATCGTGGCTGACCGATGGATGGCGGGACCTTCCGGCGTATAGGATAGACATGGCCGGCGAAAAGGAGCAGCCTATCATACTGCAGTTGGCGGGACCTACAGGCGCGCTGACTCAATATCTTTTGTCAAAACAATGGCGGGAACCGCCGCAACTGAGCCTCCAAGACCTGCTTGTGATGCTTTCTCCCGACACGCCGATCGGAGAGTTGCCGGTGCTGCCCAGTTTGCATAATGGCCGGATCGACGAGGTCCGTCTTGTCCGGACTGTCGACAAAACACATCGATGGGTGCTGAGACTTTGGCCTACAGATTTAAAGATTTTGGAAAATAACTCTATCGTTTTCGAGGGGACGATAGAGGTGCAAAACCGGCGGCATATTGCCGATCTGGTCCTTCTCGCGGTCGATTCCGGTATATATGACCGGCCTTTAATGAAGCTGGCAGAGACACTCAATGGGCGGTTCGCCATAAAGCTTGTGAACCGTGACGGCGACGATATCTTAGATGATGACAAAGGCCGGCGTTTGGACTGGCATGGCGAAGTGCTGCTTATAAGCCAAAAAGCGGCTGAAAAACATGTCAGAGAGCGGCGCATTAAGCCCCCTTACACAGCACAGATACAGCGCGGCTTGAGCGACTTTCCCGCACGCGCCAAAGCAGCGGGCTCGCGATAAGCTACGACGCCTCGCGATGTTTCCCGCTTTCTTCAGCTTTTAAGCGGTTATGTACGGCAAGCATTACCGGTGTAACGCTTTGGCTGTCGCTTTAAAAAAACGTCACGCGGCCCATGCCTGATCAGCTGCGTTTCGCATGGGCCGCGTGACTCGATGCCGTATGTTTCCGGCCGCTATGTGTAGAGATATTTTCTCGTCATCGGAAGGTCGTTGTTGATGCCGTTCGAGAAGAGCACCTGATGCAGGTCGACTATGCCGTTGTTGAAGCCGGCGGCGCAGGCGCACAGGTAGAGTCTCCACATGCGCACGAACTTTTCCCCGAACCGCGGCGCTATTTTCTGTATGTGCTTCTCAAACCCATCGTACCAGCAGAGCAGAGTCCTGACATAGTGCCGTCTTAAGCTCTCGACGTCCAATACCCGGAAGTCGCGCTCCGATGAGAGGTGGATTATCTCTCTAAGGCTCGGGATGACGCCGCCCGGGAATATGTACTTCTTTATCCACGCGTCTCCGGGCGATTCAGTCAGCGAACTTATGTAGTGAAGGAGTACAAGTCCGCCTTTTTTGACGGCGGAAGAGACGTTGTCCATAAAAAACGGGTAGTTGGGGCGTCCGACGTGTTCCAGCATACCCACGCTCACAATGCGGTCGAACTGCCGGCCCAACGACTTCAGCTCACGATAGTCCATGCGGTGAACCTCGGCCCTGCCGCATATGCCTTTTTTTTCAAAGAGGTCCTTGCAGCCTTTGTACTGTTCCTCGCTCAGGGTTATGCCGACGCACTTCGCGCCGAACGTCTCTGCCGCGTCAGCTATCAGCGAGCCCCAGCCGCACCCTATGTCAAGCAGGGTCATGCCTGGTTTTAAGTTCAGCTTCCTCAGTATGTACCTGTTTTTATTGCGCTGCGCCGTGTCGAGTGAGTCGCCGCTGTTTTCGAAGTAAGCGCATGAGTAGTTCATCGTCTCGCCAAGCCAGAGTCTGTAGAAGTCGTTGCCCAGGTCATAGTGGGAACAGACCTCGCGCATCTGCGTCTCTTTGTCAGTACCCGTGTAAAGCAGATCCTTAAGGGCTTCGGTATCCTCAGTGAATACTCCGCTGCACTTGAAGAATTCGTCAAGCGCGGAGTAAAGCTCGCCCTCTACCTCCAAATCGCCTCGCATATAAGCTTCGCCGAGCGCCAATGTCGGGCTTTTGATGATATCAGAGTAGGGAATGGGCTTTTTTAACACGATTTTAAACCTTGGCGGCCCGTCGCCTACCGTAAACGATTCACCGCAAATCTCGACTTCGAACGGAGGACCTTCGAAACGCTTGAAGAGCTTCTTTGCCAGCAACGCCTGCATGTTCATGGTTGTATTCACGCTCCTTGCCCGTCTTGAGGGCTTTTATTCATATAGCAGCGATGAACGAGCGCGCCTGTTCAGCTTATCCGCAGACCGTTTCATCCGCAAATCAAAACAAGCCGCGTCGATTATACTTTTCCATAATTATACTTCTAATTTTATTTTTGTTAAATTTCAACATAAGTAAAAGAGAGTGCCTATGGTCATCGATTTACGAACTTCACCGTTCTGCGGAGGACCTCAAGCGCTATGGGCATCGCCGTCTCGTCGAAATCAAACCGGCTGCTGTGGTGACCGGCGGCGGTATCGGCCCCTATGCCTATGTAGGCGGCCTTGCCGCCTCTGTCTTGGACATATTTCATCATCCAGCACGCGTCATCGCTGCCTGACATCCGGCCAAACTGTGAGACCTTGCCGACGCCGCGCACCAACGTCGCCATAGATGCGACCGACGACGCAAGGTCGGGGCTGCTGTTCGCGCTGTTTGCCTCCCCCTGCCTGGTTATCGTAAGACCGACGTCGTACATCTGAGCCGCGCCGCGCAAGACGCTCATAGCGCGATCGTATACGTATGACGACAGCGCGTCCGTCGCGCCTCGCGTCTCTATCTTGAGATGCGCTTTCTGCGCCACGACGTTGCGACCCTCGCCGGCGTTAAGGACTCCGACGTTAACCCTTGTCACTCCGTCCGAGTGCGGCGCTATGGCGTGGAGGTTCAAGGCCGCCGAGGCCGCGGCAAGCAGCGCGTTCTTCCCCTTGTTCGGCTCTCCTCCGGCGTGAGCCCCGACGCCGCGGAAATCGGCGTCTATCTTCGTTGTACAGAGGAAACCGTTCATGCCGCCGAAGACCGTCCCAGTCGGATTATTGAGGCCAAGGTGGAACGCCAGGAAGTAATGGACTCCCTCGAGGATGCCAGATCTCGCCATGGCATATCCGCCTCGCACACCTTCCTCGGCAGGCTGGAAAACGAAGAGCACTTTGCCGCAAAGCTCTTCTTCGGCTTTAAGCAGCTCTGCGAGCGCAAGGCCGACCGCCATATGGCCGTCATGACCGCAGGCGTGCGCCCAGCCCGGATTTACGGAGGCAAAACCCTCTTTGAATGGGAGGTGATCCTCGTCGCATGACTCTGTGGTGTCCACGCAATCTATATCCACGCGAATCGCGGTCACGGGACCGGGTCTCCCCGTGTCGAGCTCGGCGCAAAGCCCTGTGTAAGGCCCGATGGCCGCCACTATATCCTCAAGGGCGCCCTGTTTTATCGCGCGTAATTTCTCCGCGCCCGCGTCTATGTCCCTTCCCATGACGTCCTCTTCCCTTATTACCTCGCCTCCGAAGCGGACCTTGTATCCAAGATTGTATAAAACCTCGGCGATTTTAGCAGTGGTGCGAAACTCGGCCCACCCGCTCTCAGGGTAGCGGTGAAAATCCCGCCTGCGCTCTGTCATCTGTCTTTTTATCCTCTCCATATCAAGCTGCATACATTACCCCTCGCTTTCTTTCCCCGAATACTCGCGCCGGTTTGAAACGTACGCCGACGCTTATCGCATTGCTTAATAAGCAGACGCTTATCGCATTGCTTAATAAGCAGCAGATGAAACTTAATATTTAAACCATATCTATGAAATTATTTTCTATTATTATACTCCAGTTGCAATTTTGCACCCTGCTATTAAGTCCACTTTTTCCGTCTTTCGCCCTAAGAAAGGAAAAAGAGGCTGAATCAGTGTAGAATAAACATGATGCGTTCTTAAAAACGGCGGGAGGTGCTTGGCAGAATGGCGGATAAGAAGGTCCTTGGGTTCATAGGCACAGGCGTGATGGGCAGGAGCATGGCGGGGCATTTGATCGATGCCGGACACGAGGTGCACGTGTATAACCGCACCAAGAGCAAGGCCGACGGGCTTGTCGCCAGAGGCGCGGTATGGGAGCCGTCGCCTGCGGACATCGCGGCAAAGTGCGACGTGATCTTTACTATCGTAGGATATCCCGAAGACGTCGAGGAGATATACTTAGGCGATAAGGGGCTCATCGAAAACGCGAAGGACGGAGCGCTGTTGGCCGATATGACCACGTCCAGCCCCAAGCTCGCGCGCAGGATATGGGAAGCCGGCAAAAAACGCGGGCTTCGCGTACTTGACGCCCCTGTTACCGGCGGCGATAAGGGGGCGCGCGATGCGACTCTTACGATATTCGTCGGAGGAAACGAGGAGGATTTCAAAGCCGCGCTGCCCTACTTTAAAATCATGGGGCGCACCGTGGTGCTTATGGGCAAGGCCGGCGACGGACAGAACGCGAAGCTGGCGAACCAGATAGTGATTGCCGGCACGATGACGGGCATGTGCGAGGCGCTGGCTTTCGCGCACGCGTGCGGACTCGACAGGGAAAAGCTCATAGATGCCATGGCTGGCGGTTCGGCGAACACATGGAGCCTGGTGAATTACGGTCCCAGGATACTCAGGGGAGATTTCGCGCCCGGGTTCTTCGTCAAGCATTATATAAAGGACATGAGGCTCGCCGAGGCGGCCGCGGATGAAATGGGGCTTGACCTTCCGGCCCTTGAGCTTACGAGACAGCTGTATGAGGAGATAGCGGAAGGCGGACTTGAGGACATGGGGACGCAAGCCCTCTACTGCCTGTATGACCCTGACGCCGAGTGACGTCCTTTTGCGGAAGGCTCAAGCGGCATAGCCGGCTTTAGTGAACCGCGAAAAAACGAAAACGAAAACGATATCGCTTGGCCGTCAAGTGTTTTTGCTTGACAATGACACGACGCCCCTTGTATAATGCTCTCGCTGCATTGACGGGGGTGTCTTTTTGTCCAGGACGGATTTTTTAAATCAGCGAGTGAGGGACGGCATGCTGCTTGACGCTTACGGGCCGCTGCTAACAGAAAAACAGCGGCTGGCCTGCGAAATGGTGCTGCTGCAGGACCTGTCTCTTGCCGAGGCGTCTGAGGCTCTGGGCGTTTCACGCCAGGGGGTCCACGATCTTATAACAAGGGCAAAAGAACACATGGAGAATACGGAGAGGCTTCTTGGGCTGCTTGAGAAAGAGGATCTGGGAGAACGCATGGCAGGCTTTCTTGACGCAAACAGAGAGAGGCTCCCTGAGGATTTCTATCTGGAATTCAAAAAAATGCTTGAATCATACAAGGAGAGCTCGTGATGTTCGACTCGCTCAAAGAAAGATTTGAAAACATATTCGCTGCTCTGAGGGGCAAGGGAAAGCTCACGGCGGAGGACATAAACGACGCGCTTCGCGAGGTGCGCCGCGCGCTGCTTGAGGCCGACGTCAATTATAAGGTCGTCAGGGACGTGACGGAGGCCATTAAGGCCCGCGCTACGGGACAGGCTGTTCTGGACTCGGTTACACCCGCTCAGATTATATTCACGATAGTATATGAAGAACTCATAAAGATAATGGGGGACGCGCCCGTTCCGCTTGTGATATCACCGAAACCTCCGACCGTATACATGATGGTCGGTCTTCAGGGCTCCGGAAAGACGACCACCGCGGTTAAAGTAGCCAAGAGGATGTCCAGGGGGCACAAGCCTCTCGTCGTCGCGTGCGACCTGCGGCGCCCAGCCGCTGTCGAGCAGCTTCGCGCTCTTTCCGAAAAAGCGGGCATAGCGTTCTTCGGCCCGGCTTCCGGCGGGCAGGATCCCGTCAAGGTCGCGTCTGACTCCATAGAATACGCAAAAGACCATCTGTGCGATATGGTGATCCTCGACACCGCGGGACGGCTGCAGATGGACGAGGACCTCATGAGTGAGCTTGAGGCCATGAAGCTCGCGGTCCCGCCGACGGAGGTGCTGCTCGTCGTCGACTCGATGACGGGACAGGAGGCCGTAAACGTGGCATCCGCGTTCCATGAACGCCTCGGACTGACAGGAGTAATCCTTACGAAGCTCGACGGAGACGCAAGGGGCGGTCCATCGCTCGCCATACGAGCCAGCACAGGAGTGCCGATCAAGCTGGCCGGCTGCGGCGAAAAGATAGAGGACCTTGAGGTATTCGACGCGCGGCGCATGGCTCAGCGCATAATCGGGATGGGCGATATAGAGGGCCTTCTTGAGAAAGTGCAGTCCGCAACGAACGAGGCCGACATCAGCCGGATGGCTGAGAACCTGAAGAAGAACCGCTTCACTATGGAGGACATGCTGCTGCAGCTGCAGCAGATACAGAAGCTCGGCCCGCTCGAGAAGATACTTGAGATGCTTCCTATTCCAGGCGGAAGCAAGGCGCTTAAGGACATCCAGATTGATCCGAAGCGGATAAAGCAGACGGAGGCCATAATCCTCTCGATGACGCCCAAAGAGCGGCGCAACCCGGAGATAATAAAGGGCAGCCGCAGGAGAAGGATAGCCGAGGGGTCGGGCACAACCGTGCAGATGGTCAACCAGGTGCTCGCGCAGTACGAGCAGATGAAGACCATGATGAAGAGCATCGGCAAGATGCCCTCCGGCGGAAAAGGTTTTAAGATGCCGCCTGGCATGATGGGCGGCATGGGCGGCGGACGCCGCGGGTTTTTTAAATAAGCGGTCTGCGTGGAAACAGCCGGCAAAACCGGCTTATTCACGTTTTTTCCGAATATAAAAAGGGATATCACATCCCCAAAAACACAACAGGAGGTGTTTACGCAGATGGCAGTTCGTATTCGTCTTTCCCGCCACGGGAAAAAGAAGGCTCCCTTTTACCGCCTCGTAGTTGCCGACTCTCATTCACCGAGGGACGGACGCTTTATCGAGATACTGGGGACCTACAATCCGCTGAAAGACCCGGCGGAGATAAATGTGGACGCGGAACGCGCGGCATTTTGGATCAAAAACGGGGCTTCCCCGTCGGAGACAGCAAGGATACTGCTGAAGAAGGCCGGCGTATTTGACGCTCCGGCTGAAGCCTGATTGAGGACGGGAGATATTGATGCCTGATTATGTTGACCTCGTCGGCCTCATAGTCAAGAGGCTTGTGACGAAGCCTGAAGAAGCGAAGATCACGGAAAGCCGCAGCGATTCCGATGCGATACTGATAACCATCAGCGTCGCAAGCGACGACATCGGCCGCGTGATAGGCAAAAAAGGCGCCACGATAAACGCCATACGCCACATAGCAAAGGCCGCGTCGGTAAAGTCCGGCGAAAAGGTCGATGTCGATGTCGAGGAAGACTGACGCTTCTTCTGAAGAGAGGACTACCATAGGGAAAATAGTCGGGACGCACGGCGTTAGGGGCACTATGCTGCTGCTGCCGCTGACCGATTACCCCGAAAGATTTCTCGGCATGGAGGAACTCGTCCTCGACAGGCCGGGCAAGCCGCGCTGCACGCTGAAAGTCCGCAGACTGGTCCCCTATGAGGGAAAGGGCACTTTCTTCCTCGACGCGGAAGGCGTCGGCGACAAAGACTCGGCAGAAGCGTTCAGAGGCGGCGTAGTCACAGTCGCAAATGAGGAACGCGTAGCCCTCTCAGAGGACGAATACTGGACCGACGACATCATCGGTCTTAAGGCGGTCGAGAACGGAACGGGACGTGACCTTGGTGTGCTTGAGGAGATAATGTTCACCGGCAGCAATGACGTCTACCTCATAAGAACCGCGGACGGCGCTCTCAAACCAATCCCGGCACTGGACAGCGTGGTGAACAGCGTCGACATAGCCGGCGGGATAATGATCGTAACTATACCGGAGGGGCTTTGGGACTGATATGAAGATATCGATCCTCACCGCGTTTCCCGACCTCATACGCAGCTACTTGTCGTCAAGCGTCGTAGGGCGAGGGATAACCTCGGGGAAGCTCGAGGCGGAAGTGATAGACATACGAGACTTCGCGCTCAAAGAGTACAGACAGGTGGACGACTACAGCTACGGAGGAGGCGGCATGGTGCTCATGCCGGAACCGCTCGCGGCTGCGTTTGAGAGCCTGTATGCCGGCGGAAAGAAACCATATACGGTCTATCCGTCGCCCCAGGGTGTGAGGCTTCACCAGGAGCTTGTGGAAGACCTGGCGCGGAAGGAACACATCGTCATACTCTGCGGCCACTATGAGGGGGTCGACGAGAGGTTCGTCGAACGGTACGCGGATATAGAGATCTCCATAGGAGACTTTGTGCTTACCGGAGGCGAGATGCCGGCGATGGCGATAACCGACGCGGTTTCACGCATGATTCCGGGGGTAGTAGGCAAGGACGCGGCGGTCAAAGACGACTCGTTCTACAGCGGTATGCTCGACACGCCGCACTACACGCGCCCCGCGCACTGGCGCGGCGATGACGTGCCGGAAGTGCTGCTCGGCGGCGATGCAAAGGCCATAGCTAAGTGGCGAATGAGGCAATCTGTCGAACGGACGCTCAGAAGAAGGCCGGACGCGGCCGCCAGGGCAAGCCTGGCGCCATGGCTCGGGGGAGGATCCTATGTCATGGAGGTCCACTACCCGGTGCTTGACAAACGCGGGGAGAAATCTTCCTCCGCCATAACGGGCATGGATATACACGACATAGCCAGGGCCTGCAGGATGTACGGCATAAGGAAATACATCATCGTCACGCCTATAGCTCAGCAGAGGGAGATGGCGAAGAGGATAATAACGCACTGGACCGAAGGCTGGGGAGCGTCTTACAACGCTGACAGAAAAGAGGCTTTCGGCACCGTAAAGATATTCGCATCAATTGAAAAGGCCCTGGATTGGATAAGAGACAGGGAGAAAAAGGAGCCTTACAAAATAGCGACCACGGCGAAGATGAACGACAAAGCCGTTCATTGGCTGTCTCTTAAGCGCGAGATCCTTGAGAAAGACCACAGCCCCGTTTTCATATTCGGGACCGCGTGGGGCCTTCACGAAGATGTGCTTGACGCGGCTGACGCTGTGATGACGCCCATAATGGGCGGAAGCGGCGGATGGAATCATTTGTCGGTCAGAAGCGCCGTAAGCATAACGCTTGACAGGTTCTTCGGCTGGAGGTAGCGGCTCGGTGCGTAAACAAAGACCTTCAAAAATTAAAACATCTTATGATAAGGAGGGAAAACACTTATGATAGACCCCAGAATAGCTCTGATAGAAAAGAGATTCACAAAAGAAGCCGGGGATATCCCTGAATTCAGGGCCGGCGACACAGTGAAAGTGCACGTCAAGGTCAAAGAAGGAAACCGCGAGCGTATCCAGGTGTTCGAGGGAGTAGTTATAGGACGCCAGCACGGCGGCCTGCGCGAGAACTTCATCGTGCGCAAGATATCGAACGGAATCGGAGTGGAGAGGATATTCCCCGTCCACTGCCCCAGCATCGACAAGATCGAAGTCGTCCGCAAGGGTCGGGTCCGCAGGGCCAAACTCTACTACCTGCGCGAACTCAGCGGCAAAGCCGCGCGCATCAAAGAGCGCCGCGAATTCAATTAGCAGCGCCGTTCAAGCGGGGCCTTTGCGCAAAGGCCCCGCTTGTATACAATAAACCGCGCAAGTGCCCCATGAGCTAAAAAGCCTCATTGTTGTCGGTCATGGTGCTTTTACGTGCTTGCCCCGCCAAATCCAAACACCTTAATTTTTCGTGTCGTCGTCACTATTCTTCACGTAGTGACATTATCTCGGATTATTTATAGGGTGACATTATCACACACATTATCACACACCAACAATACTTTCCGTACGGCACTTGACTAAAATTCTTAAGGTACGTATAATTTCAAAGTCCTAAGTGCCGGGGTGGTGGAAATGGTAGACACGCACGTTTGAGGGGCGTGTGGGGTGACCCGTACGAGTTCAATTCTCGTCCCCGGCACCATGTTTTAAAAATCGATCCCTCACAGAGTTCAGGCGACCCCCATGGTTTCAGGCATTGATAACGCCTCGGAAACGCGGGGGCCGCTTCGTAGTTTTAAATGCGCGCGGCACAAGCCGCCTCCGCGCCGTAAAAATCACAGCCAAAGCCGGCGGACGCTGCAAATAAACACTTCCCGATATCGAGGTCAAAAACATTGTGACAAGGATGTTCTGAAACGCGGCTTGCAATGGTTGAGCAGCGGGACGCCCAATGAACCAAACCATCTCCAGGTTTTTGCATTTGCATGATCCAAACTTTCCATATTTAAGGCTGATTTTAGAGTTTACGCTTTATTTTCAAGCCGTTCTTGCATTATACTTGACTTGCACGGTATTATCATTCTTTTATTCAACGAAGGGAGAGATTCAGTGATGGAAGAAGGCTCGAAAAGTTTCTGGAAGTCATATCGGTTCCCGATCATCCTCATATTCTCAATATGCCTCGGAAGTTTTATCGGCGCAGTAATGGGAAAGGACGCGCTTGTTTTCAAGCCGCTCGGCGATGTCTTCATCAACGCGATGTTCATGATAGTGGTTCCGTTGGTCTTCTCGACTATATGCAGCGCCGTCGCGCAGATGTCCTCTATGGAACGGCTCGGGCGCGTGATGAAGGCGCTCATCATTGTGTTCTTCGTGACAGGCGCGATAGCCGCCATTTTGATGCTCATAACGGTAACGTTGTTCCCGCCGGCGGCCGGAACGTCGATCCAGCTCAATGCGACAGGGGATATCCAGGCATTCAAGACTGCTGACCAGATCGTTAAGGCATTTACCGTCGAAGACTTTCCACAGCTCATCTCACGCCGGGCAATGCTGCCGCTTATAATATTCACTATTTTCTTCGGCTTCTGCCTGCAGACCCTTGGAGAGAGGGGGAGGGCCGTCGGAAGAGGCATCGGCATTATAGCCGACGCTATGCTCCAGATGGTGAAGTACATCATGTACTACGCGCCTATCGGGCTTGGCGCATACTTCGCGACGCTGGTCGGAGATTACGGCCCCCAGCTTTTAGGCGCATACCTCAGGTCGATGATAGTCTATCACGTGGTGACGTTCGCTTACTTCTTTATCGCGTTCACTATATATGCGTGGATCGGAACAGACGGCAAGGGCGTAAGCGTATTCTGGCGCAACATTATAACGCCGGCCATTATGGCTCTTGGGACCGGAAGCAGCAACGCGACGCTGCCTGTGAACCTGGTAGCCGCCGGCAACATGGGAATACCAAAGGATATCAGCGAGATAGTGCTTCCTATAGGAGCGACGGCTCACATGGAGGGCTCGTGCCTGAGCGGCATACTTAAGATAGCGTTCCTCTTCGGCATATTTAACATGCCGTTTACCGGGCTTGGCACCTGGGCGACTGCCGTGGCAGTCGCGGTGCTTTCAGGCGTCGTCCTGTCCGGCATACCGGGAGGAGGGCTTGTCGGCGAGATGCTGATAGTAAGCCTGTACGGGTTCCCGCCGGAAGCGTTCCCTATAATAGCTACGATCGGTTTCTTGGTCGATCCGGCCGCTACGATGGTCAATGCAACCGGAGATACGTGTTCTGCGCTCCTGATAACGCGCATGGTGGAGGGCAAAAATTGGTTCGATAGGGCCATGGCCTCACTTAAGGCCTAACTGCACGTTTTTTTCGAAAAACAGAGGGCGGGGCTGTCTGCCCCGCCCTCTGTGCAGCTTAACGGAAGTCTGTCTTAGCTAAAATATCAGTTCCTCGCCCGGCTTGAGTATTTTTACGCCCGTCATCTGCTCGCCGACTGCACGCAGGAAATCCTCAGGATCCGCCTTGATCTGAGGAAATGTGTTGTAATGCATGGGGACGGCCACACGCGGCCTTATCATCTTAACTGCTTTCGCGGCATCGTCTGCGTCCATAGTGAAGTAGCCGCCTATCGGGAGCAGCGCTATGCTTATGTTTTCGTCGGCTAAGAGGTTCATCTCCATGGTCAGTCCGGTATCGCCTGCGTGGTAGATCTTGCTGCCCTCAACCTCGATCACGAAACCGCAGGCAACGCCGGCATAGCGCGTCTGTCCGCCTTCAATAACTGAACAGCCGTGCCACGCGGGAGTAAGTTTGACCCTGCCAAACGGAAATCGCGCCCTGCCCCCTATGTGCATCCCCTCAGTCTTTACACCCTTGCTCGCAAGGAAGCCCGCAAGTTCGTTGCATGTGAAAACTGCCGCCCCCGTGCGTTTAGCTATTTCGATCGTGTTTCCTATATGGTCGCCATGTCCATGCGTAAGGAATATGTAGTTGATATCGGTGAAATCTTCAGGTTTCGCCGCAGCCTGCGGATTGCCTGCGAGGAACGGGTCTATAAGGGCCCTGATCCCATCGCCTTCAACGTAAAACGCGCTGTGCCCGAGATAGCGAAGCTTTGCCATTTGGTATCCCTCCTGTTTTTCAGATATCTTTGATATTATAGCCGATTCATTGGGAGGGGTAAGCGAATAAAATACTTAAAAATGTTTTTTAAATATGGTCAAAACCTGCATTGAGACAGGCAGGACTCAGTCCGGAAGACGGCGTCTGGGCCACCGGCAACCGGCCTGAGTCCTGGAGAATTTTGTTTGTTACTGCAGCGGCTCCACTGTTTTTATATTAAGCTCCTGAAGCTGTTTCGGGTCAACCGCTGACGGAGCGTCAGTCATGGGACACTGCGCTTTCTGATTTTTAGGGAAAGCCATAACGTCGCGTATAGACCGAGAGCCGCAGATGAGCATCACCAGCCTGTCAAGGCCAAGCGCGAGGCCGCCGTGCGGCGGCGTTCCGTAGCTAAGCCCCTCCAGTAAAAACCCAAAGCGCTCTTTGGCCGCCTCAGGTGTGAAGTTGAGCGCGCGGAAAGCCTTGGACTGCATCTCCGGGTTATGTATCCTTATAGATCCGCCGCCTATTTCGTTGCCGTTGAGGACTACATCGTAGGCCCTCGAACGTACCCTGCCCGGCTCGGTAAGCAGGTATTCCATATCCTCGTCCATAGGAGCAGTAAACGGATGGTGTACGGCTGTGTAGCGCCCCGTCTCATCATCCCACTCAAAGAGCGGGAACTCAGTAACCCAAAGGAACCTGAAGCCGTTCTCTGCCAGGCCTCGATCCTTCCCAAGCTCAAGGCGTATCTGGCCGAGGATCTCGCAGGCTTTGCGCCAGTTTTCGTCGGCCATGACGAACAGCGCGTCGCCGTCTTTTAAAGAGGAGATTTTCATAAGCTCGGCAAGCCGCGCATCATCCAAGAATTTAACCAGCGGTCCTTTAAGTTCCGATGATTTGACCTGGAAGTTGGCCATCCCCTTTGCGCCAAGCGCCCTGGCCCTGTTCTCAAGGTCAGAGAGCTCTTTGCGCGACAGTTCCGCGCCTCCGGGAAGCCTAAGTCCCTTCACCGCGCCTCCTTTTTCGACTATGGCCGCGAAGGGGTTCTCTCCGCGAGCGAAGACTTCCTCAAGTCCCACCATCTCCATCGGTATGCGCAGATCCGGTTTGTCGCTTCCATAGCGGTCCATGGCGTCTTTCCATGTCATGCGAAGAAACGGAGTCGCGACGTCCTCGCCAAGCATCTCTTTGAATAGGCCCGAGAGGTAGTTCTCGACGACCGTCATGATGTCCTCTTCTGTTATGAAGCTCATCTCAAGGTCTATCTGCGTGAACTCCGGCTGCCGGTCGGCACGCAGATCCTCATCGCGGAAGCATTTGACTATCTGCATGTACCTGTCACAGCCGCTTACCATGAGGAGCTGCTTGAACAGCTGCGGTGATTGCGGCAGAGCGTAGAACTTGCCGGGATTGACCCGGCTCGGGACAAGGTAGTCGCGCGCGCCCTCCGGCGTCGATTTCGTCAGCATAGGCGTCTCTATGTCCATAAAACCGTGCGCGCCGAAGTAGTTGCGCGTGTAAGACGTCACGTCATGGCGCATCCTGAGGTTGTGCTGCATCTGTTCACGCCGCAGATCAAGGTAGCGGAATTTGAGACGCAGATCCTCGTTGACCGCATCAGCGTTGTCGATCTCAAACGGCAGCTGTTTGGCCGGCGAAAGAACGATGAAATCGTCAACCAGGAGCTCCACCCAGCCTGTCGCAAGCTCTGTGTTTTCCGTCCCCTCCGGGCGCATGCGAAGCTTTCCCTTGACCGCAAGCACATATTCGCTCCTCAGTGCGCCGGCTCGTTCATGTGCCTCGGCGTTAAGCTCAGGGTTGAAGACTATCTGGGTTACCCCGGTCCTGTCCCAAAGCTCGATGAAGATTATCCCGCCAAGATCCCTGCGGCGGCGCACCCAGCCGTTTAAGATCACGTCCTTGCCTGCGTCGTCGGGCCGAGGCTCACCGCATCGCATGGTCCTCTGCCACGACGCGTCATAATGTCGATCCATCGCAAACTCCCTCTCTCAAGAAAATCTTAAAATCAAGACGCCGCGGCGTCTTCTGTTTAGCGCAGTTTGTTTATAAGGGACTCCAATGTCAGTTCTTCCTGGGTCCCTTCCCTGAGGTCTTTGAGTGAAATGACGCCTCTTTCTATCTCGGAGCTTCCGACTATGCACGCGTAACGCGCAAAGGTTGCCGCGTTCTTCATCTGCGCCTTCATGCTCTTGCCCATGTAGTCCATATCAGCCGAGATGCGGCCGCGGCGCAGAGTGTGCATGACGTTCATCGCCTCAAGCCTCACCTCCGGAGTTTGCTCCGCTGACACGACATATACCATGTTCGTCGGTTTACGGCCGAAGCTGCAGCCTTGGGCTTCCATTGTAAGCACTACGCGTTCTATGCCGGACGCAAAGCCTACTCCGGGGACATGCGGACCGCCTATGGCCTCGGCGAGGTTATCGTATCTTCCGCCGCCGCACACCGCGTTCTGGGAGCCGAGATCACCCGAGAGGATCTCATAAGCCGTCTTAGTGTAGTAATCAAGTCCGCGGACAAGCCTCTTATCCTGCCTCACTACCGCCCCTATGCGGTCAAGGCCGCGAAGAAGCTGCGCAAAGTGCTCGCCGCATTCGTCGCATAGGTTGTCCGTCACGTCCGGCGCGTTCTCCGTTATCTCTTTGCAGACGGGGCTCTTGCAGTCCAGTATGCGCAGCGGGTTGCGCTCAAAGCGGCTCTTGCAGGTATCGCAGAGATCGCCATATCTGTCCCTGAGATAGTCCTGGAGCACCTTTCTGTACACCGGACGGCACTTGGGACAGCCGACGGAGTTTATGACCACCTGCAGGTTAGAAAGGCCGAGCCTGCGATACAGCTCCATTGAGAAGTCTATCACTTCGAGGTCGACCAGCGCGTCCTGCGCTCCAAGGGCCTCTATGTCAAGCTGCACAAACTGGCGGTAGCGGCCCTTCTGCGGACGCTCATAGCGGAACATCGGGCCTATGGACCAAAGCTTCGCGGGCTGCGGCCCTTTGTTCATCTCGTTTTCGAGGTACGACCGCACCATTGAGGCTGTGAGTTCCGGGCGCAGCGTGATGCTCCTCCCGCCCTTGTCCAGAAAAGTGTACATCTCCTTTTCCACGACATCGGTAGTCTCGCCGACACCGCGGCTGAAAAGCTCCGTGTACTCGAATATGGGAAGGTGCACCTCTTTGTACCCGTAGTCGTCCGCCACATCGCGGCAGACCTCGGTAACGTACGCCCATTTCCACGATTCATCGCCGAGGATGTCCCTCGTGCCGCGCGGCGCTTTTATCGCCTCCATATTGACCGCCTCCTGTATGTTATCGAATTTCTTCCGTCGTTCAAATGCTTATATTACTTCATCTCACGTATGCGTTACAAGTGGCAATATCCGCTTATCCTGTATTATAATTTAAAAAAGTATATTTTTTTGACGGAGGCCGCCTGATGAAAAAGTATAGTATGCTTATAGCGCTTCTTTTGTCGGCACTATGTTTAACAAGCGCCGAAGCGGCGTTTAAGCCGCAAAACGGCGAATACTGGATAAAGATAAACAAAGAGCAGCTGCGTCTCACTTTATACAAGGGATACGAGCCGTACAAAAGCTGGTACGTGGCAATCGGAAGGGGACGCGGCGCGGCTAAGGAGTCTCGTACTGATTTTATAACGCCTGTCGGGACGTTTACAATATACCGCGTCGTGGAGGACGCCACAAAGCTCGTATACGACCCGGCCTGGTTCGACGAGCCCGGCGAGCCTCAGGAGGGAGTGTACGGCTCCAAGCTCATATCGTTCTACAATAAATGGCAGATAGCCATACACGGCACAAACAGCCCAAGCTCGATAGGAAAGCGCGTCACCCACGGTTGCATAAGGCTGCGAAACTCTGACATAGAAGACCTTGCGTCATACGTGAGACCCAAGATGAAGCTCGTCATAGTGGATGGCGACAAGGAGAGGAAGTTTTACAGGGAGACGATATAGGACGGCCCCTTCGCCGCGCGAAGCCTGAGGCCAGCATAACAAAACAGGAGGGATGACGATGAGCCGGGCATTTGTTAAAGAAGACGATGAAGAGCGCGGCAATCTGGTTTCTGACATTCAATACAGGGAGAAAAAAGCGGAGTGGCTTAGGATACAGGAGAAAAAACTGGACACTCTGCTGAACGATCCAAAATCCAAGAAGATAAAGCCCGAAACATTGAAGCGCTGGATACGCGAAACACGCGACGACATAGAGAAAACGAGAAAAGAGCTGGGATATGATGATCAAACGAAACCTGAGCCGTAAGGCATGATAAGCCTTTCTTAAACGGCAGGAGGCGATGTCTGTAATAGAGCCTCATAAAAAAGAGGGATCCCGCGTATGATGTTGCGTAAGAAAACGTCTCCGGACGCCTTCTTTGTAAGATGCATGCGCAAACTCGACGGTACGCTATTTTTGATATGCGTCGCCTGTTGAGTTGTCAGGTTGCCGTCTGTGTTACCGATGGTGAAATTTGAGATGTAAAAAACATAAAAAAACGATTGCATTTGCGGATAAAACCATTTAAACTCACCTTTGCATACTGCTGTTTATGTCGATATACGGAAGGGTCGTGAGACGAAAATTGAAAAAAAACACTGGTGTCTGGTGTGTCAGACATGCAAAACCGCATCTTAACCCCCGCCATGAAATGACTTATCGGTTCGGTTCAGCCCCGTCGGCTTTTACAGCCGTATTTGCGCTGCCCGAAAGATACCTTCGAATATGACACTTCCCATCAGCGTCGCTATATCTTAAAAAGGGGGTATCTTTGTTGAACGTAACCAACAAACCGTTGATAGTTATAGAAAATCTCTGTAAGGGCTTCGAGGACGGAGAAGTCCTCAAGAACATAAGCTTTACCATAAGAGAGGGCGACCTTGCCTCAATAATAGGGCCCTCAGGCTGCGGCAAATCGACGTTCCTTCGCTGCATCAACTGCCTTGAGCTGTTGGATTCCGGCTCAATATCAATAGCAGGGGTGACTTTATCGCGCAAACCGGGGCAGGTCCCGGACGAAAAAATGCTCGATACCGTACATGAGCTGCGCAGCGAGGTAGGAATGGTATTTCAAAGCTATAACCTCTTTCCGCATAAAACGTTGCTTCAGAACATTATGCTTGCGCCGATGGTGGTCAAGGGCATGAAGAGGGGCGAGGCATACGAGCTCGCGATGAAGCTGCTTGATAAAGTCGGGCTAAGGGAGTTCGCGTCCAAATATCCATCCACGCTATCAGGAGGGCAGAGCCAGCGCGCGGCTATTGCGCGCGCCCTTGCGATGAACCCTCGCGTCATGCTCTACGATGAGCCTACGTCCGCGCTGGATCCGGAGCTAGTAGGGGAAGTTCTTCAGGTCATGAAAGACCTCGACTCGGAGGGCATGACTCAGATAATCGTCACACATGAGATGAAGTTCGCAAGAGACGCGTCCGACTACATAATCTTTATGGACAAGGGCGAGATCGTAGAGTACGAGGACGGGGATGTTCTGTTTGCAAATCCGAAAAACGAACGGACGCGCGCTTTCTTAAGGCACTTCGTCAACGCCGGAGTAGCCTGCTGATGAAAAAGTTTCTTCTGCCGATCGCGCTTCTGCTGATGTTGTTCGCAAGCGCCGCCGCGGCTCAGGCCGCGCCGCAAGGACCATCGAAAGATGTTCTGCGCTGGGGCGGCGATTCTGAGGGCGGTTTCCCATACATGTTCCAGAACCCCAAAAACCCCAAAGAGCTGATAGGTTTCGAGGTCGACATAGTCAACGCTTTGGCCGAGCGCATGGGACGCAAGCCTGTTTACGTTAACAACGCGTGGGACAACCTCATCCCGGGCCTTGAACGCAATTTGTACGACATAGCCATCAACGGGCTCGAGGTCACGCCCGAGCATAAAAATGTCGTGAACTTCTCCATCCCCTACTACAAGACGTACCTGCAGCTAGCCGTGCGCAAGAAGGACAACAGCATCAAAACGCTTAAGGACTGCGACGGCAAGGTAGTCGGGACGCTAAAGGAGAGCTACGCGCAGCAAGTGCTTGAGGAAGTAGGCGGCATCAAGATAAGGACGTACATCGTCGAGGCCAACACTTACGAGGATCTCGCGAACGGCCGCCTCGACGCGGCTCTGTTCGACCAGCCGATAGCCCTCTACTCCGCCGGATTTAACCCCGAGATAAAATTTGTGGGTCCGCCGATAGGTGAGATAACATACGCGATAGCAATGCGCATGGAGGATAAGGAGCTTTTAAGGGAGGTCAACGAGGCTCTCGTATATTTGCGCGATTCAGGCAAGCTGCGCGAGATATATGACAGGTGGAATTTATGGACGCCTGTCATGGCGGCCGAGTTCAACGACTTCAGCCCGTCCAAAGTGGAGCCTTCGCGCTATAACGAGTGGGCCGAGGCGCACCGTCCCGTTCTGACACTGGCGAAAAGGATAGAACGGTACAAGGAGGTCATGCCGGCTTTCGGACGCGCGGCGATAGTCACAATGCAGGTCTCCATAACCGCGATGATCCTCGCCATTGCTCTTGGGCTGGGGCTTGCCATCACAAGGGTCTTCGCGCCAAAGCCAATAGGGAGGCTTGCGACATGCTACATAGAGATAGTAAGAGGAACCCCTGTCCTCATACAGCTCTTCTTTATATTTTACGGACTTCCGAGCGTAGGGATAAAATTTTCTCCGTTCTGGGCCGGAGCGATAGGACTTGGGCTTAACTACGCGGCATACGAGGCTGAGATATACCGCGCGGGACTCTTCGCCATCCCTCACACCCAGTGGGAATCAGCTCTGGCTTTGGGCATGACAAGATGGCAGGCCATGAGAGAGGTCATACTTCCTCAAGCCGTCAGGGTGGTCATTCCGCCTATAACGAATGATTTCATATCTCTGCTCAAGGATTCGTCGCTTGTGTCGATAATAACCATGGTGGACCTCACCAAGACGTATGGACAGGTATCGGCAACTTACTACGACTATTTCGGCCCGGGCATAATTGTCGCGGCCATATATCTGCTGCTGGGGCTGCCGTTTGTGCGTTTCGCGCGTTACACAGAGCGGCGCCTGGCCGAAATGGATAAGGACGGAAAACGCGGCAATAGGGAGAACCTCTACAGGTCGTCGACCAGATACATCTGACATCTTGCGCACTTGAAACGCCGCCCGCATGGAAACCATGCGGGCGGCGTTTTAAGGTCTCAGCGCGCGCCTCTGCGCAGGCGATCCGAAAGCATCGTCCACCTGCTGCGCGTGTTCTCGTTTCTGACTGCTATGGCAAGCGCCTGCTTGGTTCCGACTATGATAACAAGTTTTTTGCCGCGCGTTATTCCGGTATAGAGCAGGTTGCGCTGGAGCATCATGTAGTGCTGGGTGAGCAGCGGTATAACTACCGCGGGGTACTCGGACCCCTGTGATTTATGTATGGATACGGCATACGCAAGCACGAGGTCGTCAAGCTCCGCAAAATCATAAGGGACAAACCCGGCGTCCATTTTGACGACAAGCTTTCCCTCCTCCCCGTTTATGCTCGTTATCGTGCCTATATCGCCGTTATATACGTCCTTATCGTAGTTATTGCGCACCTGCATGACCTTATCGCCCTCGCGGAACATGCGGCCCATACGCTGAACCCTTGCGCCTCCGCTTCTGTTGAGCACCTTTTGCAGTTCGACGTTCAGCGTCATCGTGCCGACATGCCCCCTGTGCATCGGGGTAAGCACCTGTATCTGCTCAAGAGGGTCAAAACCGAAACGCTCAGGGATCCTTTCGGTCACTAATGTCTTGATGATCTCAAGGACCTTGACGGGGTCATCCTGCTTAATGAAATAGAAATCTTTAAGTCCGTCGTCGTAACCCTCGTCAAATTCGGGCATCTCCCCGGCGTTTATGCGGTGCGCGTTGACTATGATGCGGCTCTCCTTGGCCTGTCTGAATATCTCATTTAAAACGATCACCGGACAGACTTTTGAATCTATTATGTCTTTCAGCACCTTCCCCGCGCCCACAGACGGGAGCTGGTTCACGTCTCCGACGAATATCACAGACGCCCCGGCGGGAACAGCCTTGAGGAGATGGTGAAAAAGTATTTGGTCCACCATCGACATCTCGTCAACTATCAAAAGGTCGCAATCAAGCGGGTTCGAGTCGTTCCGCAAAAACTCGCCGCCCGCCGTCCCGTAGCCGTTATACTCAAGCATGCGGTGTATCGTCTTGGCCTCGTGTCCCGTCGCCTCCGCCATGCGCTTGGCCGCTCGTCCGGTAGGAGCCGCAAGCATCACGCGATAGCCGCACGACTCACGTATTTTAAGTATCGCGCGTATGAGCGTGGTCTTGCCCGTGCCCGGCCCACCGGTTATGACCATGACCTTCGAGCCGATCGCAGTGCGAATCGCTTCTATCTGCCTGTCCGCAAGCTTGATTCTAAGCTGTTCCTGCACCCACGGTATCGCGGATTCCGGATCCGCGTACTGTCCGTTGAAAGGCGAGTACATTAAATCTATGAGGTTTTTGGCCGAATGTACCTCCGCGTAGTTGAAAGCCGGCAGATATACCGCACAGATGTCGCCGGACTCATCGGAGTACATCTCCTCTATGACATCTCCGCTCAATCGCGCGTCCTCCACGCCGCGGCGCGCTATGTCCAACGAAACAGAGAGTATTTCAGCGGACTTTGCGGCGAGCTCATCTATCGGGACATAGACGTTGCCTTCGCCTGCCATCTGTGACATCACATGCAGTACGCCCGCCTTTATGCGAAGCGGCGATTCGCGCGAGAAGCCCAGGCTTGCCGCTATTCTGTCGGCGGTGAGAAAACCTATGCCGAAAATATCTATCGCGAGCCTGTACGGGTTCTCTCGCATCACATCAACGGCCGCGGCGCCGTACTGGCGGAAAACGCGCAAAGCATATCCCGTGCTAACGCCGTAGCTTTGAAGGAACAGCATCACATCGCGGATGGACCTCTGTTCAGTCCAGGAGGCATGTATCATCTCGGCTTTTTTATCGCCTATGCCGTCTATCTCGGTAAGTCTTTCTGGTGCGTTGTCGAGCACATCAAATGTGTCCTCGCCGAAGGCGTCCACTATTCTCCGCGCTATGGAAGGCCCTACTCCACTGATGAGCCCCGAGCCAAGGTATCTCTCTATGCCGCCCAAAGAGGATGGCACGGCCGGCTGACATGTTTTTATCTTAAACTGCACTCCGAACTTAGGATGATCCTGCCATTCGCCCGTCATTCGAAGGAGCTCGCCGACAGCAGGACAGGCCATACAACCCACTGCGGTTACAAGCCTCTGATACCCGTCCGCTTTGATCCGCAACACACAGTAGCCGCTTTCGAAATCATTGTAAGTCACACGCTCGACCTGTCCGTAAAGTTCCTTCTCGCCCTCAGTTCCAAGAGCGCCGGTTTTTATATTTTCATCTTCTTTCATCATGCACGTCCCGAAAAAATGTCATTCCGCAGCCTGAAAGCCGCGTATGTCCGTACCCGGCGCAGGTCTTAGATTATATACCTTATCTTTCCGTCAACCACAGACAAACCTACCTTCATGTCAAGCATTTCATTTTCCGTCACCAGGAACGGATCCTCCATAAACGCTATCACGTCCGCCGCATGTCCGACCTTAAGCGTGCCGCGAAACGCGCCCTCTCCGCACACGGCGGCCCCGCCGCTCGTGTACAGCGACAAAGCCTCAACGCGGTCGAGCCTCTGCGACGGCATCCAGCCATATTCGGGTGCATTGTTCTCGTCCTGCCTCAATATAGCCGCTCTTATCCCGACAAACGGGTTCAGCGGTTCCGCGGGCGAATCCGAGCCGGCTCCAAGCTTTATGCCGAAAAGGATCAGCGACTTCCACGCATAGCTCCATCGCGCGCGCTCAGCCCCCAGACGCGATATCACCATGGGCCAGTCGGAAGTCACGAACGCGGGCTGTATATCCGCCATCACGCCAAGGTCTGCCATGCGCCTGTATAGATCAGGGGCCCCTACCTGACAATGCACTATCCTGTGCGCAATGCCGCCTGAAGAGTACCCGCCGGCAGACTCTATGACGTTAAGACAGCGCTCTATAGCTCCGTCGCCTATAGCATAGAACGCGACCTGCATGCCCGCGCTCTGAGCGCTCTCCAGCATCAGGGCGAGGTCGCTCTGCGAATGAGCGTATATCCCCCTGTTGCCGGGGTCGTCAGAGTATTCTTCTCTGAGCGCCGCTGTCCTCGCGCCAAGGGTTCCGTCCACATGAATCTTGAGCGGCCCCGATTTGAAATAGTGAAGGCCGTTCCTTTTATGCCCCCCGCTTTCCAAAAAGAGGCCAAGCTCAGACGCGTCGCGGAGATTCCATTGTTCCGATATTCGCAGCGGGATCTTGTCGTTGTTGTCCATCCGCTCGTAAAATTTGAAAACTCTCTCCACGCTTCCGACTATCTCAAGGTCATCCGTCTGTATCGAGGTTATCCCAAATCTGAGCATCTCATCCGTAGCCTTCTTATACCAGCGCTCAAGCGTCTCATCCGAGTGCTCCGGGAGTTTCATCCTGACCCAGTTAAGCGCGGCTTCGCTGACGATCCCGTTAGGCTCGCCGCTCTCGTCGCACATTACGACCCCTCCGGATATTTTCAACCTCGGGCCTATGCGGAGGACCTCAAGCGCCTTGCTGTTGAGCACCGCTATATGCCCGCAGGAACGCTCGAACAAAAGAGGGATCTCTTTGCTTATCCTGTCCAGGTCGTGCCTGTTTGGAAAGCGCTTTTCCTCAAAATAGTTCTGATCCCAGCCTCGTGCGAAAAACCAGCCGCCCTCTTTTATGGACGCAAGCGCAAGAGAATCCCTGCCCCTTCTTATCATCTCCTCGATCGAGGAGACGCCGCGCAGGTTTAAAGTCTCCAGACTGCGCCCGGTAGCAAGCAGATGGTTGTGTGTATCCGTGAAGCCGGGCATGATGAATTTGCCCTTCATGTCAAGGACGGTCGTCTTGCCGTCGCACATCGAGAGTATCTCTTGGTCGTCACCGATGGCCCTTATTACGCCGCCTTTCGCAAAAAGCGCGCTTGACCGGCCTCCCGGGGCCATTGGATATATAACCCCGTTTATCAGCGCGATTGAATCTTTTCTTTCTTCACTGGTCATCGGTCCCAACCCTCTATAGATTCATTACTAAAGCGGCAAGGGTCCTCATTCCAAAGCCTGAGGCTCCCTTTACATAATAACCCCATGGTTCCTTCACAAAATCCGCCGCGGCTATGTCGAGGTGTACCCATGGGATACCCTTGCCCACGAACTCCTCAAGAAACATAGCGGCTGTTATGGCGCCGCCGTAGCGGCCGCCCGAGTTGACAAGGTCGGCAACGGATGATTTGATGGCCTTGCGCAAGTTGGGATCGTCCATTGGAAGCTTCCAAAAGCGTTCCCCGCTCTGTTTCGCGGCAGCAAGCACTTTATCAGCGAAGCAATCGTCGTTTGTGAAAAGCCCCGCCGTGGTGGAGCCTAAAGCCACGGCACATGCGCCAGTCAGTGTCGCTATGTCCACTATCCTGTCGGGGCCAAGCTCCGACGCATAGCAAAGAGCGTCCGCCAAAGTCAGTCTGCCTTCGGCGTCGGTGTTGTTGACCTCAATGGTTTTACCGTTGCGCGCCCTTAGTATGTCGTCGGGCCTGTATGCGCATCCGCCCGGCATATTTTCAGCCGCTGCTATTATGGCCGTGACCTTCCACGGAAGCTCCAGCAGCGCAACGGCCCTAAGCGTCCCCAAAACAGCGCATGCGCCGCTTTTGTCCCCCTTCATCGTAGTCATGTAATCAGACGGTTTTATATCAAGGCCGCCGCTGTCAAAAGTGAGTCCCTTGCCCACTAACGCGACATGCCCTTTGCTTTCACCTTTTGGGTTCCACGTGAGGCGTATGAACCTCGGCGGGTTTGCCGACCCGCGCGCCACGGCATAGTAAGCATCCATACGTTCGCTTTGGATACGCGCCTCGTCCCACACCTCGCACTCTAGCCCGAACTCGGCGGCCAGGTCCGACGCCTTTTTTGCCAGCTCCTGCGGCGTGATAACGTTACCGGGCTCGTTGGCAAGGTCCCTCGTGTAGCATTGGGACTCTGCAAGTATGAGCCCCTCTCGCAGGCCGGCTTCGTCGCCGTCTGCAACCACAACGCTCTCAACGCGTTTAAACCTATCGTCGGCTTCGCGCGTGATATACTTGTCAAACCTGTAGCATCCGAGCACAGAGCCTTCCGCGGCCGCGCGCGAGCGGTCCCTTTCCCGTGCTTTGGGAAGATGTATGCCCACGCTCGAAAAACCCTTAGACGCCGCCCTTCTGACTACGCCAAACGCTGCTTCGCGTATTTTATCCGCCAAGCAGCCGTCGTCGCTGCCAAGACCGCAGATTATAACTTCTTTCACGGCCTTGTCCTTGTCGGGAACGTGTATATTGACAGACGTCCCGGCCTTTCCCTTAAATCCATCGTTTATGACGCTTCTGCGGCAAAAATCGCGCATCTCCGCGCGAAGCGGGTCAAGGCAAACGGTGTCAGGTTCGGCCTCATAAACGAGGATCCCCATAACCTCCGCGGATTCAGGATTGAACCCGTCCTCCGACGCTCTTATATTCACACAAAATTCCCCCCATAAATGTAACTCGGAACCACTGCAATATTGATAATAATAACACTATTTAATCCTAAACAGATACGGTTTATGCCTACATTTTTAATTTATATCAAAGGCTTATATACTAAACATAAGTTTAAAATTATCACGGGCGGGCATCTGTCGGCAAAAAACGTTACGTTTTCTGCTATACTTAATCGGATATTGCAGAAATCGCGGACAGATGGAGGAATAGTGATGAGCGATGTTTACGATGTCATTATAGTAGGGGCCGGCCCGGCAGGGCTGTTTGCGGCGCTTGAGCTGGCGCGAAACGGCAAACGCACCGTGATCCTCGATAAAGGGCGCCCGATAGAGTCCCGCATTTGCCCGATGAAGACGGGCGCCAAAGAGTGCGTGCACTGTAACCCTTGCAACGTCGTCTGCGGATGGGGCGGAGCCGGCGCGTTCAGCGACGGAAAACTGACACTGACACCTGAGTTCGGCGGCAACCTCGAGGAATATTGCGGACGAGAGCGTCTGCTTTCGCTCATAGACGAAGCTGACAGGGTTTATGTGGAACACGGCGCAAGCACGACACTCTTTGAGCCCAACGGCGAACAGGCGAAAAGGATCATTTCGCGAGCGCTGCAAGCCGGGCTTGACATTATACCCGCAAAAATAAGGCATATGGGCACCGACCGCTCGAAAATGATCCTGGGCGCCATTTACGACACCATAAAAGACATCTGCGAAGTGAGGACCAGCACACCGGTGGACAGAGTGCTGCTGGACAAAGACGGTTCCGCGGCAGGGGTGGTGCTTGAGAACGGCGAGGAGATCCGCGCAAAGCACGTTCTGCTGGCCCCGGGTAGAGAAGGGGCGGCATGGATGGAGAAAACTGTCACGAGCCTCGGTCTTACAATAGAGTCGCTGCCCGTTGACATAGGCGTCAGGGTGGAGATACCCGCGGCATGGGCTGAGGAGATAACAGATCAGTTCTACGAGATCAAAGCACTGTTTGACACTCCGACTTTTGACGACAAGGTGCGCACGTTCTGCATGTGCCCTCACGGGGAGGTCACTACTGAATATCAGAGCCACCACAACATCCTGACCGTCAACGGTCATTCAAACAGGGAGAACGACAAAAAAACGGGCAACACGAACTTCGCTATACTGCTTTCCACCAGGTTCACCAAGCCCTTCAACGATCCGATCGGTTACGGGAGTCACATCGCACGGCTGGCAAACATGCTTGGCGGCGGCATTATAGTTCAGCGCCTCGGCGATCTGCGCAAGGGACGCAGGTCAACGCACGACCGCATAGAACGCGGGCTGGTCAGGCCAACGCTCAAAAGCGCGGAACCCGGAGACCTGGCCTATGTTCTGCCATACAGACACCTCGTGGGGATAATGGAGATGCTTGCCGCTTTGGACCACATCATACCGGGCGTAAATGGCGGGCAGACATTGTTATATGGTGTAGAGGTCAAATTCTACAGCCTTAAGGTTGCTCTCGATAAAGGGCTGCGCACATCGATACCAGGGCTTTACGCGGCCGGCGACGGAGCCGGCGTGACGCGCGGCGTCATACAGGCCTCTGCGTCGGGGCTCTGGGCCGCGAGGTCGATGCTCTCGTCAGACTGATTCTTTCGAGCCAAAAGAGCGTGCCCCCGCGTAAAATGGCATTGCGTTCTGCCGCGCGGGGGCACGTCCTGTTTCTATTACATACGTCCTAGTACTTTATTATACCTATCGAGTTGAGGAATATCAGAAGGACAAGGAGCGGCGTCACATAGCGCAGCAAGAAACGGATGAAACGGGCCTTGCCCTCGTTGGCGAGCTTGCCGTGGTTTGTAAGCTCGTCCGTCAAATCTTTCTCGTTCATCTTGTAGCCCGTGTACAGCGCTATGAACAACCCTCCGAGCGGCAGCAGTATGTTGGAAGAGATAAAGTCGAACAGGTCGAAAAATCCTCTGCCCATCACCTTGATGCCGCCGAAGAAGCTTGAACTGTCAGCGGAACCTGCCGCCAAGACGCCGATGACGCCTATTATCACGCAGTTAAGCAGCGCCGCCTTCTTGCGCGGCATGCCGAATTCCTCTGACATCCACACGGTAGGCACCTCAACCAGAGAGAGCATCGCGCCGTTGGCGGCAAAAGACGTCAAAAGGAAAAACGCAAACAGGAGCACCTGCCCGAACGGCATCTGTGAAAAGACGAGAGGTATCGTTATGAATAGAAGCCCGGGTCCCGCGCCCGGTTCAACGCCGAATGAGAAAACCGTAGGAAAAATAGCCAGGCCCGCGAGCATCGAAACACAGATGTCGGCAATCGCTATCTTAAGCGGCGCTGTGGAGAGGTCGGAGTCGTCTGTAAAATATGAGCCGTATGTTATCATGGTGCCCATTCCCAAAGAGAGCTTGAAGAACGCAAGCCCCATCGCGCTGAGTATGACCGCGGGCGTTATCTGCGAGAAGTCAACGTGGAAGAGGAAGCGTAGTCCCGCGGATGCCCCGGGCAGAGTGAGGGCGCGGATAACGCATATTATAAGCAGAAGGAAAAGCGCCGGCATCATGACCTTTATCGCTTTTTCAATGCCGGTCGAGACACCCAACGCTATTATGGTACCTATGACACAGAGAACCAGCACCTGCCAGAAAATCGGCGATAGCACGGCCCACGATAAAAACTTGCCGCCGGCGGTTCCCACGCCTATGGCCGCGCTGAACATCGCCCCGGCGGCATCGGGCGTGATGCCCGAAAAAGCCCCTATGGCCGCTTTAAACGTGTAAAAATAGACCCATCCTGCCACACAGCTGTAGAAGAACATGATGAGATAAGCGGAAAGCGCGCCCATAAACCCTATGCCAGACCACGGGGAGCTTGGGTTGTTGTCAAGCTTTCTGAACGCGCCTACCGCGTTCAGTCTGGATCTGCGCCCTATTACGAACTCGCTTATCATGATAGGTACCGCGACAGTGAACACAAAGAACAGATAAATAACAAGGAAAGCTCCTCCGCCGCCCGTACCTGTCATATACGGGAACTTCCATATGTTGCCAAGCCCCACCGCGGAACCCAGCGCGACCATTAAAGCAGCAAGGTTTGTGCTGAACCCGTCCCTCTTGCCTGCCTGTGCTGACATGCCATCTCCTCCTATGAAATTAAAAAATAAAAACGGTGCCCTTGCTTTTTAAATTGCGACTTAATTTTATACCTATAGCGCTGAAATTAGTCAATCTGTCCGTTTTTACTTTCAAACTATTTTATGCCTTCCGGCTTTACCGTAGCGCAAACTATGCCGGCCATTATCACGGCGCAGCCCAGCACCTCGCGCGCGTGCGGAGCCTGGCCGAGAAAAATCCCAGTCAGCCCGACGGCTACCACTATCTCAAGGGTGCATAGCAGGCTAACCGTCGCGGCCGGCACATACTTAAGCGCCGTGTAAAAAAATCCGTAAGCCAATAGGCTTCCGCTTAAGGACTGAAGCAGCATCAGGCTAAAAAGCCGCGGCGTGAAGCAGGCCAAATCGTCCCATCCGGCAAACGCGGTTTTGCCGAGCCCCAGAACTATTCCTCCGAAAAGGTGCGCGTAAAAAAGCAGCTCTATCTGGTCCGTCCCGCGGCTCTTCGCGACGCGTCTGGCAAGCAGCGCCTGCCCGGATATGCCTATAACCGCGAGCACCCCCCACGCCACGCCCGGCAGCGAGAGGCCGGAAAAACTTTTTTCGCCGCTCATCATACCCGAATATACTCCGGCCACTATGAGGAGGCCCGACAAAACTTGCAGCTTCGCAGGCCTTTCCTTAGTGATGTAAAGGGATCCCACAAGCGTAACCAGCGGGAAGGTATAGTGAAGTATAAGTGCTTCCGCTACAGAAAGGTACTTAAGCGACATAAGGAAACCGCCGCCCGAGCAGACAACAGACAAAATACCGGACGAAAGATAGAAGACGAGCGTCTTTCGATCCGGTATCAGAGTCTCTCTCCGCCTGACGAAAAGAAGCCATGGCCCCAGCGAAACTACTACAAAGAACGCCCTGAACACCATGACCGACATAAGGCTCACGCCGGCGTCAGAAAGCACCTTGGCTATAGGGCTGATTATACCCCAGCATATGGCGGCAACAAGCGTCAGCAGCACGCCGCGCCAATAGCTGCCTCCCATCCGCCGCGCACTCTTTCCAGACACGCTACTGTTCCATCGCTACGACTGTGCCAATGCCATCAGCGGCAGCGCGTTCAAGCGCCGTCTTGGCGGTTATCAGGTCCTGCAGCGCCATCCCGGTAGCGTCAAAAACAGTTATGTCATCCGGTGATGTGCGCCCATCCTTGCTGTTGTTCAGGACCTCGCCTATTTCCGTTATAGATTCGAGTTTGATAACGCCGAGCGATACAGCGTGCTGACACTCTCCCTTCTGGGAAGATTGCGTGCGAGAATCGGCGAATATTTTAACGCTTGAGAAAATGTGTGGCTCAAGCTCCTGTTTCCCTGGCATATCAGCCCCTATCGCGTTTATGTGCGCTCCTTTTTTGACCCACTCTTTTTTTATGAATGCCCTCTTAGACGGAGTGCATGTCACTATGATATCTGCGATACGCACAAATTTCTCAAGCTCGGCAAAATCTCTTGCGTTAAGAGAGATGCCGGGGTATATCTTTGACGTCTCTAAGACCATCCTCTCAGCGGCTTCACGATCAGCGTCAAAAACATCGACAGACTTAAGCCCCTTCATCACCTTCGAGAGCCCCATCAGCTGTGCTCTGCCCTGAGATCCTGATCCAACTATTACTGCCCTTTCTGACCCTGGATCGGCCAAAGCCCGCGCGGCTACCGCGCCTGCGGCTCCTGTCCTAAGAAATGTGACCGGCGTGCCTTCCAATATCCCTATCGGCTGCTGCCGCTCTATATCCATGACCACTATGAGCCCCGCAAGCGCCGGGACCCCGAGCCTGACTGGGTTGTCGCGGTTCCATCCGAGTATTTTAAGGCCATATATCCCTGCGTCGTCCATATATCCGGACTTTATGTCCATATCTGTCCTGCCTGGGTCGAACTCGTGCGTTATCACGGGGAAGAGACCGGCCTTTCCTGATGAAAAAAGGCGGTAAGCCAGCTCTACGCCGGGGATCACGTCATCCATCGTAACCAGCCTGCGAAACTGCGCCGCATCTATTATTCGCATACTGTACATCTCAGCACCCCCCAGCGCTTTTTAGAGCGGTTATAAATTTTTCTTCCCCGATGTTACCGCCAGATACCACAACGCCAACTTTAGCGCCGCGCACGCATACCTTGCCCGCAAGGAGCGCCGCTACCGTCACGGCGCCCGCGCCCTCTACAAGCTGGTGATGTCTCTCGAACATAAAACGTATGCCGCGCGCTATCTCTTCCTCAGAGACCCCTATTACGCCTTCAAGCTTGTCGCGCACAAAACTCAAATGATTTTCGCAGGCGCCTCCGCCAAGCGCGTCCGCAAGGCTTATCTCCTCATCCGCGAGCTCGACCCTTCCCTTGCGCAATGCTTCGGGCCAAGCGGGGTTAGCTGACGCATGCACACCCCAGACCTTAATCCCGGGCCTAAGCGCAAAGGCAGCTGTTGCGACGCCCCTTATCAGCCCGCCGCCGCTTATCTGACACAATATTACGTCAAGCTCCGGTTCATCCTGGAGCATCTCAAGCCCAACGGTGCCTTGTCCCGCCGACACATATGGATCGTCGAAAGCCGAGATGAACACGAGCCCTTCGCGTTGCGCCATCCTCATGCTTTCCGCCTCCGCCTCGTCGTAGTAGGTGCCTATGACGCGCAGTTCCACGTATTCCCCGCCTTTTTCGAGGATAGAATCCCTCTTTACCTGAGGGCACTGCCCCGGCACACATATCACGGCGCGGATTTTAAGCATGCGCGCAGCCATAGCCACACCTTGGGCATGGTTTCCGCTTGAGCACGTTATAACCCCCTTGCCGCGCTCATCCTCGTTCATGGCGAACATGCGGTTGAACGCGCCTCTCGGTTTGAACGAGCCCGCTATCTGCTGATTCTCAAGTTTAAGCCAGACGCTGGCGCCCGCCACCTCGCTGAGGCGCGGCGAAAACTCAAACGGCGTGCGCCTGACTTTGCCGCTCAAAAACCTTGAGGCGAGAAGCACATCGGTTATGGTCACATCATAAGCCATCGCGCATTACCCCACGAATATCTTAGTCACGTACGGCGACGTCGAAGAAGACAGCATTCCAGGGTAATCAGGACGGAACCTCAGGATGTCCCCTACTTTCGGACATGCCTTGCAGTCCTCTAAATCTACCAGAAGATGGTCGCTCGACGCGGTTATTATCTCGACACCCTCGTCCAATGGTTTGAGTCCTGAGATGCTGACGTCCTGCTTGCCTATCGCAAGTATTCCGCGCAGCCTTCTGCCTCTGTCCTTAAATACCGGCACGTTGCCGAACGCGTCCCTGCCGACCTCGCCTATCGGAAGCGTCGGTTTCCTACGGACCTCGACAAGTTCCGCCTCTATTTCCATCGTGTCCTGTCTTAACCAAGGGACTATGACGCCCGACGATTTGTCCGTCCCCAGCAGATACCCCTCGCCTATCCGGAGATTGTTGACGCGAGGCGGTAAAAGCCCGCCGTCTATGGCTATCAGGGATCTCGTGGTGGCTCCGCCTGAGAATATATCGAGTTTCCGCCCCAAAGAGGACTCTATCTCTTCGCCAAAAGCGACGAACCTGCCGAGGCTTTCTCTGGACGGCAACACACCGCTCGCGCAGCCGAAGTTAACACCGATGCCTACTATTTTGAGAGCGGGGCTGAGCTTTTTTATTCCTTCCGCGACATCGCCGGCCTCATCCGGCCAGAACCCCTCGCGAAGATCCCCCATGTCAGTCATAAGCAATACCTTATGCTCTTTCCTCTTGCTCTCGCATATCTTTGACATCTCTGCTAATGTTCCGATATCGGATACCAGCGAATAGTCAGCCAGATCTATCACGTCTTCAAGCTCGGATCTCATCGGTATGCGTATAAGAGCAAGCGGCGCCTTTATGCCCGCTTTTCTCATCCTGCGTATATTCATAATCCTGCTGTCTGCAAGCGCCGTCACACCCGTCGTCTCTATCCTGCAGGCAAGCTCTGTTGGTGCGGACAGCCCCTTTGTGACAGCCCACACAGAGATGCCGTGCTCCTTGCATTTTGAAACTATGGATCTTATGTTGCCCTCCATGACATCCAGATGAACTCTTAATACGGGATATGTCATCCTGCATCACTCCCATTTCAAAATAAGCTGTTTCAAGCTCTCTGACGCTGTCATTTCGCGAAGCTGAGCCTGCTTTCCACGCTGATCAGATCTTCAATGACACCAAACGCCGTATCCGTGAGGTCGGGGCACTCCTGAACCATTATGTTCGGATGCATAAGGTCGGCCTCGATCCTAAGAGCCGAACCGAAGTGCGACACTGTCGCGAAAACGTGATTTTGCGGAATTTCCTCCACCGTCACGCTGGTCCTTATATTTCCATCCTCTTTCCACCCTCGGCATATCAATTTGAGTCTAAATCCGCGCTTGAGCGCATCCTGAGCGGAAGCCGGCGTAACATGGCGGATCCCCTCCCGTCTGACGTCAAGCGGTGTCAAATCAGCTCCCATAAGGACGTTGGCAAGCGTAGCCGCCTTGGCGGCCGGGTCCCATCCGTCCACATCCATCGAGGGGTCGGCTTCGGCAATGCCGGCATCCTGAGCCTGCCTTACAGCCTCATCAAGCGGCGTGCCAATCTCCATCTGCGAAAGTATGAAGTTTGTCGTCCCGTTGAGTATGCCTGAAAAACCGGTGACCGAGGCCCCCTTCATGCATCTCTCGTATAAATTGAAGACCGGCGCGCCGTCCATCACCGCGGATTCAAACAGATACTCCGCTGCGTTTTTCCTCGCAAGCTCTTTTAATTCCCTGTACGCAAACGCAACGGGCCCCTTATTGGCAGACACCACAGATTTGCCTCTTGCAAGCGCCGCCCTTATGTAAGAGGCGGCGGGCTCGCCCCTGTCCTCTATTGAGAGGACAGACAGCTCGACAAGAACATCATAGTCCAGCGTCATGGCGGCCGCAAGCGGCGTCAGGCAAGACAGCCCGCCGCCGTCCGCGGCAAACCCGCCGTATTTGTTAAAATTATCAAGGACGCGAGCCAGATCGATCCCGTTTTTGTCCTCGACGCCTCCGTGGCGGGCTGTGAAAATACCGACGGCTTTTAAAGAAAAATCAAGCCGCGGGTAAAGATGGCTGTGCGTGAGAATTCTGGCCATCTCCTTAGCCACGCTGCCAAAACCTATAAATAATACGCGCATCGTCCAAGCTCCTTTACAACCGTGTCCGTTACAGGTTCACAGAAAGCCGGCCCACACGTCCGGCACCGCTTCTGACATCGATATGACAAAAGTTATCCCAAGACGCTATGCCAATCCCATTGCCTCCCTGATAGACGCCGATATTGCGCCTAATCCGTCGCGCAGCTCAGCGTCCAGCGGCCATCCGTATCCTATCCGCATATACCTTTTGTCCTGCTCAAACCAGTGCCCGGGGCCGACGTACGTCCCGTACTTCTCGTTCATTATCCTGTAGACTGAATCTATGTCAACGCGGACTTCCGGCTTTATCCGCGGGAAACAGGTGCAAGCCGCCCTGGGCTCCACCCATTCCATTAGATCTTCGTTTTCGATCCACTCCTTGACAACCGCGAAACGTTCGGCTATGACGGCGTCGTTCTTTTTTATCCACTCCTCCTTCTGAGAAAGCACCACCCAGCCTATATATTCATCCACCACACTGCCTCCTATGCAAACCTGTTCTTTGGCGCACAGAAGCGTCTCCATCATCTCTTTGTCGCGGCACAGAGCCCAGCCTATGCGTATGCCGGGCACGCCATACGTCTTGGATAGCGAGGACACCGAAATGACCCTATCGCTCAAGGACGCGGCCACAGGAAGCACTTCGTCCTTGAACATGTCTCGGTACGTCTCGTCGACCAAAAGCCAGATCCCATGCTTTTCCGAAAGAGCTATGACCTCTTTAAGCTCGGCTAAAGACATCATTGTCCCTGTCGGGTTGTGCGGATTAGTTAAAGATATATACCTCGTTGAGGGCCGTATCATCCTCTTCAGCCTGTCAATGTCGACCTTGAAGCCATCCTCAAACGTCTGGTCGAGGTAGCTTATGTCGGCCCCTATGGCACGCGGCGTCTCGATGTTAGTTCCGTAGTTCGGCCTCGCGACTATCATATGGCCGCCCGGCTCCAGCAAAGAAGACGCGACAAGGAATAGAGCCATAGCTGCGCCGGCTGTTACGATCACGCTGTTGGGATCACACAGATCAGATTGCTCCGCAATTATTTTCCGAAGCCTCTCATCGCCAAGATGATCCCCATAAGGAAGCAAAAGATCGTCCAACACAAGCCCAATATCTTTCAAATTACGATCGCGGACGGATGTTTCCGTCAGGTTGTTTTTTATTTTATCGTAGCCTAACTGCTCAGGCGACTCCTTCTCTATGGCCATTCGCGTATATTTCATCAGACTTCCCCTCCATTCAAGGCTTCTGCCGTTGCGCGTTAAATCAGGCGCCGCTTCCGGCCCACTCAGTTTTCCCTCAAAAACTCGGCAAATTTGTCAAGCCCATCTTTGAGCTTTTCGGAGTCAAACGCGTATCCTACCCTCACGCACCCCTCAAGCTCAAAGCATGAGCCCGGCGTCAGCAGTACTCCTTTATCTTTTATAAGTCTTACGCATAAATCATATGACGGCATGTCTTTGTCATAGTATACGAGTGCCGTAGTCCCGGCGGTTGGTTTCACATAGCTGACCCCATCCGTCCCATTGACCCATCTGTCAAGTATCTCCCTGTTGCGGCTTAAGATCTTCCTGTTTCTTTCGAATATCTTATCCTTGTTGGAAAGAGCTACTCCGGCGAAAAGATCATCCAGCGCGCCGCAGCATATCGTGTCATAGTCGCGCCTCGTGCGGCACGCCTCCAACACATCCTCGTCTTTTGAGACAATCCACCCCATCCTTAAGCCGGCCAGCGAAAATACCTTGGACATGCTGCCTACGGAGATCCCCCTGTCGTAAAAATCCACGATGGAAGGCATGTAAGAACCGTCCTCCGAAATGCCTCTGTAAACCTCATCGGACAGGATATAGGTGCCGTAATGTTCCGCTATCTCCACTATCTCTGACATGATGTCGGCGGGTATCCATGAGCCCGAGGGATTATTGGGGTTGTTGATCGTTATCATTTTTGTGTTTTTATCAACCATTGAGCGCAACACTTCAGTATCCGGCAGAAATTTATTTTCCGGCTCAAGCGCAAGCGGCCTCACTTCGGCCCCTATGGACTCGGGGATCGAATAATGCTGCTGATAGGTGGGCATCACGGACACCATATTGTCGCCGGGCTCTATAAGAGAAAGTATGGCTTGGTGGTTAGCGCCTATCGCGCCGTGGGCAGGTATAACATGACGTTTTTGCACATCCTCGTACAGCCCTGCGATGCCGTTTAAAAGTTCCAAAGACCCCTCTATATAACCGTAAGTCATCCTCTTGTCAGCCACGCGTGCCAAAAACTCCTCCGGGTTTTCCCCGGCCAACTCGAGCAGCTCCCTCAGCGTCATCGAATCGATGCAGGTCTCACCCAAATTGTAAACCGCGTCGTTCTCGTAGTTGTTCATCCACTGTTCGACTTTGAAACGCTTTATCCTCATGTCATACCTCCGATTCACATAGTTAGCTTGAAATTGCCTTTCAGGCTCTAAACTGCCGGCCTCGCCGCCGTGAAGGCAAACCGGCCCGCCCGCTGAGCCCGCATTACGGCCTGCTGAGCCTGCCGAATAGGCGCACCCGCTGTCCCCGTCTTTATAATGGCCAAACTAAAAAGTATGTGTTATTCTTTTGCCTGACAGGGCTAATTAAACAGCATACAGCCGGATTGTATTCAAAACTGTATATTGCGATTATAGTATCTGCTCTTTATGTGTCAATGCGGACACAATCGCTTTCAGCGTCCATTTTCATAAATATAAATCGAAGACGGAGGTCGTTAAATGGAAAATCTTCCAATCAACCCAAGCTTTACTGACGTAGTTAAAGCGTACCGTTTTTTGAGCAAGCGGGTCAGGCACACACCCACCGAATATTCGTACCCTTTAAGCGAGATGCTGGGAGCCCCTGTTTACATAAAATGGGAGAATCAGCAGATATGCGGCTCATTCAAACTGCGCGGGGCATTGTACAAGATGAACTCCCTCTCTGACGAGGAACGCGCGAGAGGCGTCGTAACATGCTCAAGCGGCAACCACGGACAGGGCGTGGCAATGGCTGCAAGCGAACTTGGCGTTAAAACCTTGATATTCGTTCCAAAGGCCTGCCCCGAGACGAAAAAGCTTGCCATCAGGCGCAGGGGCGGCGATTTCATAGAGTTATCCGTCTGTGACGGCGACTACGACTTCGCGGAAGCCACGGCGCACCGCATAGCCAAGGAAAAAGGCATGACGTACATATCATCGTTCGAGGACCCAACGGTCATTTCAGGCCAGGGAACGGCCGGCTTAGAGATGTTCATGGACGAACCGGATATCTCGCTGCTGCTGGTCCCTGCCGGCGGCGGCGGCCTTATGAACGGGGTGGCCATAGCGGCCAAGGCTGTGAATCCGGACGCAGAGATATGGGGAGTACAGTCCGAGGCGTCAAACCCGTGGGTTGTTTCCTGGGAGAGCGGCATCGTAAAAGAAGTAGAATACCTTGATACCTTAGCTGACGGCTTGGCCGGCTACATTCCGCAAAGCCTGCTTTCGCTTGCCAAGAAACGTGTGACTGGTATACATGAGGTCACTGAGGAGGATATAGCGAAAGCCATAGCTTTCCTGCACAGGGAACACCATCAGGTGGTGGAGGGCGCAGGGGCCGTCGGCGTAGCCGCGCTGCTTGCCGGGAAGGCCGATGTGCGCGGGCGTAAAACCGGAGTCGTGATATCAGGCGGAAACATAGACGAGGATACGCTTAAAAAAATCCTGGCAAAGCACTAGTGCCGATAAAATGGCACCGAAAGGGATCTCCCTTTCGGTGCCATTTTTGTTACCGCATAAAGATACTGATTTGCTTTATTGCCCGGATTTCTCAAGCGGCAAAGACGAATCTCCGGCCCATGCCTGAAATCCTTCGTCGTAGCACTGCGATTTGCCGAAACCGGCGTAGCGCAGTACCATGGTGACAAAGGCGGCTCTCACGCCGGCCGTGTCGTAAACCACTATCTCGTTGTCAGGCGTGATGCCGGCCTTGGCAAGAAGCTCCTTTATCTCCTCGGCGCTCTTAAAAGAGTAATCGTCTGTCACGAAATTCTGCATCTCTATATTGAGAGCACCAGGCAGGTGTCCGGCCCGTTTTTCCTGGAACGGGCGAATCTTGCCCTCATATTCTGCCGGCGTACGGACGTCGAGCAGCACAAGGCCGCACTTGCCCAGGTTGTCCTTTATCCACTTCGTGTCAACGATGTAGTCCGGTCTGTATTTAGCGATCGAGAAAGAGGCCATCTTATTCTTGTGCGTTATCTTCGATATCGCGCCTCCTGCCTTCTTCCATGCGCTGAACCCGCCTTCGAGGATCTTAGCGTTGTCCACACCGCTCATCCTGAGTATCATAAGAGCCCAGCCGCTCTGTCCCCAGCCGCCTGCGTCGTCGTACACCACCACTGTCTTCCTGCCGTTTATACCGAGCGCGCCTATCCTTTTGGCCATCGTGGCGGGCGGCCATACGTTGCCCCATTTAAGGCTCCCGGTCGGAGCGTTCATATTCGCGCAATATGTCCACGTGGCATTGACGGCACCTTTGATGTGCCCTCCCGCATAGAGGCTTTCAGGGCGGGTGTCGACTATTACCACATTCGCAATGTTCTTTTTAAGCCACTCAGGCGAAACAAGCATAGATTCTCTGGTTTCAAGCCTGCCTGACGCCATAGGAGTAGGGTTTACCGGACGCACGACGGCATCGGGCGAAACCGGAGCCGCCGCGACGCCTGAGGTTCCGGCGGCGAAAGCAGACTCAGAAGCTGCAAACAGCGCGAAAGCCGCAAGTGTAAACGCAAGATACTTTTTCATGTAACCATTCCCTTCTCTGAATAATCAAGATACGAGGACGGTCTCCGCTTTAAGACCGTCAGCACTTCGATGCTTGCGGTCTATATTATCAGGATTTCCTCCGTTTCAATCTGTGAAATTACCGTTTTGGCCGTCTACTGCCAATTGCGGCAGATCCAATCGGCGGCACGCTTGGCCTCGTTGAACTCCTTCCAGATATCGCTGTCTTCGTCAGACCCGACAGGAACGCGCGGCTCGTGGCGTCTGCGTATCCAGTCACGAAACTCAACCAACGCGTCGTGCCTTGCAAAATGGTCGAAAACAACATCGAACCTGGGAATGCCCCATAGGAACCTCTGCGGGATAGCGCCGGCGTTGACAAGCGACGCGGTGATGAGCTGAAGCAGTTTTTTTACACCGGTTTTATGCTCCACCCGAAGCAGCACGACCCTATGACCGCCGGTAATGGCCTCTGAAACCATGTTCACGGAATCCTCTGTGCAGAAAACCTCGTGAGAAAAGCCCAGCATCGCAGGTATCGGGTTAAATGGGTCTTCAGACGCTATAAGAAGATATCTCACCGCAGACGAGCGGGAAGCGAGCGTCCTGAGCATTTTGACGGCATCGGGCGACGTTCTCCGCGACGTAGTTATGTAGAGGTCGGCTTCCTCCTGTTCGGCCATCCACATTATTTGACCAACGTGTTTCTTTATCCAGGATGCTGTTATGGCGTAATTAGCATCGTCTCCGCCTAAAAGCACAGACCATATGGTGTTATGGATCGGCGGGGTTTCGGCAAGCAGCTTATCGGCCTCTTTCTTGAGATCATCCTTGACCACGAGGTTAGGCGAACCCAGCGTGACAAGCACGTTAGGCTTGCGCGCCGGGTGGTCATGCTCTGGGACTATCGCGAAATCGAACGGGTCGGTCCCGACCACGGCCGGGGTCATGACGGTAGCACACTTGCAACGCCACAGATACCCAAGCGCAAGGTTGTAAAGCGCCGGGACGCTTCCGGCAGAAAGCAGCAGAACGTCGTTCGAGCCTTCTCGGATATTTTTCTCTGCAAACAGCTGGCCTACTCTGCGCACCACGAGATCTCCGTCTGCTGAGGCAAGCCATTCCCTCGCGTCGCGCCTGTTGCCGCAGACCAGCTTCCTCGCTTTGGCTCTTGCCCTGGTCTTTGCAAGCCCCTTAAGCGACGGGACTTCGACCTCGTACGTCTCAGCGCCTGTGAACCTCGAAAGCCACAGCGCCACTCCGCGGCTCTGGTTCAGATGTCCTCTTATGCCGTCGCTCAGTATGACGATCACTCTTATGTCCGGGCGCTGCGCTACCTGCAATTCAATTTCTCCCGGCTAAATATCTCGCGGACCTTCTCGATATCCTCAGCAGTGTTTACGTTAGGCCCGATGGGCGGATACTTGGTGGGTATCACACGCATCGAGTAACCGTGCTCAAGTACGCGGAGCTGCTCCAATGACTCAGCCTCCATAAGCGGCGTGGCGGGCAGTTCCGCGTACTTGAAAAGAAATTCCCGCTTAAATGCGTAGACGCCTATGTGCCCCCACACCGGACAGTCCGCGCCGGTACGGCGGAACGGTATGGCGCTTCGGCTGAAATAAAGCGCCCTGCCGCCCAGCGTGGCGACGACCTTAACTATGTTCGGGTTTTGGAACTCTTCGTCGTCAGTTATCCGTGCGCAGAGCGTAGCACAGTCTGCGCGCGGATCCGCGACAAGCCCGTCGGCGAGCTCCTTAAGCATACGCGGATCCAGCAACGGTTCGTCTCCCTGGATGTTTATGACATAGTCAGACTCTATCGACCGCGCGACCTCGGCGACCCTGCTCGTGCCGTCCGGATGCCCCGCGCTCGTCATCATGACTTGAGCGCCGAAGGCCTCTGCCGCATCGTATATCCTGTCGTCATCTGTGGCTATAACCACACGGAAGAAAACTTCGGACTCAACGGCGCGCCGATACACATGTTCGAGCATGGTCTTGCCGCATATGTCAAGCAGCGGCTTTCCGGGAAGGCGAGAAGACGCGTATCTTGACGGTATCACCCCGAGGAACGCCGGCGTCATCTCTTTGCCGCCCACTCCCTGTATGCGGAAAGCATCTTCTCTCTGTCGAGGTATTTTATGTTGGAGACGATCCATTCCCTCATCTTTATCCCTTCGTCAGTTTCCTGCTTATAGCTCATAAAATCAAGCTCTATCCCAAGCGTTTTAGCTATTTTTAAAGCAAACACCGGCCATATCATTCCTATGTCGCCTATCACAGGGACACTGCCCTCATGGCGCGCAAACGCTGACATCTCCATCCTGAACGGTATCTTCGATATCTTCGTCTTGGGGAGCCCTTTATCTATGGCCTCCTGTATCATGTCGCTTGAGTTCTGGAGATCCTGAGCCCTGCGCAGGTTCTCGTCCAGGTCAAAGCGTATGAGGTGTTTGTTCTCAAGGCTATATACAGGCTGTCCCTGCCACCATGACCATATCCCGTGGCCGGTGTATGTCTCGAAGGGCCCGTCGTGTATCTCCTGCGTAAGCGCGACGGCGGATTCTATTATAACGTCGGCTCCGCCGAGCATATCGGCTATCCTGCGAGACCTTTCGGCAACAGGTATGCTGTCCCCGACCGAAAGCCCAACGTGCCCACCACCGACCATCTGAGGGATGGTGACGAGCACGGGCAGTCCTTTTTCCGCACCCTTGCCAAGCATCGTCCTGCTGTCGCAGCCCCAGCCCGCGACTGTCTCAAAAGGCAGCCCGGACTGGCGGCAGATGCCAAGTATCTCTTCTGCAAGTTTTTCGGTACGCAGCCCCATTGGGTAGGACATATTGCCGGCAGCCTTGATCACCATATGTCCCTCGGCCGCCCTGCCTTTTTTGAGAAGATCCTCGTCAAGCAGCATCTCTTTGCGAAGCTCACAAATCTGCTCGTCTGAAAGCTCGGTAAACTCGAACACATTGCCGCGCGGCATCCTGTTTCTGTCAAAGCCGAACTGAGACGCGTCGCACATCTTGACCCTGTCAAGAGCTCCGCTCATCTCATGGTTTATAACAGCCGAACTCGTGGTTACGCCGTCTACGATCCCTTTGTCCATAAGCTCGGCTATAAGCGTGGTCACCCCTTCGTGCAGGTTAGGGCCGCTTCCTGTGACGACCACAACTTTGCCGCCGCGTTTTTTTACCTCGACAACACGTGATACAGCTTCATCAAGCCCTTTTTGGGAACGTTCGTCAAGCCCTCCGTAAAATTCTGTCAAAAGATCCTCGTTTACCTTCATACACGTTCCTCCCTCATCCGCCGGCTATTTTCATCGCCCGGCGTTAAATAAGTCAGTTTTGAGCGCACGTACGCCAATATGCGCCGATAACTTCCCATGTCGCAAACGATGCGCCGGACGCTTTACTGAAATATTCCGCGCACAGCTCGCGATACCTGCCGCTTAAGCCACTGCTGATATCGTCAGCTACCCTCGACCACGCATCGGCCAAATCGTCGGCGCCATAGACCACTGCCGCTATGCCGCGCGACAAAAACTCGGCGGAGGCATCCGCAAAGTCCTCCATATGAGGGCCGTACTGAATAGGTATACCCCATGACGCCGGCTCAAGAATGTTCTGCCCTCCCCTGTCGACAAGACTGCCGCCTATAAAAGCCGCCGAAGCAAGAGAATAAAGCTCAAACAGAACCCCTATCCTGTCGACTACGACGACATCCCATCCGCCGCGCCCGTTTACATCGGACAGAAGGCGCGTATCGAAACTGCCCTCCGAGAGTTCTTGCACGGCAGCCGCCCTTTCTGGATGCCTCGGCGCTATTATAAGCCTTGAATCAGGCGACTTCCTGCGCAATATCTTAAACGCTGAGAGTACAGCCTCTTCCTCTCCCGGGTGGGTGCTGCCGGCGATAAAGACAGGGCCGCCGCTTCCGAGTGCTGCTTCCCATACGCACCTTTCTGTCCTGTCCTTGCGCAAAAGCAGCGCGTCTATCTTGCTGTCGCCTACGACATGCAGTTTTTCACAAGGTATGCCAAGTGACCGAAGCCTGTCCGCGTCTTGCCGGCCGCGCAAAAACAGTTCGTCGAAAAGCCCGTAGAGCTCTGCTCCGGCAATGCTTCCTAACCTATTGCCAAACCTCGCCCAGGCTCTGTCAGAAATTCGGCCGTTCACCAAAAACGTCCTAACTCCCGCATCGCGCGCCTCCCAGAGCATATTGGGCCACAGCTCGGTTTCTGCGGCCGCGAAACCCCACGGTCGCAGGCTGCCGAGCGCCGAGCGCACAAATTTCCTCTTATCCCAGGGATAATATATGTGCGCGTCAAAAAGACCGCCGCCCAAGCGAAGCGCCATGGCTTTTCCGGTCTCCGTCGTCGTAGATAATACTACCGGACCGCCGTAACCGTTGTCACGGGCCGCCTTAACAATAGGCATGAGTGCCTGCACTTCGCCGACAGAAACACCGTGCATCCATAGCGGACGTTTTCCGCCAAGGTCGGAAACGACTTCATCCGACTGGACCCCGCGCCGTTCTTCGTAACCCTCGCTGTATTTATTTTTCAGCCGAGGCCACATGACGAGGAATGCCATATCGATAAGCGGCTGATAGAGCCATCTCAGAAACGACAGCTACGCCACCCCGGCTTTCAGTATCTCGTGTATGTGGACCATACCGACGGGTCTTTCGTTCTCAACGACGATAAGAGCTGAGACCTCCCACTGTTCCACGATTCGCACAGCTTCGACTGCAAGCCTGTCCGGTGATATTACGCGCGGGTTCTTAGTCATAACCGTACCCACGGGGATCTCAAGCGCGTGCAGCCCTTCCTTCTCAATGAGCCTTCGCAGGTCTCCGTCGGTGAATACTCCGGCAAGCCTGCCTTCGTCGTCGACTACCGCCGTCGCTCCGTAGCCCTTGCTGGTTATATCAAACAGCGCGTCCCGCACAAGGGCATTATGATTGGTTACAGGCATCTTGTCTCCTGTCCCCATCAGATCCCTTACGCGCAAAAGCAGCCTTTTCCCAAGCGAGCCGCCTGGGTGGAACATAGCGAAATCCTCTTTGCAAAGCCCGAGCAGCAGCGTCGCCATGCCGGCGACAGCGTCTCCCAAAGCCATCTGAAGCGTAGTGCTGCTGGTAGGCGCGAGCCCGAGCGGGTCAGCCTCTCTCTCCACATGACAGTTGAGCGTCACGTCTGCTTCCTTTGCCAGCGTGGACTGACAGTTGCCGGTGACGGCTATTATCGGAGCCCCTATCCTTTTGAAGTACGGTATGAGATCTATTATCTCCCTCGTTTCGCCGCTGTTGCTCAAGAAAAACCCTACGTCCTCGCGGCACACCATGCCCAAGTCCCCGTGAACACCCTCTGCCGCATGCAGGAAAAACGCGGGGACCCCAAGCGATGCGAAAGTTGCGGCCGTCTTCCTGCCGACGTGTCCCGATTTTCCGAGGCCGGAGACCACAACCCTGCCCCTGCAGCGGCTTACCATCCGCGCGGCTTCGACAATTTCGCTTCCGAGGCCGCTTGCCGCGGCAAACAGTACGTTTGCCTCCTGTCTTAATATATCCCGGCCGGTGCCGAGCAGCTTTTCATCCGGTATATTTTTTTCTTCGCGTTCATATGGAAGATTCATATCCTGTCCTCCGCCCATGAAAGGGACGCATATCCCAGCCGCTCTCTAACAACGCCGTCTATTTCGGACACCTGCCGCAGCACTTCGCGCATCCTGCAAAGCGGCACCATGTTTGGACCGTCGCATTTCGCGTTTTCGGGGTCGGGATGCACTTCCATAAAAAGCGCGTCTATACCCACAGCGACCGCGGCGCGTATGAGCGGCAGCACAAATGAACGGTCACCGCCGCTTGAGTCGCCGCGTCCCCCCGGTTTTTGAACGCTGTGGGTCGCGTCGAACATCACGGGACACCCGATGTCCCTCATGACGGGAATGGAACGGAAGTCTACTGTCAGCTCATGGTATCCGAAAGCGGTTCCGCGTTCGCAGAGTATCACTTGATCATTGCCGGCCTCTGCGCACTTCCCGACCACTGATCTCATGTCCTCCGGAGCCATGAACTGGGCTTTTTTTATGTTGAGCGGCTTTCCGGTCCGGCTAGCCGCAACGAGCAGATCAGTCTGACGGCAGAGGAACGCCGGGATCTGCAGCAGATCAACGGCTTCCGCCAGCCTTTCCGCCTGCCATGGTTCGTGCATGTCGGTAACGACCGGAATGTCAAGTCTATCCCCTATCTCCTTAAGCCACGACAGCCCCAGATCTATGCCCGGGCCTCGATAACTTCGTATCGATGTCCTGTTGGCCTTGTCGAAAGACGCCTTAAATATGTAGCCGAAGCCAAACTCCGCGCAGATTTTTTTCATCTCCATAGCTATCATAAGCGCTCCGTCGAAGCTCTCCAGCACACACGGCCCTGCGGCCACGGCAAGGCTTCCCCCTCCGACGCAGATGTTCTTCACCATTACAGGCTTAACGCCTAAAATTTCATTTCCGGACATTTATTTTCAGCTCCCTTTGCCACAGCGGACGGACTGCTTCCGACCGCTCCTCAGATATTCCGCGTAAGCTTCGTACACCATGCATCGATTATCCCAGCCAAGCCCTGTGGCGCAGTATTCGACCACCTTATCGAGCACGCCCGTCTGTCCCAGGTTTCGTATGCCGGCGCTTCTCATCTCTTTCATGACATCCGGCGAAGTCAGGATACGTTCGGCCGCCGACGCAAGCTCCGACGGGTCCGCCTTGACAAGCACCTCCGCATCCTTCAAAAGCTTCTTCTGGCGCAGCTTGCCCTTCTCAAGTATCGATACTACAGGCACGCCAAGCCCCGCGCAGACCTGGTTGGCTGTCCCGCCAAGCCCTATCAGAAGATCGGCGCCGGCCGCGGCTTCAGCTACCTGCCCCCTATATATTTTCACGGATATATCGGCTGATTCTATCTCCCCGCCGTCCCGCGAAATATTCCAGCCGTCAAGATCCGAGACCATCCTGCAAATATCTATTGTCGGCGCCGGAACTATTACAAAACTGCTCTTCACTTTTTTTGACAGCAGTTCGGCGGCGCCAAGGATCATCCTGATATCTTCGTACGCCCTGGGACGGCTGCCGGGCAGAAGCACTACCTTAAAGCCGTCTCCTTCCCAAAGCGGCGGACTTGCCGCGTTCAAATCTATAAGGTCCATCACAGGGTTGCCGCAAAAGACGGCGTCTATTCCGCAGGACTTAAGTTCTTCAGCCGTTTCGGCGTCTCTGGTCCATACAAAACGGCTTCTCTTTTTAAGAAGCCAGCGTTCTATACGCAGATGCCCGCCAAGATGCACGGATTTTGCCGTGGCTACAAGCAGAGGTTTGACGCCCTGACCCCAGAGCACTGCGGCAAGCAAAAACACATCGCCCACACAGACAGGAGTCCTGTAGAGTCCGCAGAGAGCGCGAAGCGCTCTTATCTGCGAACGCATAACCCCCAAAAGCCCGTGCGCTAAATCGTTTAAAAGGTCCGATACGCTGTATTTTATCACGCCTCCGCTTGGCATCTCAGCGTGAGGGGAGATCACGCTTATGCCCTCGCGCTCATACTGCCTGCCCGAACCAACGAACGCAAACGCGGATACCTCTGCCGATTTGAAGCGTGATATCATCTTTTTCGCAAGGACAACCCCTATGGCGTCCTCGCCGTGGCCGTTTGAGGCGACCAGAAGGCGAGGCTTGAGCTTCTCCGATATCTTCTCCCTGAAAGCGTCCTCGTCGTCAAGAGAAACCGCTATGCACGGGACATAAAGAGGCCTGGACATACCTTTAACACGCAGGTTGACCAGGTCTTTTTCCGTACATACGAACCCGTCCGCGTCAAGCTCCGAGGCGAGCCTATCCAGACTGCTTATGTCGTCCGGCGAGAATATGTGATGATCTCTGTAAGAGCGCTCCGCCGCAACTTTCACCCCGTTGCCCTTTATAAACTTATAAAAACCTTCCGGGTTTCCTATCGCAGAAAACGCTATGTACCTTCCGCCAGGCACACACGCCCCATCCAGATTTTCCTCGTTCGCCATGAAGATCCGCTTCCAGCACTCCAGTTTAATACCGGCAGTGAATATTTTCTCTTGGCTGACCCATGGCCTGAGTCTTATTTTTATTCTTTCGATATCGTCTTTTGCGACCTGATTTGCTTTTGTCAGGACTACAATATCGGCTCTTTTATAGGCGGACATGGATTCGCGCATAGACCCTGCCGGCAGCACCTGGCCGTTGCCGAACGGACAGGTGGAGTCCACAAGCACTATATCGACATCGCGCGCCATGCGCCTGTGCTGAAAGGTATCGTCCGTCACCGCGACCTTGACGCCTAACGACGCCAGCAGGCGGACTCCTTCAATGCGATCCCTTGAAACGACAACTTTGACGTCAGGGAGGCGCTTTGCAAGCATCAGAGGCTCGTCGCCGGCTATCTCCCGGCTCATGCTCTTTTCGTCCTGTCCCACCCAAAGCGGGTCGTGATCGCGCGTATGGTATCCGCGGCTTACAAGCCCGGCCTCTATGCCGGCCTCAAGGAATTGACGCACAACAAACTCTGACATAGGGGTCTTATTGGTGCCGCCAAGGCTGTTGTTGCCTATGCTGATAACTGGAAGCACGGGATCTGTCACTGAAAAAAGGCCCCTCTTATACATCTCTATACGCAGCTTCATCCATGCGCGCGTTACGAACTGGAACGGGTAAAAGACGGCCCACAGCGAGAATTTCTTCTCTCCGCGGACATAGCTAAGATAGCTTCGCAGTATCTTCGACATTTTCTTCCGTACTATTGCCGCTGCTCGCTACAAAAAGCCTGTAGTAATGGCTTCTACGGGCCATCAGTTCGTCATGGCCCCCCTGCTCCGCTATGGAGCCGTCAAGGAGCACCAGTATCCTGTCGGCATCGCGTATGGTCGACAGCCTGTGCGCTATAACTATGGACGTGCGTCCATTCATCGCGTTGCGCATGGCCTCCTGCACCTGCTGCTCTACGAGTGCGTCAAGCGACGAGGTAGCCTCGTCCATTATGAGTATGCGCGGATCCCTCACCACGGCGCGCGCAATCGCGACGCGCTGACGCTGCCCTCCGCTCAGCGTGATGCCTCGTTCCCCGACCTCCGTGTCAAAACCGGACGGGAGGGATCTTATGTAATCGTATATGCCGGCTATTTCAGCCGCTCTGATCAGGTCGTCTTTTGTCGCGGCCGCGTAGCCATAGCTTATATTATATGCAAGCGTGCCCTTCATCAGCACGGGGTCCTGCGGCACCACACCTATCTGCCTTCTGTGCGTCTTGAGATCCAGGCAGCGCAGGTCGAAACCGTCTATAAGGATACGCCCCTTCTGAGGATCATAGAAACGCATTATGAGGTCGGCCAGCGTGGATTTCCCTGTTCCGGTCGGACCGACTATGGCCACCTTCTCGCCGGGCTCTATTTCAAAATCGAGCGCTCGGAGCACCCATGCGGCGTCGTTATATCTGAACCAGACGTCCTCAAACGTCACACGCCCCACCATAGGATAGTGGACTATCGGTTTTTGAGCCAGAGGCACCTCGTTGTCCTCGTCCATTATCTCAAACACTCGGTCTATCGAAGCAACCCCCTGCTGCACGCTGCTGATGACGCGGCTCAAAATGCGTATCGGCTGGGCCAGCAAACCTATGTATGTCAGAAAAGAGAGCAGTTCTCCGGCCGTAAGGCGCCCGTTTATCACATCTCTTCCTCCGAGCCAAAGTATGAACGCAAGCGCCGATATCAGTATGATCTCGACTATCCCCTCAAGCGCGCCGCGTATCTGGGTCCCTTTCATCAATGCCTTGAAGTGCCTGTTGCTCTCTGACTCGAAGCGGCTGAACTCCTCTTCCTCGGTCACGAACGCTCTTACTATCCTTATCGACGACACGGCCTCCTGCGCGATGGCCGCAACCATAGCGAGGCGCTCCTGAATGACCCTTCCCACCCTGCGCAGGTTCGAGGACGCCTTGTCTATGACGAAAGCGGCAAGAGGGATTATCGTGAACGCCGCTATCGAAAGCCGCCAGTTTATAAAGAACAGGAAGGATATTATGCCTACGAATGTGCATCCCTGAACGACAAAATCGACCACAACGGAGGCGAGTATGTTCTGCAGCGCGGAGACATCGTTTGTTATGCGTGAGAGGAACTCACCCGAACGCTTGCTGTAGAGGGTGGACAAAGAGAGCCTCTGCGTGTGATCGTACAGTTCAAGCCTTATATCTATTACCACCTTCTGGCCCACCCATGTCATCAGGTACATATGAGCGTAACCGAAAATCGCCTTCAGCACATAGAGAAACACTATGCCCGATGCGACCAGGTTCAGCATGTCCATCTGCTTCTTTATCAGCACGTCGTCCACGACGTTCTTTATGAGCCATGGCGGCAATATCCCGAACAGCGCCGACAGCACCATGCAGACAAGCGCCGCGGCAAGACGCTTTTTATACGGTTTGCAGTATGACAGAAGGCGCAGATAGGAGGACCACATGGTCCTGTCCTTAAGCTCAAACATTTACGAAACAGCCCCCATTATCACATCCGCCCAATAACGGTAAACCCCGGTCTCCCCTAGCAGCGATCTTCCCTGAGCCATCTTAGCCGCTACCTGCGCGCGGTACTCATCATCACCTTCAAGCCACTTGAGCGCATGCGCCAAAATATTCTGCGCTGTGGCCATTCCCTGAAGCAGTTCCGGGAAGACATCCGATCCTACTATTATGTTAGGCATAGCGAATCTTCTGGTCCGAATGACGCATCTGGCGACCAAAGCCGAGACGGGGTTAAGTTTGTACGTGACCACCATATAACATCCCAGCAGCAACGCCTCGACGGTTACAGTGCCGCTGGCTCCTATAGCGCACTGCGCCGCGGCCAGCAGATCCCTTCCCGGTCCTTCGTAGAAATCGATCTCTTTTTCGCCGAAACGTCTCAGCATTTTTTCCCGCGTCTCAGGCGCAAGTCCAGGCGCCACGGAAAATACCGGATGCCATCCGCGGCATTTAAGCGCAGCCGCCGCGTCTTCCATTATCGGCAGCAGATTGCCTACCTCGCTCGTTCGGCTGCCCGGCAGGAAGGCTACAAGACGCGCATCATTCGCGAACTCTTTTGGAACCCACTCCTTGCCTGGGTTTGCGAAAGAAAACTCCTCCAGCAGCGGATGCCCCTTCCACATGCTTTTACATCCGTGCGCCTTAAGGTATTCATGCTCAAACCCAAACAAAGGCAGACACTCATCCACAAAAGCCCTGAGTGATTTGACGCGCGCGCTTCTCCACGCCCACACGGTAGGCGGCGAGATATAAAATATCCGGCCCCTGTAGCCGCGCTTCCTCAGTTTGGCTATGAGGCGCATGTGATAATCGGGACTGTCAGCCACTATCACGGCTTCCGGACTGACATCCAGTATGCGGTCAACCATTTCTTTGAACAGCGTCAGCAGGGAGGGGAGCGAAGAGAAAACCTCGGTAAGACCCAAAAGCTGGAGCCTCTCGCCCGGCCACTCGACACGTATGCCGGCCCGCTTCGACTCGACTCCGCCCATGCCCCACATTTCGCCCGCGTAGCCGGCCGCCGAAAGCGCTTCGGCGAGCTTCGCCGTATAGTGGTCTCCTGATGCCTCTCCCGAGCTTAAAAAGAGCGACAAAGTTCTAACCCTATGACCGCGATGTTTTCTTTTTCAGCCACAGACTTGAACTCCTCAGGCTCCATGATAAGCGTCCAGCCCGCGTGGAGCGCGAGACAGTTCAGTTTGGCCTGAGCCATGTGCCTTAATGTGTTCGGGCCTACAGTAGGGATGTCGTAGCGTTCGTCCTGATCAAGCCTCATCATCTTGACGACGGTCCCGCCCTTGCATAGCGACCCAGCGCGCAGCAGCGTGGCGTCGGTGCCCTCCATAGCCTCTACCGCGACCACCGAGCGTTTGTTGACTATGACCGTCTGACCGAACGAGAGCGGCGCCAGCACCTTGCATATGGAGAAACCATACTCCGCGTCGTCCAGTTCCTCTTTTGTAGCGGGGCGTCCCGCTATGAAGCCGGCTTTTGCGAGGAGGTCGGGCACTATGTCCTTATAGCTGAGGACCTCGAACCCCTCCTTCTCGAGGAAATCAACTATAGCGCCTAAGATGGAGTGGTCGTCACGAAAAATCAGGCCGGCAAGAAACTTTTGCGTCGTAAAGTCAAAAAGCGAGGGCTTGAAGACAAGCGTCTTGGATACTGTTCCGGCCATAATGAGACGCTTTACACCACGCTTCTTCATATCGCTTATCGTGAAACCCAAGTCGGGTTTTGTGAGATTTACAACGTCAAGCGCGTATTTTGAGAGCTCCCCCACGTTTTCCCTTATGGAATAAACCACCGGCGGCCGGCCTGTGTTGGTAAGTCTGCTGGCTATCACGACCGGCAGAGTGCCCTCTCCGGCAATAAGAGCTATATGATCCTCCACAAAAAATTCCTCCCCGCGTCAATAACGCGTATCTCATACATAATAATTGTCACATAAAAAGACTCGATTGCGCCTCCGGCGCAAAAAACCGCGGCACGGTAAAGTATAGCACACGGCACCAGGAGATCACTCGGGACTTCGCGTGCCGGCTTGCGAAGCGCCTAGCCCAGCGCCACATCGAGAACCATCATCAGAGTAAATCCCGCGAGCACTCCCATAGTGGCGAGGTCACCGTTGCCGCTCGACTGGGATTCCGGAACGACCTCTTCAACTACCACAAATATCATCGCGCCCGCTGCGAAAGAGAGCGCGTAAGGCAAAATCGGACGCGCCGCCTGCACCAGCAGAGCTCCAAGGAAAGCGAAAACCGGCTCCACGATGGCTGATGCCTGACCGTATCTGAAAGCGGAGATCGGGCTTAGCCCCTCGCGGCGCAGAGGCATTGAGACAGCGAGCCCCTCGGGGAAATTCTGCAGACCTATGCCAAGCGCCAGCGCGACGGCGCCTGCGAAGGTAGCCTCCGGCATGAGGCCAGTGGCGCCGAAAGCAACGCCGACAGCAAGACCTTCCGGTATGTTATGAAGTGTTATGGCTATGACCAGAAGAGTGGTCCTCCTAAGCGACGACGCGGGCCCATCGGGCGCCGTCTCCGCCATTGCGGGATGGAGATGCGGAATGACTTTATCCAGGAGCCTAAGGAAGGAACCTCCAAGGACAAACCCTATGGCAGGCGGCAGCCAGCCCGGGTATCCCAGAGATTCGGACATAAGTATAGCGGGCTCAAGAAGCGACCAGAAGCTCGCCGCCAGCATGACACCGGCAGCGAATCCGAGCATCATGTCAAGCATCTTCTGGCTCGGCCTGGCGGCAAGGAAAACAACCGACGCGCCAAGCGCGGTGACGCCCCATGTGAAAATCCCGGCCAAAAGCGCCTGCTGCGGCGCGGATAACGCCACGAACCATCCCATCCGTATCACCCCCAGCAAATATTATCACCAACAGAGGCATCAAATCAAATTGAGCGGCGGCACAGCCTGTTGAATGATATAATTCTCTATGCTGCTTGGAGGCGACGCCAGTGTTTTCTACCGAAAAAATCAAAGATTGGTTTGAAATTTATACGGAAGGGTTCAAGGTCTCGGGGGTGCTTCCCCGAATGCTCGAGATGAAGAAGGAACATAGCGTGCGCGTATGCGAGCACTGTCTAATGCTCGCTGATTCCATGGAGTGGGATGACGCGAAAGAGCTATGGACCGCTTACGCCATAGGCCTGCTTCACGATATAGGGCGCTTTCCGCAATATGCAGAATACGGGACGTTTCTCGACAGTCAGAGCACAGATCACGGCGATCTGGCCGAGGATATACTAAAAGAACGCCTTCCGCGCGGCGAAATCCCGGAATGGGAGATGCGCTGCCTGTTAGCCGCGGTAAAATATCACAACAAAAAGGACGTGCCAACCAACATCCCGCTTGGCATCTACCGCTGGTGCGCGCTGGTGCGCGACGCTGACAAAATAGACATATTCCGTATGGTTCAGGAGCGCATCGACAATGGAACGATATTCGACATGCTGCCCAGACATAGGCCGGCAAAAGAGATCTCGCCGGCGCTGGTTGAAGAGATATCTCAGACCGGCAAGGGATCTTATTCAAACGCCCGCTCACTTCAAGATTACAGGCTTATCCAGCTGACGTGGGGCTGCGATCTGAACTTCCCGGCCTCTGCGGCGATTCTGCGCGAGGATGGCATATTTGACAGGATAGCCGCCGATTTAAGGCCTTACGGCATAGATTGGCTTGTAGACGAGCTCCTGCGCAGGATAGACTCCATATGAGCGACTGCCGGCGACAGTAGCGCAAAGCCCGCTTAAGCCGCTCGCCAACAGATGGAGCGGCGTAATTAAAGGCTGAGAAAAAAACGGCCGAAACGCCCGCCGCGCCGGTTGGAGCTTCCGGCGGACAGAGGTTCCTGCCGTTTTTTTGATCGCCTTGCTTAGTCAGGCTAGATTTACCTACTGAGCCTCAAACATATCCTTGGCTACCCCGCACACAGGGCAGACCCAGTCGTCCGGGATATCCTCGAACGGGGTTCCGGGCGCGACTCCCGAATCGGGGTCTCCTGACGCTGGATCATAAACATAACCGCATACCGTGCAGACATATTTTTTCATCTGTTCTCCTCCTTATTTTCAAGGGGCACGATCAATGCCCCGTGATGGCGCGACGTATTATTCTCTATCTGCAAAAAAAGCTTTGATCAAGATTTCCTGTAAGCCTTTCCGCGCCACTTTCCGTCACGAGATAATCGTCCTCAAGCCTAAGCCCGCCCCAGCCGTCTATATATACGCCCGGCTCTACCGTAACGACATCTCCCGCTTTTAGTATATCATCGCGCCTTGACGAAAGGAACGGGGGTTCATGTATTTCAAGGCCGAAACCGTGCCCCAGTCCGTGTGTGAAGTACTGTCCCAAGGAAGCTTCCTCAAGCACATTCAAGGCCGCGTTGTGGATACCTGTCCCGCTTGCGCCCTCGCATAGCATAGCGGCGGCGCGCCTGTGCGCATTCTTAAGGATTTCATGGAGGTCTGACGCCATGCCGTCAGGGCTTCCAACGCAGAAGTTCCTCGTTATATCGCAGAAGTAACCGTTAAAACGAACTCCAAAATCGACCGTGACGCACTCACCGGCGCGTATCGTCTTGTCGGACGCGCGCGCGTGAGGCATCGCGCCGCGCACACCGGACGCGACTATCATGTCAAAACCAGTCTCGCCGCCGGACAGCGCTATATTATAGTTCAGCAGCGCTTCGAATTCCTTCTCCGTCATACCCGGTCTCACATGCTCAAGCGCCTGCGTAAAAGCGAGCGCGGCGATGCGAGCCGCCTCTTTTATGCACTCTGCTTCAACCTCATCCTTTGTACGGCGCATGCCGCAGATATACTCCGTCCCGTCAGACAAGAGAGTATTGCCGGCGGACATTTTTTCCCACATCGCGTGGCTTGTCTTCCCTGCCTCGCAGAGCACCTTAGATGCCCCGCGCGTCGAGAGCATATCTCTGACATCCTCGGCAATGCCCGATCTTGAGGACAGCACGTGAAGCGGTGACTGCTCACGCCCCTGGCTGATATATCTTGAATCGAGCACGAGCTCCGCACTATCACGAAAGACCGCAAGCACTCCCGACGTTCCCCTGAAACCGCTCATATAGTAAAGGCTCTCCCAGTTCGACCCCTCATCGTTTACTATTACAAACGCGTCGAAGCCGTCGTCCGCCAGCGCCTTTTTAAGCCTTTCCACACGTCCGCGTACGGCATCCTTGATTTTCATGAGAGGGCGTCCATCTTTAAAAGCCGCCATAGCTCCTCCCTGGGCTCCTGCGAAGGCCTCTCTGCCATTGGTACCATGCGCCCGACCACGGCGGAATCAAATCCTGCATGGGAAAGACATTGCCGAGCCTTCGCAGCGTCTTCAGGAGCAAGGACCGCAATAAGGCTGCCCGACGCTATGAGGTGCAACGGGTCAAAACCAAGCTCATCGGCTGCTCGTTTGGTCAGCGGGTGCAGCGGCACTGCGTTTTCGTCAAGTTCGGCAAAGAGCCCGCTCAATGACTCTATCTCGTAAATGCCGCCCATAAATCCGCCCTCTGTAGGATCGTGCATGAATTTCGCAAATCCCCTGACGACCCTTGACTCTTCAAGGACGGACGTCTTAAGAGACCAAGAGACTATTTCGCGTATCTCTTCCTCGCTCATGAATGGCCTCAATAAGTCCGGCCTGTCGGCCGCAAGGATCGACATGCCCTCGATGCCTATGTGTTTGGTGACTAAAAGAACGTCTCCGGGCTTGACATCGGACGCGCTGATGACCCTGTCGGCCATCCCTATAAGCGCACCCATGATGACGGGCCGTTCATACCTGTCGTTGAACTCCGTATGTCCGCCGGCCACCGCGATGCCGAGGGAGAGGCATTCATCGTGAATTTCGCCCATTACGCGGGCCGCGCCATCCTCGCCATAGGACGGGGGGAGGATCAGCGTCACGGCAAGATAGGCTGGATCTCCTCCCTTGGCCGCGATGTCGTTTGCGTTCACACGCACAAGCAGCCGCCCGGCCCCGCTGTCGGCGCCAACTATTGGGTCGGACGAAAATATAAGGTATTTTCCTTCGGGCCATCTTATAACGGCCGCGTCCTCGCCTACCGCCGGCCCTATCAGAAGCTCCGGTCTGAAAGCTCCGCAAAAGCAAAGCACGTTTCGCATGAGCGCGCTGGGCGACAGCTTGCCGGACGGAAGTTTTTCGTTTGATATTTCCATTGGATTATGTCCTTTCAGAGTATATGCAGCCGCAATAGATCTGCCTGTAAAGTCCGAGACGGCGGCTTTCGGCCACGGATCGTTTGAACCCGTCGTTTTTGCGCCACACCCTATCAAGCCACACAAGGCCAAACTCTGACGCGGCCTCAGTCCCGAGTCTGTTTATGAGCGCCGGGTCTTTGTGAGGGCTTATGGTAAGCGTAGTCGTCAGATAACCAAAGCCATTCTCTTTTGCATATTCGGCAGCGGCCCTCAGCTGCGCGGCAAAACAGACCTCGCATCTTTTGCCTCCCTCAGGTTCGTCGCTCAATCCGGATGTGACAAGATACCATGACTGGGGATCGTAGCCGGGAAACACGGCATCCGCCAAGAGGACGGAGCATAAAACCCTGACAGCTTCAGCCCTTTTCAGATACTCCGCCTCCGGGTGTATATTGCAGCCGTAGAAATAACCCGTGACAGCCCACCCCTCCCGTTTAAGATCACTAAGCGGGACCGTAGCGTCCGGCGCGCAGCATATATGCAAAAGCAGTTTTTCGTCATTCTCCAAAAGAGATGCGCCTCCGATATGACCTGCGCCGGCGCTTAAATCAATGTGCCGGTTTGAGGATCGGCTGTCCCGGGCGCAGCCGGAGGCAGAACCTTAGCGCCGAATATGAGAAAACCGGTGTGTCCCGTCATTATATCCTCCGGCCTGAAACGCTTGGGATCCGTTTTATAGTAACGCAGCATAAGCTCGACTACCTGGACATCCGCAAAATTGAAGTCAGCCAGTTTGTTAAGTGTGTCAGAGACCTGGTTTGCGGTCGGGACCAAAACGCCTATATGAGAACCGGGGGCAAGCGCCTCATGCGCTTTGTCTATGTAGTTCCAAGGATCCGGAACGTCGAGGAAGACAGCGTCGGCGTTGCGCTCCTTAAAGCCTTCTTCCAGAGACCTTACATTGAACTCTATCCTGTTCTCCACACCCCACTTAGCGGCGTTCTTCCTGGCTAAGGACGAAAACTCATCCCTTCTGTCGTAAGTGCAGACCTTGCCTGTGTCCCCAACGAAGTGCGCAAAGGTACAGCACAAGCTTCCTGACCCAGTGCCGCATTCGACCACGGTACAGCCGGGGTATACGTTGAGATGCTGTATTATGAAGCCGGCGTCCTTTGGGAAAACTATCTGCGTCTGCCGCTTGAGGCGGCGGGTGTACTCAGCGAGCGAAGGGCGCAGCAGATAGTACAGATCGCCCTTCTGTGTGACGACACCGTCGCCGAACTCATGTTCCATTATATCCGAATGCTTTATTTGCCCGAAATGCGTGCCGAGGGACTCACCGGGGGCAATTTTTACGATGAAGCTGTCGTTCCTTTTATCAGGGTGCCATATCAGGACTAAATCCCCAGGCCTTATCATCTACTTAAGCAACCCTTTCACTGCGCCTGCTATGTCCTCCGGCGTAAGCCCCATCTCAGCCATGACATCATTGCTAGGGCCCGAGCAGCCATAGTGAGTGACCCCCATGCTGGTCAGTCTTATCTTCCTGCCGCACCGCGCGGCCATGAGCGCAACGCTCGAGCCTATTCCTGTATCGGCGTTATGGTCCTCACATGTGACGACCGGCATATCGCCGATTAGTCCAAATAACTCATCGGCGCTCATGCCAAGCGGAGATGCGCAATGAAGAACCTTTACGCTAAGGCCCTCCCGCGACAGTATGTCGCGCGCAGATATGGCGCGCGCCGCGAAATGCCCCATCGCAAGGATGACCGCGTCACTGCCGCCGCGAAGCACGTCGATGGCCCCGTAGCGGAATTTATAGTCTCCGCCATAGAAAGCAGTGCCATCCTCCTTAAGGATGACAGGCAACACATTCCGCCCCATCGCGAGGCAGATGTTGCCAGTCTCCGAAAGCATCCAGCGCGTCGCCCTGTCAGTTTGGTTCGGGTCGGCCGGGACGACTATCTTCCATCCGTAGCAGTTGCGCAAGAGACCCACATAATCTATGCACTGGTGCGTTTTGCCGTCTTCGCCCACATCCAGTCCCACATGGGTCATTACCACCTTCAGCGATGCCGCGTTGATGTCGTTAAGCCTCTGCTGGTTATAGACCTCATCGCACGCAAATACGCCAAAATCGGCCCATAACGACACCACGCCGGCCGTGGAACAGGCTCCGGCTATTGTCGCGGTTGCATGCTCCTGTATCCCAGTCTCTATAAAATTATCAGGACAGACTTTGGCGAAGCCGTCTACTTTGACAGAACCCGCAAGATCGCAGTCGAACACCATTATCGGCGTCCTTCCATCTTTTTTATAGTTAAGAGACCCGACTTCGGCGAGCGCTCTGCCGAAAGCGCCCCTGTTGTCCTTCTTGTCGTCCTTTGAATACGTAACTGGAGTACCTGTATCGATGTTTACATGGCACGGCTCTATGAGACGCCCTTTGGGAAGCGGCCCCTTCCTTGCTTCACGCGCCCTTTCGAACACATCCATGTCGCCGCCGAGCTCCCCGAGGGCCCTTGCGATATCGTTTCCTGACGCGGGCTTTCCGTGGTAGTCGGGGATACCCTCCATGAAAGAGACGCCTTTCCCTATCGTCGTCCTGCAGAGTATTACCGCGGGCCCGTTCAAGGAGACGGCCTGCTTCATCGCGCGATATATGGAGTTGAAATCGTGCCCGTCGCACTCAAGCACGCTCCAGCCGTCAGCCTTCCACAAAGCGCGAATGTCGGCCGGCATGACATCCTCAAGCCTTCCGCTTATCTGTATGTCGTTCCAGTCAACCAAAGCCGTGATCTCAGAGAGCCTTTCCTTGACCGCCACGCGGCGCGCCTCCGCAAGCTGGCCCTTGACCTGTTCGCCGTCGCCCGTCACCACCCAAGTGTGAGACTTAGATCCCCTGGCCCTCGCGGCCAGCGCAAAACCCACGCCTGCCGCCAACCCCTGCCCGAGGTTACCCGTCCCCCAATCCACTCCGGGCACCTCACGCTCGACATGTCCCTGGAAAGGACTGCGGGCGCGCCGGAAGTTGGGCATCATCTCCTCGGGGTCAAAGAATCCATAGGCCGCAAGCGCCGAATAGAAACCGGCGGACGTATGCCCATGGCTCACGACAATGCGGTCCCTGTCGAGACAGTCTGCTTTTTCCAAAGAGACGTCGGCAACGCCTAGAAGCGTAATGTAAATATCCATGGACGAAAGCGCCCCGCCCGGGTGTCCGCTCCCGGCGACCGATGTCGCGATGACGGACCATACGCGCGCCTTCCGGGCCGCCTCTTTAAGCTCCTCGACGCCGGACGCACTTATACTGTCGGTTTTGAACCCTCTGATCTCTTCAATCACTTTCATAGTGATGCTCCCCTCCGTATTAAAAAAAGGACATCCTCAGCACGGATGCGCACATTATAATTGTAACCTTAATCTCGTAAATTTGCTAAAATTGGGAGTATAAATTTTATTTTCGCGCGCAGCGCGGTAAAGGCTTGTAGAAACGACCTCCGCTCAGGCGGCGTTAAGGGGGAATGGACGGGTTGCGGATTGCAGTGCTTGTAAAACAGGTGCCGGCGACCGATACGGTCAAAATCGACGAAAAGACTGGGGTAATGATACGCGACGGCATAGAGACGGAACTCAATCCGCTTGACCTTCATGCCGTTGAGGCGGCCTTGGAGGTAAAAGAGCGTCTTGGGACTGATACGGTTAAGATAACTGCCATAAGCATGGGGCCAATTCAGGCTGAAAAGACTGTCAGGTACGCAGTCGCCATGGGGTGCGACGACGGAGTGCTGCTGTCTGATAAAACTTTCGGCGGATCCGACACTCTCGCGACATCGCGTACGATTGCAAGGGCACTTGGGAAGATGGGGCCTTTCAGCCTCATCTTCGCGGGGGAGCGCGCCACGGACGGCGAAACAGGGCAAGTCGGGCCTGCAGTTGCCGAATTTTTGAAAATACCGGTTATCACATACGCAAGCGCTCTGAACGAAATTACAGAAGAGAAGGTATGCGCGGCCCGCTCTATAGAGGGCGGGTATGAAACGGTGAGGACGCGGCTGCCGGCTCTTGTCGTCGCATTAAAGGAAATGAATGTTCCCCGCCTCTGCACGCTTGAGGGCAAGATAAAGGCAAAGAACGCGGACATTAAAATACTGTCGGCTGACGGCTTGGGCCTTATGCCTGACGAAACCGGCATAAACGGCTCGGCGACGCAGGTTGTAAATATCCGTTATCCGAAGGTCACAAGACGCGGACGTACGATAGCGGCCACCGTTCGTATCGACGAAGCCCTGGACGCGATTGCAGGCGTACTCGAAGATAAAAACCTGCTGGAGGCCTCACGATGACAAACGATGAGAGCAGAGAGGTCTGGACCTTGGCGGAGGTGCGTGACGGCCGCTGCCATCCCGTCTCAATGGAGCTGCTGGCTTGGGGGCGTAAACTCGCTGACGACCTTGGCACACGCCTTGCCGGCGTGGCGATGGGAAGCGGCGTAACAGGCCTCGCTGATGAGCTTATATATGCCGGAGCTGATCGCGTCTATCTAATAGACGACAGCGAGCTTGGCGTATTCAGGGCGGATGCGGCCGTAAACGTTATCGAACGGCTTGTGCGTAAATATAGCCCGTCTATCCTTATAGCCTCCGCTACTACGCGCGGCAGAACTGTTATGCCTATGCTGAGCGCAAGGCTGTGCTGCGGGCTGACCGCTGACTGCACCGGACTGTCTATAGACCTTAAGACAAAAAAATTGCTCCAGACGCGCCCCGCGGTAGGCGGCAACGTAATGGCCGACATAATAACGCGCGGCGCAGGACCGCAGATGTGCACGGTGCGCCCGAAATCCAAAAAACCTATGGCCGCTGACACGTCAAGACACAAAGATATCATAACCGAAAAGATGGCGCCCGCTCTTTTCTCTTCGCTCATAGAACACATTGATTTCAGGAAAGACAGCGCAACAGGGCTTCCGCTGCAGGAAGCCGAGATAATACTGGCTGGCGGCAAGGGGATGAAAAACGCGGCGAACTTCGGCAAACTCAAAGAGCTTGCGACTCTTTTAGGAGGCGCAGTGGGAGCGTCTCGGGCAGCCGTGGACCTAGGCTGGGCCCCTTATCCGGCTCAGGTTGGCCTCAGCGGCAAATCCGTAACTCCTCGCGTATACATCGCGTTTGGAATATCCGGAGCGGTCCAGCACATCGCCGGAATGTCCGGCGCGGAGACGGTGATAGCGGTAAACCAGGATCCTGACGCCCCTATCTTCGGCGTGGCGGATCTTTGCATACAAGGGGACGCTATGGATATACTCACTGGCCTTATAAATCTTATAAAAGAGCGAAAAAAGCTAGGGATCACCCCTGCAGCGACGTAAAAACAAAATAAAAGCGCACGGCGAGGCATGTTTCATCCGCCTCATCGCGCGCTTTCCTGTTTTTCTGCCATGCAAAAGACGCCAGGCCTGTTTAAAATTCCCGCCGGCTCAGCCGCAAAAAAATTATCGTATCCTACAGATATCCCCGTTCCCTGAGGACTGCCTGCGCTCTTTCCACGTTCTTCGCCGACATCTTTATCACAGGCCCCGTGCAGCCCATGGACGACTCCGCGTATATGCCCTCTTTCCAAAGGGCCTTTACCGCTTCCTCTATCTCCAAAACGTCTATGCCGTGTATCTCCTCGTCGGTGGGTTCAGAAGCCGGCGCCTTTACGTCCTCTTCAACGTCTTTCTTGGGCTGGAGCGACTCGATTATCTCAAGCAAACCCGCCTTCTTCGCCAAGCTCATCTCTTTTGCAACAATGGACGGAAGAGCGTTCTTGACGCATTTAGCGTTGAGCGAGAGCGCTTTCGCTATGACGGGAGCGCCGGAAGCACGCGAGATGATGGAGACGACCTTATCCCATCCGTCCCCCGCCGACGGACCGTAGCCCCAGCCAAGCGCCTCATAATCGCCGCCCGTGTTCCATGCGGCAAATAATTTCATCAGCACGTTGCCGGTTAGCGTATCCGTGACGCATACATCGGCAGAGCCGGCCAGGATGTCGTTCCCGCGCAGTATTGGGCCGCCGTCCTTACGGATGCTTGCCGCGAAGTTTATTTTATACCCTCCGGAACTCAGTTTTTGCAGGGCTCTAAGCACGGTCTGCGCTCCGTCCAGGTTGATTATGCCCACAGTAGGATCGGATATGCCGTCGGCCTTAGCCACTGCTATGCCGTAGATCGCGTTTCGCAGCATCGCCTCGACGCGCATAGGAGACGACGTCCCCGTCGACGATGCGATGAAGCAGGGCTTGCCCCGCGCGGGCGTGAGGACCTTGCCTATGGTAGTGACCCCAAGCGGGAACGGATAGTGGAGCGCTACCGCGCCGGCTATTGTGCCGGCCGCAAGCGCGTTTTCCATCGCGCGCGCCACGTCGGCATCACAGGCCGGCGCCTCTATCCAATCCATATCCCCATAACCTTCAGCCTTAGGACCTATCGGCACCACCACAAGCGCGGGATCGTCCTCCATCGCAAGGCGCGCTCCCCTGAGAAGCTCCTCGCCGCCAAGCTCGCTGCCGTGAGCCATGAGGCCTATTCTGATCCTTTTGCCGCAGCCGCTTCTGGCCTCTTCTATTATCTCGGAAAGGACCTCTCCTATTATTCGCTTTGTCTCTGTTCTATCGGTCATGTTTCTCACCCATTACCGCTTGAGGCCGCTCGCAAGTTCCCCAAGTACCTCAAGTATCATCTCGCGGATCTCATCGCGCGTGACACCGGCGCCGGCGGACACAGAAAGCGGGGATGGCTTCTCTATGAGGAATGACGCCCCGTCGGCCAAGTTCGTAAGCCTGCCGAGGAAGAGGCTTCCCTTGCCTATTATCATAGCCCTGTTCATCTTCCCAGCCGATATAGCGTCAGCCGCGTGCCCCATGAACGGAACCCCGGACGGTATATGCCCCTGCGTATGCGCAAAACCGACCATACCGTGTTTTTTGATAAAATCCGCCATATCCGCTTTTTCTATCTGTTTTTTCATAACCGCAAGCGCAGCTATCATCTTGTAGTTCGCCTCAGGCACATTCCCGGCTCCGGCAGGGAGGGTTATTTCCGGGTTATGAAGCTCCGGCGCGTACTTGTCGACGTCGGTAAAAGTTAGACCGGCGTTTTGGAGCGGCTCCCACGTGAGCACGCTCGTTACGGTCTGCGGCGACGCGCCGGCACCAACAGTGTGTTTGCCTATAGCATCAAGGCGCACTACAGGGAGCTCGCCGTCTTCGGGAACTATCAGCACGCCAAACGACCCGAGACAGTTCTCAAGAGCCGGCAGGTTCTTCTTGACGTGGTCGCGGCTGTTCATATAGAGCTTAGGGATGGCTCCTCCGGCTATTACCGCGACGTTTTTCCTCGCTCCCGCCGCCACCATCGATGAGGCGGCGAGCACCGCGTTCACAGGGCCGGCGCAGAAACCACGGACATCGCAGCCAGAGGCGTTGACACATCCGGCTATTTCCGCTATCGCCTTGGCGAAGTTGCCTCCGCCGCGCTGGTTCATGTCTCCAGCCGCCTCTTCCGAGCACTCCATTACAAAATCAATGTCCTCAGGCTTAAGGCCGCTGTTTTTTATAAGATGGAGCAAGGACAGGACGGCGCTTGATTTCGATGCTATATTAACAAGAAGTTCGTATGCTGTAAGGTTCGGGTCAAACTCATGTCCGCGGCGGCCGCACCCTGAGATCTTGCCATCGAAGTAAAGCGGCAGAGCCCCAAATTTAGAAATTTCGTGCTCTATCTCTGCGAGGTCATGGCCATCTTCCAGGCGCGCCAGGATATCATCCCTCATAAGGGGATGCTTTGCCAGTTTCTCTTTGACTGAAGCGGCAAAACCTTTCTCAAGCCAAACGAGGTCGAAAACATCGCATATGTCGATCAGCCCTATAGTCTCGTCTTCCGGCATTATCTCACCATATCTGCCGTACCGCGTCGCCTCGGGCTCAAGGTTAGCGTACCATGGCTGTTTGCGAGTCTCAAACTCGTCTATCCCCATGGCGCCTATGTATGTCAGGTTCGGGGCGTAGCGCGCGGCTTCATCATACCCCTGCGCGTGGTTCGGAAGCGCCGCCAGGTACTCTGAATCGGGGTGTGTCTCTTTTTCTACGAACGGAGTGTTTCCATAGTGCAGTGCAAGTTCAGGAGTGTGGTTCAAAGAATATGCTGTGGCTTTGATTGCTGCATTGGGCATTGCGGGTCGTCCTCTCTGTTTTGATATAAGGCCCTTCAAAGGCTGATTTTACAGTTTACAGTTTTTATAATTTTGCAACAACAGAACGATTGCGTATATCTACGTCAAAAATTACGCTGATCGACACGGATAACGCAACCGAAAACTATTTTTCTGACTTTATGTTGTGTTCGGCATAATGCCGCATAAATCCGCGGCGCTCTGTTACAGCAGATCTGCTAAAGTTCATGCCTTGATTTTTCATTCAAAGAAACCCATGGCAGGCGGCACAGGATTTGATGCGGCCGCTTGCCATGGGCTGACGACTAAAATACTGTCTGTTCCGAGATCGGGGTTTGCAGCGCTTTGAGCGCCTTTTCAAGGATGGCGCGGCGTATAACCTTCTCCTCCTCCGGCGTTTTAGCCGGATCCCCAAGCGGGTGCGGTATGGCGACCGCCGGTACTATCCTGTTTGCTCCTACAGTCTGTGAGATCGGGACTATCGTGCAGATGTGTACCACTGGTATGCCAAAACTCTCTATCGCTTTGACCATCGTTGCTCCGCAACGAGTGCATGTTCCTCAGGTGGAGGTGAGGATCACAGCGTCAACTCCATCTTTTTTCAGCCTTTCGCCTATCTCCGTTCCAAACTTCTTGGCATTAGCGACCGGCGTCCCGTTCCCCACTGTCGTTGAGAAGTAATCGTAGAGTTTTTTGAACTCGCCGGCCCTCTCCATCTCCCTGAGTACGTCTATCGGGAGCACCCTGTTAGGATCAGAGTTGGCGTATGTCGGGTCATATCCGCCGTGGGCGGTCGCGTAGGACGCCGCGTCAGCGCTCTCGACGCCTGCTATGCAGTATGTGCCGAATTTCGTCGCGCTGGAGGCCTCTATATGGTCAGGGTTGCCCTTAGGCACTATCCCGCCGGACGTCACAAGCGCTATGGTCGCGTTTTTAATGTCTTTCACCGGTTCCGCCGGGGGTACCCTGTCAAAGTTCGGCATTGGGTACTCAGTCCTGAAAGGCTCTCCCCTGAGTTTCTTGACGAGCATATCAACCGCTCGCTCAGATCCGGGCGCGTCATAGAAACAGTTCACGCGCACTCCGCGCTCTATGTAGCCGTCCTCTGCGGGGCTTCCGACCGTGCCGAGGTTCAGCATCTTAAGCAGCAGCCTCGACATTGCCTGCACCGCATCCTTTATGCCGCGCGCACTGTCTGAAGTCTCGACTATATAGACGCTTTTGCGATACATATCCACGCCGGGGTTTTCACGATACATCCCCGTTACGACCGGCACACCTATCCGCTTTGCGACCGCTTCGCAGACGGCCCCGCAGGCGGTCCCGTAGCGTCCCGCGTTAAAGGCAGGCCCGGCTATGACCGCATCCGGCTTAAACTCCGATATCAACTTGATCACAGCGTCCGTAGCTTCTTCCATGTTCTCAGCGAAGTACCCGTCTCCGCATATCACAGTGCCCACGATATCGGCGTCGCCGCCGAAAGCCGCCTTAAACGCCATCCCAGGGCCTACCGCGCCGCTCCTGGATTCCGGCTTTATACCGGCTTTTTCCTCACCGCCTATACCCGCAAAAAACTGGTTTATATAATGGACTATCCTGTAAGTCATCGGCATACCCCTCCTACCAGGTCTCCGCTCCGAGCTTGTTGAAGCCAAGCTCGCAGGTCGAACCCGTGATAGCCTGCAGTTCTACCTCTATCGAACCGTCCGGCTTCAAGGAGCCGGCGAACCCTCCCGCGATGATGTCGACGTAGTCGGTAAAACCGATTATCTTCTCCATCTTCGGGAGATTGATCATCATATTGGCATTTCCGGCAGACACGACTGCGTCGGCCTCTAAAGCGGCATCTGCAAGCGACTGGCTCGCTCCGTCACGTCCGGCGTACTCGTCGGTGATCAGGGTCGTCTTTATACCGGCCCTTTCAGCGGCGCGGCAGTTCATTATGAGATCCGCGTCCGGATTGCCGAATCCCTCCTCGCTTATGATAAGCCCGTCTACTCCGAGCATACTCGCGATCTTTACTGCGTACGATGAACTGCGGCGTTTATCGGCAAGGGTCACGTTCTCGTTCGTTATAATGACTCCGACAAAGTTGACATCCTTGCCGTGGCGGTCATAAAGCGAACGTATAACAGGGTTGTTCTGGTGCATATATGTGCTGTTCTTATCGCACGCAGAGACGCAGTTGCCTGAAACTATCGCCCCGTCCATAGTCTCGTTCGGGTGAATGATGGTAGGCAGTATCTTCTTCGCGTCGATGCCATAGACATATGTGTCATGCAGAAGCCCCTGGGTCTGCAGCATATAGAGGTATGCTACCTTAGGCAGGCCTGGGTATGCGTTCATACTCTCTGCAAACGCAGGCATGTCGTAGACATTTACCTCGTCAGCCTTAGCACTGGCCTCATAAGCGCTCTTTGCGATATAAACGGCTGCCTTGAGGCCAGCGATGCGGCACGCCTTTTCATATGCGTGCGCCTCTATGCCGTCCTTGGGCTCAAAGACAAGAACAACGTTCATCGTCCGGGAGAAAGGCGTATATTCCGCGCCCTTTCCGCTCATGTCGATGATGCCCTCCTGGAATCCGACTATGCGTCCGCATGTCACCACGGCCGCTCCGTCTAAAACGAAAGTCTTTCCCGAACCTACCGACGTTACGTCGCTTATAAGCCCCGGGAAGACCTCGCCTTCGCCCTCAGCTTTGCACCTGGGCTCGATTACGTCCTTAACGGGGACTATCCTGGTGTTTTCGCCCGGACGCGCCATATCCGCGTCTACGCTCTTAAAAAATTCATGGTCTTCTATCTGGGACAACAGCTCCTCTTTTGAAACCTGAAGCGTGCCGTCCTTTAGCAGCTCGGTCTTACAGCCCCATGCAACGCCCTTCACATGTGCTTTAATCAGTTCCAGTCTCATGGAATTCCTCCATTCAAACGTGCAAATGTCTGATGCCGACAATACTTACGCATGGCATTTTGCAAAATTCGCTTTGCCCGGCCGCATCACCTCCCCAAGACTCTTTCGGCGGGTGAGTCAAGGATGCCGCACTCGCGGAAAGTATCCTCCATTAAAGCAAAGTCTACGAACCTGAAATCCATATCTATGCGCTTTGGGAAATCATCCGGCAAACGCAAGGCCCGTGAGTTACCGTACGACGCCATTGCGTCTTCTATGAGCCTCAGCGACTCAAGATCAACAGACGCCATATCCGCCGTTCTATCCTCATAGAGCACGATCGTCCTGTACGGCTGCTGATCCGGTTTGAAATTTCCGTAAAAAGGGCTGGAGGCAAGACGCCACCCGCAATGTATCCTGTCGCGCGACGCCGTCAACACATCAAGGGCATTGCCGTCTATCAGCTCAAGATGAGCTACGCGCCCCCGCAAATGGGGGTTATTGCTGATACAATGGTAAGAAAAAGAGGACAAAGACATAAGACCCCCGCCCTTTGGCAAGATATCTCTGTCCTCATCCTCATAACGCGGCTTCCGTCGCCTGTAAGAGAACGTTCAGAGCACTGTCCGGCGGCAATCCTTATGCCTGAGAGTTTCAATCTTGCGATCTTGCACCTTCGGCGCTCCTGATACGTGAATCGGAGACTCTCTTGCCGCTTTCATCCAGATTATTATGTCAAGTATAGCGGAAGCCACAGCCTTGTCAACCATGGCTTCCGCTATGTCGTATGCGTAGATATGCCTATGCCGCAGCGCTTTCCGTCGTCACCACTTAAGGCCGGTTACGAAGATGAACGCGATGCAGACAGGGGCCACTATACGGCATATCCAAAGCCACACCGCATACATCGGGAACACAAGCCGGCCGTTGTCCGTTATCTCCGCCTTAGCGCCGTCAGCCCAGAACCAGCCGACAAAAAGCGCTATCATCATGCCTCCGAGCGGCATGATTATGTTGTTTGTTATAAAATCCGCTACGTCAAGGAAATCCTTGCCGGCGATCTGCGGTATGTGCCCCCCGACGGAGAGAGCCGACGGTATGCCAAGAAGCGTTATCGCGACACCCATTACAACAGCGGATTTCGAGCGGCTCAGCTTGAGCTGGTCTATGCCGTAGGTTACGACGACCTCAAGCAGCGAGATGGCGGACGTGAACGCGGCTATGAAAAGCAGCAGGAAGAACGCGAACGAAAACAGCGATCCCATAGGCATCTTTGCAAATACTGCCGGCAGCGTGACAAACGTAAGGGCAGGCCCCGTTCCCGGCTCTATGCCAAACGCAAAGACAGCCGGGAAAATCACAAAACCGGCAAGTATCGCGACGGTAGTGTCAAGCAGCACAACAGAGCGGGCAGCAGTAGGCAGGTACTCCTTGTTGTCGAGATAGCTGCCGTAGGTTATCATACAGCCCATGCCGAGGGAAAGAGAGAAGAAGCCCTGGCCCAAGGCCGCGAGGACCGCCTGGCTGGTAACCTTCGAAAAATCGGGCTTCAGGTAAAACTCAAGACCCGCGCCGGCTCCCGGCAGCGTAACGGAACGGACAATAAGTATGAGGAGTATCACGAAAAGGGCCGGCATCAATACCTTGCAGCTTCTCTCAATACCGCCGCTGATTCCTTTGTACACGACGCCGATTACCGCCGCCATCACCAGCACATGGTAAGCTATCGACTGCACCGGGTCGGATACGAAGGCACCGAAATACTCGCCCGCCTTGCCGGCGCCGGCTGCATCCAAGAGCGTCGTGAACGATTTGAACATGTAGGCCACGGTCCAGCCGGTTATAACGGAGTAGTACGAAAGTATCACAAAGCCGCAGAACACACCCATCCATCCAACGATGGGCCAGGCGCCGCCGCCGAGCTTTCTGAAAGAGCCTACCGCGTCAAGCTTGGCCCTGCGCCCTATTGAGAACTCTGCCAGCATTACAGACATGCCGATGAAGATAACAACCGCAAGGTACACCAGGACAAAGGCAGCTCCGCCATATTTACCGGTTATATATGGAAACCTCCAGATATTGCCAAGCCCGACCGCTGAACCGGCCGCAGCCATTATAAAACCAAATCGGCTGCCCCACTGATCTCTCTTTTCTGCCATCAAAACCACTCCTCTTCAAGAATTAAGAAAGCCATTGCATGCCGCGCCATTTTAGACAGCACCTCAGTTGTATACCATATAGGAATCCTCATAACAAGTGTCAGATAACTTAGTTTTATTTCAAAATTTTTCATTATCAGCCTATAAATTAAAGGCATCACCCACTGTTTAGGATTCATAATATACATAAAAAAGATAAAACGTAATTGATAAATATCTTCAATAGATTAAAATAAACAAAAAAATTGACGAGCGGCTCCAAGGAAACAGCCTCCCGTCAATTTTCAGACATCACCTAAAAACAGATCAGCCGCATCGCATGCTGACCCTTTTGATATCAAAAGCACGTCCCGTATCGTCGTCGATGTCAACGACGACGGCCTGGAACATGGTATCCTTGTCACACACCTCAAACTTACTCGGCGTTCCATATAAAAATTTAGGCAGCACCGAGTCCTGCGTCATACCTATAACCCCGGCATGCCCCCCGGTCATACCCACATCCGAGATGAAGGCTGTACCGTGCGGCATCACCTCTTCGTCCGCCGTCTGAACATGCGTATGCGTGCCAACAAGAGCAGATATGCTGCCGTCAAGCCAACACGCAAGAGCCCTCTTCTCAGACGTTGCCTCGGCGTGGAAATCTACAAAGACAGACGAAATCTCGGATCCGCTTAAAAGCGTCCTTGCCGTCTGAAAAGGGCAATCCAGCGGCGGCATGAAGACCCTTCCCTGCAGGCACATCACGGCAAGCTTTTTTCCGTTTTTTTCGTACACAGCAAAACCTCTCCCCGGGGTTCCTTCCGGGTGGTTAGCAGGCCGAAGCACCCTCGGCTCTCCGCTTATTAGCGGGATGAACTCTTTCTTGTCCCAAACGTGATTGCCGTTAGTCAGGACATCTATCCCCATGCCAAACAGGTCTTCCATAACCCGCTCCGTCAGACCAAAACCGGCCGCGCTGTTCTCTCCGTTGGCTATGACGAAATCAAAATCGCCGAACTCCCCTCGCACGACGGGCAGAGCTTGCGCCACAGCGCTTCTTCCCGGACGTCCCATTATGTCGCCTATGAAAAGAACCCGCAAAACCGTCACCTACTTCGCATAATCGACGGCTCTCGTCTCTTTTATGAGCGTCACCTTTATCTGTCCCGGATAACGCATCTCTTCCTCTATCTTACGGGCTATATCGTACGCAAGCTTCTGCATGGCGCCCTCGTCCGTCACGGATGGGGCGACCGCCACGCGTATCTCACGTCCTGCCTGAATAGCGAAAGCCTTGCTCACTCCGCTGAAAGTTTTGGCGACCTCTTCAAGCTTTTCAAGCCTCTTGACATAGGCGTCCAGGCTTTCGCGTCTCGCTCCGGGGCGGGATGCGCTCACAGCGTCGGCAGCGGCCACAAGGATCGCGTATATCGTCTGCGGCTCCTCGTCTTCGTGGTGGGCAGCTATCGCGTTGACTATATCGGGAGCTTCGCCGTACCTTTTAGCCATATCTGCGCCTATCTTCGCATGAGGCCCTTCTACCTGATGATCCACGGCCTTGCCTATATCGTGCAGCAATCCGGCTCTGCGCGCTTTAAGCTCGTCAAGCCCAAGCTCCGCAGCCATTATCCCTGCTAAGTGCGCGACCTCGAGACTGTGCGCCAGCGCGTTCTGTCCGTAGCTGGTACGGTAGCGAAGCTGTCCTATTATATTGGTAAGCTCGCTATGCATGTTTTTAATGCCCGTATCAAGCAGCGCCTGCTCCGCTGTTTCCAATATCTGTAACTGTACGTCCTTCTCCGCGCGCTCTATTATCTCCTCGATGCGCGCCGGATGTATGCGGCCATCTACTACCAGTCTTTCGAGCGAAAGACGTGCAACCTCGCGCCGGACTGGGTCAAAACTGCTCAAAGTCACGGCCTCGGGGGTATCGTCCACTATCAGGTCTACGCCCGTAAGCGTTTCAAAAGTCCTTATATTCCGTCCCTCTCGTCCGATGATGCGTCCCTTCATCTCATCAGACGGCAGATTCACAACGCTGACCACGACATCGGATGTAAATTCAACGCTGCAGCGCTGTATAGCTGTTGCGATTATCTCCTGCGCTTTGCGGTCGGCCTCGCGCTTGGCCCTCTCTTCAAGTTCCTTCAGACGCAGTCCTATGAGATGGTTGGCGTCGGCCTCCACCTCAGCGAGAAGCAGATCCCTCGCCTGTTCACGCGTCAGCTGCGCTATCTGTTCGAGCTTCAGGATGAGCTCCTGCTCTCTCTCCGCAAGCTGATTCAGCTTCTCCTGCGCCTGTTCGTGGCGCATTTTAAGCTCCTCTTCTTTGCGGCTGATATTATCGATCTTCCTGTCCAGGTTCTCTTCTTTCTGCTCCAATCGACGCTCGGACCTCTGCAGTTCATTGCGCCGTTCCTTTGTGTCTCTGTCAAGTTCCTGTCTAAGTCTGTGGATCTCTTCCTTACCCTCTGAAACGATATCGCGCTTCATCTGTTCGGCTTTCTTGACCGCCTCTGATATGATACGCTCCGCTTCAAAAAGAGCCCCCTTGTATTTCTTCTCAACGCTGTTCTTGTGGTACATAAATCCGATCAGGGCGCCGGCGGCAAGCCCTGCAATTACACATAAAATCACTGTCATAATCACTATTTATCACCTCAGTTTCAATTGTCATGGTGCGATCGTCACGCTGCCGATGAGGGCAAAGAGCCCGTTCGGCTCTATTATTCTATTCAAGCGCTGTATGTCGCTTTCCGTTTAACGGCCATCTAGCGTATTCTACATAAAAAACGCCAGATTCACAAGTGGTCACGCAAGCACAAGACTCTCAGCCGGCTTAGTAGCTAGCCTATCCCAACAGCGCTGGGGCCTCTTGCCCCCGATTTATAAAAACAGCCGCTTAAAAACATCGGATCTTTGGCGATGCTCTCGATCGCATCCTCTCTTGCCTCAAGCAAAAGCCTCATATCCTTCACGGGGTCCGCCACCTTGAATTCTGCCTCGCCGTGCTGCCTGACTCCGCTGAGTTCGCCGGTCCCGCGAAACGCAAGGTCCGCCTCCGCTATTTCAAAACCATCGTCCGTATGCAGCATGACAGACAATCGATCAAGTACCTCTTTCTGCGAACTTCTTGAAAGCAGCACACAGACCCCGCGGACGCAGCCGCGGCCTACGCGCCCGCGCAGCTGGTGGAGCTGAGAAAGGCCGAAACGTTCGGGAGACTCTATGACCATCACCGACGCCTCGGGTACATCAACGCCGACTTCGACTACCGTGGTGCCCACAAGTATTTTTATCTCACCGCTGCGAAATTTATCCAAAACAGCTGATTTCCCTGTGCCGTCCATGCGTCCGTGCAGCAACCCAACGCCTAAAGCCCCCATATGCTTCGATAAGAAGGCATGCCTTTTCTCCGCCGAAGCGTCGCGCGTCTTCCCGTCAATGCCGATCCTCGGACAAACCCAGTATATGCGCCCGCCGGAGCGCGCCTCATCGAATATGAACCGCAGCAGCAGGCTAATTTTATCCGAGCCTATTATGCGGGTCTCCACGGTACGGCGCCCTTTCGGCTTATCCGTGAGAGTGGTGATGTCGAGATCGCCGAAGGCGCATAGCGCCATTGTCCTTGGTATCGGAGTGGCGCTCATCATCAGCATGTGCGGGACGGGGGAGCGTTCGAGCATAGCCGCGCGCTGCATGACGCCGAACCTCTGCTGTTCGTCTATTACCACGACCCCAAGATTTTTAAATAGTATCTCGCGCGAGAAGAGTGCCTGAGTACCTGTTACTACGGACGCCTCTCCTGTGAGCAGCGCGTTAAGAGCCGCCCTTCTCTCCGGCGCGCTCTGAGATCCCTTGATAATGACGCAGCGGACACCCGCGCCGCCAAGCCATTTAACACATTGGGAGTAAAGCTGGTCGGCCAATACCTCCGTAGGCGCCACAAGCGCGCTCTGCACTCCGGCGTCGGCCGCTGCGGCGGCAAGGCCGAGCGCGACGAAAGTCTTGCCGGAACCAACGTCGCCCTGTAAAAGGCGCGACATCGGCACACCTGAGGATGTGTCTGCAAATATCTCATCCAGCGCTTTTTTTTGCGAAACCGTCAGTTCAAAAGGAAGCGACGAGAGAAATTTTTCATAGGCAAAGGCGCCTTGGGAAATGACAGGCGAATGTCCGCTTTTCTTTAGCGACTCCCTGCGAAGCGCCATCTTCGTCTGCAGCAGAAGGAACTCTTCGTACGCGAGCCTTCGTCTTGCCTCTTTCCATTCCGTCTCAGACGCTGGGCGGTGCATCGCCAAAAACGCACGGCGAAGCGGCATCAGCCTGCGCTTCTCAATTATAAAAGGAGGGAGTGTATCTTCGACAGACGGGAGCACCGTATCAAGGATTTCATCCATGAAACTCCTGAACCACCGCGCGCTGAGTCCCGCAGTCAAAGGGTATACCGGGACTATCCCTGTAAAACGTCTTATGTCCGATTCGCTTTCGATCACTTCAAACTCGGGGTTGGACATGAAAAGCTCGCCGGCGCGCAGCTCGGGGACCCCGAATAAAACGGCCCTGACGCCTTTTTTAAGGACATACTCTATGCCCTTTCTGTTAAACCATGACGCCGACATCGTTCCCGTCTCATCCTTAAACCTGCATATCGCAAGCTCAAGTCCTCGCTTGAAGAGATTTTTACGTTCGACACCTTCAGCTGACGCCACGACAACTGCCGGCCTGCCAGGTACAATGCTGTTTAAAGGCGAAACGTCGCGGCGGTCCTCATAACGACGCGGGAACAGCCAAAGAAGGTCCCCTACCACAGATACGCCAAGCACGGAAAGGAGCCCGGATCTTTTGGGACCTATCCCGCGCAACGAGGATACCGGTTCTGACAGGATGTTTTTTACAGAAGGGTCACATATTATCCGTGCTGTCTTGTCCATACATCACAGTCTTTGGATCCACGCCAAGCATCTGATATGCGGCTTCAAGATCCTTTTTGTTCGCGGGAGACGGCGATGCCTGCGTTTTGCAGGCCGCGTCATCATCTTCCACTCCATCAAGAACACTTTCTACCGCAGCCGCGAGAGGGGAGTCCGACACACACTGTCCAAGCATTTTTTCGTACTTCGCGAGCAGCCCTCTGAACTCCTGCTCGTATAAGGCCCTTATATTACGTATCTGAAGTATGCCCTCGCGGAGCTTATCCGCCTCCTGCACTGCTTCCCTGCATATCTCGTCCGCACGCGCCTCCGCTTCGGAGACAATCTTGGCAGCCTGATCCCTTGCGCTTTTGACCTTTTCGTCCGCGCTTTTCTGTGCGGTAAGAAGAGCTTCGTGAAGCACGTCCTTCATTTTCTCGTACTCGGCAAGGCTCTCCTGCTTTGCCAGCAATTCCCTCTCGAGGTCCTTGTTCCTCTGCATATAGACCTGAAGGGTTTCAGCTATACGGTCAAGGAACTCGTCCACTTCAGCCGCGTCATAGCCCCTTATGCTCTTCTTAAACGACTGGTTCACGACATCGAGCGATGTCAAAAGCTCAGCCACTTGATCCACCGCCTTTAATTTAAAGTAAGAAACGATATATTTTTTCTTTTTTCGCTCATTATACAGCAACGGCACAAACAATCGCTCATATATGAAGTCACTGCCTCGGACCGAATATCGCCGTGCCTATCCTGACTATAGTGCTGCCCTCTTCAACCGCTGTCTCATAGTCGCCGCTCATCCCCATTGAAAGTTCCCTAAGCGGAATGCCGCATGATGCGCAAAGCGCGTCCCTCAGCTCGCGCAGCCTCGCGAACGCACTGCGCACAGCGGCAGCATCCTCCGTATTTGGTCCGACTGTCATCAGCCCTTCGACAGAAAGCCTGGGGCAATACTCAAGCACGCGCTCAAGAAGGTATTCCGCCTCAGAAGGGTCGACGCCCTCTTTCGACGGCTCGTCGGACATCTTAACCTCAATGAACACAGGGTATGATGTGACATTGCTTTCTGCCGATATCCTGTCCAGCATGCGAGCCAGATCAAGAGAGTCAACGCTCTCTATTGCGTCGAATGTCTCAAGGGCCCTGCGTGCTTTGTTTCTCTGCAGATGCCCTATGAGATGCCACGGAACGGAGTTGTCGGAAGGCCAGCCGCTGCGTTTCAGAACAGCCTCCTGAACTCGGTTTTCCCCGAGCAGATCGACGAACTTCGAAGCCTCTGTCATCATATCGAGCGGATGATACTTAGAAACCGCCATGAGCTTTATTTCCTCAGCCCTGCGCCCGCTTCTTTCAGCCGCGGACGCTATTTTTTCCCGTATTGCCTCCACGTTGCTTTTTATGTCTACCACAGCTGTACTCTCCCCTCCCTGGCCGACGCCGCGTCTTCGACTACAGCGTCTCCGACGGACAACCCCTTTGTGACGAGGAATTTTCCGTTGCTTACGCGTTTGCCCTCAACGGGAGTGAAAACCACCCTGGACCCCCTTATCATATAGACGCCGTGCTTGCCGTCTCTTTCAAGCAGTGCGCTCTCAGGGACCATCGCGCCCTCGGTCCTGCCAGTCTCTGCCACCAGCGTGTATTTTCTGGATCGTATGTCTTCCGCGCGAAACCACGGCAGCGTTATATACAATCTGACCTTATGCCCTGTTCTCATGCTGACCCTTATATCGGCAAACGAACCTGTGTCTGACTCATCCATCTTCACCTTAAGCCTTTTGTTCTTTATCTGCTTAAGTATATCCTCTGTAGCTTCCGCGCAGCCTACAAAGCGTAATTCCTGAGGCTGTTCTATTATTTTGCCGACCGGCTGTCCTCTGCCTGTCAGCATTCCATCCTTCATTTTGACCATCGCTCTTGGTTCGGGGAGAGATTCTATCCCCTGCCATATCTCAGAATAACGCCACGAGGACTCAAGCCCATCCACGCCGGCTATAAAGTAGCCCTGCTGATACGCCTTGACTTCTTTTACCATAGCTCCTGAAGTTATCCTGGCTATGACAGCTCCGCGCCCGACCCTCACCGGTCCGGTCCCCTGAGGATAGGACACTATGCCCTCTCTGTCGGCAATCACTGGGACCTCTTTCCAAAGGAGCACACCGTTGATTTTTATCAGTTTTGTATCTACGCCCGGAACGGCCCACGTGATATCAGGGTGCAGATACTCGTAGCGATCAAGATACATCTTAAAAGCCCAGATCCACAAAACTATTACCGCTATTACAGCGATCCAGTAAAGGGGCCTGAAAGATCTATTTTCCTCCGGTTCGAAACGCCTTACCATCACACCGCGCCTTTATACAAGAGAAATTAGGTTCCTCAGATCATCGAGCACCTTCCATGCGCCGGCTTCCCTGAGAGAATCAGCGTCAAAATTGCCCGTCGTCACCCCGACTCCCCTCGTACAAGCAGCGACAGATGTCCTCATGTCTATATCCGTATCCCCTACGTAGATGCCGTCCTCAGGCGTTATACCCAGAATGCCGAAGCCCTTGATGAGCGGATCCGGTTCCGGTTTCGCGCGTTCCACATCCTCAAGGCCGACCACCACATCCATCAGATGAAGCAGCCCCATATATTCCACGGGACGGCGGGCATAGCGCCGGTTCGACACGACACCTACCTTTATCCCCATCGCGCGTAAGGCTGAGAGCGTTTCCACTGTTCCAGGGAAAAGACGCAGACCGGCCTGTTCCTCCTCGCGGTAGTTAGCGCGGTAATAATCAATCCATTCCTGCCTGAAATCCCCCCAGTAGGATCTCCAGCTGTCTTCTATTGTGAGACCTATAGAGGCGAGCACCTCCTCGCGCGAGACGCTGCGAAAGCCGAGACGCTCCGCAAGCAGGTTGGTGCAGCGGTGTATGGCGTAGCTGCTGTCGACCAACGTCATATCGAAATCAAACAGAGCCGCCTTTATTTTTTTTGAAGCTTTCATCTGTGTACCCCCAAAACAAAGCCCTTAAGATAGTCCGTCTCAGGCACGCCCAGAAGCACGGGATGGTCCGGAGGCTGATGTATCTCATACGCCACATTGCAACGGACTCCCTCGTCGAGAGCGGCGCTGGCCAGAGTTTCAAGGAGCATGTCGCGCGTGAAGGCATGGCTGCACGACAGGAAAACCAGACAGCCAAAGTCGCGCAGGCGCTTGAGCCCCCTCACTGCGAGCTCCTTGTATCCGCGGCGCGCCGAATCTATGTTCCCCCTGCCGGGCGAAAAAGGCGGGGGGTCCATTATGACTACGTCAAAGCGTTCGCGGGCCTCGTCCATCTTTCTGATTATATCGAAAACGTTGCCGCAGAGCCAGTTCATCTTCGCCGGAAGGCCGTTAAGCGCGAGGTTGTTCTTGGCCGTCTCTATGGCCGCCTGCGACTGCTCGACAGCCACAACTTCAGACGCGCCTGCCGCAAGCGCGTGCAGACCTAAATGGCCCTGATAACTGAAACAGTCAAGAACCCTGGCGTTGCCACAAAACGGAGCCAACACATTCGGCACGTGCCTCACATCAAGGTACGCACCGGTCTTCTGTCCGCCGGCTATATCCACAAGCTCAAACAGGGAGCCTATTTTTACTTTTATCGGCTCTGCCGGGATCTCGCCCAGCAGGGGCCTGACCTCATGAGGTATGCCCTCTTTCTCCAGGTGCTTGGATTCATTGCGCAGGACTATCGCTGAAAGTTTCCTGACCTTACGGAAAATCGACGCTACTTTTTCCGCATGGCGATACCAGCCGGCCGCGGATATTTGCAAAGACAGAACGTCACCGTAAACATCGGCGATTATGCCCGGCAGACCGTCGGCCTCCCCATGCACCCAACGAAACGCTTCGTCGCCCGCGCAGCAGATCTTGCGAAACTCAAGGGCGCGCGAGACACGCTCCCTCAGCAGCGCCATCTGGTCCGGCTCCTTTGCTCCGTAGCTCAGGACGCGAATGGACAGCGCGCTGTCGCTCCAAAGCCCCCAGCCGATCACAGTTCCGTTTTTATCCGAAAAAGCGATGAGATCCCCTAAGTTACATTCAGGAACCTGGCGCAGGTTACCTCTGAATATCCACGGATGGCGCGCAGCGGCCCTCTCTAAGCCGGACTCGTTGAGAATCGCTCTGCGCCGCATTTTTCTCTCGGACGGCATTATTTATTGCTCCTCTCGACGCTCGCGAACGCATTATGGTTGTGGATGCTTTCGTGACTGGTCACCGAAACTCTAAACCACGTTATACGGCTGTCTTTCTCGAGTGCCATCGCAAGGTCGCGCACCGAATCCTCTACAAAACGAGGATTGCTGTATGCCCTTTCCGTAACCGACTTCTCGTCCTCACGCTTGAGCAGGCTGTAAACCGGGGCGGACGCGCACATATCGGCAAGCTCCGCGAGCTCTTCTATCCATACGAACGTTCTCATGCGGGCCGCTATCCTGGCGTGCGCGCGCTGATTGTGAGCGCCAAACTCCGATATCTCCTTGGAACATGGGCAAAGAGTCTGGATGGGCGCAATAAGCTCTGTGACAAGGTCAAACTTATCCTCCGTCAGTTCGGCGCAGAATCGTACGTCATACCGCATACGCCCCTTAAGTCCGCTGACGGGCGCGGATTTAGTTATAAAATATGGAAATTCGAAATCAGCGTGCGCGGCCGGCGCATTCAGCCGGGACTTAAGGGAGCGCAGGAGGTTCTCCATATTGTGGAACGTGACCTGCTTCTCCTGATCGCTTAAGACCTCTACAAAACGGCTCATATGGGTACCCCTGTAATCCCGCGGCAGAAAGACCGAAAGCGTAACGCCCGCCACAGTGTCCTGCGTCCCATGTTCGCGGTCAAGCACCTGTATAGGCCATGAGATATCGCTTATCCCAACGCGGTCTATGGGGATATTGCGCGCATCGCGCTCGCTCTGCACATCGCGCACGGTCAGATATCCTCCATCCGGCATACCGCGTATGATCCCTCGGTCTCCCACACGCGGATCTCAAACAGCTCGCAGTTTTCGCGCCCAAGCGACTCCTTCAGAGTGCGGAACACCCATATCGCTATATGTTCGGCCGTCGGCTGCGGCAGTATGTCATTGATGTAGGAATGGTCGAGTTTCGCAAGCACCAGATCTTCGACCAAGGCCTTGAGTTCGACAAAATCAAAGACCATGCCTTCCTCGTCAGGTTCGCCTTTAAGCATGACGGCAAGCCTGTATGTATGCCCGTGAAGCCGCTCACATTTCCCGTGATAATTCACAAGGTTGTGAGCCGCGTCAAATTTGAATTCCCTGCAGATAAACATAGACAGCCCTCCAAAACAACTTATATTCCCTGACAGATTGTACCATTACACGATGCATTATAATGCTATACTTTAACAAATAGGGGAGGTGCGTCCCATGAAAATAACCGGCATATTCGCGCCTGTGCCGACTCCTTTTAAAGAAGGCGGAGCCATAGACGAGGCTGGATGGAGGAAAAACCTGCGCGTTTGGAGCATTTCCGGCTTGGACGGCATCGTGGTGTGCGGATCAAACGGCGAGATGCCGTTTGTGCGCATGGAGGAGCGCGTGTTGCTTACAAAAATAGCCGTCGAAGAGACATGCGGCAGGCTTCACATAATGGCCGGCGCGCACTTTCCGTCCACGGCAGAGACCATCGCCTGCGCCGAAGCGCTGGGGCAGGCGGGGGCACAGAGTCTGCTTTTGCTTCCGCCCCATTACTTCAAAGGAGACCATGACGCGATAATCAAGTACTTTAAGGACGTTGCGGACAAGTCGCCCATCCCCGTCTTCATGTACAACATGCCGGCCAACACCGGCGTGGACATGGATCTGTCGGTCATACTGGCCGCGGCGAGCCACCCAAACATAAGAGGAATAAAAGACACTTCCGGCAATATGACAAAGCTCGGATATCTGTCGTCGCTCGCGCCAAAAGATTTCTCAGTGTTCGGCGGCACGGGCAACTGGTTCCTCGCGGCGCTTGCGATGGGGGCGTGCGGCGGTACTATGGCGGCCTCCATACTATACCCTAACGCTTGCAAAAAGATATACTCGGCGTTCAACGACAATAAAATCTCGGAGGCAATGGAAATCCAGGCCAGGCTCCTGCCTGTGAGCGACGCTATAACAAGCCGCTACGGGGTGCCGGGGCTTAAGGCCGCGCTTGAGATGCGCGGAATGACGGGCGGACCATGCAGAGCGCCGCTAAGGCCGGTTTCCGAGGATGTCAGGCAAGAGATAGCACGCGTGCTGGAAAAATCAGGACTAGACGAATATGAGACATGGAGGCGGCAATAATGCCGCATAAAAAATAAACCAAGGAGGAAATGACGATGGAAAGCAAAAAAGTCCTAACCCTTCTGCTAGGCAGTCCAAGGATAGGCGGAAATTCGGAAAAACTGGCGGACGCGCTCGCCGAAGGCGCAAAAGAAAAAGGATACGAGATACGCAAGGTACACCTTGCCACGCTTGATATCAAGGGCTGCACAGACTGCCGCAAATGCTGGAGCACTGGCAAGCCGTGCGTGCAGAACGACGACATGGACAAGGTCTATCCCGAAATCGAGGCAGCCTCGGTCGTAGCGTTTGTATCTCCGCTTTACTTTTACTCGTGGTCGTCCCAGATAAAACCTGCATGGGACAGGCTGATACCATACTATATGCCGGGCGCGCTGAGAACTGTCCCGGCTAAAAAAGCGATACTTCTAGCCGCGGCAGGCGACAGCAACGCTTCCGCGTTCGACGGAATGACCGCGTCTTTTAAACACTCCACGGAATTCCTTGGGTGGGAAGTTTTAGGACAGATATGTGTAAACGATGTCTACGTACGCGGGGATATGGAAACAAAAGGGAAAAAGTGGCTTGAAGAGGCAAAAGCTCTCGGCAGGTCGCTTTAAAATCCCGCATTTTGTACCGCGCGACTTAGGCGGCGCTAAAAATGCGCCGCCATGCTCGCTGCTGCACGAGGTTCTGTCCTTCAGACCTTCGCGGCAGTCGGCTGGATTCGCTTATCATCCGGGTGAATGACATGATAAAGCTTTCGGTTTACCTTGTGACGCAAAACGAGGAAAAAAGGCTGCCCAGGACTATGGACGCCCTTGCCAAAGTGGCGGATGAGATAGTAGTAGTCGATTCCGGCAGCACAGACGGCACTGAAGAGATAGCAAGAAAGTATGGCGCTAAGTTTATACACAATGACTGGATATCCATAGGGCACCAGGTAAAGTTCGCGGAGGAACAGTGTTCGTACGACTGGGTACTGCGGCTGGACGCGGACGAGGTTCTGTCCGACGAGCTCACAGACGATATACTGAGCATCAAACGCGATCCGGCTTACGACGGATATCACCTCCGCATATGCGATATGTACCCAGGGTACGCCAAACCCAACAGATGGGTGAAGCACTATAAACTGATACGCCTTTACAACAGAAAAAAAATTACGATGAGCGGCAAACTCGGACATGACGACGTGGTATTCCTGTCAAAGGACGTAAGGACTAAAGTTCTGCACGGTTTGGTACACCACTATTCGTTCATCTCCATACACCAAATGCTTGAAAAAAGGAACATCGCAACTGACAGACAGCTGCTGCGCGCTCTCGAGGAGGGGAAAAACTACTCTCCGTGGCGCATGGTAGGCGTGTTTTCAATGAATTTGTTCAAGTACTTCATACTCGGCAGGGGATTTTTATACGGCTGGTGGGGATTTATAAACGCGGTCAACCTGGGCTATATGCGATTTTTAAAATTCTCGAAATTTTACGAGCACGAGCAGTTAAAGAAGCATGGCTACTAAACCGGCGTTTCCGCTGATCAGCGTGATAGTGCCAGCGTACAACCTTGAAAACAGGATCGCGCGAACGCTGCTCTCTCTCTTAAAACAGGACTACCCTGCTTTAGAGATAATCGTGGTGGATGACTGCTCGCCCGACAACACGGCATCGGCGGCGCGGGATGTCCTTGAAGGCGGGGGTACCGGATTTAAAATCATAAGGCATGACACGAACTTAGGTGTCTCTGCGGCAAGAAACACAGGAATGGCTGCCTCAAGCGGCGAGTTCATCCTCTTTATGGACGGAGATGATTATGCCGACTCGGATTTCATCCTTGCGCTCTACAACGCGATGCGTTCAAGCGATGAGTGCGACATATCGTTCTGCGGTTACAGGGTACGCGTGGAGGAAACTGGGAATGAGTCGTACCGCAGGATCCCGCGCAGGCTGGTTAAGTACGGCGGACGTCCGCCGTACTTAGCGGCGCTGCGATTGCTTAAAAAGTTCGCGCCTAACATCTGCACTGTGCTTTTTCGCTCCGATTTCATCGCTTCCCGCAGACTCTTGTTTGAGCAAGGGTGCAGCGCCGGCGAGGACATAGAGTTCTTCGTCAAGGCGCTCGTTCAAAGCAGGCGTGCCGGCATCTCGACGAGATGCCCATATGTCTACTTGATCCACAAAGGCATGGGTTCCGTTGCGCAGAGCACAACCGAAATGCAGAGGCTCACTCGGTACGCCCATAACACGGAAGCGCACGCAAGGCTAGCCTCATATCTTGACAGGTACGCGTCCGAGCCTCTGCTTGTGTCGCTTTCGAAATATATGCTGCGCCCCCAGGTCTGCCAGCGCCGTCTTTCATTGCTCGCATCCTCAAACGACAGGTCTTCTTTCGACGCGATGCTGTCCGACGAACGAGTGAGGCGCACTCTTCTGTCAAGCTGCAGGTCGTTCTGCCGCAAGCCCGAGGTCTTTTTAAAATCGCTCCTTCTGCTGATAGCCCCCGGTGTATACTTCGACAAGTACAAACCCCGCAAGCGCTGCAGATAAAACAGAGATCCAAGCGTTTTACTTTTGCGGCGTCCTGCTTCCTGCCAAAACCCGGGCGTATATTTCGATGATTTTACGAGCCGTGTTGGCTACGTCGAAGCATTGAGCACGCAAACACGCCTCTTTTGCGACCATCTCGCGCTCATGCCGGTTCAAGACCGCGAAGATAAGCCTTTCCGCGAGCGCGCGGCGATCTCCCATGTCAACAAACCACCCGCTGACACCCTCTTCTATTATATCAAGCGGCCCGCCGGCCTTTGTGGCAATAGGCGCTAAAGCGGAGGCCATGGCCTCCGTCAGGACTATGCCGAAAGGTTCCGGGGTCCTGGACGGCAGCACAAAGATATCAGACGCCCACAGATAGGGGCGGATATCGTCGACAAAACCAGGCATCACCACGTTAGACGATATACCTGCCGAACCGGCAAGCTCCGTAAGGTTTTCCCTTTCCTCCCCGTCGCCCAGCAGCAAGAGCAGCGTTTTTTCCGCAGCCGCAGGCATCCTTGAGATGATATCCGCATAGGCGGACAGAAGCACATCAAACCCCTTCCAGCCGACAAAGCGCCCGGCTGCCGTTATCACTACCCGGTCATCCTCCGCCCCCAGTCTTTTCCTCATATCGCTCCTTACGTTTAAGTCCCTTCTGTACCTCAAGACGTCTATGGGATTATGGACGACCTCCATCGACTCGAAGTGGTATCCCAGAGCATGCATATGCTCCCTTACCGATTCGGAGCATGGTATCAGAAAATCAGCGTTTTTATGGTAGCCGGCCTTCGGATATTTATCAACAGTCTGAACGACAGGTATTCCCTTGCGCCTTCCCCAATATCCCCCTATCCTCGCAGCGGAGGAGAGCCTTGTATGTATGATGTCGGGCGCAATGTCGTCTATTATTTTGCCAAGCCTCACTGCGGTCCAAGGCATCCATGCTATGGGCACGTCAAACGCGCGGTGCTTTATGCCTTCCTCCTCGAGCCTGGAAGCCAAGGTACCGCCCGTTTTACAGACCACGGTGCTGTCAGCCCCAAGCTTTATGAGCTCATTTATAAGCCGTATCCAAGTCTCGCCCCACGACAGCCTGTTTTCGTCCACATAATGCAATATCCTCATTTTCGCGTCCTCAGCAGTTCCCTGTAAGTATTTTCTACAGCGCAAGCCATCTCATCCATTGACGGGATCGAGGATAGCGCAATGTCTGTCCTTGCCCGTTTGCTTATCATAAAATCCTCTATAGCATCCATCCATGCCTCGGTATCACCAGGCGGAGGCAACCCTTCGCTTGTGCCCGCCATCGCCTCCACGCTCGGTATACGCGAGGCTATGACAGGAAGGCCGATCTGCACAGCCCTGATTAGAGTAAGCGGCATGCCTTCAGCGTGCGACGGGAACAGAAGACAGGAAGATCGCGCCATAAAAGCGTCGGCGTCGTCGGAGTAACCATGGAACACAATTTTTTCGCCCAGGCCAAGCGACCTCGACAGAGCCTCAAGTTCGTCCCTCTCAGGTCCGTCGCCGACGACATCAAGCTTCCAGTTACTGCGGGATAAGCCGCCCAAGGCCTTTATCACGGTATCAAGCCCCTTTATCTTAGTGAGCCTGCCTACGAACAGAAAACGGACATCGCTGTCGCAGCCGGGTGCCCACGCTACACTAGGCGATGGCAGCGCGTTTAAAACGACCTTGCTGTTCTGTGGCAAATAATCCTTAAGATGATTGCGGACCGTCTCGCTCACGCATATAACGGAACCGGCATGCTTGAGCGGAATAAGCCCAAAATTTAAGCTGTAACAAGCATGCGCTGTATACAACCACGGTATGCCCGCCATACTTGATGCCGTCCAGGCTATGAACGCCGGGACCCTCGAATGCGCATGGATGATCTCCCAGCCCTCATCCTTTGCCCATCGCGAGATCTTGCGCGCGCACATAAAGACCGTCAGCGGGTTTTTCTTATGTGCCGGCAGAAGCCTGTGTCCGACTTTATCCGATAGATGCGGCAGCATCCTGCCGCCTGCCGACACAACAATAACATGGTGCCCCATTTCGGCGAGTTTATTCGACAGGTCTATGACATGACGCTCAACTCCGCCGATATCCAGTTCGGGCAATATCTCAATCACATTCATCAGCTAAGCCGCCTGCCTGTTTAAAAGCATAACGCACCGCCCCTTGCGTTCCGCGCAAAGTTTGTCGTAAACACCGCCTGTATGGCTCAAACATCTCATTTGTCATATTTTAATTTACAAAACGCCTTTACGCCAAATATGTTTATTATGTGCCTGTAAAAATATTTTTTATGCGGCTGGTCTGAATATTTCATGACATGCCTGCACTCATACAAAGCATCAGCCAAGGCTTCGTCGTATTTCCCGTTGATTTTGACGCCTTTGAGCGCCGAAAAATAAAAAAACGCCAAAGTTCGTCTTACTGCACTAATATATTCCCGCGACAGCGGGGCGGTCCCTATAAAATCCTCCAGGCTGACGATGATTTTGACCAAATCCGCATAATGTCTTGGAGTTTTTTTAATTGACGTCACAGAACCTTCCCTCAGCCTGTATACATAGCAACTAAGCGGTATATATGTCACCTTGCGAGCATAGGCAAAGATCCTGTTGCACCACTCTTCGTCCTCGTGATATCTGCCGTCATAAAAGTAGAGGCCGTTAGACAATATCATCTTCCTTGATACAGCTCTGGTCCACACCATCGAACGGAAAAATCCTGACCTCTTCCACGCGCAGAACACTTCCTGCCCGGGGCCGCACGTAGGACTCGGGCTTATGCGTCTTGTCTTAAAGTCACGCCCCGACTCATTGGCAACCTCATATTCAAACTCGACTATGTCTGAATCTGCCCCCTCCAGCAAGGCAAGCAGTTCTTTGAGCCGGTCGGGGATAAAATAGTCATCGCTGTCCAAAAACAGCAGGTATCTGCCCGAGGCGGCTTTAATCCCGGTGTTTCTCGCACAACCGGATCCTCCGTTCCGCTGAGCTGTCCATATGACGCCATATCGTTCGCCGTACTCTTTCAGGATCTCGCAGGATGAGTCGGACGAACCATCGTCGACCGCTATGACCTCAACGCTATGCTTTTCCGGCATATGCGTTAAAACCGAATCCAGACACTCCCTAAGATAGGGCTCGGCGTTATATACAGGTATTATTATGCTCGCCAGTATTTCGTCGTTCATGGTCTTACGTCACCCCAAAATTAAATTCAGCGTAAAGTCATAAACTCAGCCTGCATAGAGTAAATCACTTAACAGCAAGGCTAGACAGGTCGAATATCGGAAGGAGAACGGCTATGACGACGAAGCCCACCAAAACACCCATGACAAGTATTATCATGGGCTCGGCAAGGGCCGCCCATCTCTGCATTGATGACTGCGCGTAGTCCCAGCAGCTCTCCCCAAGGCGGATGAGACAGTCCGCAAGTCCGCCGCCGCTTTCCCCGACCCTTACGATGGTAACGATCTCTTCAGGGAACGACCCCTCCTTCTCAAGACCTTGCGAAAATCGGTAACCGCGCTCTATGTGCTCAGCGACAACCTCCAGACGCCCCTTTACAGGATCAAGCGGCGATGTCAGCCTGAGCGCCTGAACCAATGGGATGCCCGCCCGCAAAAGCGTGCCGATCTGCATGAATATCATAGCGAAAGCTATGTTCGCGCGCGCGTGTTTAAACATCAAAACGCGCAGTTTTTTCCCGCTCCTGCGGCGCCAAAGCGCAAAAGCCGCCGCAGCGCATGCCGCGGGGACTAAGGAAGCTCGCACGGCGTGGGATATCATTATAAGGAGTTTTGTCACAAGAGGGATCTCTGCGCCGGACTCGGTTATAAGCTCTGTTAGCCTCGGTACGACGAAGCTCAGCAAGAAAATTACAACCGCTATTCCCACCAAAAGCATCATGAGAGGATAGGAGAGGGACGACTGTATTTTTCTGCGGAACTTTATCTCGTTGTTGATGAGCTCCCCAGCTTTTTCGAGGACCTCCGCAAGAGACGCTGACTTTTCGCCGGACTCGGCCATTCCCACAAGGCTCTCTCTAAAAACACCGAGGGACGCCATCGACGACGCGAGAGAGCGACCCGATTCGACCGACTCGCGAAGCTGCGTGAAAACCGGCTTCAGCTTCTTATCGCGCGTCTGCCTTTGGAGGAGTTTAAGCACCTCCGTAAGCGACAGGCCGCTTTTCATGAATGAACATAGGGTTGTGCAGAACAGATATTGATCTTCAAGGCTCAGGCGCCTTGTCCCGCCTCTAAGGCCTAAGATGCCGCCGCGCGCTGACGGGGGCGATTCCTCTTTTATGCCGACAACCGTAAACCCCTGCGCCATAAGATCGCGCAGCAGATCGTTCTCGTTTGCAGCTTCTCTCTGAAGCCGTTTTTTTTCACCTTTTGCGGTATACGACTCCACTCTGTAGAGGGGCAACTGCTACACCTCTCCCACGACACGAAGCATCTCTTCCGCGGTGGTCTCTCCATCCCTCACCGCCTTTATTCCAAGCTCAAGGAGCGTGTAAAAACCGGACATCCTGGCCAGCCTGCGCAATTCCGAGGCAGGCGCTGACGCCGCTATAGCCTCCTGTATTTCAGGAGTCACGTTAAACTGCTCGTAGAGGCCGAATCGCCCCCTGTAACCTGTAAAACCGCACCTTTCGCACCCGCGTCCGCGCATCGCGCTCTTCACTCCGTTTTTCAGCACTACCCCAAACGTCGGGACCTCTTCAGCACAGTAGGGGCAGACACGGCGAACAAGCCTCTGTGCTACGACACCCAAAAGCGACCCTGCTATGAGGTATGGCTCTATCCCCATATCGGCCAGGCGCGCCACGGCGCTGATTGAATCGTTAGTGTGAAGCGTCGATAGCACCAGATGTCCCGTGAGCGATGACTGTATTCCTATATGCGCGGTGTCGAAGTCGCGCATCTCTCCTATCATTATTATGTCAGGATCCTGACGCAGTATGGAGCGCAGGGACGAGGCAAAGGTGAGTCCGGCTTTTTCGTTTACCTGAACCTGACCGACTCCGGGAAGGTCATATTCTATAGGGTCTTCCACGGTAATAATGTTCACTTCCGGGCGCGCAAGCGCCTGCAGTATCGCGTAAAGGCTCGTGCTTTTGCCCGATCCCGTCGGCCCCGTGAAAAGTATCATCCCGTTCGGCCTGCGTATCAGCGACTCAAGCCTATCCAGTTCATCCCGTTTCATGCCAAGGTCCTGAAGAGAAAGGAGCCCCCTCGCCTTGTCCAGAAGCCTCATCACTATCCTCTCGCCATGCTGCGTTGGAAGAGAACTGACCCTGATGTCGACCATTCTCTCGCCAAGGCTTATCCCTATGCGCCCGTCCTGCGGGACAAAGCGCTCCGCTATGTCCATATTCGCCATGACCTTTACGCGGCTGGTGATTGGAGCCTGATGGCCTTTGGAGAGGCTGTAACGGTTTTCGAGGACACCGTCTATCCTGTACCTCACCACGACCTTATCCTCGTAGGGCTCAAGATGTATGTCCGTGGCGCGCTCTCGCAGCGATTCCATTATTATCCCGTTGACAAGACGCACCACGGGAGCGTCGACTGTGTCGCTCATTACCTCCTGCCGGACAAGCTCGGAGAGATCCGCGACTTCCTCTATCGCGCCTATGGTCTCCTGAGCCACGCCGCTTTTTATGTCGTACAGCCTGCGCATCAGCGCCTGTACCTCTGCGGCTGGACATATTTCTATATTTAGGCTGCAGCCCATACCGGACGCAAACAGCTGCGCGTCGGGCACAGACGACATGCCTGAGGCGATAACGGTAAGCACTCCCCCGTCCATGCCCACGGGCAAAAAACCCCTGTCCCTAAGCACGTCCAAACTAACGCCCTGCGGTATGAGCTCAAGGACGTCCTCCGGCCTCACATCCGGCAAGCTGTGACGGAAACCTCGCATCCGGTCTTTCACCATATCCGGGGTCTGCGCGCCGTCGCCCATCAGTCGGTCGTCCCCTCTTGCTGAGGCTGCTCTTTTTTGCCTGTCGCGCCCTGCTCCACGGCATCATCGCCTTTTTTGTCCGGCCCTAGCATCTTGTTTTGAACGTTCTGCTTCTCTACGGATTTTTGATAGTCCGCGTGGTTGCGCGTAAGTATCTCCTTCTCCGCGCCGCTTAAGTCCTGGCCGCCGCTTATTATATCGTTGGTTATCCTCGACGCGTCCTGCGGCGTCTCCAAAATGTACGGCGTAAGGAATATCATGAGATCTATCTTCTCACGCTGTTTTTCGTTCGACCTGAAGAGGTTCCCCACAAGCGGTATGTATGAGAAAAACGGCACTCTGTTCTTGAGCGCTTTCTCCGCCTCTCTTATAAGACCTCCAAGGACGATTGTCTCGCCGTTGGCAACGAGGACGTTGGTCTTTATTTCTCTCTTTGACGTAACGGGCGTAGTGGATCCTGTTGTGGTCAGCAAATCTTCAACCCTCTGTTCTATCTCAAGCGCCACCAGGTTGCCGCTGCGCACATGGGGCGTCACGTTCAGGATCAAGCCTACGTCTTTGTATTCATAACTGTTCTGCACAGCCCCCGGGTTGGTCGTATCTGTCAGGCTGCCCTTCATCTGCGGTATCACCTGCCCAACCTGAAGGTGGCTCTCCAGGTTATCGGTGCACATAAGCCTCGGCATCGAGAGCACGTTGATGGCGTCGTATTTGTTGAGGAGCTTCACATAAGCGTACACAAGCCCCTTGCCTTCAGTATTAGTAACAGAATACGTGCTGCCGTTCCTATCGACCAGTTCTTCTTGCGTTATGAGGCTTTGATAGAGGGAGACTATGTCCGAAGGGACTGATGCTGTCCCGAGCTGAGCATTTCCTGCTATGACGGCATCCCCCACGACAGAACCGCCCCACGCGGCCCAGTCTATCCCGGCACTGTTCAGTTTATTAAGGTTGACCTCGGCGATAAGACCGCGCAGCAGGACCTGTTTAGGCTGCGTGTCGAGCCGGGCCAATATCTCTTTCAGCGAGTTAAATTGCTCCTGAGTAGCTGTAAAGACAAGGCTGTTTGTAGGCAGGTCGGGAACCACAGTGGACGGCATCGCGCCCTTTGGGTCGGGGGAGAGCTTGGCCGCAACCGCCAGTATCTGGCTCAGCTGTTCCGCCACGGTCTTTGCGTCGGCGTTAACGAGCTTATATACGTGGAAGTTCTCCGTGCGCGACGGAACGTCGAGCGACTTCATAATGCGCTCGGCCTCCCTCAGGTTTTGCCCGTTCCCTATGAGTATAACCCGGCGCGTGCGCTCGTCTCCTATGGCAAGAATTCCGGCAAGCTTAGAGGACGAGTCCTTGGACATCGCGTTCACGTGTCCTTCAATAAGTTTCGCGTCCGCGTAGGTTAGCGGATATATCTTTATCGTCCTTATGCTGTCCGGCGCGTCAAGCGCGCGTATTATGCCTACCGCGCGGGTTAAAAACGCGGCCTTGCCTACCAGCATAACGGAGTTACCGTTGCCGAGCTGTGTCGCCTGGACGGCGGGAAGGGCCGTCTTAAGCGGCGCTATCACATATCCGGCCTTCACGAAGCTAAGCGGGACGACCTGCACGGTTAAAGCCTCTCCGGGTTCGATGCTTCTGTCGCCTTTTATTATCGTGTTGCTCGTGCTGGGACCGGCGCTAAGCGGCATGACCTTAGAATACCCGCCCATGTCCTGCAGAGCCAGGTTGTTCATCTCAAGGACCGACAGCAGCACTTGCCTGGACTCCTTTATTGATATCGGCTTTGGCGAAACTACGGACACCTTGCCGCCCACGGAGGGGTCGACGACTATATTCTCGCCGAGCAGCTCAGACATGAAACGTATGAATTTAGCCATCTCCAGGTCCTTGAAATTCAGCTGTATCCGTCCGGCGCCGCGCATCTCCCTGGCCGCCTGGACAAGGTTCTGCTCTTCCTCTGCGTCATCAGCTCCCTGAGCGGACACCTGGGCCGCAGGGCACAGGGATAAAAGCATTATCAGTAAGATAAGGATATAAAGCGGTTTGTTGTTTCCAAACATTTGCCGACCACCCCTTAGTTTAGGCCTGGAGAAAATTTTTATGCAATAAAAGCTGACTCTTATTTTTATCCGTGTTCTTGTTGCCTTCTTGAGCCCCCGTCTCGCCCTTACCCGGGCCATCGGCTTGCGCCGGAAGGCAGAGCACGATCTTCGCGCCATCCTTACGTCTCACGGTAAGCTCCCGCCAGGCGACAGCCTCGCCGGCAGTCTCGTTTTTTACGTCGCCGCTTTCGTCAAAATCAAGCCTGCCAAAGTCCTCCCCAAAAAAATCCGCCCTCTTTTCGACCGTACTCCACTCTATATCGCCGCTCTCGCCCGAAACCTCCGCTCTCCCAAGCCTTATCTCCGTCTGAAGCAAACGTGCTTCTTCCAGAAGTTTCTGCCTCTTCTTTGCCTCTATTAAGCCGTCCTGCGCCAAAATCACAAGCCTAAGCGCGGCCGTCGCGGTAAAAGCAAGTATGGCCACTGCGACCATGACCTCTATGAGTGTGAAAGCTGCGCTGCGCCTTTTATATCGTGACGCTCTCACTTTACCTGGTACTCCAGCACAAGCGGCTTTCCGCTTCTTTCGACCGTAACATCGAACCTTGTGCCTGATACTATAGAGTTCACGGCGTTTGCAACATCCCCAAGGTTCGATATATTGACCCCGTTTATTGCCTTTATGATGTCGCCCTGAGACACACCTACAAGGCCCAGCACGCTGTCGGGGGCTATCTTCTGCAGCTGCATGCCGCCGCCGTCCGCAGGGACCATCCTCATCTTGGCGATCTCCTCGTAAGGGTTCATCACAAGCTTATCTATAAGTTCCCTGCTCACGGCGCCCTCTTTGCCTTCAGAAGCTGGTTCTATGCCCGACAGGCTGTTGTCGCTGTCACGGACTGCTTTGGCAGGCTGAGCCTGAGGCCGCGGCGGCGGAGACGCCGTACCTCCCGATAGCGTAAGGTAAAGGGGGTAGCTGTCGCCGCCCTTTGAAAGCAGTGCGCGCCCGTAGTCAACGTCTTCCAGGCGGCAGCCGCCGATAGTCTGGCCTTTCAGCACCAGATGCGTTCCGGTATCGTCCCTTATCCACGCGCCTATTCTCGGCAGCGTGCCTATTAGGGTCAGAGCGGATGAGGATACCGGAGCGGAACTTTTTTCGTGCCGTCTCGATGCCCCGAACGGGTTTGATTCGGCTATGCCGACAGAAGCCCCCTTACGTACGTTAGCAAAATACGGAGGGCGGTACGCAAGTTTCTCCGCAAGCTCCACCCTGGCTGCAAGAGAGCGCGATATAAGAAAAGATTCCGCCATCCAACAGAGGAAGTAGGACACCAAAAGAGCCGCAACAAAGATTGAGAGTGCCCGTATCAAAGAGCTCCGCGGCAGGCAAATGCGGCCGCGGTCCGATGCAGAGGGCCTCGGCTTTCCACGTGACCTCGATAACCTGCTTATTAAGAAAAACTTGCTCTTTCCTTTGGGCATTATTTCTCCACCCGCCATTCGCCAGGCTGACCTTTATGCAGCGGAACGATACCGCTTGCCGCAGCCATCTGAAGCAAACGATCCGTTTCATGCGGGACCCTTATGGAAAGGTCGGCGCGCAGTATCTTGCCCTCATGCGCCGAAAATTCGATATCCCCTCTGACAGAGAGATCCCCGTCTATATTTATGCCTCTTAAAACCAGGCCGTCCTTCCCGACGGAAAGATCCGCGCTGCCGCTAGTCCATTTGAGATCAGAACCGACCATCGGCGTTATCTCGCCGCTTCCGATATACACTCGGGCCGCAAATGACTTAGATAGCAGGCTGCGCGCAAATGCCGGATCTATTCTGACTTCCTCCGCCGTTATCCTAAAAACAGGAAAGTCGGCGCCTATTCCTCTGCAGACGAACACCTTGTCGAGCGCGCCTTCCGCATATCCCTCGTTAAACGAGACATACGCGCCGTTTTGAGCCGCGCTGGCTATAACTTTCATCGCCGCAAGGTCACAAAGAGGTTCGAATGGGAAGAAGAGCAGGATGCCCGCGGCAAATCCCAGTAAGGCCGGCAGTATAAGTCTGGGCCTGATAAAATTTTTCATCGCTTTACACCCTCAAGCACAGCGGTCATATTGATGAGCCTGAGCCCCTTGCCATACGGCATAACCCTTATCTCGGCCGTCTTAACAGAAAGTCCGCGCCGCGACAGTTCGCTTATCAAATCTTCAAGCTCTTCGATGTAAAGTCCGTTGACTTGCAGCACTGTACCGCTAGCCCCCGAGCTTATCTGACCTATTCTGTCCTTAAGGTCAAGCGAGTCGATCACCGACGATATCTCGGACATGGGATCAGCCGAAAACGCAGCCGGCTGCGCAGGGTACGACTTTATGACGGCGGCGGCATTAAGCACAATGTCCGCCTCTTTGAGACGATCCTTATTCTCGCAAAACACAGCGGATGCCCTTGACATCAGCGCAAGGCCCAATAACCAAATCAAAAGCGAAAACAGGGCGAGCTTGCCAAGCCTGTTTGCTTCAGGCATATTTTTGATCTCATCAAGGCCGGCCATCGTTCTGCCCCGTCATAATTATAGAGAACCTTATTCCGTTCCCAGGTATCTGCTGCACCTCGCCGATTTTAACAGCAGCCCCGGTTCCGGCCAGCGAATCACGAAGGGATTGAATGGAGTCCATTGAGTTCGCGATCCCTACCACTTCCGTGCGCTCCGGACCATAACGCAGCGAGTCTATCTTCGTCCCGGGCGACACGGCCAACGCCTTCCACGACGACGATAGCGCGCCTACCGTTCTTTCAAAAGACATCTCGCCGCCGTCTCGCGTCACCGCTTTAAGCTTGCTGGTAACAGACCTGAGTGGAAATGGGCTTCTTTCTTTGAACACTTTTTCGTATATCCGAGCGGGAGCCGCGTCGAAGGCATCTTTATAAAACATGTTCTGAGCCAGCACAACCGCTGATAGGACTAAAAAGGCAAATCCAGCCGCGGCAAAGGCCCTGGCTGTTTTAAACGCCGTGTCAAAAAATGCCTCCGTCTTTTCCGCCGCATCAGCTCCCCTGCCGGAAAGGTCAAGGGTGTCCAGCCCTTCAAGAGACAGGAGCGCACTTTCGCCGCAGGACTTTATATAGTCCAGCGGAACATCGCCGTCCTTGAATATCCTGACCACTCCCGCGGTTTGCCCGGCGGCTTTGGCGTATTCGGCCATCCACTCGGCAAGCTCCTCCGGCGAACCGTCGGCGCTCGACATCCAGCGGTAAAACAGCGGACTGCCGCCGTTAAACCATATCGCGGATGATCCGTCATGGTCGCACCAAACTGCTATTCCGTTTCCGCTCACTTCCGCGGCGAAAGCCAAAGGCGCGGGCCAGAAAGCCGCACCTGATCCTACCCTTGCCTCCCATTCCTCAACCTCCGACCTCGCCGCCAGCCAAGCTATGCCCCTGGTGAGATCCGCCGTCTGTTCCATGATTTGAACCACAAGCGATACAGACCCGTCCATATTTCCAAGCACAGGGCGCAAACTCAGCATGAGAGCGCTCCGCACGCTTCCTCTTTTGCCAAACGGAAAAGAGAAAGGGTGGAGCGTCAATGTCCTAAAGGGGATTAAAAAAACAGGAGCTGACGCAGAAACCGAGGATTTTCCGCCGTCTGGGGTATTTTTCGCGCATGACAGCAAGCGGAGGTCAAGCCCTGCGGAACGACGCGGCGATGGCATCTCTTGCTGCTTCTTATTATGTTTTTGCCACGCCTTGCCCTTAAGCCACATCCCGGCTACTCCTCCCAACGGACTATAACACAACTATCCCCGCCGCGCTCCAAGATTATCCTGTAGTTCCGTTCGCGCTCAAATTTATCGGCAACGCTCATGTCCACCCGAAAAAAATCGCTTTTAAAGCCAATAATGTTTGCGAGCCTCGTAACGACCGCGCTTGGAAAACCCGGGACCCTCCTCAGGTCGTCAAGGCTTTCTATAGGGGAAAGCATCCTTGCCGCGGCAAACGTCCTGGCTCTTTCTATGCCTATCCTTTCATCAAGCGCGGCGATAACTTCAGGCGAAGCAACATTTACGTTTATCTTTTCCTTGCCATAGACGGTTACGTACATATCAAGCCCTGGCGTTTTATCCGTACCGCGCAGAAGTACTTCCGTGACCTCCGGCATAAGTTTGAACTCGGTTATGTCCGTCACAAGCCTGTCAAGGTTCCCTTCTCCCTCGCGCCCGCCGGGTCTTTGCGTATTGTCGCCGTCCATAAAGTCAAGGGCGGCGGCCGCAAGCCCCGGATTTCCAAGAATGTCCCAAATACTGTTCCACGCATTCTTATATTCGGCGCGCAACGTAACGCCGTCCGGCAAAAACAACCCCGACACAGGTATTTTATCATCCAAAGGCCGAATAGTTGCTTTTATTCGGAAATCAGCAATGTTTATTTCGCTATTTCCCTTTTGAAGATAGAGCGGCTCGATATAACTGTCGTATCCGTTCCCATCGGCACTTATCCTCTGCGCAATAATCGCGCAGGCTATATCCGCCGCGCTTCTTGCCTCAAGCTTAAAGGCATACGTCTCTTCTTTGCGCAGCTCATTTCTGGCATACCATGCGAACGCTGTGGCGGAAGCCAAAAGCAGCGCTACCGAGATGAGGACGGAGATAAGGATGAACCCGCGATCAGCGGCGCAATACTGGGAACCACTCTTCGTACTCATGATTCTTCCCTTTTATCGATATCTCGATTTTCAAAGCATTGGGCACCGGGCCCTCGTATTCCTGCGTCCATTCAAGACCAGACCACGCAGATATCCTGAGCCCGTCGACGCCGCGCAGAAGCAGTTTGCCGTTATTCGTTTTCAATGTGTCGGTATCGAACATCAGCGGACTGACGGATGTCGCTTTTGCCGAACGCACGCTGATGTTTGACACGGCCTCAGCGGACAATCGGGCCGCGGCCTCTGGGCCTGACAGCACCCACCTGTAGAGTCCGCCTTCCGTGTTATCAAAGGCGGAGCTTGCCATCACCCTGTAGACTATAAGCGAGACAACTCCGTTTTCATGGATCGGCGCCGCTGACCACACTAAAAGTCTGTCATCATCCTCAATCGTGAGACCTCCGGCGCTAACGCTGCGGACTGATGAAAAACAAGGCGTATGAACGGCTGAACGCACGTCGGAAAACAGTCCTTCGACGGCGTTGCGCTCATGGGCCGCAAGTTTGCGCTGTTTTTGAGCCTCATCCAGGGAGTTGACAGTAAACACAAGCGGCGCCAAAGCCGCGGCTGCTATTATCCCGATCAGCCCGACAACCAGCAGTATCTCTATCAGAGTAAAGCCATGGTGCGAGCCGCTTTTCATTACGGCGCAGATGTGTCTGATGACTGGGCATTTGATATTCCAGGGCTCAGGTACGGCACAAGCAAACTGAGCAGAAGCCTGTTCTCCGTCTGCTGCGCAAGCTTTATAAGCTCTATGAGCTGCTTTCCGTTAGGCCTTATCCTAAAAGACTTATAGAGCTGATTTATGGCTTTATCCCAGTCCTCGGGCCTGTTAGATTTTCTGGCCAAAAAAAGCAGATGGTAGGCGTACTGCTCCTCTGCCTCATCCCTTGACATCGGGACACGTCTCGCTTTTTCCAAGAAGCGCTCCTTAAGCACAATGTCATCGGACATAAACGCTCTTCTTAAGTACTGGTCCCCAAGCAGCCCCGACCATAAAAACAAGAGACCGGCACACGCCATGGAGGCCGAGAAGAGGCCTATGGCCCTATAGACGGACGAATGTCTTATCTCTGACCAGTCGTAGCAAAGCGGCAATAGCTCCCTGTTGGCCAGCGCGAAAGCGAACGCGAGCCAAAGCGCATTTTCGATCCGGTGAAAGGGTCTGCTGAATATCGCGTCAAAAAGTATGAGGAAGATCATGGAGCACGCCCATGCGGCTTCGGATGAAAGTTTTTTTCTGCCCGTCATCGCCTTGGCAAAATTCCAAAGCCACCATGCCGCCGTAAGCAACAGTAAAAGCCCGCCCAATATGCCGAACTCGGCAAGCCATTGGATGTACTCGTTATGAGCCCAGTGAGTGTACTGCCACTTCATGTTCGGGTATTTCTTAAACGCAATGCGCTGCCCTTCAAGATAATGCCACTTGAACTGCCCTATGCCGACTCCTCTTACCGGATGCGACGTGAACACGGCCCAGCTGGATCTCCATATGTCCATGCGGTTTCCGACTTTAGCGGTGTTCTCGACCATATCCTGCATTTTGCCGACAAGAGATGACGAACGTCCAACTCCGGCAAACTTTCCCGCGGCGAGCGTTGCCAGCAGCATGGCCAATATAATGGCGACGACGCAAAAGATCCTTTTGAGCTTTGATCTGTCATCGGTCCTGAGGACTATAACCGCAAGCGCCGTTATCCCGACCGCGAAGGAAAGTATGCCGCCGCGCGCTGTAGAGTTCCACAAGCCCCAGGCGTTCACGGCTAGCAGAAGCAGATTGGCGGCTTCAAGCAAACGCCCTCGAAGCGGAGTGCAGTCCGAGCGCCGAAAGTCCACATGGAGATAGGCGCCGTTCATCAGGGCCATCGCGAGCCAAAGCCCGAACATCTCCTGCTGGCCGGTATTGCCTATGTAATTGCCAGGCACGTTCATTATGAACGGGAACGGGCCGTTAAGTCCGCGTATAAGCAGCTCCGAGAAGACAACGTTTAAAGCCGCGTTTATATTGGCGGCCCAGAGTACGAGCCTGTGCATGCCGCGGTCGCAGAAGATATTATAGGTGAATATATAGGCAGCTATCAGCGTAGCAAAGAAAAACCACTCCTTCATATACGTGGAGTGCGACGATATATCCGTCCATAGCGGCTGGACTGAGATATAGCCAAGCATAAGAAGCCATATGAGGCCAAACAGGTCCAATTTGAAAGATGTCCGTTCAGGGCCCAGCACTAACAGCCTTGCGCCTCCGATCAGGGATATAAGCGCGATCGGCGCCATCGCAAAGACCCACTTCATTATGTGGAGCGTGTCGAACCAGCCAGTGCCCGAAAATATGATGTTTGGCAAAGAAAGCGATATGAAAATCAAGCAATAAAACAACACTTCCGGGACAACTGTGCCGGTGTTTTCCACGCCAAAAGATCCGCCTGCGCGCGTTCCCGCCTGGTTATACCTGGCGTTGCTGCCTAAATCACTTTTTTTTGAAGGCGCCGCCATCACAAAGCCTCCTTTGTTTGACCACCAGCATACCGCAATACGGCGGGCTAATATCCGCGCAGCTTATCCTCAAATCGCGCATACTCACGAAAAAAGATAAGCTCCACTTTGCCCGTGGGGCCGTTTCTGTTCTTGGCTATTATAACCTCCGACGTAGGGTCTGCCGATTCGCCCTCCTGCGCATAGTACGCTTCCCTATAAAGAAATACAACCATATCGGCGTCCTGCTCTATCGCTCCGCTGTCTCTGAGGTCTGACAGCTGCGGTTTCTTGCTGCCCCCCCTTTTCTCCACATCTCGAGAGAGCTGGGAAAGAGCAAGCACGGGGACTTTAAATTCACGCGCGACCGCCTTCAGCGCGCGCGATATCTCAGATACTTCCTGCTGGCGGTTCTCGCTCTTTCGAGCCAGGCTCATCAGCTGGAGGTAGTCAAGAACTACCAGCCCCTTGCCCGGCTTTTGACGCGCAAAGAAACGCCTGCACCTTCCGCGCAAGTCGAGCGTGTTAAGCGTGGAGCTGTCATCTATATATATCGGACTCACCGAAAGCCTCTCAGCCGCGCGGGAAAGCGCGTTCCACTGTTCGTTCTGAAGGTTCTGGGACTCAAATATCTGCCTTAAGTTGACCCTGGATTCCGATGACAGCATACGCTGGGCTATCTGCTCTGCGGACATTTCAAGGCTGAAGATGAGGACCGGGATATCCTCCTGAAGCGCGGCATAATGGGCCACGTTCATGGCAAAAGCGGTCTTTCCCATAGAAGGTCTAGCCGCGAGTATGTAGAGCCCCCCAGGCTGGAGCCCGCCTGACATTTTATCAAAATCCTTAAAACCGGTTGGGACGCCGGTAATGGCAAGCCCCTCAAGAAGGCGCTTTTCGATGCCAGCTATGGCTGATTTAACGACATCATTGGCACGCCTTATGTTTGAGGAGCGGCCTGTCCGCGCTATCTCAAAGACTTTCTGCTCAGCAGTCTCCAAAACATCATTGACGTCGAGCTCCTCCGAGAAACCCATCTTGGTTATCTCGTTACCTACCGTTATCAGGCCGCGGTGTACTGATTTATCCCTGACGATGCCTATATGGTACTCCACATTCGCGGTGGTGGTCACAGCGTCAAGCAGAGAGGCTATGAAGGGGAGGCCGCCTATGCGTTCCTCAAGCCCCAGCCTGGAGACCTCCTCCCTGAATGTGAGAGAGTCAACCGCCATATTCTTCTCCGCCATGCCGGAGATTATTTCAAAAGCGCTGCGATGCCTTGGGTCATAGAAATCATCTGCTACGAGGCTTTCCGTTACAATAAGCAGCGCGTCCCTTTCAAGAAGACACGCGCCTAAAACGGAACGTTCAGCCTCAAGGTTGAATGGCGGTATCCTTTCAGCTCCGGTAGGCGACAATGTTAATCGGACTCCACTTTCAGCGTCATCTGGGCGTCGATCCCGGGGTAAAGCTTTATCCTGAACTGGTAGTCGCCCGTCTGTTTTATCTGGTCGTCAAGCTTTATGTCCTTCTTATCCACGGTGACGCCGTACTGCGCTAGGACGGCATCGGCCACCTGAGCTGTAGTAACGCTCCCAAACAGCTTGCCGCCATCCCCGGCGTTCGCCTTGACGACGACTACTTTCCCGCTGAGCTTTCTTTTCGCCTCCTCCGCAAGGCCCTGTTTCTTGTCCTCCTTTACCTTCTGCGTCTTGACGCGCTCCTCCATCTCGCGGATCCTGCCTAAGGTCGCCTCCTCGGCAAGCCCGCGCGCTATCAGGAAATTGCGCGCATAACCGTCTGAAACGTCCAGGAGCTCTCCCTTGCGGCCTATCTTATTCACGTCCTGTTTGAGAATGACCTTCATAATCTATTTCCTCCTCACACGATTCCGTAAGTCGTACCATATATCAAAAATTCCAACCATCGACAAAATATAAGAAACGGGCGGGAAAAACATACAGAAAAGGGCCGCCGCCATTTTAAGGCCGCGGTTTATGCCCCGACGCGTCATATAATACCAGCAAAGCGATATGCCTTCTATCAGAAATATTCCGCGGAGCACTTCCATAAGGTTTGCCGACAGCATCGACAAAACCCTGTGATCCGGAAATGATTTGCCCGCGAAATCAACGAGCAGCGCGGCTAAAAGCGCCCAGAATATGTCCTTAGGGAAACGCCACGTGCCGAACGGCGGCAGCTTGATAAGTCCTTCGGATCCAAGCCTGTTTAGAGTATACGACACTGCGGCATAAGTCACGAACGTATCGCAGGCGGAGAATAGGATCAGCATCGACGGCATGAGCGTCGAGACCGTCTCTGTTATGGCCGCGGCATAATCATTTATCGCGGAGTCCGAAAGCGCGACCCCTCCCGCGGACAGAGACGAAGCCAAATTCTTCAACATCTGGGACGCGACGTCAGGCGGCACTGAAAATGGGTTTACACCGGCAACGCGCGTAAACGCTACCATCAGGACTATCTTGACAGCTATGGAAGCGGTTAGCGCAGACAGTATGAAGTCCACTCCGCGCTTTGCCCTGAACGAGATAACAGAGAACGCGGCCCCTGTGAGAGCGAACATGAGGAGATAGACCAAAGAAGCCGCCGGTCCCAATATAGAATAGACAGCGGCCGAGCCCGCAAGAGCCCCAAAAGCGGCGATCTTAAAACCAAGCCTTCTTGTCAGCAGCATAAAAGGAGCGGGAGCCGCAAGCATCACAAACGGAGCCGCGATGGCAAACCCCGTCCCAACTACAAACATCAGAACGCTGAGAAGCACCCAAAACACCGATTCAAAAATCACTCTGCCGCTCACACGCCAACCCCCGATTATAAAGAAGTAAAAAAAGAGAGAGCCGATGGGCTCTCTTTAATTATATAACAGTTTCGCGCATAAAAAAATCAGTCTGACGTGAACGGCAGCAGCGCTATTATCCTTGCGCGCTTAATCGCCCGCGTAAGCTGGCGCTGGTGTTTGGCACACGTGCCTGTCACGCGGCGCGGGACTATCTTGCCCCTGTCGGTTATGTACTTTTTGAGCTTGTCTATCTCTTTGTAATCGACATGCTCAATTTTTTCGACACAGAAATGGCAAACCTTCGGCCGACGTTTGCGGCGTTTGCGGTTGAATGCATTCTCCATTAAAGACCACACCTCTTCCTGAACTAGAACGGTATCTCTACGTCTCCCGGCCCCTCGGTGCCGCCCATCTCGGAGAAATCAAGGGGAAACTCATCTTCGAATCCTTCTTCTTCACGAAGGCTTCCCATGTCGCCCTGCATCGCATCCGGCATCTGCTGCCGTCCATGGCTATGCTGGGCTGAGGCATGCGAAGGAGAATAGTCAGAAGCCCCGTCGTCCTCCCTGCGGCCCGAACTTAAGAGCACGATGTTCTCTGCGACAACTTCAGTTATCCAGCGATGCTGGCCCGTCTTCACGTCGTCAAAATCACGGACGCTTATGCGTCCCTCAACGAGAACGGGCCTGCCCTTTTTAAGATAGCGCTCGCATATGTCCGCCGAGAACCCCCACGCGACCACGCTGACAAAATCAGTGTGGTTCTGGAGCTCCCCCGTCGTCTTGTTCTTCCACTGACGACCTATCGCAACTGTTATGCGCGCAGCTTTCTGTTTGCTTGGAGTATACCTTATATCGGGATCTCTCGCTAAGTTGCCCATAATGACAACCCTATTATAACCCCTTGACATAACGGTCTACCTCTCTTCCAGGTTAACGACCATGTGCCGTATGACCTGCGGTTTGAGACTCATAAGGCGCTCCATTTCCTTGACCTGCGCGGGATCGAGCTTGAAAGTGTAAAGAGCGTAAAAACCCTCGATATGCTTCTCGATGGGATACGCAAAACGCTTTCTGCCCCAGAGGTCTATCTTTTCTACCTCCGCACCCAAACCGCGCGCGATCTCGGCTATTTCCTCAGAAGCCATTTTATGGTCCTCGAGGTCCGCCTGAAGAATTACCACCATTTCATATGATCGCACGTGCTTCACCTCCTCCCTTTGGACTTTGGCCTCTTATCTACGAAGAGACAGGGACATGCAATTAGGTACTATAGCATCTATCGCCTCCTAGTGCAATATGTCATTCGGCGCCGCATCACGCGACGAAGTCTCTATCTTGTAAATTTTCTCCCCGGACTGAATCAGGTTGAACTGCTCCCTCGCGAGCCGCGCTATTCCCTCCGGGGTGCTGTAATAGTCTATCTTATGTTTGAGTTCCTGTTCTTTTCTCTCCTCAGCCACAAGCTCCTCCATCCTTTTGTCGAGAACACCCGAAAGATCGTTGACCCTCTTGATCTCCTTGAAAAAAGATGTCAGCAGCACCGCTATAAGAAATGTGACCATCGCGGCGAATAAAACCCACCGCAGCCTCGGGGCCTTCATCGCGGCACTAGAAAACCACGCGCTACATCTTCTCCGGAGCGCTCACGCCAAGGAGCGCCAAAACATTTTTCAGCGCCACCCTGGCCGCCTCCGTAAGCAGTATCCGAGCCTTCATGACCCGTTCGTCGGGACCAAGCACACGCTGGCTGTTATAGAACGCATGGAACGCCTCTGCAAGCTCCGTAGCGTAATAGGCTATCCTGTGCGGGGCAAGTTCCTCTGCGGCATACGCGACTTCCTCAGGAAGACGCGATATGGCCTTCGCAAGGTTCACTTCCGAGGGGTCTGACAGAAGAGAGACGTCCAGTTCGTCAACAGACGGCATGGCCACGCCGCGCTCCTTTAGCTCGCGGTATATGCTGCAAATGCGCGCGTGCGCGTATTGGATGTAAAAGACGGGATTCTCAGATGTCGCTTTTTTGGCAAGTTCCAGATCAAAGTCGAGCGTGCTGTCACAGCGTCTCATAACAAAGAAGAACCGCGTCGCATCAACTCCTACCTCGTCGATGATCTCACGGAGCGTGATTATGGTTCCGGCGCGCTTGGACATCTGCACCGGCTTACCGTCGCGCAGCAGGTTGACCATCTGTATAAGCAGCACCTCAAGCGCGTCGTCAGGATAGCCAAACGCCTTGTTGACCGATTTAAGCCGCGGCACGTAGCCATGGTGGTCCGCTCCCCAGACGTATATCAATTTTTCAAAGTTTCTGTCGTATTTATTTTTAAGGTAGGCTACGTCCGACGTGAAGTATGTCGGCATACCGTTGCTGCGTATCAGAACTCGGTCCTTATCGTCACCAAAGAGGGTGGAGCGAAACCATAGCGCTCCGTCCTGCTCATACGCGTAGTCGCGCTTTTTAAGCGCTTCCATCGCGGGTTCGACCAGGTTGTTGTCGTAAAGAGACTTCTCGGAGAACCAAACGTCAAATTTAACCCCGAAGTCCTCCAGGTCCTTTTTGATCATGCCTATGACTACATTCGCTGTCTCGTTCATAAACAGCTCCAATGTCTCGTCAAGAGGTTTTTCAGCAAGAACTGTCCCGTATTTCTCCACAAACATGCGCGCGATATCAGCCATATATTCGCCCTGGTAACCGTCCTCCGGCATCGGCGCCTCATCGGCGCGGCCTATGGCCTCAAAATATCTCGCCTGCGCCGAACGTCCGAGCAGCTCCATCTGAAGACCGGCGTCGTTTATATAGTATTCCCTTTCGACGCTCCAGCCCGCAAAATCAAGGATGGAGGCGGTTATATCCCCTACGGCGGCGCCTCTGCCATGACCCATATGGAGGGGGCCTGTCGGATTTGCGCTCACAAACTCCACCTGCACCCTGCGGCCCCCGCCGTCGGCCACTCTCCCGTACCGTTCGCCATTCGTGATGGCGTTTCTGATAGTTTCCGCAATCCATACCGGAGCAAGGAAGAAGTTCATGAAACCCGGCCCAGCCACCTCAGCTTTGCTTACGATGCCGCCTTTTGGCAGCTTGCCGATGACGGCGGCGGCAAAATCCTTGGGGTTGACGCCGAAGGATTTCCCAAGCTGCATAGCGGCGTTAGTGGCCCAATCTCCGTGTCCCGCCTGCCTCGGACGCTCAAGACGCAGCAAAAACCCCTGCGGGAGCTCGTTCCCCATCTCTTCAGCCGCCGCGCGTATCGCGCGTTCAACCGTCTGTCTAAGATCTTCAGTTATGTTCTGCAATTCCATGCACCCCTTTAGAATTAAAAAATTATTGTTTTCTAAACGGCAAGTCCAAAACAGGCCATCTCAGACAGGCGTTAAGCTCTTCCTTGAGCAGAGCCGCAAGATTCGCGTCAACAGCCGTCGATTTGACGGTCCAAGTGCTGTCCGCTATCAGCTGTGCCTTCTTGGGCCAATGAATTATAGATTCCTTCAATACCGCCTTAGTGCCCTCTCCAAGTTTTTTTACGGGCGGCACCTGAACGATTTTATAGCCCTTGGGCATATTTATGCGGACCTTCTGATCTATGACAAACGGAAAACGCAGCGTGTAATCAGAGTTCTTGCCTATCATCTCACCAACCCTGGCCGGGATGCCTCCGGGCAGCCTAAGCAACAGGCTCCGATCGTAAACTATACCCGGCACACATTTCACGCGAAAATCGAGTTTATATCCGGTAGCAAGGGGCGATATTGAAACGGGTTCAAGCTCAGTTCCGGGTATGTCAAAGCGGATCTTGTCGCGCAGAAATCCCGCAAGGCCATCCATAGAAGGGGCGTGCCCTCCCGACATGAGGTCCGTCCATCCTCCCGTGACGGTCACTGAAAGGGTCCCGGAAGCGCTTCCGGAGTCGTTCAGGACAAGCGCCCAGATAAGCCCCAGCCTATGGTCAGACGCGCTGCCGCATCCCATGACCTTATGCTCGTACGCGCCGTCCTTAAGGCGGTAGAGGTGTGAGCCGGCAAGAGAAGGCGGCACTGCGCCAAACTCCGAGGCCTGCCCCGCATGATAAAACGAAGTTTTCCCTCCGGAAGGGGAGAGCTCAAGGACAGGCGAAACCCATATACTGGATGTGGCCGGACTGGCGTCGCCAAGTGCGTCGTTGGACTGCCACCATAGCTCGGACGTCCAACCAAGCTTTTTCAGCCACTTGTTAAGTATCAGCGTCTGTTCCCATGGTGTCCAGGGACCATCCCGAGGTATATTCTCAGCGGGCCTCACCCATCCTCTGGGATAACCGCTAAGCGTCCTGGATGGGGCCGAAACCCACTCCATCAGTTTGACCCCGGCTTTTGCCTTATCGCCTCTTGCCGCGAAGCCGGGCATCGGTATTGACGGCACGGCGTCAGCTACGGCATACATAGCTTGAAGGCTTTGATCTATACCTTTCCTCGTGCTGAAGGAGAGGCTGGGCCTTTTGTACACGACAAACCCTTCGCCGTACCAAGGCTCCTGGTTCATTATCGTCCATTTATAGCTTTGCACACCACCCGACCTGCTCACTGCGGGGTCCTTCAGGCCGTTTGCCATCCAGTACAGGGGGGTGCCTTCCGGCAGTTCGACACGCAGGTTCTGCTCCCACACAGGAAGCTCGCCCGCCATCTCTATCGTCTCGTCGACGCCGTATTTCCTGGGCGTGATCTCTTTGACCAACAGCACGACAGCTCGGCCTACCGCTCCGTCCGGCGTCCGTACAGCTTTGACCGGCGCCCCGCCAAGGCTTTCATCGCTTACTTCCAAAGCCCCTTCTTTGAAGCCTGTCATAGGGTTGTACCATGATGCGTCCTCTATTGTGACCGTTCCGCCGGCCGGGACTGGGATCTTGATCTCCTTCCACCGGTCCGGGATCTTCTCTCCCATCATCACTATCGTACACCTGATGTTCTCCATCGTACCGTCCGCAAGGACCCTGTACGTGTTGTCCCGAAGCCATACGAGAGCAGCCGCGTCCTTATATCCGTCAAGCGACGGCGCTTCGCTGTTAAGCCTGCGCAGCTCGGGCACTACATCAAATGCAAAAGAGGCGGACTGGGCGCACAATATAAACGCTAAAACCGCAAAGGCAACAAACTTACCGACTTTGATCCTCATGCCGGCACCTCCCGTCCTTCATCTTCCGCAGCACTGCTTGTATTTCTTACCGCTGCCGCACGGGCAAGGGTCGTTGCGTCCGACCTTTTGGACGTTCACTATGGGCTGTGTTTTTTGTGCCGTGGCAGCCGTTCCCGGATTTTCCAACGAAGCCGGACCGGTATCCGCCGTACCGGGGGGCAAAAGGATGGCGTCGCGGTTTTCTACCCAGCGGCTCCTCTCCTTCTTACGAGATCCGTCCACGACCGTAACCCTAAACGCAAACTCCGTTATTCCCTCCCGTACCTGAGTAAGCATGTTCTGGAACAGGTTAAAAGACTCAAACTGGTACTCTATCAGCGGATCCTTCTGGCCTATGGCCCTAAGTCCTATGCCGCGCCTTAACTCGTCCATCGCGAGCAGATGTTCTTTCCAGTTTGTATCGAGGACCTCAAGCAGTATGAAGCGGCATATCTGCTTTGAGATCTCCTCCCCAAGCGCCTCAGTCCTCTGCCTGAAACGGTCCCTTATCTCCGCAAGAAGCTCAGGCGCTGCTTTTTCAAGGTCTGCTTCTGTCTGCACACCCTCTATATGCCTTGATATGCCCGGCCAGAAGAGAGCGTTGAGCCTTACACAAACGGCATGAAGGTCGGACTCAGCGGAGTCCTCTCCTTTGCGGGCAAATATCTTGTCAAGCTGTGCCCTGGCCGTATCTTCGATGATGCCGAGTGTCCTAGTTATGACATCTTCGTCCTCCAGGATCTCCTTCCTTTCACGATAGACGGCCTCGCGCTGCTGGTTCATGACATTGTCGTAGGCCAGCAGCTGCTTGCGTATATCGAAATGCATCTCTTCAACCTTTTTCTGCGCGTTTTCTATGGCTTTTGAAAGGAGAGGGTGCTCTATGCACTCCCCCTCTTCCATGCCCAGTTTTCCCATTATTGACTGTATCCTGTCTCCGCCGAAAAGACGGATAAGGTCGTCCTCAAGCGATATATAAAAACGGCTCTCGCCCGGGTCTCCCTGGCGTCCGGCGCGCCCGCGCAGCTGGTTGTCAATGCGCCGCGATTCGTGCCGCTCAGTCCCTATTATGCGAAGGCCGCCTATTTTGACGACCTCTTCATGTTCCTTCGAACATATCTTCTTCGACTCTTCAAGGACAGCGGCATAAGTTCCCGCGTCCTCCTTCGGGTCCGCGCCGCGTTTTTTCATCTCCTCGCGCGCAAGGAACTCGGCGTTGCCGCCGAGTATGATGTCGGTCCCGCGCCCCGCCATGTTCGTGGCCACGGTAACGGCCCCAAGACGCCCGGCCTGGGCTATTATCATCGCTTCCTTGTCATGAACCTTTGCGTTCAAAACATTATGTGGAATCCTGCGCGCACGCAGAAGGCGGCTCACATGCTCGGAGTGCTCTATCGACGTGGTCCCAAGCAGTATCGGCTGTCCGATTTTATGGAACTTCTCCACCTCGTCCGCGGCGGCGTTATATTTTTCAGCCGCGGTCCTGTAAATGGCATCTGGGTTATCCTTTCTGATCATCGGCATATGCGTCGGTATAACGACCACACCGAGCCCGTATATCTCCTTGAATTCCTCCGCTTCGGTCACGGCAGTGCCCGTCATGCCGGCAAGCTTTTTATACATACGGAAATAGTTCTGAATTGTGATAGTGGCAAGCGTCTGGTTTTCCCGCCCAATGCGCACACGTTCTTTTGCTTCGATGGCCTGATGCAGGCCATCGGAGTAGCGGCGCCCCACCATCAGGCGTCCCGTGAATTCGTCCACTATTATGATCTCCCCGTCCTTCACAACGTAGTGCACATCGCGCTGAAAAAGGTGATGGGCCTTCAGCGCCTGCACTATCTTGTGGGATAGAGATGAATTTGCGAAATCGGTGAAAAGATCCGGAAGGTTCATTATACGCTCAGCTTTAGCTATGCCGGCCTCCGTCAGCGCGAGGTTGCGTTCCTTCTCCTCCACCTCGAAATCAACGCCCTTGACGAGCTCTCTCGCCACGCGGTCCGCCACTCTGTACGGCTCTATGTCGTCCTCGGAGGGGCCTGAAATGATAAGCGGCGTCCTGGCCTCGTCTATTAAGATCGAGTCAACTTCGTCAACTATGCAGTAAAAATGGCCGCGCTGCACCTGCTGTTCTTTCTGCAGCGCCATGTTGTCTCGCAGGTAGTCAAAGCCGAACTCGCTGTTGGTGCCGTATGTTATATCGCGCCGATACGCGTCAAAACGCTCTTCCTGGCTCATGAACGGGTTTATGACACCAACACTGAGGCCCATGCCGCGATATATAGGCCCCATCCATTCGGCGTCACGCGAAGCCAGGTAATCGTTGACCGTGATGACGTGGACTCCGTCTCCGCCTATTGCATTAAGCGCCACAGCAAGCGTCGCCACAAGCGTCTTTCCTTCGCCTGTCTTCATCTCGGCTATCTTGCCCTCGTGAAGCACCATGCCGCCTATAAGCTGTTCTTTAAAGTGACGCAGACCGAGGGTCCTTTTCGATACCTCGCGCACCCTGGCGAAAACTTCAGGCAGAATATCGTCGACGGATTCGCCGTTATCCAGGCGTTCCTTAAAAAACGCCCTCGACCCCGCAAGCTCTTCATCCGAAAGTTTCTCTGTATCAGACTCAAACGAATCTATTATCGCCGCTTTCTCTTCATAGCGCGCTATCGCCCTATCGTTAGGATCGAGCCCCAGCGCCTTTATGACACCGCTGAAAAGTCCCACAAATTACTCCACCTTTCGAAAGCACAAAACAACAGGAAGCGCTTCTTTGCGCTCCGATATTTTGTGATTATATCCTCTATACGCGCACATAGTCAAAGCAATATGACCGATATGCGTCACGGCGATTCTGTGGAGTTTTGAGCAAACCCATTACAATATACGGACAGAAAACCTGGCGCATATTCAAACAAACGCAAGGTACTTTCCCGCCCTTACCGGCAAAAGTGACAAACCATGCGTTCTAACAAGCTACATAGCTCAGTTAGAGTCCGGCCCCGTCATCATCAAAGCAAATACCTTCGCTTCGTTAGTCATATGTGCTATGTCAGCGTATTCGTCAGGCATATGCGCGACATCCGCCTCTTGGCACCAAACCACTGCCGGTATGCCCGCTTTCCTGAAGTAGGCAGCGCACGTACCGCCTCCGACCCCGCCGACCACCGGTTCAAGGCCAAGGGTTCGCTTGAGCGCGTCTTTTAGCAGCAGAACAACTGGCGCGTCTGTCGGTGTGGGAAGCGGAGCCTGCTCGTTCTGCATGAATTTGTATGAAATCTTAACGCCGAGCTTATCGCGTACGTCTTTTGCGACGGCGTCGATGACCTTGAACACATCTTTGAGCTGTATGTTCGGGAGCACGCGGCAGTCGAAACAGAATACCTCTCTGCCGGGGACTGTGTTGATATTCGCCACGTTAGCGCAGCGCCTCGTCGGTTCAAACGTCGATACGGGCGGGATGAAAATTTTATCTGTATCGGGGAAAGCGTTATGCAGCGCGTTATCCAGCGACACTGAAAATTCATTGGCGGCACGGCACGCGTTGTTGCCCTGCTCGGGGCGGCTTGCGTGGACCTGCTTCCCCTCTATCGTGAACTCTATCCAGCATATGCTCTTCTCGGCAACCTCTATAAAATCACCGTTCTCGTTGCCTCCGTCTGGAACCACGACAAGATCATCCGGGCCAAATAATCCCTGTTTTATCAGATACTGGATGCCATGTACGCTCCCGACCTCTTCATCAGCCACGAACGCAAGACACACCTCGTACTCAGGCGTTATGCCAAGCTCTTTAAGCGCGACCGCCGCATAAAGGGAGGAGACGAGCTCCTGACAGTTGTCGCAAGCGCCTCTTCCATAAACCCTGCCATCCTTCACGAGCGCCTTGAACGGGTCTGTCTGCCAAAGCCCGCGGTCTCCTTCCGGCACGACGTCCATGTGCGATACTATCCAAAGCCTCTTTTGGGTCCTGCCAGGGATCTTTAGCACAATGTTGGGACGTACGCCAAACTTGGCGGCGGGGTCCTCCGAATTGTATACCTCCGCACAGTTAAAACCGAGCTCTTTTAGCTTATTCAGGAGGAACTGCGCTTTGTTGTACTCGCCGTCACCTCCGTCAAGCGGCGAGACGGCAGGTATGGCTACAAGCTCCGAAAGCAGCGATACCATCTCAGGAACCAAGGACTCCACTGCCTCAAAAATTTTTTCTTTCAATTATATGCCCCCCATATCAGATATAACCGTTAAGCTGAACTATGTCCTCTTGAGCGCTCTTTTCAGTAAAGCAGGTCAATGCATTTTATGAGATAGTCCCCGCCCGACCATATTGTGAGAAACATGGCCGCCCACATTACCGCCATACCCCCGGGCAGGTTGAATATCAGCAGGATTATACCTATTATCTGGCTCACGGTCTTGAGTTTGCCTCCTCGCGACGCCGCTATGACAATGCCTTCGGAAGCCGCGACCATGCGAAGGCCAGTCACCAAAAACTCGCGGGATATGATCACTACGACCATCCACGCAGGGACTCTGTGCAGGTCTACAAGCGCCACCAGGACAGCGACCACCATTATTTTATCGGCCAGCGGATCGATGAACTTCCCCAGATTGGTCACTATTCCTTTCTTGCGCGCTATATAGCCGTCGGCCGCGTCGGTCAGCGACGCGATTATAAAGACAAACCCGGCCAAAAGATCTCCGACGCTGACGCCTTCGATAAAGCCGAACTGTGTCCGCAGAGTCAGAAAGACCATGACAACCGGCACGAGAAAGACCCTTGAGATACTGAGCATATTCGGTACATTAAGCGCAGACATGACAACTCTCCTCCGTCTGACAATAGATAAATGGCTCCCTCGGGATACCCGGATAATTCTATACTAATATCAGGCCTTTTGACAGGGGGATGCCGACAGCAAAGGCCGGGGCTTAATAGGCCTGCCCCGGCAAACGCGGCGCGCATCCGTTTGTTCAAACTTCAAAACGCCGGCTCTATCCGCCAAGGTAAGCCGCTATCACCCTTGGGTCCTTCAGCAGGTCACGGCCGGGGCCCTCAAGAGATATCGCTCCGACCTCAAGCACATACGCGTAATCCGCCACCTTAAGCGCGCTGAAAGCGTTCTGCTCCACCAGCAGAACTGTCTTGCCATCTTTGTTTATCTCGCGGATTATGTCGAAAACCTCTTCAACGAGCAGCGGCGCAAGCCCTAAAGACGGCTCATCCATCATTATGAGCTCAGGGTCGCTCATAAGGGCGCGAGCTAAAGCCAGCATCTGCTGTTCACCGCCTGATAAAGTCCCGCCCAGCTGCCAAGAACGCTCCTTAAGCCTCGGGAAGAGCGAAAAAGATTTTTCTATCGACGCTTCAAGGGCTGACCTGTCGCGCCTCGTATACCCCCCAAGCCTGAGGTTCTCAAGCACTGTCAGCTGCGGGAATATACGGCGTCCCTCAGGACACAGCGCTATCCCGGCAGCGAGCACATCCTCGGGCAAAAGACGCGTTATGTCCCTGCCCTTCCACGTTATGGTCCCGGTCTTGGTCTTCACCAGGCCCGCCACGGAGCGCAGCGTGCTGCTCTTGCCGGCGCCGTTCGCACCGATGAGCGTCACTATCCCGCCCATCGGGACATCCATCGATATGCCGCGCAGCGCCTGTATCCCGCCGTAACGCACGGCAAGGTTGTCAATCTTCAGCATTGGCGACGGCCTCCTTCCCAAGGTAGGCCTCGATGACCCTTGGGTTACAGCGAATTTCGGCAGGAGTCCCCTCCGCTATCAGCACGCCGTAGTCTAGCACCCTTATCCACTCCGATACGCCCATTACAACTTTCATGTCATGTTCTATGAGGAAAATAGTTATCTCAAATTTGTCCCTTATCCCTCTTATAAAGTCCATGAGCTCGCGGCTTTCCTGCGGGTTCATGCCTGCGGCCGGTTCGTCCAGCAGCAGCAACTTTGGCTCGGTAGCCAAAGCCCTCGCTATCTCGAGCCTTCGCTGAGCGCCGTACGGAAGCCCCGTGGCTATCTCCCGCGCAAGATGCGCAAGGCCGACCGATTCGAGGAGGTGCATGGATTTCTCCCTTATCTCGCGCTCCTCGCGCCTAAATCCAGGCAGCATAAGAGGGGCCGTCCACCACGGCGACTTTTGGCGCACCCAACACGCGGTCATCACGTTCTGCAGTACAGTACCGCCGGTAAAAAGCCTGATATTTTGGAACGTGCGCGCGATGCCGGCTTTGCAGATATTGTGCGGCCTCATCCCGGTTATGTCGCGTCCCATAAAGACGACGCTGCCCTCGGTCGGCCTATAAAACCCTGTGATTATGTTGAAGCACGTCGTTTTCCCGGCTCCATTAGGCCCTATCAGGCTCGAGATAGACCCGCGTTCTATGGCAATGCTGAAACCCGAAACCGCGGTCAGCCCTCCGAACTTTATGCAAACATTATCTGTGGTAAGCACCGTTTCAGGCATCTACGCGTCCCCCTTTCGGCCCAAACGCCTAGTCAGGCTGTCCCAGCTGAATTCGTAACCGCCGATAATGCCCTCTCGGCGGTACAGGATTATGAAAAGGAGCACGACGGAAAAAATTACCATCCTCATTCCTGGAATGCCTACGATTACGAAAGATCCTATCGTCATAGTATCCTCGACAAAACGCAGCCATTCAAGCAGCACAGTTATAACGACGGCTCCAACGATGGAGCCCGTTATAGAACCTAACCCGCCCATAACCACTATCATGAGTATATTGAAAGTGAGCTGGAAGTTAAACATCTTGGGGTCTATAGTGGTTATCAGGCTTCCCATGAGCGCCCCGCCTATGCCGGCAAAGAAAGCGCCTATCGAGAACGATATAGCTTTGCACTTGAGCGCGTTTATGCCCATAGCCTTAGCCGCGATCTCGTCGTCCCTTATAGCGCGCAGGCAGTTGCCGAAGTTGCTTGACAGCAGCTTGATTATTATATAAAAGGTTATCACGCACCAAAAATAGTTCCAGCCAAGGTTCGCATAACCAGGGATGCCCTTAAGCCCCAGCGCGCCGTTTGTGATGGGGGTGAGGTTAGTGAAAACGACCCTGATTATCTCTGCAAAACCGAGGGTGGCTATGCCCAGATAGTCTCCGCCGAGACGCAGCACGGGAAGCGCGATCAAAAGCCCGAACAGAGCGGCCGCGAACCCGCCGGCAAGGACCGATACGAAGAACGGGGCGTGCATTACCGAGAATGGCCATATTATCGGCTCAAGTATATACATGATCTCTTTCTGCGCGGGAGGCAGGATGAGTATCGCGGACACGTATGCCCCGATAGCCATAAAACCCGCGTGTCCCAGCGAGAACATGCCCGTGAAGCCATAGATTAGGTTTAGGCTGAGAGCAAGGATGGCGTTGACCGCGATCAGGTTCAGGACCTGTATCTTATAGCCGTCCAAGTTATGCTGCGCCCACCAAAGGAAAACGGCCAGAACAAAGAGAGCAAGCAGGTTCAACACATTTTTTTTCGATCTGTCCATCATATTTTATCCTCCAGCTTTTCACCCATAAGGCCGGTAGGCTTTATAAACAAAATAAGTATGAGGAGCACAAATGCAAACGCGTCCCTGTAGCCCGAGAGGCCGGGGAAAAACGCTATTATCATTATCTCTATGAACCCAAGGATGAGCCCGCCTATCATAGCACCCTGAACCGAACCTATGCCGCCGAATACGGCGGCTATAAATGCCTTAAAACCAGGGAACACGCCCATGAAAGGATGTATCTGCGGATAGCGGAGGGCCCACATTATGCCGGCGGCGGCCGCAAGTCCGGAACCTATTGCGAACGTCAGCGCTATTATCCTGTCAACTTTAACCCCCATAAGGCGGGTCGTCTCTATATCGCGCGATATGGCCCTCATCGCAAGGCCCGGCGGCGTCCTGTAAAGCACCCATAATAACGCCGCTACGAGGGCAAATGAAATAACAGGCACAAAAATAGCAAGAGGGAGTATGCGGACATTGCCAATCCTCATCACCGTGACAAGCATGTCCAGCCTAGGCATAGGCTTAGGCACCCCGGAAAAGAGCACAAGGCAGATATTCTCGATAAAGAAGGAGACGCCGATCGCGCTTATAAGAGCCGAGATCCTGGGCGCGTCGCGAAGCGGTTTGTACGCGATGCGGTCAACCATGACGCCGAACAGCGCTGTAAGCGCTATCGACAGCACGACCGCGGCCACCCAAGGCAGATGCAGAAGAGCTATGCCAAAGAACACGAAGTAGGCGCTTATCATGAAAATATCGCCGTGCGCAAAATTAATGAGCCGCAATATGCCATAAACCATCGTGTAGCCTATCGCGATGAGCCCGTAAAGGCTGCCGAGCGTCAGCGCGTTGAAAGCGTGCTGGATGAACATATCCAGAGTCATAAAATTCCCCTCGTTCCTTAAAGAATGGGGAGGGACCCAGCCCTCCCCTTCGATTCGGAGTTTAAACCCAATGATTATTTAGGCTCGACTACCGTGAGGAACACGCGTTTGCCGTTCTTTATCTGCATTATGCCCACGGATTTTTCGGCGTCATGAGACGCGTTGATGGTGGTGTTGCCTGTGACTCCGGCAAAATTTTTGGTCGCCGCAAGCGCGGCGGTTATCTTCTCGGGATCGGCGCTTTTGGCGCGCTTAATCGCGTCCAGTATCAGCATATAGCTGTCGTAGCCGCACGCTGTGAGCGCGTTGGGGTCCTTTCCCGGGAAAGTCTTTCTCCAGTTCTCTGTGAACTTCTTCGCTATCGGGCTCATCTTAGGCATCTCGGGCGCGTATGCGAACGTCGTATAGCTGAATCCCTCCACGGAATCACCGCCGATCTTGACGATCTCGGGGTTATCCATAGCGTCCCCGCCAAGGATCTTAAACTTCGCGCCAAGCTCCCTGGCCTGACGCATAATTATGGCACCCTCGGCGAAGTTGGCCGGTATATAGAGGACATCCGGGTTTTTACTGATGATCTCCGTAAGCTGAGCTGTGAAATCCTGGTCGCCCTTCTGATAGTTAAGCTTCGCCACTATCTTGCCTCCGCGTTTCGTAAAGCTGCGCTCAAAGAAGGACGCAAGACCAACGCTGTAGTCCTCAGTAACCTCTATCAGGCACGCAGCTGTTTTAGCTTTCAGGTTCTGCCTTGCGAACTCGGCGGCGCCGGAACCCTGGAAGGGATCGATGAAGCAGACCCTGAACACATATTTCTTCCCCTGCGTAACTAGCGGGTTAGTGCATGAAGTCCCTACCATCGGGATGTGGGCCTTCTCAGCCACATCTCCTCCGGCCATCGCAAGCGATGATCCGTAGGTCCCTATGATCGCGTTGACTTTTTCCTTTTCGATCAGCCTCTTGACAGCGTTGGCCGCCTCGACCTTGTCGCTCTTGTTGTCGACGAAAATTATCTCAACCTTCTTGCCGAGCACAGTGGGGGCCTCTTTATGAGCCAGCTTAACCCCATCCAGCTCAAGTTGGCCGCCGATAGCGTTTCCTCCCGTCACAGGAAGGTAGACACCTATCTTGACCGTATCGGCCGCCATAGCCATAGCGGCAGTCACAAGAACGACGCAAAAAGCCACTGCAATATTTTTCACCAGCTTCACCGCAAAACACCCTCTTTTCGACTGAATTTTTGGATGGTTATGAAACTGCATGGATGCGATTATGATTATAACGCATAGAAAATCCGATTTCACTATAAATTTGAAAAAGAACATCGGGCGGCCACAATGAAAAAAAACATTGATGACATCAAGAACCCCCGAGCCGCAAAGCACGAAAACCGGCCGATGGCTTTCAGCCTCTTACCGAAATCCCCGGGAGCATCTCTTTGACTGATTCAGCGCTGTCGGCAGGGTGGTTCAGATATGAATCGTCAAGACAATTTACAGGACGAAAACATTGAACAACCCAGTGGCTGTCGTCGTCAAGGCTTTCCCGTACAGACAGCAGATCGTCCTTAGTCAGCAGCCCGCTCACGTATGTGGTCCTGAACTCATAGCCCGGCGCATGAGAGCGTATCAAAGAGACGCTCCTCCTTATATCGTCAGGCGAAACATCGACGCCCGTGACCCTTTTAAGAGCAGCCGCATCAAATGGCGCTTTTACATCCATCGCGACAAAATCGACCAGGCCTCCGGCCAAAAGCTCAAAAAGCACATCGGGCAGGGAACCGTTAGTATCCAGCTTAACGGGAAGCCCTATCTCTTTGAGCGCCATCAAAAGGGGCTTGATGCCAGGCCACATGCACGGCTCTCCTCCGCTCACCACTACGCCGTCCAGGAACTTCGCACGCCGCCTTATATCGGTCAGTATATCTCCCATCGGCAAATCCGGCGCAGTCCCGAGCACGAGATCCCTGTTATGACACCAGGGACAGCTGAAGTTGCACCCCGACACGAATATCACCGCGGCGACATGTCCCTCCCAGTCCAAAAAAGAAGCGGGAAGATACCCTCCCGCGCAAAAATCATCTATGTCCGCACCCATGACGGAGATCAGAACGGCACCTTGACAGGCACCCTTGCCCTGTCTCTGAGTTCCCCGCGTTTTCCGGCGTTCCAGGACGAAGTCCTCGTGAAATACCCGGTGACCCTCGTGATGCCGTCGACGTCCTCTGAGCCGCATCGCGAACACGAATCCAAAAGCCCGCGTTCCATATGCCCGCACTCGTTGCAGATAGTAAACTCCGGACTGAACGCTATCTGCGCGTTTTCAGTGTGCCGGAACGCCTTTATCACGAACGAAGCCAGCGCCTTCGGGTCAGGCTTATGCTCGCCCATCCAGATATGAGTGATAGCCCCGGCCTTTATCATCGGGTGCAGCTCTCCCTCCAGCATGACCTTGTCGATGGGATCCTGCACGAGCCGATAGTTAAGGTGTGTGCTGTTTGTGTAGTAGATCTCGCCTTTTTCCGGACTGCCCTTTATGTATTTGCACGCGATATCCGGATAGGCCTTCATATCCAGCTTGGCGAAACGCAGAGCGGTGCTCTCCGCCGGCGTCTGTTCAAGGACTATCTTGAGGCCGAACCGCTCGGAAAGCTGCTGGCACTTAAGATCCATGTACTGGATGACCGCCTTGCCCAGCTGTTTTGCGTGTTCGCTCTCGTGAAGCTGACATCCGGTCATTGCCTGGACCATCTCATTAAGCCCCAGTATCCCTATGAGGTGGCTTGCCTTACGCATCCTGAGATAACTCTCATCGTCGTGCGATATGGCAAGGGCGGCGAGCGGGCCGTTAACGCCTAAATCGAGGATATTCTTTATAAACGCGCGCTTCTGCATATGGGCCTTTGCGGCAAGCTCCATCTCCTGCTCTATGATATCAAACAGCATCTCCTCGTCCCCGCCGCTTTTATACGCGGCGCGCGGGAGGTTGAGCGTTATATTCTGCAGAGCGCAGTAACGCATCTTCCACGGGTGTTTCGCCTCGTCAAGATCCTCCGGCGTAAGTTCAAAGGAAAGCCGGCAGCATTCAGAAAGTTTTGCGACACCGCCACGGTCAAAGACGAAGTATGTATTGCCCTTCTCGGAGGCTATCTCGCACGCCAGGTCCAGGAAGGCTTCCCATCCTTCCTCCTTGAAGAAATAGTCCGTTATGTGAAGGAGCGGCTTCGGGAAGAAGAAAGGCTGCCCCCTGCTGTCCCCCTCCATATAGACGTCGAAAAGCGCGCGCGCGAACATCTTGGACTCCTTATCGTACTCCGCGTAAGTCTTCCCTGTAAATTTTCCTCCGGGCCCTATCGCAGGCACGTCCCTGAAGTGGTTAGGGATCTCGTAGTACAGGTTGATGTCCGTGAACGCGACCTGCCCTCCTCTGCCCCCGGCAAGCTGGTTGAACTCAAATATGAGCTGCTGCGCGAGCTGCTTATGCTGCTCGTAAGTCCAGCCCGTAAGGTAAGGGGCAAAGAACATGTTGACAGCATCCCATCCGATGGCTCCCGCAAAGTGGTTCTGAAGAACTGACGTCATCTTGAGTATATGCGCCAAAAGCACGTCGGCGTGCTTAGCGGGGCTGGAAACACTGGTTATGGACGGTATGTTAAGGCCGTAGCGCGCCACGTAAGCCACGCTCTGGCCCGAGCAGTAGGGCCTGTTGACCATGCCTAGGTCGTGAAGATGAATATCACCGCTGAGATGCGCCTCAGCCACGTCCTTGGTGAAGACTTTCGTAAGCGCATACTCTTTGAGGACCATCTCCGCTATGGAGAGGTTGATGGATTCAGGATTGTGGCTGGTATTGCTGTTCTCCTTATTCCTCGTCAGCATCATCTTCTCAAGGTCATGGACCGGAAGCCCTATCCGGCTGTGGTCCGCCAGCTTGGCCTCGAGCCCGCGCTGGAAAAGCTTGACGTTGACCATTTCACGGATTATCGAGGTCGTCACCCTGCTGCGGTTGAACTTGACGAGATCCTCCTCTACCTCCAGCGCTATCGCCTCAGCCGTGATAGGATCTGCCCCCGCCTCTATTATCAGCGCGTCGCGTATTCTGCTGACATCCCATGGGGAGCTTTCCTCCTGTGCAAGGGCATCGACCATCAAAGCGAGGTCGGTCGACTCCGCCTCGTTCTCAAACAGGCGCCCCTGCCTTCCAAAATACGAATCAACACCGCGTGCCGCGTCATTTTCCATTACGTTGTGCCTCCTTGTCCTCCAACAGCTTCGCCACTTCCTTAGTAAAACTGGATATATCGGTGAACTCCCTGTATACCGAGGCGAAGCGCACATACGCCACCTTGTTTATCTTTCGCAGCTCCTCAGCCGCGCTCTCCCCTATGGCCGAAGCTGGGACCTCGCCCTGTCCGGACGAGTGGAGCCTCTCCTCTATGCGGGAAGCGGCCTCTTCCAGCCGCTCAAGCGGCACAGGCAGCTTCTCGCACGCGCGCTGAAGTCCCTTCATAAGCTTTTCCCTGTCAAAGGCCTCCCGCCGCCCGTCTTTCTTGACGACCCAAAGGTATGTCTTCTCCTCAAGCCTTTCATACGTCGTAAAACGGTTCTGGCACTCCGGGCACTCGCGCCTGCGGCGGTTGACCCGCCCATCGTCGGTGCTTCTCGTCTCTATGACCCTCGTCTCTGGAGCCCCACATACCGGACAGCGCATCGAATTCCCCCAGCCACTATATCTATTGCCTCTGGGCAAGTATAACACTATATATGTGGATGCGTGAAGCATATTTTTAAATAAAAAAACTATAAAAAAGGATCTTGCTAGCCTGCTCAGGAAACCTGCTGCAGCCAGCCGCACTGCCTAACCATGATGAAAAACCCCGCATCAGCGCGATGACAGCACCTTCTCCAGGGTGTCCATCCCTTCCCTCACTAAACCCATATCGGCCTGAGAACCCATATGCCCTATCCTGAAGACCTTGCCGGCAAGCCTGCCATAGCTTCCTCCCGCCGCCATGCCATACTCGGCGAGCGCCCCTCTTAACTCGCTCCATGTCCACCCTGAGGGCATCCTGATAGCAGTCACCGTGGGGGACGCCAGCTTTTCGCTTGCCGCGTAGAGGACAAGCCCCATCGCTTTTGCGCGGCTGCGGCAGTATTCGGCGACATCCGCATGACGCCTGAACGAATTTTCAAGCCCCTCTTCAAGAAGCGATTTCAGCGATAGGTTCATAGCCGCGTTTGCATGCCAGTTATGAGTGCAGGGCATCTCCTTCCTTTCCACGGCATACCGCCATGGCAGCACGGCGTCGTAACCCGCGTAACCGACGCGCTCGGCGGCTTTCCATGCCCTGTCGCTCACAGTTAAAACCGAAAGATCCGGCAAGAGCGAAAGACATTTCTGGCTGCCCAAAAGCCCAAGGTCTATGCCCCACTCATCGACACGCACGTCCGCGCCGCCGGCGCTTGCGACGAAATCCACGCAGAAAAGCGCGCCGCTTTCCCTGACAACCGGGGCAACCTCCTCTATGGGGTTCAGCAGGCCGCTCGGCGTCTCGCAGTGCACAGCTGTCACGATATACGGATTAAAGGCTCTTATGCGTGAACGCAAAACATCGATATCTATAAACTCGCCGTCCTCGGCCTCGATGTACTCGACCTCAGCGCCGGAAGCCTCAGCCATCTCACCAAGTCCGTGCCCGAAGATTCCGTTTGAGATAGCTAGAACCCTGTCGCCGTGCTTGATGGTGCTCTTAAGCGCCCCCCAGAGAACGAGCATGCCCTCCCCTGACTGCACGGTCACGCTGTTCTCTGTTTTCAGCACCTTTTGCAGCAGCGTTTGGTTTTCCTTAAGCAGGTCATAAAAATCTTCCTCCAGATCAGAACTCCCATAATCGGTCAGGTATGCCTCGCGATATTTTTGCGGCACCGATACCGGGCCAGGCACAAGCGGAATTTTATAAGTTTTCATAGTCAACGGCCTCCCTCAAGGGCAATTCATACAAGGACCACAAAACCCAAAACCATAAACCGCATACGTCATGGTGCTGCGCTTTGACAGCGCCTCTGCAAAGATTATAATACCAAACCGAAACCGGCCTCAAGGAACACGGAACTTCTGCCCGAGGCGCAAATCGAGTAGGAGGCTGCCCATTATTTGAGCAGCCGTCCTCTCACACCACCGTACGTACCGTTCGGTATACGGCGGTTCGGTAACTTAAGCGCATTGCCTCGTATCTTCTGGATATGTCGTCATAT
>Ga0302251_1000035_pt1 | contig 169902 bp, 178 predicted proteins | sample AAG_RA_Gln_MG_FD_193534 | JGI IMG/M metagenome (GOLD analysis project Ga0302251, IMG submission 193534) | Enriched activated sludge microbial communities from anaerobic digester in WTTP, New Holstein, Wisconsin, United States - AAG_RA_Gln | ecosystem: Engineered > Bioreactor > Anaerobic >... | reverse complement strand
CGCCGCAGTACAATAACACTAATACGGATTATGAGCAACCTATACTGCAATCGGGGAGATCACGTGAAGTACATCATTGTTACCGGCGGTGTGATGAGCGGACTGGGCAAGGGGATCACGGCGGCATCCGTGGGCCGGATCCTGAAGAACCGGGGATACCGCGTCACCGCGGTCAAGATCGACCCTTACCTGAATATCGATGCCGGCACGATGAACCCGGCCCAGCACGGCGAGGTCTTCGTCTTAAAGGACGGGAGCGAAGTTGACCTCGACCTTGGCAACTACGAGCGGTTCCTTGACATCGAACTCACGGCTTCCCACAATATCACGACCGGCAAGGTGTACCGCACAGTGATCGAGAAAGAGCGCCGCGGGGATTTCCTGGGCGAGACCGTGCAGATCATCCCCCACATCACCGACCAGATCAAGGCATGCATCCGGCAGGCGGCCGAAGAGGAGTTCCCGGACGGGACAAAAGCGGAGATCTGCCTTGTCGAGGTCGGCGGCACTGTCGGCGACATCGAGAGCATGCCCTTCCTGGAAGCCATCCGCCAGATGCGAGGCGAGCTCCCCCAGCATGATTACATCCTGATCCACGTGACCCTGATCCCGGCAGACACAATGGGCGACATGAAAACCAAGCCCACCCAGCACTCGGTCAAGGCCTTGCGGGAACTGGGCCTCCACGCGGACATCATCGTGGGCCGGAGCGAGCACCCGATGAGCGCCAACACCAAGCGCAAGATCTCGGCGTTCTGCGACCTCCCCCAGAATGCGGTCATCTCGGCGGCAACCGCCCCGGACACCTATGCCGTGCCGATGGAGATGGAGAAGGAGGGCATTGCCGATGTCCTCTCCGCCCACCTCGGCCTTGACCGGAAGGATGCGGACACCTCGTGGTACCGGGTTGTCAACAAGGAGTACACGAACCGGGTCACGGTTGCTATCGTCAGCAAGTACGGCATCGAGGACGTGTATATCAGCATCAAGGAAGCGCTCAAGCATGCCGGCCGTGCCCTCTCCACTGAAGTGAAGATTGCGTGGCTGGATGCCGAGCGCTACGAACGCTGCTCCCTGAAAGACTATGACGGCATCCTGATTCCCGGCGGCTTTGGCAAACGCGGAATAGAGGGAAAGATCGAGGCAATCCAGTTCGCCCGCGAGAACAAGGTGCCCTTCCTCGGGCTCTGTCTTGGGTTCCAGCTGGCTACCGCTGAATACGCCCGGCATGTTGCGGGGATCGCCGATGCCACAAGTGAGGAGTTTGGCGAAGGCACCCACGTGATTGCCCTCCTGCCCGAGCAGGAAGGACTCCATGAACTGGGCGGAACGATGCGCCTGGGCAACTACACGGCCGACATCCGCGACGGGACCCTTGCCCGGAAACTCTATGGCGAGAAGCAGGTGATTGAGCGGCACCGGCACCGGTACGAGGTAAACCCGGAGTATATCGCGACACTGGAGAAGGCAGGGCTCGTCTTCTCGGCAACGAACAAGAACCGGATGGAGTGCCTGGAACTACCGGATCACCCGTTCTTCTTTGCCACCCAGTTCCACCCGGAGTTCAAGTCGAGGCCGACAAAACCATCGCCGCCCTACCTGGGCTTTGTCGAGGCATGCAGGGCAAACAAGCGGACGAAATAGGACGAAAAACCAAGAACAGGAGCAGAGAAAACCATGGTCAATACAGAAAAATTCATCGCAAAAGCGATCGAGGAGATACAAACCTCTGCGGGATCGGAGAAAGTCGTCATGGCCCTCTCGGGAGGCGTGGACAGTTCAGTCTGTGCCGCCCTCGCTGCCCGGGCTATCGGGGATAACCTCATCCCCATTTACATCGACACCGGCCTGATGCGGAAAGGCGAGACCGAGCGGATCCGGCAGGTATTCAGCAGCATCTCTCTCGATGTCGTGCAGGCTGAGGATGAGTTCCTGGGAGCACTGAAAGGGATCGTCGATCCCGAGGCAAAGCGCAAGGCGGTTGGCGAACGCTTCATCCGCGTCTTCGAGCGCGAAGCAAAGAAGAAGGGGGCAAAATGCCTCCTGCAGGGCACGATTTATCCCGACATCATCGAGAGCCAGGGCGGGATCAAGAGCCACCATAACGTGGGAGGGATGCCGACCCACATGGAATTCACGAAAGTAATCGAGCCGATCCGCGACCTGTACAAGGACGAAGTTCGCGACGTGGCAGGTGCGCTCGGCCTGCCAAAGGAGATCCAGCACCGCATGCCGTTCCCCGGCCCTGGTCTCTCGGTGAGAGTGATCGGCGAGGCAACGAAGGAGAAGATCGCCGTTGTCCGCGAAGCGAACTGGATTGTCGAGGATGAACTAGTGGAAAAATACCACCCCTGGCAGTGCTTTGCAGCCCTGCTCGGGCTCGGGACCGGTGTCAAGGGTGACAACCGGATCCACGGGTGGATCGTAGCGGTGAGAGCGGTCCACTCACGGGATGCGATGACTGCCGAACCGGTCAACATCCCGTTCGACCATCTCATGAAGATCGGATCAAGGATCACTGCCGACATCCCGAGTGTTGCCCGGGTTGTCTACGATGTAACGGCAAAACCCCCGGCAACCATCGAATACGAATAATCTGAGATACTCTGAGAAATACAAAACGTGATGGGAATGGAAACAACACAACAGATGAAAGCGCTTGACGAGCGCTATTTCATGCCTGCGTTCTCCCGTGACATGGCAATTGTCAAGGGGGAAGGATCAAAGGTCTGGGATGGAGAAGGGAAGGAGTATATCGATTGCGTTGCAGGGATTGCGGTCTGCAGCACCGGCCACTGCCACCCGGAGGTCGTAAAGGCGATCTGCGAGCAGGCCCGGCAGCTGATCCACTGCTCGAACCACTATTATGTTCCGCACCAGGGAGTGGTGGCAAAGAAAGTGGTCGAGATTACCGGGATGCATAAGGCATTCTTCTCGAACTCAGGAGCGGAAGCCACGGATGGGGCCCTGAAGCTTGCCCGCGTCAGGACCGGGAAGAAGAAGTTCGTCGCCTTCACCCACGGGTTCCACGGGCGGACGATCGGTTCCCTTGCCGTCACCCATAAGCCCGCGATCCGCGAGCCCTTCGAACCGCTTGGCATGGAAAAGACCTTTGTCGAGTATGGCGATCTCGAAGGCCTGAAAAAGGCTGTCGATTCCGATACCGCAGGTGTCATTGTTGAGCCGATCCAGGGTGAAGCGGGTGTCATCATCCCTCCCGACACGTTCTTTGAGGGAATCCGCGAGGTCTGCGACAAGAGCGGGGCTCTTATGATCGTGGACGAGGTACAGACGGGTCTTGGCCGTACGGGGAAGTGGCTGGGCATCCAGCACACGAAGGTGAAGCCGGACATCGTTACCCTGGCAAAAGGGATCGCGAGCGGATTCCCTATGGGTGCTCTTGCTGCCCGGGAAGACCTGGAGTTTAAGAAAAGCGAGCACGGGAGCACCTTTGCCGGCGGACCGCTTGCCTGCGCTGCGTCCCTTGCCACCCTCGGTGTGATCGAGAGGATCCTGCCGGAAGTGGCAGTCAAGGGGGAGCGTTTCCGGAGCGGACTTGCGAAATATAATCCCCGTGTCCGGGGGCTCATGATCGGGATTACCATTGGCGACAAGTGTCCCGAGATTCAGAAGAAGTGTGCGGAGCAGGGTGTGCTCGTCAACTGTGCAGCGGATGGCAACCTCCGTCTCGTGCCCCCGCTCACCATCAGCAATGCCGAGATCGACATGGTAGTGAAGGTCCTCAATGGAACGCTTGGTTAGGTCCTGTTACAAGAAGAAGAGCGGGTATGTCTTCGCCAAGAAAGCGGAGGATATCGCACGCGAGTACGGCATGACCCGCATCGCCCGGCTCGCGAGCAACGAGAATCCCGAACCGCTCTCCCCTGCAGCGCTTGCCGCTGCAACAGAGGCCCTCGCGACCGTGAACCGGTATCCCGATGAGAAAGTCAGTGTCCTCATGAGCGCCCTCCGTGCCACCTATGCGCACGAACACTTCGTGACTGGTGTCGGGATGGACGGCGTCATCGAGACTCTCTTCCGCACGCTCGTCGAACCCGGTGAGAAGGTCGTGATCTCGACTCCGACCTTCTCCTTTTACGCGCTCGCCGCCATGGGGCAGGGAGCGGAGGTAGCAACGGTTCCCCGTGAAGCAGACTTCTCCGTTGATCCCAAGAAGTTGTTGAAAGAAGCAAAGGACGCGAAGGTAACGGTCCTCTGCTCCCCCAACAACCCGACCGGGAATGCAACGCCCATTCCGGTTGTCGAGGAGATTCTCGAAGGGATCGATGGGCTGCTCTTCCTTGACAATGCCTACGTGGAGTTCTCGGGAATCGATTACCTTCCCCTGATGAGAAAGCACGAGAACATTGTCCTTGGCCGGACCCTCTCGAAAGTGTATGCCCTTGCCGGGCTCCGGGTCGGTTATGCTTTCACACCCCGCTGGCTTCCGCCGTGGTATAACCGGGCCGGGACCCCGTTTACGGTCAATGCGGTCTCCATGGCTGCTGCCGCAGCGGCGCTTTCCGATAGGGAACGTGCAGAACGCTATATCGCGCAGGTAAAACACTGGCGCAAGCGCTTCACGGAAGAAGTGAAATTCCCTGTCATGCCCTCGGACGCAAACTTCGTCATGATCGATGTCTCGCCCCACAAGAGTGACGAGATCGTGGAGGAGCTGGCACGAAAGGGCGTGGTGGTCCGCTCCTGCCGGAGTTTCTCCGGTCTTGAAGACCATTATATCCGGGCCAGTATTGGCGCGGACTGGGAGAATGATCTCTTCCTTGAGGTGATCAACAGCCTATGATGTGCGGTATCACCGGCACGCCCGGCACCGGCAAATCGGTCATAGCGGACGAGCTGGCACGCCGCGGCCACACAGTTGTCCACATCACTGACACGATCGGGCCGTATGTTACCGGTGAAGACGAGAAACGCGATGTGCAGATCATTGACGTAGACCGCTGGGTCGCCGAGTTCAAACCAGTAGACGGCTTTGTGGAGGGGCACTTCGCCCACCTGCTTCCCTGCGACCGCGTGATCGTGCTCCGTTGTCGTCCCGACGAGCTTATGGCCCGCCTGAAACAGCGCAAGTACCGCCAGTCCAAGATCCGGGAGAACACCGAGGCGGAAGCCCTCGACTACTGTCTCATCGAGACGGTTGAGGAGCACGACCCGTCCCACATTTTTGAGCTCGACACCACAGGCCGCGATGCTCCATACTGCGCCGACCGGATCGAGGTGTTCGTCCGCGGGGAGATACCGGCGGACTTCGGCCACATCGATTGGTCGTCCTTTCTGGAGGCGCACCTGTGACCCTTGACCAGTACCGCTCCAGCGTCAAGGTCTATTTCGATCCGCTGGTTGCCGTTGCCATACGATGCGGGCTCACCCCGAATTTTTTCACTATCGCGGCGCTTCTTGCTTCGATGGTGGCAGGGCTCCTCTTCTTCTTCAACATGGTGCTCTGGGCTGTAGTGGCGGTTGCGCTCAATGCGTTCTGCGATGCCATGGACGGCGCCGTTGCCCGCGAGATGAAGGCCCAGAGCAAGAGGGGTGACTTCCTGGATCATGCTGTGGACCGGTACGCGGACATCTTCATTATCACCGGTATCTTTGCCGGCGGCCTTGTTCCGTGGCAGATCGGTGTTTTTGCCCTGACCGGCGTCCTGATGTCCTCCTACCTCGGAACCCAGGCACAGGCCGTGGGTGTCGGGCGTTACTATGGCGGGATCCTCGGGCGTGCGGACCGGCTGGTTATGATCCTTGTTGTAGGTATTGCGAGCCTGCTGTACCCGTCCAGCATCTTCGGTCTCACTCTCTTCGGCTGGATGCTCGTCCTCTTTGGCGTCTTCGGTCACATCACGGCACTCCAGCGGTTCGCCTATGTCTGGGCGAAGGTGGAGTAAAAAACCTTTTTTCAGGAACCTTTGGCGGCCAGGTCCCGGATATATTCCAGTGCCTCGATCGCATCCATCCTCTTCCGGTCAACAGCATGGTCCGGCACCCATGTAAGGAACCGGTCCCGTGTTTCCGCCACAAGGGCCTTTTCTGTCGCTGAAACGATCTTTGGATATGTGCGTTGCGGGTAAAAGACCGATCTGGCAGCGGCAAGAATGGCTGCATGCTCTTGTCCGCTGATAACTCCCTGTGCTTCTGCGGCCATCAGGGTAAAGCGGATATTGACGAGCGGCTCTGAAAGGGAAAGCCCTGTCTCCGGGTCGAAGACAAGCGCCACTTCATCGTCAGAGATCAGTTCCCCGCTCTTGTACATCCGGTAAACTTCGCCTACACCAGTCATGCCAAGCGTATCCATTTCAGCAGCCCGGAGTGCACCCATACTTGAAGCACCAACCACACGGACGCCCTTCTTTACGGCAGCAAGGATCTCGCGGTGGGCAACAGCGGATTCCTGGTGGAAGACCCCGTCGATCAGCCCGATGATGGCGGCACCTTCTTCTGCTGCCCGCAGGAGATCCCCTCGTTTTGCCGGCGGCCGATACTCTGCGGGAAGGATCTCCTCTGCTGCTTCCCGCTCAAGGCTTGGCCCGAGAAAGACGATGATCCGCTGCATTCTTCACCCGCTCGCCTTTCCGCTCCGGATCCATGGCGAACACTTCAAGGCCAGGCACAATGACCCGGACCACCGGTATCCCGATCTCTTCCCGGGTCAGGTCGACGACAATGACCCGGTCAAGACCCTGCTTTTTGAGGGATTCAATAATGAACTCAATGTCTTTCTTGAAATCGTCACTGTCGGATGATGAAACATCCTCATAGGGGATGGTCCCGTTGTCGCGGTACCAGTACCCGTTGATCCGCTTCGCCCGCTCGTAGCCCATCCGCTTCCGCATCTCGGCAAGCGTCGTGTCCTCGCGGGCCCCGTGGATCTGGGTGAGCCGGCTCTGGGCCACCTCGGTGAGCGCCCGCATGACCGCGATCCGTGCGCTCGTGTGCGTGCCGATGCCGATGGTGAGGAGCATCGGGTCTTTTGTCAGCACGTCGTCGGCAACCGCTGCCATCGTGGGGATGCCGATGTCGCTCGTGATGTCGCGGACAATCACGTCGACCTGGGCGTCAGCGAACTTCTTCTGCATGTCGCGGATCGCGGGATCGTCGATGTCAATCACCGCCGGGCCGGTGTTGCGGGTTGTCTCCACGAGCGACCATGCGTCCCGCTCGACCACTTCGGAGAGCGCGTGGAATATTGCTTCCTCAAGGGTGTTGCCGGAAGCGAGCCCGTTCGTGTTCGTCCGCATGGGCCCCCGGTACTGGAAGGGGAGCGGGTGGAAAACAGCAAAGGCCGGGACCCAGAGTTCTTCGCCCTGTGCGATATCATATCCCCGGCACCAGGACAGGAACCGGTCCGTCTGGGCGCCTTCCGGGAGGATGAGATCGTTTGGGTCGAGGACGGCCCCCTCCATCTTCATCTCATCCAGGAGGGCGACCCGGATCTCCCGGTCGTGCACCTCGGCCGAGTATCGCTCGATGCCTTCCATGATCGCCGAGATCCTTGATTCCTCGACCGTTGCTCCTTTCCCGTTGTACACGGTGATGGCCCCCGATTCCGCGGTGGGCCGGATGCAGGAGAAGACCGGGATCCCGATCCGGTCCAGGCTCGTGATGTCCGCGACGCGGGTGATGCCGGCAGCCGGGACTTTCGGCTCGATCCGGGCAAGGGTTTCTTCAAGGGGGACAGCACGCTGGGTCTCGTTGTTGTAGGTCTTTTTGCACGATCGGAGCTGCATCTGTTGATCACCGGAGAGTTGTCAGGAGGATTTCTGTGGTGAGAGATTTCTCGCTGCCGGGGTTTATACATGCCCATCCGGGATCCGGGAATGTCAATACTGCGAGAGAATTCGCAGCTAAATAAACCGATAAATAGTGCCCGGGATGAATAGTCAACCGGAGAACTGATTTGTCATGAAACACCCAATAGCCCTTACCCTTGTCGTGGCTGCGCTGCTGACGGCCGTTGTGCTGTCTGCCGGTTGTATGTCTGCACCGCCGGACACAAAACCCGTGCCCCCGGTCTCCCCGGTAACAACAGCACCCATGCCCTCCGGGTCATCCTGTGGCTTAACCAGCTGCCACGGCCTCGACCTTGCCTGCGGTGCCAATCCGCCTGAGGTCTGTACCATGGAATACCATCTCGGCGACAAGTGCCGGCAGTACGCCCGCTGTGATTCGAGTGGGGGGAGCTGCACGCTCGTGACCGATCCGCAGTTTGCCCCCTGCAAGGCCTGCGTGGAACAGTGTGCCGCGAGGGAGACTGCGGACCCGGCTGCCGCATTTGACTGTGAAGCGAAGTGTTGAAGGAAGAAGGGAATCTCCCTCTCTTTTGAAAAAGAACCGGCGTATCAGAACACGTACGTTGTCCCGACCGTGTTTAAGATACACTTCCCCGGCATTGCTTCCATGAACCGGTTGATGGTGCTCCACCCGGTGCAGTGCATGGGGACAATGTACTCCGGATTGATTCGCTTCATGGCATCGATGGTCGGCGGGACGACCTGCTCGTACGCTTTACCGGAGAGGTGGAACCCGCCCAGGATCGCGTGGACCTGATCGGTCCCGGTGATCTTCTTTGCATATTCGACAGTGTTGATGATCCCCGCATGGGCGCAGCCGCTCAGCACAATAAGCCCCTTGTCCTTTACGTTTATCACCAGCGCCTGGTCGTCACGGATGGTATCGGTTTCCCATTTCCCGTCCCGTTCGATCTCTGCCCCCTGCATCCCCTTCTCGAACCGGACCTTCCGCTCCACTTCACCAGTTACAAGAATTAGGCCGGCAGCAAGGGTCGAAGGTTCGCTGCGCATTTTGATATCGGCCCCGGCCTTCTTCAGTGCCACAATGTCCGGGGAACGCTGGCTGAAGACCCCCGTTCCGGGAATATTCCGCCTGCGGGGAAGGAATGCATCCGGGTGGGCAATGAGGGGAACCTGCCTCCCAGCGCCCGCAACAACAGGTTCGAGTGCGCCGGTATGGTCGTAGTGGCCGTGACTTAAGACAACCGCTTCGATCCCGGCAAGGGAGACCCCCACCTGGCAGGCATTCCAGGGCAGGCACGCATCGGAGAGCCCGGCATCCAGCAGGATTGCATGCTCCTTGTTTCCGGAGAACACCTTCACGAGGCAGGAGAGGCCGTGCTCGGCCAGGAGCCTGCAGTCCGGGTTGTACGGCAGCCGGCGCTCCACGGGTGTTGACGGGGTGTTGATAAGCGAGTCCGTGTAGTTGTCCACAAGGACCGTGATCTCGACCCGGTCGGCCGGCTTCAGCTGGTGTTCGGTCATGGCCACATCCTCAGTGGTTCCATCGCGCTCAGTCTATAAGAAGGAACGCCATGAGCGCCTCACAGGAATCAGTTACTCCCGTCTCAGTCGAACAATGATTATCACCGGGTTCTCCGGGTCATCATCCGTCTCTTCGTAAAAACCGTCCATCACGAACCCGGCGCTGAAACACTGCCGGAAGAGGCCCTGCAGGGGCCGGTGATAGAGCAGGTGCGGAACCGGTTGGCCGGCAATTGCCTCTCCCTTGTTGATCTCGGCGGTTCGGTACTTCCCTCCGGGCCTGACAAAACACGGGTGGTGGGTGGAGAAGACAAAGATTCCCCCGGGCCTGAGTACCTCCGCTACCCCGTGGAACAGGGAGCGGGTATCTGAAATATTCATGACCGCCATGCAGGCAACGGCCTTATCAAACGGGCGCTCCTGTTGCAGGGCACGGATCTGCTCACGGTCCGTAACATCAGCAACATGGAATGAGATAGTTCCCGGACCGGCAGACCTGTACTGCCCGGCGCGGGCGATCATCCGTTCACTGTAATCGAAAGCCACCACCCGTGCGCCATGCTCTGCAAGCCTTCGGGAAAAGTTCCCGTTCCCGCAGGCGACATCAAGGACCAGGTCTCCTGCATGGATATCGAGCAGTTCCTCTGTATGCGGGCGTACAACCCGGCGGTGGAACTGGTTGGAATCCTCCCCCATCCGGTCGTCCCAGAACTCCGCGTTTGCCTCCCAGCGGCGCCTGCTCTCTTCCGTTGTTTCCGGATAATTATCCATCGCTCAATCCGGATTTGAACGGATGTGGGATAAGGATTGTGCACGGATACCCCGGCATGCCGTCATCGTCGTTTAGTTTGTTTAGAAGAAATCGAATGACTCCGGTTGCCCGCACCTCGCATTTCCTTGCTGAACGCTGCCACCGGTCCATCAGTGTTCATCTGACATATGAACGGTTTTTGATCAATACTCCTCGTGCGGCCCTCTGCATCATTTCCTTTTTAGTCGATAAGGAGGAGTGCCATGAGTTCCGGGTGCCCCTTCACCGGGAACCGGATCGGCATCCCCGCTTTCTCTGCGGTCTTCACCATGTTGACGCCCACTGCATGCTCGGGGATCCGGGCCTGCGTGGGGTGGATGCAGATGCCTGCTTTCACGTTGCAGGTCTCGCAGAGCCGGCACGAGCCGTTGACGAACGCGAGCGCAAACGGATTGCCGGCATTGAACGCGGTCCGCTCCAGTTCAAGCATCATCGGGGCGAACGCGCCGGTACCGTTGAAATGATCCTTCCAGAACTGCGTTGCCTGTTCCTTCCTGTCCTCGGGCGCAGCCGGGTCGAGCCAGTACCTGTAGATCGAGCAGATCACGTCCGGGTCTGCCTCTGCCGGTGAGATGAACTTCACGAGCAGGGCGTACCGGTATTCCGACAGGATCTTCCGGAACTCTTCCGGTGTCGGGACGTAGGGTGGGCAGGTCAGCTTCTTCCCGTACGCGATACAGCCGGCCCGGCATTTGAGCGGGACGCGGTTTTCGACAACGATATCGGCAACCAGGATAACTTTCGCATCTTTCGCACCGAGTTCTCTGGCTTTTTCAACGAGAAATGCATACTGCGGGGAGACCGGATCCTTCTTCATGATGATTCCTCGGCCGCCGGAACAGGATTTGCCGGACGGCTGTCTGATGAAGATTGGCGAGAGGAAATGAGAAACCTTGTGGACGGATCAAAACCAGCTCTCGAGCGTCTTCTGCCCCGCTTTCACCGAGAACCCTTCGAGCGCTTTGTCCACCCGCTCTTCCGAGAAGTCGTACCCATCGCAGAGCATTTTTTTGATCCCCTCAGCATCCGGGTGCCCCGCAGCAACCGAGTACTCAGTCGTGACCGGGGGCTTGAGGAACATCTCCATCACTGGAGTGGGATCGAAATCCGGCTGCTTCTCTTTGAGTTTTGCCGCGAATTCCCCCTTCTGCACGATCTTCAGGCCGGTCTTTGCGCCAACGCCCTCAACACCCGGGTTGAAATCCGTCCCCACGAGGATCCCGATCTCGATCAGCTGCTCCCGGGTCAGTTTCAGTCCGGCAAGTGCCTCCGCGAGCACGATGCGTTCCGGATTTACCGTGATCTGCCGGCCCCGGATCTTCCGCTTGCCCGAGACCGTCAGGTTCCGGACAAGGGTCGGGGCGCCGAAGAGGAGCGTATCGTAGTCCTGCGAGATAACGTACCGGCAATCGCCCCGTGCCACCATGAACGCGGCCTGCGCCTCGCCCTCGCCCGGTGCCTGCACCACCGGGATTCCCATCAGGCCCAGCAGCTGCTTGGAAGTCTCGATAATGGTAGTGTCAACCCTCGTCGATGACCGGGCCTGCTTGTATGCCTCAGCCTCATCACCGCGTTCAACCGCCTCCCGCCATTTCTCTCCCGCAGCATCGCGGATCTTCCGGCGCTCGTCGATCGTTGCCTGTTTCAGGTCCGTGGGCTTCCCGTCGAAGACAAAGACCGGCTTAATCCCCTTAGCCATGAAGTTCGAGATCCGGAAGAGGATGCCGGAGAGGTGGGAGGTGACTCTTCCCTGCCGGTCCATCAGGGGTGTGCCGTCCGGCTGCCGGATGATGGTGAGGAACTGGTACAGGGTGTTGTTGGCGTCCACTGCTGCTATTCCCGGGAGGGATTCCCAGGTGACCGGTGTCTTGTAGTCCGCGATGATGTCCCGTAGTGCAACGCCCATTATAGCTTCAGTCCTGCTGGTCCGGTTACCGGTACGCCCGACGCGAGAGTTCGGCTACGTGCTCGTCTAAGTGGGTGATGGCCATGTCGTACTTCTCCACCATGCGGGTCGAGATCTCTTCGAGGTTGGTCCGCAGCATCCGCTCGCGGGTGATCACGCTCTCCTCAAGGTGGCGCATCTTGATCTCGAGCGAGAGGAAGAGCCCCCCGATCGAGAGCATCATCAGGGATGCCGCGACCGCGATGATCAGGTCCTGCCAGAACCGGAGAATGAGGACGAGGGTCGATACGACCATGACGACCGTGAGCAGGATATCGGATAAGTACTCGCGTATCTCCATGCTTTTACATGATGAGAGCGCACTAATTAATCTAACTAAAACCGTGCCGTGGCAACACCCGGAGATACACAAATGGATACGAAGAATCTCGCCCCCCTCATCGCAATGCCGCTCCTGCTTCTTGCCGTGGAGATCGGAGCCGTCCTCCTCGCGCTCCCTGTCCAGGCCTCGGGCATCGTGGCCTTCGAGAACCCGGAAGATTTGGCAAACCCGGTCTGGTTCATCGGCATCCTGCTCGTATTCACAGCGTTCCTTCTTCTCCTGATCAAATACGACATGAAGCGGGTCATCGCCGCGGTTATCGGGATCTCCATCTTCCTGACGTTCTGCTACATCTTTGCGGCAGTCACGTTCGCGGCCATGGGGGAGACGGATCTGGCAATGGTCATTGCGTTCATTCTTGCCATCCTTGCCACGATTCTGTTGTATAAATTCCCTGAGTGGTATGTTATCGATGGGCTCGGTATCCTGATTGGGGCCGGGGTGGCAGCGATCTTCGGAGCGTCGCTGGAGATCCTCCCGGTCATTATCCTCCTCGTCCTGCTCGCAGCCTACGACGCGATCTCGGTATACAAGACAAAACACATGATCACACTGGCGGAGGGCGTGATCGACCAGAAAACGCCCATCCTCTTTGTCATCCCCAAGCGGAAGGACTACTCGTTCATAAAAGAAGGGATCGGCAAGCTTGCTGATGGTGGCGAACGGGCAGCGTTCATCATCGGGATGGGCGACATGATCATGCCCGCGATCCTCGTGGTCTCGGCCAATGTCTTCCTGAAGGGCTTTCGACTTGGCGGGCTCATCAATCTGCCGGCCCTCGGGGCGATTCTCGGCTCGGTTGCCGGGCTTGTCGTGCTGTTATATTTCGTGATGTCCGGAAAGCCGCAGGCCGGGTTGCCGCCGATCTGCGGAGGGACAATCCTCGGCTTTCTGGTCGGATGGGCAGCAAGCGGGTGGGTGTGAAAGCATCCCCCGTTTCCCGATCCGTTGACTCTCTCTGATAGTGCCATGTGTGCAGGCCCCCGGCCTCATGGTATTTTTCCTGTCCCCGTCACAAAGGGTTTTTACTCTTCCTTCCCAGTATGATCCCATGGAGAGCCTGTTTACCTCACCTGAATTCCAGATGAGCCTGCTCCTCTTCGTAGCGCTCGGAGGATACCTTATCGCATCGCGGATCAACCAGTCGGCCGTCATCGGCCTCATCCTGGTCGGCCTCCTTGTCGGCCCGAGCGTTCTTGGCTGGATCACCTACACGGACTTTGTCAGAAGCCTTGCCCATCTCGGCGCAGTAATCCTGCTCTTTGTGATCGGCTTTGAGTTCAACATGAAGGATATCATCCACCCGCGGAACTTTGCTATTGCCGCAATCGGTGTCATCGTGCCATGGATTGGTGGCTGGTGGCTTGCCGTCATCTTCGGGTTCGATTCGGCAAGCGCCATCTTTGTCGGCACCGCGTGTACTGCTACGAGTATTGCGATCACGGCAAACGTCCTCAAGGAACTTGGCAAGCTCCAGACGGAAGCCGCCAAAGCCATCATCGGTGCTGCGGTCATCGATGACATTCTCGCGCTGCTGGTGCTCGCCATCAGTACAGATGTGGTCGGCGGTTCGTTCTCCTATCTCGGCATTGCTGTGGTGACGGTCAAGGCAATAGCGTTCATTCTCATCGCGGCGGCATTCGGCCTGCTTGTTGTCAGCAAATTCCTCGTGCGGCTCGACGCGACATCTTTTGTCCGGAAATACCCGGAGTTCATCTTCATCTTTGCCATGATGCTCGCGTTCCTGTACGCCATGCTTGCCGAACTGGTCGGGCTCTCGGCAATCGTGGGGGCGTTCATCGCCGGTGTTTCATTCAAGGACGTGGAACTCCACCAGAGCCACAGCCTCAAGGAAGGGGCTGAATACCTCCAGATCATCTTTGCCTCGATCTTCTTTGTCTCGCTCGGGATCATCGCCGATCTCCACCAGGTCACTCCCGAAATAGTCCTCTTCCTCGCAGCCCTGACCATTGTTGCGATCCTGACCAAGGTGATCGGCTGCGGGATTCCGGCGAAACTTGGCGGGCTCTGCGGCAAGGACTCGCTCATCGTGGGCTTTGGTATGGCCCCCCGTGGGGAGGTGGCGATGATTGTCGCCCTCATCGGGCTCGAAGCCGGGATCATCGGGCAGGGCGTGTACGTAGCGCTCGTCCTGATGAGCCTGCTCACCACCATCATCACGCCCATCGTGTACCGGAACTGGTTCTACAAGGGCGAGTACTGCACGTATGATGACAAGGGGGCATGCATCAGTGAGGGGAGATAACGGGGCAACCGTTATCGTTTCTTTTTTTAGAATTCAACGGGAACGGAATGATGACCTTTTCTCCTTAGCGCCAGTCCTGCTTCCGATGACTGATACGTACCGAAATTATTACTCTTCTGCCATCTGACATTGCCTTAAATAACCGGACAACCATCTAACAATCAGGAGCAGGAAACATGTTTGAGAACGTTCTGCTGCCAACGGATTTCTCCCAGGACTCGCAGAAGGTGCTTGAGTACGTCAGGGACATCCCGGGGATAAAAAAGGTCTTCCTCCTTCACGTGGTCGATGCTACCCGGGCGTCGCTGCGGGGATGGGAGCATGAGCCGAAGATCGAGAATGCGAAGATCCTGATCAAAGAGAACCAGAGAGTGCTGGAACAGGCCGGGCTCGTTGCAGACATTGAGATCGAGACTCTCGTGAACACGATTACCCAGGGGAATATCCCGCTCACCATTCTTGAGAAGGCAGAGCGGGAGAAGGCAGACCTCATCGTTATGGGTGCCCGCGGCAAAAACACGATAGAGAATATCCTCCTTGGCAGCGTGTCGGCAAGCGTCATCCGGCATGCAAAGACACCGGTCCTCCTCATGCGTTTTCCGCCGGAGTCTTGTTCCGTGGGCAGCCGGCCGAACCTTTTCTCCCATATTCTTGTGCCGCTCGACTTCTCGGAGCCGTCACGCGATGCGCTCACCTGTTTGGCTCGTATCCCGGCACCCGGGAAAGTCACCCTTCTCCACGTGGTTGACAAGGGCGAATCAAAAGAAGAGATTCAGGCAGCTGTCGGGGATGCAAAGGAGAAGCTGGCAGGAATTGCACACGAGCTTGCGGGCAGGGGACTCGAAGCGGAGCCGGTGGTCCACCTCGGCTATCCCCCCGATGAGATTGCGGCAACTGCCGACCGGCTTTCTACAACGCTTATCCTTATGAGCCCGAAGGGCGAGGACTGGATGCGGGAACTTCGGTCGCTCTTTCTCGGCAGCACAACGAACGCGGTCGTGCGGCGGGCGCACCGGCCGGTTTTAATCACGGCTGGGTGCAGCGGAGAATGATGTCCTGTCTCCCCCAGTATCCTGCTATGTGTTTGCACAGCAACTATTCCGCAGGAACCGTTGCAGAGCGATACTGGATACCTTTGGTGATACACGGTATCGCTGCTGAAGTCGGGTAAGATGTACTCCGGGAGGAATGGACTGTGGTTTCCTGGGAACTTCTCTTCGCGATCATCCCCGGTATCATCCTCTTCCTGTACGGGATCGAGCAGTTCTCGCGCGAGGTGCAGGTCGCCGGAGGGGAGATGTTCCGTTCCCTCATCCAGCGGTTCACGAAAACACCGGTGCGGGGGACGCTCACCGGTGCCGTTGTCACCTCGCTCGTCCAGTCCAGCACGGCGACAACCGTCATCACCGTAGGCCTTGTCAACGCCGGGATCATCTCTTTTACCGCATCACTGGGGATCATCTTCGGGGCGAACGTGGGAACAACACTGACCTCCCAGCTCGTTGCCCTGAACCTGACCGCCTTTGCCCCGGTCTTCATCCTCATAGGGTTCATCATCGGGATTATTCCGGGGAAGTACCGGATCTTCGGCCGTCCGATCTTCTACTTCGGTCTCGTCTTCTTCTCCCTCTCGCTCATCTCGGCGGTCATGATCCCCTACCGCACCGACCCGCAGCTGATCGCGCTCGTGGCCATGATGGACACGGTGTTCCTCCAGATCGCGTTCGGGTTCATCATCACCAACATCTTCCAGTCCAGCTCCGTGACAACGGGGCTTGTTGTCGTCATGTCCCAGAGCGGCCTCTTAACTACGGAAGCTGCCATCCCGATCATCCTCGGTGCCAACCTTGGCAGCCCGACAACCGCCCTGATCGTCGCAGCGCGGATGAACACCTCCGCAAAGCGTGCAGCCGTTGCCCACTTCCTCTTCAGTTTCCTCGGCGTGCTGATCTTTTTGCCGTTCCTTGTGCCGTTCACGAGTTTCATTATCTCGCTTGGGGGAGACGCAGGCCAGCAGGCGGCAAACGCCCACCTGGTCTTCAACGTCATCTGCTGCATCATCTTCCTCGTCCTCATCCGGCACTTTGAACGGCTCGTGATCCGGATCGTGCCGGGCAGGGAGGACGACGTTGTCTTTGTCACCCGACACCTGGAGCGCCCGGTACGTGCCACAACCCCCGTTGTCACCCGGCAAATCGAGCGCGAGATCGCCCACCTCCTCACCATCCCCGGGGACCTCCTGGCGGAACTCGAACTGATTGTCGCAGACAAAAAGAAGTATTCGGCACAGGTCAGCCAGCTCCGTAATTATGCAAAGTACCTTGACGGGCAGATCAGCGAGACAGCCCTGGAGGTCTCGGGCCGGGACCTCTCCCCGCCTGAGTCCGCTCGCCTTGCCGGGCTTGTCCGGATCTCAAGGCTCGGGCAGGTGCTTGCCGATCAGACCGGCGAACTCGTGGAGATCATCCACCAGGTCCAGGAACGTGGGATCACCCTTTCAGAGGAATCGCAAAACGCCCTCCAGCTTACCCTCATCCCCTGTACGATGAACATGAAGATGCTGGCCGATACGTTCCCGGATATGCCCGACAGCGTGAACGAGGCAATGCGAGGGCAGGACGATCTCCTGCGAGAGACCATCACGCGGCAGTACGGGGCCTACCTTGAACGGTTCGCGTCCCACAAGACCCCGTCCGGGACCGAGTTCTCGCGTGCTCTCTTCCAGATTGAGGAGATGGCCGCCACGATCCGGGAGATCCGGAAGTCTGCACGGGTGCTGAACCGCGAGTGATTACAGCAGGAAGGCTGTGGCCGTGGAAAAGACATCTCCTTTTCCCGGCTCCATCAATATGTTCACCTTCGTGCCATAAGGAGAATATACTGACGTGTGGATGCAGACCTGACGGATGCCTGACTGTCCGATGCAAGAGAGATCACCGGGGGTGCCTCGTGAGGGGATACATCCGGCTTCTCTCTCCTTCTCTCTCTTTTGGGAATTGCAAAAAGGGTTTAAAGGATAGGACCCATAAAAAACGTTTACTGAGTAGTGCATCCAGGTTTCTTCCATTCCTGTTCATGATGCGAATAATTTCTGCACTGCTCGCCCCTGTCCTCAAACGGACAGAGAATACCCCCGGAACCGAGGTGATACTAGTGAACCCGAGATACATTACGACCGTAGACGAGCTCGACAACCGTGTCGGGCTTGCCCCAAAAGAGAGGGAGATGATGGAGACCGTGACGGACACGTTCCCGTTCCGCACGAACGATTACTACCTCTCCTTGATTGACTGGAAGGATCGGCACGACCCCCTGCGGAGGATCGTTATCCCCGATTCATCCGAACTCGCCGGATGCGGGTCAGCCGACCCCTCCTGCGAGAAGGACTATACAAAAAAACCCGGCCTCCAGCACAAGTATGACCAGACCGGCCTTCTTCTCCTCACCGATGTCTGCGGCGGCATCTGCCGCTTCTGTTTCCGGAAACGCCTCTTCATGTCCTGTGAGCGCGAGACGGTCAGGGACATCTCCGGCTCCCTTGACTATATCCGCGAACATAAGGAGATCACTAATGTCCTCTTAAGCGGCGGCGATCCCCTCATGCTGGAGACGAAACGGCTTGAAGGCGTGCTCCGCGAGATCCGCGAGATCCCCCACGTCAATATCATCCGGATCGGGAGCAAGCTGCTTGCCTACAATCCCTACCGGATCCTTAATGATCCGGAACTCCTGTCAGTCCTCTCGCGCTACAGCACGCCCGAGAAACGGATCTACGTGATGGCGCACTTCAACCACCCCCGTGAGCTCACCGAAGCATCGATGCAGGCTGCCGATGCGCTCCGCAAGGCCGGCGTTGCCGTTGTCAACCAGACCCCCATCTTAAACGGTATCAACAACAACCCGGACACGCTCACGGCGCTCTTCCGCAAGGTCTCCTTTGCCGGTATCTCCCCGTATTATGTCTTCCAGTGCCGTCCGTCCCTCGGGAACCAGGTCTTCCAGGTGCCCGTCGAGCAGTCCTACGATATCCTCCAGAAGTCGTGGCAGGCCTGCTCGGGACTCGCAAAGCGGGCACGCTTTGTCATGTCGCATGCTACCGGCAAGATCGAGGTTGTCGGGAAGACGACAAAACATGTCTTCATGCGGTACCACCAGGCAGCGGATAACGAAAATATCGGGAAGTTCATGGTCTTTCAACGAAACCCCCTTGCACGGTGGTTTGACGACTATAACCACCCGCTTTCGGACTTTGAGCCGGCAAAAAAGTGGCTCTTCTGACCGGGAGAAAACCGGGCACACAGGCCTGCCCTGAGAACGGCACCGTCAGGTCGCTCTGGCAGCTGCCATGGCGGAAAGGGGCAGGGAGACCATATGCATATAAACCGGATAAACGAGAGTACGATTAACCTGCTGTTGAACGCTTGCGGGGGAACAGGCTTGAAGAGAACGCTTACCATCTTTGGAGAAAGGAGGAACGGTTGAGATGATCGAGAACATCATTTACGCAGCCATCACGATTGCTGTCGGGCTTGTCATTGCGGGTATTGCGTACAGCATCATCTGGTGGCTGAAGAAGAAGGCCGAACAGACAACCACCCACCTGGACGATATCATCCTGAAGGCAGTGGGCACCCCCCTTGTCATCTGGATCGTCCTCATCTCGATCTATATTGCGCTCACCCAGTACGACCTTGTGCCGTCAACCCTGGGAAGGTTCAGCACGAGCCAGATCATCAATGCGGTCTTCATCCTCCTTGCTGCCTGGGCGGTCACGGCCTTCCTCTCCAACCTTATCAGGACGTACGGCACCCTGATTGCGGAACGGACGGAAGCCGATCTTGACCGGATCATCCAGATCCTCCTCATGATTGTAAAATACGTCATCTGGTTTGTCGTCTTCCTCCTCCTCCTCCACATATTCGAGATCGATATCACGGCGTTCCTCGCAGCCGCCGGGATAGCGGGGGTTGCCGTTGCCCTTGCCGCACAGGAGATCATCGGCAATTTCTTCGCCGGCATCGTCATTGCCACCGACAAGCCCTTCCGCCTGGGCGACCGGGTCCGGATCGACACGTTCTTTGGCGATGTCATCAGTCTCGGGGCACGGAGCACCCGGATCCGGACCATGGACAGCCAGATCGTGACCATTCCCAACACCAAGGTCACCTCGAATGTTGTCACCAATTATTCCATGCCCGACACCACCCTGAAAGTCCGGATCCCGTTCTCCGTTGCCTACGGGACAGACATGGACAAGGTCACGGAGATCCTCCTTGCGATTGCCCGGGAAGCTCAGGAGAAGACACCCTGGGTCATTTCCGAGCCGGCTCCCGAGGTCTTTCTCCGCGAGTTCGGGGAGTCCGCACTCAACGGACAGCTTACTCTCTGGATCAACGACTTCAGCTTCCAGTGGGAGACCGAGGACTGGATGAACCGGGAGATCCTCAAGCGGTTCCAGAAGGAAGGCATCGAGATACCGTTCCGGCAGGTCGATATCCGGATGCGGGAGACACCGGGAGATCCGGGAGTACGGCGCGAATGAACATAAACAACTGCCCCCTCGTGACAGGAGCGCAGGCCCTGCCAGCCACAGCCGGGCCTGAGTGAACAACGCTTATGATAGCCATTGAATACGTCCTTGCCGGTGCTGCAGTTCTTATCCTGTTCAGCATCATCGCGAACAAGGTCTCGGGGAGGCTTGGCCTTCCCGCCCTCCTGATCTTCATCATCGTTGGCATGCTTGCCGGTTCCGAAGGCCCCGGGGGGATCTACTTCGACGACCCGCTTGCAGCGCAGACGATAGGGGTTGTCGGCCTTGCTCTCATCCTCTTCTCGGGAGGTCTCGATACCCGGTGGACCGAAGTGCGTCCGGTCCTGTATAAGGGCCTCATGCTCTCGACCATCGGCGTTGCCCTCACGGCGCTCGTTGTCTGCACTGCAGCGATCTTCCTGTTGGGCTTCTCCCCGCTCGAAGGATTCCTTCTCGGGGCGATTGTTTCGTCAACCGATGCAGCGGCGGTCTTCTCCATCCTCCGTTCGCGCCGGGCAAGTCTCAAGGGCGACCTGCGGCCGCTCCTTGAGTTTGAGTCGGGCAGCAACGACCCCATGGCAATCCTCCTGACCATCGGGGCTATCGCGCTCCTGATGCAGCCCGGCACCTCGTTCTTCTCGCTCATCCCGCTCTTCGTGCAGCAGATGGCAGTCGGCGGCCTCCTCGGCTACGGCATGGGGAAGGGTGCAGCCTGGCTGATCAATGCCGTGAAGCTGGAGTACGAAGGGCTGTACGCGGTCCTGACCCTTGCCTCGGCGCTGCTCATTTATGGCCTGACAACCATCGTGGGAGGCAACGGGTTCCTTGCGGCCTACATTGCCGGCCTTGTAATCGGCAACAGCGCCATCGTCCACCGGAAGAGCCTGATCCGGTTCCACGAGGGTATTGGATGGCTGATGCAGATCACCCTCTTTCTCACGCTCGGGCTCTTTGTCTTCCCCTCCGAGCTTCTGCCCGTGCTCATCCCCGGCATCATCATCTCCATTGTCCTGATCTTTGTTGCCCGGCCGATTGCCGTATATCTCTCGCTCCTCCCTTGGAAGATGAAGAAGAACGAGAAACTGATGATCTCGTGGGTGGGGCTCCGCGGCGCTGCACCCATCGTGCTTGCCACGTTCCCGCTTATTGCCGGCGTGCCCCAGGCCCATGTCTTCTTCAACCTGGTCTTCTTCATGGTGATCGCCTCGGCCCTGCTCCATGGCACCTCGATCCCGTTCGTGGCAAAGCACCTGGGGCTCGCCGCCCCCCTCCCCGGGAGGTCGCGGTTCGGGCTGGAACTGGATTCCCCGGAGGATTCCCGGAACGAACTCTTCGAGCTGGTTATCCCCAAAGGCTCCCCGGCGTCCGGAAAGCAGATCGTGAACCTCGGTCTGCCGGCCGGCACGCTGATCATCCTGATCGGCAAGGGAAGCGAGCAGTTCTCACCACGCGGCGCAACGGTGCTCGAAGACGGGGACACCCTGCTCATCCTCACGACGCCGGATGCAGCGCAGACTGTCCGTCGTATCATCCTGGGTGAGAAGGCAGTGCCACCGGATGAGCCCGAACCTCCCGAAGGGGGTTGGCCCTGGGGATCCGGTTTCACGTGGGGAACAGCCAAAAATCCGGAGGAAAAACAGGAGAGATCATGAGCGCAGGGACAAAGGAACGCTGGTCATCCCACGCGGTCTTCATCATAGCAGCCATCGGGGCGGCAGTCGGGATCGGCAACATCTGGCGCTTCCCGGCGATGCTGGGGGAAAATGGCGGGGGAGCCTACCTTGTCCCCTACCTCATCGCAGTCTTTGCCTTCGGCCTCCCGTTGATGATCCTCGAGATCACGATGGGCCGGCATTTCCGTGGCACGGTGGTGAGTGCATTCAGGGCAGTACGGCCCGAATTCCGCATCATCGGGTGGCTGATCTGTGCAATCATCTTTTTGATTCTCACGTATTACATCGTCATCACCGGCTGGACGATCGCCTACACCCTCTTCTCGGCAACGGGGAGTGCGGCGACATTTGCCACGTTCACCGGGTCGTACCTGCCCGTCCTCTTCGCGGTCATTGCTGTCCTCCTCACCGGGCTCGTGGTTGCCGCGGGGGTGAAGAACGGGATCGAGCGTATCTCGGTGACCATGGTCCCCCTGATTGTCATCATCCTTGCGGTCATGGTCCTCTATTGCACGATGCTCCCGCAATTCATGGACGGGCTCCTCTTTGTCTTTACCCCGGACTTATCGGCCCTCACACGGCCCGGTCTCTGGGTTGCCGCGTTCGGCCAGGCATTCTTTTCCCTCTCGGTAGGGGAAGGCATCCTCCTGACCTACGGTGCGTACCTGGCAAAAGACGAGGATATCCCCCGTTCGTCCCTCATCATCACCGGCGCTGATGTTTCGGTCTCGCTCCTTGCAGCACTGGTCATCTTCCCCATCGTTTTCTCGTTTGGTCTCTCCCCTTCCGCGGGCACGGAACTTGCCTTCACGACGCTCCCCCTTGCATTCTCCCTGATGCCGGCAGGGCAGCTGGTTGCCGTGGCGTTCTTTGTCGTCCTCTTCTTTGCCGCATTCACCTCGGCGGTCTCCATGCTGGAGGTCTCTGTCGCCTCGGTCCAGGAAGCAACCGCATGGGCCCGCAGGAGGACGGCCACAGTACTGACCGGCATCCTTCTCGTGGTGAGCATTATTCCGGCACTGAGTTTCAGCGCAGCACAGCTCTCTTTAGGCGGTATCCCCGTGCTCGACCTCATGGACGAGACAATCGGCACGATCGGGCTCCACCTTTCTGCTGCCATCATGGCGATAGCCTTCACCTGGTTTTTGCCGCGGGACGTATTCGAGTCCGAAACAAAACAGTCGTTCCTGATGAGCCGGGTTGTCTTCCCGCTCTGCAAGTACGTGATCCCGGCTGCGCTTCTCGTCACCATTGGCGTGCACATGGTCTCAGGATTCGAGTTCCCGGACGCAACCTATGTTGCCGGGGTCCATTACCTGAATGCATGGATCCAGACGGGTGGTCTTGCAACGTTCATTGCGGGGTCTCTTGTTATCATCCTGATCATTGACAAGATCCGCAGGTGATTGCGGGTATGAGAGGCTGAATGACACTGCGGAGGGGTGCCGGGACTGGCTGGAAAGGAATGGCGGTCCCGGAATCGCGGTCAGATGATGTTCAGAATCATATGGAGGACAAGCCAGGCCAGGGTGATGAGTGCAACCCCTCCGGTGATCAACTGGAGGAGACGGATGGCATCAATCCCTCCGGGAGTGTCGCTGGTATCCCCCCCGGCCCCGCGCCCGCCAGAGATCTGCTCTTCAGGCTCGTCATGCCCGGCTTTCTTTCTGCCGTGTTTCATGACAGATGATACCATTGAAGCATTTATCTCCTTTCTCTAGTGCACGAAACGGGATGCCGGGCCGGGAAGGACCGGCCGGCCTGACGATCGTGCCTCCGCGGGAACGTGCCCTGCTGTCCCGAAAAAAAGGATACACATAAACCCGATGGCGGCCCATCATTTTTATCATCTGGTGATGAGGTCCACCATCAATCGCCCGATACCGGGCTGATGATTTCTTGTTTTGATGGAGAGGATGTCCGTACAGCGGTGGTAACAGACCGTCGGAACGCCCGCGGAAAATCGAAGTATAGCGAGGGATATCATGTCGCAACAACTCGGGGGACAACCCATTATTATCGTAAAGGAAGGAACTACCCGGAACCGGGGAGAGGAGGCCCAGAACAGCAACTTTGCAGCAGCAAAGGCCGTTGCAGCGGCAGTCCGCTCAACGCTCGGCCCCAAAGGAATGGACAAGATGCTCATCGACGGCATCGGGGACATCACGATCACGAACGACGGGGTGACGATCTTAAAAGAGATGGACATCGAGCACCCGGCAGCAAAGATGATCGTCGAAGTCGCCAAGACCCAGGATGACGAGGTCGGCGACGGTACAACGTCCTCGGTTGTCATTGCCGGCGAACTGCTGAAAAGCGCTGAAGGGCTGGTTGCCCAGGGCGTCCACCCGACTGTGATCGCGGAAGGGTACCAGATGGCCGCGGAGAAGGCGCTTTCGATCCTTGATGGCATTGCCATCACCGTGAAGCCAACCGACACCGCGATGCTGAAGAAGATCGCCATTACTGCATTGAGCGGCAAGAACGCGGAAGTACGAAAGGACCTGCTCAGCGATATCATCGTAAAGGCGGTAACGTCCGTCACCGACGCCGATGGAAAAGCCGACCTTGCCCACATCAATGTCACGAAAAAGGTCGGTGGCTCAGTTGATGACACAACCCTCATTGAAGGGATGGCCATCGATAAGGAACGGACCCACCCGGCCATGCCCAAGTCCGTGACCAATGCAAAGATCCTGATCCTCAACACGGCGCTGGAGTACAAAAAGACCGAAGTGAACGCGAAGATCAACATCTCCACTCCCGGGCAGGCCGCGGCGTTTCTCGATGAGGAGGAGCACATGGTGCGTGCCATGGTGGACAAGGTGGTAAAAAGCGGCGCTAATGTCCTCTTCTGCCAGAAAGGGATCGACGATCTTGCCCAGCACTACCTGGCAAAGGCCGGCATCTTTGCCGTCCGCCGGGTCAAGAAGAGTGACAGCGAGAACCTGGCCCGGGCAACCGGGGCAACCATTGTGATGAACCTTGATGCCATCACCAGGAATGACCTCGGGTCTGCCGGTCTTGTGGAGGAGAAGAAGGTCTCGGGCGATGAGATGATCTATGTCTCGAAGTGCAAAAACCCGAAAGCGGTCTCCATTGTTGTCCGGGGCGGCACGGTGCACGTTGTCGACGAACTCGAACGCGCCATCCACGATGCCCTGATGGTCGTCTCAGTCGTTGTCGCGGGGAAGAAGGTCGTTGCCGGCGGCGGGGCTCCTGAAGTCGAGCTCTCGCTCCGGCTCCGCGAGCATGCAGCAACGGTCGGTGGCCGGGCCCAGCTCGCCATCGAAGCGTTTGCCGCATCGGTGGAGATCATCCCGCGGACCCTTGCCGAGAATTCCGGGGCGGATGCGATCGATATCCTTGTTGCACTCCGCTCGGATCACCAGGCCGGGAAGAAGACGGTGGGGCTCGATGCGAATACCAAAAAACCGGCCGACATGCTGAAGGCGGGCATTGTCGAGCCGCTGCGCGTGAAGACGCAGGCCATCTCCAGTGCAACTGAGGCAGCCGTCATGATCCTCCGCATCGACGACATCATCGCAGCCCAGAAATCCGCCGGGCCGGCCGGAGGGATGCCCCCCGGTGGCATGGGTGGAATGGGGGGCATGCCCCCGGGCATGGGCGGGTATTAACTCCATTAATCTTTTTTTTCAGGAATCCGGTGTTGTCCGGGCACCTCTTCTCTATGTCTCTCCCCCAGAAAATTATCTCTTGAATTTGGGCTTATTTTTCGGATCGGAGCCCATTCTGGAAAACGGGTTTTGGGGAAGTCGCGTTTTTTGGCGAATTACAGGGTGCGTTTTTTGAATGGATGCATTATTGGCGTTATTTAGTGCATATGGGGGGCATTTCAGGCTTTGAAAATAGCTTAATTGGTGCTTTTTGGATAAGCGATTACTGCTGGAACGGCAGTAAGAGCTTGAGAAGAAAGCCGGAAGGCGTTCTTCGAACCGACCCCGGGTGATATATTTTCAGGAAAGTGGGGGGCTGGAGGGATGGGGAGATTGTGATGGTAGTAGGATCCGGAGAGTCGGTTCCGGTAGTTTCGATCTGTACTCCGGCAAAGAGAGTAACGCTACATTGGCGACGATCTGGTAATCGCCCTTCTGTTTTCAATCCACACTCCCGCGAAGGGAGTGACATTGTATCCCGTTGAAGCATGGGGAGATACCCGAAAAATTTCAATCCACACTCCCGCGAAGGGAGTGACGTATGGGACTATGAAGGCCCCGAGTACCGGATGATATTTCAATCCACACTCCCGCGAAGGGAGTGACTGCCGGAGAACCTGATAAAATACGCCGGTACTTTATTTCAATCCACACTCCCGCGAAGGGAGTGACCGGTTGCTACTTCGGCGTGGTCGATTCAACCGCAATTTCAATCCACACTCCCGCGAAGGGAGTGACTCCTCGATCCCGTCTTTCCCGAGCGCGATATACCCGATTTCAATCCACACTCCCGCGAAGGGAGTGACCTTACGACGTAAACCTAACGGTGAGCGATGGTACATTTCAATCCACACTCCCGCGAAGGGAGTGACCTGACGTGAGCGGTAACGCTGCCGAGCACGTAACCATTTCAATCCACACTCCCGCGAAGGGAGTGACTCGTCAGCAGCATCTCCTGTTCGAGGACGCTGTTATTTCAATCCACACTCCCGCGAAGGGAGTGACCGCTGTCGGTCCACACACCTTCAGCCAGCATCGATTTCAATCCACACTCCCGCGAAGGGAGTGACGCTGCATAGGTGGACCGGCTGAGGTCGATCTCCGGATTTCAATCCACACTCCCGCGAAGGGAGTGACAAAACCGCGTCAATCCACCTCACCGTTGCATGGGTATTTCAATCCACACTCCCGCGAAGGGAGTGACGAGTCTCGGGCGGATCTGCAACCGCGTATGATTGATTTCAATCCACACTCCCGTGAAGGGAGTGACCCTGCCGTAACGCCCACATTGTCAGGAGATTACTTATTTCAATCCACACTCCCGTGAAGGGAGTGACTAAGACGTAAGAGACTGGTAGACACGTTCTTGTAATTTCAATCCACACTCCCGTGAAGGGAGTGACCCTGCCGTAACGCCCACATTGTCAGGAGATTACTTATTTCAATCCACACTCCCGTGAAGGGAGTGACGCGTCCGCACCCTCTGCAAAATAGCCCGCAGGGCCACATTTCAATCCACACTCCCGTGAAGGGAGTGACATTGCTGATGCGTTCATTGATACAGGATGGAACCGATTTCAATCCACACTCCCGTGAAGGGAGTGACCCGTTGTGGCGTTGTATGTATAGCTGTTGTCACTATTTCAATCCACACTCCCGTGAAGGGAGTGACCCGCGCCGGCCTGCGCTCGATCTGGCACTCACCGATTTCAATCCACACTCCCGTGAAGGGAGTGACTTGCGCCCACCGGGGCCACGGCTGCATCAGCCAATTTCAATCCACACTCCCGTGAAGGGAGTGACCACTGCATCCCGCCCTTCTGGCAGCAACCCGCAGATTTCAATCCACACTCCCGTGAAGGGAGTGACCCTTGATGTACGAGAGGTTGCCCCCGGTCCTCTTATTTCAATCCACACTCCCGTGAAGGGAGTGACCTGGTTCTCGGTCGCGTTATACTTCGGTGCCTTATTTCAATCCACACTCCCGTGAAGGGAGTGACGCTGGTCATACAACGATATCGCCAAGGAGATCCGATTTCAATCCACACTCCCGTGAAGGGAGTGACGTCGTGACCGACGACCTGGAAAACATCGTGAAGAGATTTCAATCCACACTCCCGTGAAGGGAGTGACGTTACCGTCAGAACCTTGAAGGATTAATCTCAAAATTTCAATCCACACTCCCGTGAAGGGAGTGACCTGCCGGGCATCTGCATCAACGAAAAGACCGGTATTTCAATCCACACTCCCGTGAAGGGAGTGACCCGGGCGGACCCCACAGGTGGACCTGTTCCGAGAATTTCAATCCACACTCCCGTGAAGGGAGTGACTCCAGGATGACATCCAGATCACCGTTGTGGACAAATTTCAATCCACACTCCCGTGAAGGGAGTGACCGTAAACAGCAGTTCTACAAGATACTGGCAGGTTATTTCAATCCACACTCCCGTGAAGGGAGTGACCCCGGCCTGACAGCGATTACGATCCCGAGCAGCTATTTCAATCCACACTCCCGTGAAGGGAGTGACTAGGACGCGTCCGGTGTTCTCGCAGGCTATCAGTATTTCAATCCACACTCCCGTGAAGGGAGTGACGTTTCCGGATCATAATGCTGATCGCATTCTCCCAATTTCAATCCACACTCCCGTGAAGGGAGTGACGTTCGGATTGGCATAAGAACGTATGCGTTCCCAAATTTCAATCCACACTCCCGTGAAGGGAGTGACTTACCCCCGCGTTTTGACCAAGATATTTCCTGAATTTCAATCCACACTCCCGTGAAGGGAGTGACACCAAGGATCTGCCTGACCGCCCGCTGCTTGGCCTATTTCAATCCACACTCCCGTGAAGGGAGTGACTCAGCATTCCATCCGTGAGTGCCGGATCGTTCAATTTCAATCCACACTCCCGTGAAGGGAGTGACCATTCCATTCTTTTCAAACTTCATGATTTCACCTTATTTCAATCCACACTCCCGTGAAGGGAGTGACAAAGTGTCGGGTTTCTTTTCTCGGCGCTTATCATTTCAATCCACACTCCCGTGAAGGGAGTGACCTGTTACGGCCTTATGTGAGCGATGGAGCAGAGAATTTCAATCCACACTCCCGTGAAGGGAGTGACGCAATGTTGGCTTTGCATTGCAGTGAGTAGACAATTTCAATCCACACTCCCGTGAAGGGAGTGACATCTGCGCATCGCTCTTTTTTCTCGCACCATTCTATTTCAATCCACACTCCCGTGAAGGGAGTGACCCCCCGTCTCGCTGCTGGATCGTATGGGATAAACAATTTCAATCCACACTCCCGTGAAGGGAGTGACGCCACAGACACGTCGCCTTCTGCTCAGTATGACCATTTCAATCCACACTCCCGTGAAGGGAGTGACCAGGTCTGCTGCCGTCCATTGAGTGACGATAGTATTTCAATCCACACTCCCGTGAAGGGAGTGACTGTAAATTATTCGTTAAGTGTTTATGAAGAAATACCTGATGTATGTGCAGTAAATGAGAAATCCCCTAATAATTCCAACTGGATTATCCTTTATGTACTATTTCGATAAACTCTCAGATTGTTCAAAGATCTTTCAAATTTTTGTGGGGGATGAGAATCAAATAAATAGAAGACTGAATAAATTCCCGCGAACCTTCAGGGAGGACCATGATCGCTCCCGGTTCGCACTCATCATGTTACCAGTAACCCTTCTGGATCATATCCGGAGTTGCACCCGAGATGTTCGACACGGTTCTTCCAGTTGGCGCCGAGAAAATAAAACCGGATGCTGTCCCGATCCTTATCGATAATTCCTGCCAGGGAATGTTTAAGCTTTGCAAACTGTGCTGGATCAACGAGACATTCGAACACCGAATTCTGGACCCGCTGACCATAGTTCACGCATTCCCGGGCAACCTGCCGAAGCCTTCTCCGACCTTCGGGCGTTTCCGTGTTGACATCATACGTAACCAGGACCATCATATGTGCAACCTCAGTTCATGAAGAAGGGAGGGTATCCCTCGATATCACCGCGTAAATATCTCGCCATTAAGAGACTCTGCGCATAGGGAAGAAGGCCGATCTGGATCTTTTCATCAAGATAGGGATGAGTAATTTCGTCCTGCTTTCGTTTCTGCCATGCGGCGAGCACAGCCTTGCGACCCTTATCGGTCAGGATGATCCCTCCGCCTTCTTTTTTCAGGAAATCCTCTCCGCAGACCTGTTGCAGGTTCACGAGATTCAGCGCAAGCCGGTCCGCGATGAACGGCCGGAGTTCTTCCATCATATCCAGTGCGAGGCTGGCTCTGCCGGGCCGGTCGGTGTGGAAGAACCCGACATAGGGATCAAGTCCCACCGTTTCCAGCGCAGATTCCACATCGTGGGCAAGGAGCGTGTACAGGAACGACAGGAGTGCGTTCATGTTGTCGCGGGGGGGCCGTCGGTTCCTGTCGTGAAGGAAGAAATCATTCTTCTGCTTCAGGATCAGTTCATCAAAGACATCAAAATAGAACTTCGCGCAGTTCCCTTCGATGCCCCGGAGCGTATCCGCATCCTTACATGTTTCAATTTTCATCAGGTTCTCGATGAGAAGATTGTCAGCAGCCCGGATCTTTTCGCACCCGATCACCGTACCATGGTCACGCATGCTACGCCCGAGAACGGTCCGGCAGTTCACGACCTTTGCCGTGATGAGATATTTCGCAATGGCAAGAGATGCTTCCGGATTGTCGGCGGTGCGGTACTGGGTGCGCCGTAACAGAACATTACCCCGGACCCGGCCGTTTACCCGACCCTGGAATCTCCCGTGGGGGGTGAGGAAGGAAAGGCCGACATTGTGTTCAGAACATAACTGCATCAGGTGCGGGCTTGCACCCATATACCCAAAGCAGACTATTCCTTCAAGGTTGTGGACAGGGATCCTGAACGTCTCCTCGCTGCCGACTTTGATAATAACATTTTCTCCGTCACGGTGAAGATAGGATTCCGGCGTTGTTACGTAGAGAGTATTGAGCAGTTTTCTCATGCAAAGAGATCCTTGAGATTACCATTAATGTTCTTTAATATAAAATCTGGTCATAAAGTATGAAAATGAATAATCAATGTAACTTGAAACAATGGAAAAACGGAACGGAATAGAATGCGAATTATTACTTGGAATTGTCATCACGGAGATATATCTCATCGACTTTCCCTTTTACAACAATTCAATGCAGATCTTATATTTCTCCAAGAGGTTCAGTTGCCAGCCACTCCGAACCCGCAGATTCTCTGGTATGGAAAAAATAAGAAGAAAGGGCATGCGGTGATTGTATCCGGTGACTACACAATCTCATCATATGATTCAGAGGTTGCGGATCCATTTGTCGTGCCGGTGGTGATCGGAGGAAAAGTGTCAATTCATGCAATGATGGTCTGGACTCAGAAACAGGGTGAGTATATTAAAGAATTACAAGAACCTTTAGCGAAATATCACAATTTTTTACTCGAAAAACCATCAGTGGTTGTTGGAGATTTCAACAGTAATGCCATATGGGATAGAAACCATCGTTTTTTCAGTCATAGCAAAATGGTGTCTTATATGGATGAAACGTTTGGAATCACAAGCGCTTACCATGAACGAATGAAATGCCGTCATGGTTGCGAACGACATCCGACATTATTTCATTGTTACAAACCCGACAGACCATTTCATATCGATTATTGTTTCGTTCCAAAAACATGGAAAATCTCCAACGTAATTGTTGGCGATTATTCAGATTGGATTGCCCAAAGTGACCATTGTCCAATAATTGTCGACGTTGAAACGAGTTAAAATTGGAATAAGTATTAACTGTCCCGCTCCATTGCTACAACAATGTGTTTACGGAGATAATTTTCAACAGAACTTTTTTTCTTCGTCAGTCTCGGGACACACACATCGACAAGCGAACACAGGGTGCAATGTTTCCCGGGTTCTGCCGGTGGCGTTGTTCCATTCCGGAAGACCGTGTGCATCTCTTCCGCCAGCGCTTGCACGAGACTCCGGAGATCATCAGTAATAGCAATCCGCTGCCTCCTGCGAATCTCGTTGTAATAGAGATCCGCTTCATCAATCCGGATCCCAAACATCTCCTCAAGGCACATCACCTGGGCGCAGAGCTGGACCTCATCGCGCTCATCGATCTTCGGTTTGCCCCGTTTGTATTCCACGGGTTTCATTACCCACCGCCCTTCAAATCCGGCTATGGGAACTCCATTGTCTGACCGGGTGTACTCGATCACATCCGCAATCCCGGTAAGTCCGAGCTCGTACGAGACAAGGGGAAATGCCCGTGAGACGATAACATCTCCCCGCGACTCGTTGAGGAACGGATCGTCGACCCGTTCATGAACGAAATGCCCTTCCTGCGTACGGAGGTTGTCCTGCCACTGCTGTTCGACATGGATCAGCGCCCACTGCCGTTTGCAGAAGCGGAAGTGCTGGATACCGGAAAGCAGGAGCAGCTCGTCCTCGGTATAGCGCTTGTCGCTCATAACTTTTCTATGATTGTTACTCCCTTCGGCACATCTTTGTCAATCGTAACTTTGTAATCCTTGAATGACCGCGGCGGGAGATTTTTCTCATTCGATATGCTTTCGACTTTCACCTTGTCGAACAGCACATGCGACTGGCAGCACCCGAGTTCGCTGTCATGCTTGAAGACAATCAGCTTCCTTGCCGATAGTTTTCCCCGGGCTGCCGAGTGATCATGCTCGAACATGTTGACGAGGCTTTCCCAGAGCAGGGCAAGATCGTCTTCGGAGAAGCCGGTTGTCTTCTTCGCAAGATGGGCGGATACGTACCCCTCAGCACGGTACAGGCCATACGGGACGATCTGTTTCTTGCCCATGGTCTGATTATTCGCATCGGTTTCTTTTTCGTTCGTGATTGCACAGCGGGTAATCGTTACTTCCTGCTGATAAATCGGATCAATACTTCGCGCAAAGTTAAGTTGGACCGGTCCCCTGACCTGACCGCAGTTTGCCTCTTTCCCAACCATCACAGCACCAAAGGTCCGGATATCAAAGAAATTTTGGCACATGAATTGGATTAAGTCGGAAATCTCTTCCTTTTTTGGCTTTTTTGGATCCTTTGGTTTGACTTTAAGGTATGCCTTTTTGTTTTGATTGTCAAGAACTGCTCCGGAACGGACATAGATATCATAACCATCGGTTCCGTTCTTCATCATGTCAACATAGTCTCGGATTTTCCGCTTCAAGCAAACATCAGTAACAATGCCATAATTGGTCTGCGGATCTACTCTCGGCATGTTTCCCATGTCCGGGTCGCCGTTCGGATTCCCGTTCTCGACATCGAATAACAATACAAATTCATATCGGTTCTTTATCGGTTCTCTCATACTGCTGCCTCCGTTATGTTCTCTCCCTCATTTTTTTCCTCATTGCTCGATTTCTTCCGGTAATTCGCTTTGCGCTGGTGATAGTATCCAAGCATGAACATCCCCTGTTCTTCAAGGTTCAGTGATGTCGGCCATTTGTCCACATCGTATAGGATGTCGGCAATCATTTGGTTCGATTTAATTCCCCAATCTGATTTTGCAATGTGATGTTGAGCGAGTTTTATCAGGACTGGGAACACGACCTGAGGGGTTGTCGATGCGCTGCTGAAGTACTTGCTATTTATCGTGCTCTTAATTTTCACATCCTTGTTCGAATCGCTTTGCGCTTTCTCCAGTACCGCAAACAATCTTCCAAGGCGGTACGGGACATCTTTGTTCTCTTCGTTCAGACTCACGGTAATCTCCTCTTCATTTTCTCCTCTCGCTCGTGCCATCCGGATCAGGCAGGCTTTGATAAAACCGGCCCGGGCATAATTGATCGAACGCTCGACTTTTACCCGGTTCACGATGGCATTGTACATCGGGACCGGGTACGGCGTACCGTCCAGGATAGAACGCATCAATAGTCCCCCAAGCAGCGGTGACGCTGCCTTATCTGTTGAACTCTGGGGAACTGTCTCCCGAAGAAGACGGTACATCGAAATATACTGCGGTCCGCGATCGTCCCGATCGATTTCCATATCGAGATGATGACGGGCAAGCCGTATGATGAAATTCCCAAAATTGTCCTGGTGCCAATAACGGACTGCAAGCCGGGCATTGTTGGGCGACAGCCCGAGAATAAAGAAATTGGTTTTGTCAGGATCCACGCCAAGATCTTTCTCTTCCAGATGTCCGCCACTCTTCACCTTCAGGAGAATATCACTGACAAGCTGACGTGTGCTGTGATCCTGCTTTTTTATCTCACCATCGGTTTCTTCCGGGCCAGCTTCTTCTGGCTCATCAACAGGATCGATAAAAAAAAGTGCAAGGCTCTCACAGGTTTTTTTATCCGTTTCGGCCCAGAAGACCGTTGAGGTGTCGCCGATCTGGATCCGGTTCTTGCTTCCTCGTTCTAAAAGATAGTTCAGTACTGTTGTGTACTTGAACATCGCCACTTCGCTGATTGGGGCGTTGTATTCAGTTTTTTTCTCATTTTTTCCGTATGACCAAAATGCACTGTCATTAAAACTGATAAGATTGGCCCCCGCCGGTTGCGCACCATACACCCTTTTGATCTTCTGGTGAGTTCGTGCAATTGGCTCTATGTTCCCGCTCACCAGGCACTGGAAACCTTCATGGGATTTTTTATTAGTTAACAAAGAATAATGCGATTCCCAGATCTGCCGAATAACCGGGTTCTGATGAAGATATTTCCCATCAATATCAAAAACAAAAAATCCCCCGGCTAAAATGTCATCTTTGTATTCCAAGAATTTTGAGTGTTGAAGGGTTGACTCCGGTTTCCAGCCATCAAGGAATTTCAAGAACGCTCTGACATATGGATCATCAAGCTTGTCCATCAGCGTATGATGGAGATCACGACATCGTTTAAAACATTCAGCGGATCTTTTAGTCACCACAATTTTCTCATTGTCTGATTCTTCGAGAATTGTGAGTACTTCAGCAGCAGTTTTCTTTTTCGGATTCGTTGAAATTTTTTCAATGCCAAAAATGTACTTCGCATTATCACAAACAAAGTAGGGGATTACTGAAACCGCACGGGATTTTTGGAAAGGTACATCTATTACTTTTAGATCATCACGATGATCAAGGATGTTCGTAAGCTTTCCATCTTTGGAGATGACAAGCGTGAAGGAGATATCCGCCGGACTATATCCCGGCGGTGTAATTTTCACATTCTTATCGGCAGCCAGAACGTCATAATACCGGACAAGCGACTGGACGATCACGAAAAGACACCTCCATCCAAGCACTTCCGGACATCGATCACGCCATCGTTCATCTCGGCCCGGAAGAAGACCGGCGTCATATCTTTGGCAAAGTCGATGTCCCAGAGCATCAGCCCGAGGTCCTTCTTTCCAATCAGCCCGGACTTTGGGATCTCCCCCTCAACGAACTCGAACTGCACCGGGAATTCCCGGCACCCGAAATACGGGTGGTGGAAACACTGCCCCTTCCGCATCCTGCGAAGTGCGACATTGTAATGTTTCTCAACGGTATCCTCCGGCCCGGCCTTGTCGGTCATGTTGAAGTGTGCTTCGATGAAGTACTCAACATCCCGGAGAACCATCGATGCCCGTTGCACCCGTTCGTCATTAGCGTCCTTGAAAAGCACCGCCTCCTTTCCGGAGAATGCGCTCTTTACCGGGGCGAGAGGGATCTTTCCGAGCACTTCATTCCTGCGGATATTATCGAACTTCACCGGCTTCATCACATGAATCCGGTTGATCTCCCAGACGATCGCTGGCTTCCAGTAAATCGCTTCAAGAATCCCCCGGGCCGCCGAAGGAGTCATCACATCATAACTGACCCGCTCGACTTTCATCTCGGGGCGTGTGAAGCAGGCATAATCGCCCCATACTTTGAGTCTGATTCCAAATCCGATATCCACCACCTCCTAATGCAACAATAATGATCCATCGTAACCGGCATTTTGCCGGAGTTTCAACCCTGTATCATCGGAATAATCCTCACAGGATCGCAATACATAAAACCGGTCTGCAATTGTCTCGATCCGGTTCATGCGTTCCATTTCCCGGAACTCGTTGGGATAGATACTGATTGAATACCCCTGGAGATCCCGCACAAACCGCCAGGGAAATTCTGCTGTCCGAAGCCTGTCGATCGTTGATCTGGCATGATCGTCAAAGGGAATGATCACATCCTTTGTGCCCTCCTCAATAATCTGGAATTTATCGGCAATCTCCTCAAACGGGAACGCGAATTCACCTGCACGCTCTTCGAGCTGCTGCAGGATCTCCTTCTCATCCAATCCCCTGTCCGCTTTATAGTGATACAAGCGCTGGAAGTACTCCGCTACGGTCCGGAGCGAGAGCGGGTCATTCGATCCGGCAAGGGTAATCTCTCCGATCTCGGCAACGAGGCTCTGCCAGGAGGTCGCCTTCCCGTGAGGTTCCGTGGATTTGAAGATGAAAACATCACCGGCAGGCAACTTTCCTTCGCGGTTGCATCTCCCGGCCGCCTGTGCAACCGAATCGATCCCGGTCATGGCCCGGTACACAACCGGGAAATCGATATCCACCCCGGCCTCGATCAACTGCGTTGAGATGACCCGGCAGTCGTCTCCTCTTTTGAGCCGGCTCTTGATCTCCGCGATCTTTTTCCTGCGATGGACCGGGCACATCCGGGCACTGAGATGATAACAATTACCGGAATCTTTGAGGGCTTCGTACAGTTTCTTTGCGTGAGTTCGGGTATTGACGATACACAAAACCTGACGGTGGCCTTTCAACTGGGAGGAAAGATCTGCATCGCTCATCGGATCGAGGGGAGTAACCCGAACTCTTTTAAATGCCTCATACAACCGATCCGGTGACTGCATGATTTCACGAGGCTTTACTTTCTCGTCCAGCAGATCCCCCAGTTTTGGCTGGGTGGCAGTACAGATCACGACCGTTGCGCCATAATTGCGCACAAGTTCCGACAACGCCGCAAGACAGGGAAGCAGGAGCCCGGTCGGGAGCATCTGGGCCTCATCGAGGATGATCACGCTCTTTGCAAGGCTGTGCAGTTTCCGGCACCGGGATCTCTTATTGGAAAAGAGCGATTCGAAGAACTGGACATTGGTGGTTACAACGATTGGCATGTCCCAGTTCTCGGTTGCAAGCCGGAGGGATTCCCTGCCGGTATCCGGATCATCCGTTTCCACGGTTCTTGGATCAAAGTTGGAATGATGCTCCAGAACATTCTGCCATCCGAAAATATCCCGGAAAACTTTTGCGTTCTGCTCGATGATGCTGGTGTATGGAATAACGTAGAAGATCCGTTTCAGGTTATTCTTCTTTACTTGTTCAAGTGCAAAGGCCATGGAGGAGAGTGTCTTTCCTCCCCCGGTCGGGACGGTCAGGCTGAACATGCCGGGTGGCAGTGAACCGGCCTCGATGCACTGGCTGAATATTTTCCTCCGTCCGCGATTGATGAGGGAATCGTCTGCACCGGATTGTATTGTCTGCATGTGGTCTTCGAATTTTTTCGCCAGGATTTCAAACGATTCGTAATTTGTGCGGAGTGTGGCTTTTTCCGGCGTACAGAACTGTTCCGTATCAAGCGAGTCCGCATCCACAAGGCAGGAGTAGAGCATCCGTGTGAAGAAAGAAACACAGAACCCGGTTTTTCCGGAAAGAGGATGTAATCCGAGTGGCCTGATAGCGTGTGTGTCAATTGAGATCTCGTTGTAGTATGCAGAATAATCAGGTACCGGTTTTCGCAGCCGCTCACAGAGTCCTCCCTCGGCACTCCCGTAATTTAATAGTCCACCATGATGGCCGGCAACGATATAGGCGAAGATTAACCCGGCGGCGGACTGTTTGTCTTTGAATAGCCGTGTCGCTTCAATCGATCCCGCGGTTGAGTGATCGACATGTATTTTCTGCCCTTCAAGCCGTTTCTGGAATTCTGAAGAATATTTCCCAATATCGTGAAGAAGACCGCTCACGTATGCAAGGTTACCTGCTTGAAAATCGTCTGCAAACGCCTGAGAACGATTTGCAACATTCTTCAGATGAATTTCCAGAGATTGCCAATCTGATTTGTTCTGATTTATCAGAGAGTGGGCGTAATACATCAAAATTCAATGCGATACTTATTCGGAGTGTGTCTAACGGTCTCAACTTTTATTTTTTTGATAGTTTAGAGATCCAAATATCACACCATAAATATGTTGATTTGTGGTGTGAAAGTGATTTTTTAGAAACTATCTATGGAAAACAGGGATCAAAACGCGATACAATATCACGCCCCATAATGAGTGGTGTTCTCCAGTTTTGGTATAGAATATCCGTCAAGGTAACCAAATCCCCTTAACATTTTTGCGCACACAAATTCCCTCTCATCGCGCCCCATTCGCTCCCAATCCCACGCAAACCTCTCCAATTTTGCATTTCACAATTTATTCATCAAAGCCCATGTCCTGGCACATCCAAGATGATTGTGTCAAAGGGGCCCCGATGACACCAGACAAAATCGAAAGGAGATCCGGAGGATCTCCTGCAAGCACGTAAGAACTGGGAAACAGTCGAAGAATCCTCACGGATTCTTCTCCTCTTCCTGGTCGGAGAGGTCAAAGACCTCGATGATCTGAAGGGCGGCGGAGCCGTTCTTCAGGTTCTGATGAACCAGTCAGAAAAAAAAGGAGGAAAACCAAAATGGCAGATTTCGTACAGAAAACCGTAGTAAAGTCGGCGGTCCGCAAGCTCGCGGCCCCGATAGAGAATGTGGCAACGTTCAACACGATCATCCAGTCGGTCATCACCGACAACCCGTTCGCCTGCACAGCCTATGAGAGTGCCGGTGTCAACCACGCACCGGTCGAGAAGACCAGGGAATCCTACGTTGCAAAGATCGCGTACCAGGACAATGATGCAAAAGTTGTCGGAACGGACTCCGCGAAGTTCGTCACAATTGCCGGGTTCAATGCCGGCGCAGCCGCGCTCCTGGCGAGCACTGATCTTGCCACCGCCCACGGGGGCACGCCCATCCGCGACACGAACAAGGAGACCTACTCGGCAACCCTGAAGTGCCACGATGCAGCCGGGGAGATCTACATGGTGACGTTCACCCGTGAGTCGGTGAGCATCACCTCGTACTCGGACGATGCAATCCGGACCCGGGTCGAGACCTGGGCGGACACGGTGACGGCTCTGGCCTGAGGTCTTCAGATCCGAAGGCGGAGAATCGGAGAGGTTTTTGTAACCTCTCCGATGAGAAGTGAGGCAATAACCGAACTTCGAAGGGAGGCGTCAGCCGACCTTCGACTGCCTGAAGATTTGACTTGAAAAACCGGAAGAGATTAAACTCCCCCCTTGCGCCATCCCTGCCCCCCGAGGGGGGCGGGGGCGCTGAGGATGCCTCGGTATTACCTGTACTGGATATCTCTCAGGGACAGTCTAACAGGTAATTCAGGGGTTATCGCCTCTGGGGGGTGCCCACGCGGCGGGGCGGAGTCCGAATGGTTCATCAGAACCATGAGGATGAGAAGAACCCTTCAGGGTTCTTCGAGCCCCGAGAGCGTCAAATCTCTCCCACATTTTTCACGGAGTAACTATGGAAACAGAAATCCTCGGGCTCGTCCTCGGCGTTGTCCTTCCCCTCTATCCTATCCTGTTCATGATCCACCAGCGGATCGGCAGGTACGATGAGATCGTGGAGGAGTTCAAACGGCTGAGGGACGAGCACGAACGAATGAAGGAGGTATATCATGATTGACGAGAATAAACCAGTCGCAACCGTGACCGGGTTGTACCGGGGAACCTTCTCCGGCCTTGAACCACTGACAAAAGACATACCGCTCACCCTCGATGAAGTCCGGAGAAACCCGGTCTTCTACGAGCTCGAACTGGACCCTGACCTTGAGGACACAGACCTGATCGTGGATATCATCTACGACAATGTGTCCCCCATGCGCCTGCAGGACCTCTTCCGGGGATCGGACATCCCAAAAGGCGTCCGCTTCTGGCCGGACTGGTTTGAGATCCCGCCGTACCAGAGGATGACGGACATCGACGGCCACCGGGTCTATCCCCGGGCCCCGGGCATCCACACGGTCCGGATCCGGACAGCTCGCCGCAAGATCATCCAGCGTGGGAAGAAGCGGGATTTTGGCCCGGCAAACCACGGGTACATCAGTCCGGTGTTCGAGTTCGCCATCGCAGCAGACACGAGCGATGGCCGGGAGTGAGGGCTGTGACAATCCGGGAATACCGGAAAAAGGAGAGATGACCATGTTCGAATCAGAATGGCAGACCCGGGCCGCGATCTGCGGTACCGGGCTCCTGCTTGCCCTCATTTTTCTCTTCGCGCACCTGCCGCTGGTCCTGCTCATCGTCCCGGTCGCCATTCTCTTTCTTGGTTTTGTCGCTGACCCGAAGGAGACGCATGCAGTCTGGTACGGGGCGCTCTCGGTGTTCGGGATCTTCGATCCCGGTTCGCTGACGGATGCTGAGAAGGAAAATTACCGGGAAAAACGGCATTACTTCTGGTTCGGGGAGGTTGCGATGGCCGCAGGACTGGCCGGCCTCTTCGCAGTACCGGCCGGGATATTCCTTGCCGGAAAAGCGGAGATCACGCTTGCGTTCATCGGGGCTGTCGTTCTGTTCCTTCCGTTGTTCGTCTTCCTGCCAAAATTGATCCAGCGGGCGATGAAGGCGGATGTGTACTCCGTCATCGAAGTATTCGGCAAAAACGAGCAGGTGAAGAGAGTGTTCTGGGCTGTGTTTGTCGCAGTGGCCGGTGTGGTACTGACCAATGTACTGGACCCGGTCACGGCGCATCAGATCGTATCCGTGATCACAGGAATTGGCGTGTGACCGCCATCCCCTCATTTTTCAAATCATTAACCGTGTCCATCAGGACTTTCCGGTATATCCGGACCAAACAAAAAAAAGAAATTCAGAGTCCGGCCCGGTCAACAATGACATCGGCAACTGCCTTTGCATTTTTGAACGGGAAGTCAGAAGCCTTGAGCAGTTTTCCGGCCTCGCCGGCTGTCATCTTCAGGTCCCCGACCTGGCAGGTCGTGCCAGCACCGTTCGGGAACGCAGCAATAAGATCCTTAGGGGTCTTGACCGGGAACTTTGCTCCTTTGAGCGCACCGGTGATCTGCCCGTGGATCTGTTCCCTCACTGACATCGTCTCGCAACCAAGCATCTCCGAGATTGCACCGGCTGCTCCTGCGATCGGGCACTCCGCGTTATGGGTTCCGCACCCAAAGCAGGCGCCCTTGACTGCCTTTAAGGACTCTTCAGCCTTTGCCTTCGTGACATCTTTGTCCGTGTACTTCCATGTCGGCATTTTTTCACCGGACATTGGTCGGGTTGTTAGAAATATATACTTGAGCGTCATTAAAATATACAAACAATTCCGGTACAGAAAAATGACCCTCGCGTTCATGAAGGGTCACTGATAACCGGGAGAAGGGAACTATGGGTGCAGCACTGGGGACACTGACCGAGATACGTGAGCTGAAGACGGAGATTACCGGCCTCCGTACCGACCTGAAGCGGTTCATCGAGCGGGCCAACCAGCAGCATGTGGAAGGCGTACTCTCCGACCTGAAGAAGAATTATGCCGGGCTCTTTACCGATCACCAGGTGGAGAATGCAAAGCAGGATCTCTCCGCTCACATGGTCGGCGACTGTAAGATGCACGATAAATGCTATGAAGTCTTCATGGATTTCCTCCAGAATACCTCCCGCCATATCCGGGACGGGCAGGTGTCCGAAGAGATCATCAGCTCCTACCGGGATCAGATGAAAGCCATGCGGACTAAAGGGCCGTTCGACCGGTGCGACACCTGTTTCTCCGAGGTCCACCGGCTCTTTGAGAAACAGGTGGACCTGATGCAGTCGCTGGGGATCTACCAGAAGTCGGGCGAACAATCCGGAGACGCTGAGGCGCTTGCAGACGGTTCGGTGGTAAAAGAAGTTCTCGAACCGGTAGCAAATCCCCAGCGGTTCCAGATCTTAACCTCCCTGATGGCCCAGACACGGACATTTTCCGATATCTCGGAGATGACCGGCCTGCGCGGCGGCAACCTCCTCTTTCATATCCGGAAACTAACCGAGTCCGGTCTGATTCTCCAGCGCCACGAGCGGGGGGACTATGTCATCACTGACAAAGGCCATAAGACCATGACCGCAATCTCCCGCTTGTATCATGAATTCAGCCGCTCGTGATTAACGGTTTTTTTAGGACAGGTAAGAGGAGTTGACGGGATCTTCGCACGAAAAAAGGGGAATGCCATTACAATATTCAGTCCTCTCACGCAAAACTCCGGACCTTCCGGATCATCTCCAGCCGCGAGTTCAGCTCGTCCTCTTTCTCCCTCCTGATGGCATCCAGGATCTTCTCCACCGGAATGTTCAGGCTCCAGATCTTGATCGGGCGTCCCTTCTTTTCCGGAGGGGCCTCGTGGCAATCGACCCAGCCCTTATCGGACAGGTACTTCATCGCAACACTCACCTCGGGCTGGCGGAGGTCGGCACCGAGTTCGATATCCCGGGCCGTGGCTTCCGGCACCTTCGCAAGAAACATGAGCGCCTTTGCTACGGACTTCCGGATCCCGATCCTGACAAGGAGGTTGACAAATTCCTCCTCATTTTCTGTATACAACTGGATTGTCTTTTCAATTATGCGGCACTTCCGTGCTGGTGTTCCATTTGATTATTATTATACCATTAAATGCATTCTGGTTGAGAGCAAAACTGCACTACAATTCAGGGCAGAGATGTATTCTTAAAACAAAATATATTCCGGCAATCCTGGTCAATTTTGTGCCGTAAATGCACGATGCACATAACCCAAAAGTTAGAACAATACACCAATACTATCGCACGAATATTTAATAAAAAATATCAAAGATTTTTGCAATCACAGGCACTACCACACCTCCTCCGGGGTGCGGGTACTGTGAGAAGGCAGCCGGAAATGACAGATGTGACAGAAGAAGTGTCATCCTCCGGATGATTCCATGCTCGTTTGAAAAAAGCGAACGGCCGGATACTCACGGATTGGGTTAACGGGAGTATTTCAGGATCATCTCGCGGGGATGGTGTGACTTCACGGTAAAGACCGAAGAACAACAACCAGCACCTGTGAGGTGGTAAGATGGTATCGAACAATCACAAACCCTGTACAGATCGTAAAACAACAACTCCGCATCTCGTGGAGCGCCGGACCGGCCTCCGGGGACTTTTGATCGGAACGAGAAAACCTTCTTTTGGAAAAGTCCGGAACAATACCGAAAGCGATCTGCGCGAACGGGATCCGGACATCCCATACTGGAAACTTGAAGCAGCTCACCGCGATCTTGTCTGTTCCCTCATGGAACGACAGGACCGGATGAACGAGGAACTCCTCCAGAGAATTGTCGACCTCCAGTACCGGATGGACGATCTTGAGGCGGAGCATGCATCGCGGGACAGGAAAACACCGGCTCTTCCGGGAGCCTCACAATGACCGGGTCCGTAGGGGAACTGCCCCATCCCGGCAGCCTTCTCGTGCATGACGAAAGCTGGTCCGGAGAGATCCCCGGCCGGCTCCGGAACAAGCTGGCCGGCTTCGAGCGGACGATCGGGAAATTCCGGCAGCGGCGGTGGTCATGATGGACCGCATACGCTTGAACGAAGAGACCGGGATCCCGCTCTATCTCATTCCCGAGAGAATAAAATGGCAGATCAAAAAGATGGGTGACCGGATCTACCGGATCAGCGTGAAGCGGACGGAGCACCATCACTACAGCGTCTCGGTCCGGACAAAGACCCTGCCCCGCGAGCTGATGCCCGGACAGATATCGCATCTCCCGTCTGTGCCTCCCGTGGTTTGCCGGAAGGAGGCGCATGCGAAGGGAGGTGCTCCCTCATGACAAAGGGACGCCCGCCGCACAAGACATTGGGAGAGGCAAAGACCATCGCGAAGCGCCAGGGCGAGCTCTGCGAGAACACGAAAGGCCGGGGGCTCCTGTACGATTTTGCCATCCATCTCGCGCTCCTCATCGTCTATGTGCGGGTGAAACGTACACGGTTCGAACTGCGGACACACGAAGAGTTCATCGAAGTGTGCGCCGAGGAGATCCGAAAACTCCGGAGCGTCCCGGCAACCCCCGGCCTTGCCTGCGAACTCTGGGTCCGGGCGCAGAACGGGAGGTGGCATTTCTTCATTGTTACAAAGGACCGGATTGCAGAGATTCCTTCGCAGCCCCGCCCGGATGATCTCGGCGGGCGATCCCTCCGGGGAGATGCACCGGGGCCGGACCAGTCAGCGATTGCCGGGGCCATGCCGGTACTGCGGGACCGGTTCGTCTGCCCGTTTACGATACCCGATCGGTCGTCAGAGGGGTGAGGGAACCTCCCCCTTTTTTCAAGTTCTACCCAGAGACACTCACCTCGAAGAACTTCGTTCTTTTCTATCTTTTCCACCCTGTCAGGGAGTAATCGCACAGTAAAACTATCTCTTTAATTAGGGCGTATTTTTCGGATCGGGGGCCATTCTGGAAAACGGGTTTTGGGGAAGTCGCGTTTTTTGGCGAATTACAGGGTGCGGTTTTGGAACGGGTGCATTATTGGCGTTATTTAGTGCATATGGGGGGTATTCCAGGCTCCAAAAAGAGCTTAATTGGTGCCTTTTGAATCGAAAAATGAGGAATAATCCGCCCATGAGCTTGGCCGGAGTGTCCGGGAGGGGGTGGATCCGACCCCCGGCCCACTCACTCGCTCCCCGTCTTCGTCCTCGGCTTTCGCGGCCTGCGCACCCGCTTCCGCCGTGGTTTATCTGCCCCGAGCATCCCTTCGTCCGTATACGACTCCTCCTCTTCCGGCTCCTGCGGGAGAGCTGACCGGATATCCTCCGATCTCTTTCGCACTTCCGGCTCCGGCTTGTGCGTGAGGAGTTCTGCAAGTACCGCATCGACCCCCGTCCCGTCCGCGGTTGACATGGTGATGTAGCCCTCTCTTACCGTGAGGTCCGACTTGTTTGCGACAACGATGACCGGAACGGTGACCAGGCTCTTGACTTCTTCAAGCAGGCTCAGCTGCACATCCATCTGGTACCCGCAGTGCTCGGAAGGATCGGTGATGAAGAGGATGACATCCGCAACGTTCATGATCGCGGAGAGCGCCTGCTTCTCGATCGCGTTCCGCTCCTCGACCGGGCGGTCAAGGATGCCGGGTGTGTCCACGAACTGGATCCGCTCGCGGCCCATGTCCCGGTGCCCTACAATGATCCCCTTGGTGGTGAACGGGTACGAAGCAACTTCCGGGTCAGCGGAAGAGACCCGCCGGATGAACGAGGACTTCCCCACGTTCGGGTACCCGGCAATGACGATCGTAAACCCTTCCTCGATATTGGGAAGGGTCCGCAGCACATTTCGTACCTCGTTCAAAAAGTGCAGGTCCTTGTCTATCTGGTGGACCATGGAAGCGAGCCGGGCAACTGCCCGCTTCCTGACAACCAGCGTGTCCTCAGCCTTCCGGGACTGGAACGCCAGCTGGTTTCCTACCATCTTTGTGTGCTTTGCCGCCCAGCCTACTGCCCCAAGCGACTGCTTGATCCTGTCGATCCCGTACAGGATCTCCGCAAGGTCCCGGTAAAACGGGTGGATCTTCTCGAACTCGGGAAATCCCCGGATGATGTACACCAGCCGGTCATGGATTGCTGCACCCACGGCCCGTACGAACTCCTGGTTCGCCCGCTCCTTGTTGGTCTTCTCTTTCATCTTCTTTGCCGCACGGCGGAAACTCCGGTCAAGGATCTCATCCGCAGTGGGCACCGTTGGCATCTTCTCGAATTCCACGTCCGGCCTGCCTACCTATTTATTATGGAACGTCAAACGGATTATCGTTATGGACCTGTCCCTCATCCAGAAGGATATCCTCATCACCTTAATCACCCTCTACCACCAGCACTCGCACTCGATCAAGGGCGAGGAGATCGCTGAGATGATCCAGAGGAATCCCGGGACGGTGAGAAACCAGATGCAGGCCTTAAAGGCAATCGGGCTTGTTGACGGCGTCCCCGGGCCAAAAGGGGGCTATATCCCCACGGAGACCGCGTACCGGGAACTCAACATGAGCACAGCCGAAGGGGACTACGATGTCCCGATCAGCCGGAACGGAGAAGAGGTCCGGGGGGCACATGTCCAGGAAGTGGACTTCACCACCCTCTGCCACCCGGATATCTGCCACGCGGTGATCAAACTTGTCGGGAGTGCAAAGCTCTTCGAGATCGGCGACCAGGTCACGATCGGGCCGACCCCGGTCAACAAGCTCTTAATCCGAGGCGAGGTTTTCGGGAAGGACGAGGCAAAACAGTCCCTCCTCATCTCGACAAACGAGATCATCTCGCTCCCGAAGCGGTCGATCAAGCACTATATGTCGTCACCGCTGATCACCCTGAAGAGCACCGACTCCTTAATGGATGTTCTCTCTCTCTTCAACCGCCACCGTATCCACGGCGCCCCGGTTGTAGACAACGGGAAACTTGCCGGCATCATCACCATGAGTGACATTGCAAAAGCGGTCGAGAAGGAACTCCCGCTCTCGACAAAGGTCGCGGCCTGCATGACCATGAACGTTGTCGAAGCACCGTCCGATATCAAGTTGTTCGAGGTCATCAGGCAGTTCAAGGAACGCGAGATCGGACGGCTGATCGTCATCGAGGACGGAAAGCCTGTTGGCATCATCACGCAGTCGGACATCATCCGGGTCTTCCCGTCGCTTTAAATCGCAATATCTTTACATATTCCCCGCTATTTTTTATGGGAGGATCAGTGAATCATGACAGAAATATCCCAGGCAGCAGTTGAACGGATCATCAAAAAAGCCGGTGCCGACCGGGTCAGCGCGGATGCCACCGAGACCCTTGCCGGCCTGATGGAGGAGTACGGGGCGCTTCTTGCAAAGGAAGCAAAGAAGATGGCGGACCATGCCGGCCGGAAGACCCTCCGGGGTACCGATGTCAGGATGGCCGCAGAAATGTTCAAATAACGATTTTTTCTGCTCTTTCTTAAAAAACTCATTTTTGCCGCCAATTCAGAACAATTTAAATATTTATACATCGTCAATTTTTTTATGACGCGTGTATTCGCCCGCAGCCTCTCGAGAAAAAAGGTAATGAGCAATGACGGGAAGGTCATCGGCACCTTAAAGAACCTCCGGGTTGACTTCGACTCCGGCCAGGTTGTCGAGATGCTTGTCCACCCGGACGCCAGTTTCGATACCTCGAACTATGACATGGAAGACGACAAGATCTTAAAGGTCTCATTTGAGGCTGTCAAGGACATCAAGGACTATATCGTCGTCGACCGCTACCTTGCCCGGAAATAAGAAGAATACTTTTTTACGCCTTCGACAAATCCGTTGCCGTACGGCTCTTTTGTGACATAATCCGCTGCCGCTTTCGTTTTTGCATCGGCATTGGCTACGGCAATACCGGTCCCTGCGGCTTCCAGCATCTCGATATCGTTCACCGAGTCCCCGACTGCCAGGAACTCCTCCGGCTGTATGCCAAGGGCATTGGCAAGGGACAGGAGAGTTGTCCCTTTGGTGATCCCCGGAACCTGGAGGTGGATGGCAAACCCGGTATCGATAACAGTGACCGGGTGATCGGAAAGGAGCCGCCTCACCTCATCCACCGGCACGGTCCGGGCAAACGCGAGGTCGGCAAACCGGTATTTCGGGCTGTAGAGGTCCAGTTCGATTCCCTGCGTGCGGAAATGGGCCTGGAGCACCTCCAGTGCATGCCGGCCTGCAGTCTGGTCACCCAGGACCCGTGGCGTCCCGGAAAACCCGATCCGGTACACACCCCCGTTCTCCGCGATGAATGACCCTTTCGTTCCGATCATTTTACAGAGGGCGTCCATGAAGCAGGAGGTGTTCCCGCTTGCAAGCACCACCTCAACGCCCTGGTCTGTGAGCGATCGTATCGTCTCGATGGCGCCGGTATGGATCCTCCGGTCAGGGGTTGTGATCGTCCCGTCGATATCGGTCACGAGCGCTTTTAACACGATGTACTCTCTGCCGGCCCGGGATTAAACACTCTCGATCTGACAGATTCGAAGAAATCCTTCGGATTTCTTCTCGTCGTCGAGGTTTTGAGAAACCTCTCCGATTTCGAAGAATCCTGACGGATTCATCAGTATAGGGGAAATTCTCCAGTCCCAAAAAGAAAAAGTTCCCGGTATCCCGGGATCTATCAGCACGACCTGAGACCTGCCTCTTCGACCATGAACGGGGCTTCACCCTCGGGGAGGTTGGGGCTGTCCACGAGACGTGCAATGCGTTTCCCGCCCTTGCTCTTCCGGAGGTAGAGACGGAATGTTGCCGTGTGCCCAACGATGTTTCCGCCGATCGGCTTTGTCGGGTCGCCGAAGAAGACGGCCGGGTTGGACATGACCTGGTTCGTCACGAGGCCTACCGCGTTGTGCTCGTCAATGAGCTTGAAGAGCTCGTGCATGTGCCGGTTCAGTTTCTGCTGGCGGGCTGCAAGGGTTCCCCGCCCGGCATACTCTGCCCGGAAGTGGGCCGTGAGCGAGTCGATGATGAAGAGCTTGACCGGCTTCCCGTTCTCTTTGAGCTCGGTTGCCAGCTCGCGGGAGTTGTCGATTAAGAGCATCTGGTGGTCGGAGGTGTGGGCACGGGCGATATGGATATTGTCGAGGAACTCCTGGGTATCCGGGATATTGTCGATGCCGAGACCGTTCACCATCTGCTCGATACGCTCGGGGCGGAACGTATTCTCGGTATCGATATAGATGACGCTGCCGTTAAGCCCGCCCTCCTCTTCCGGGAGCTGGACATTGACCGCCATCTGGTGGACGATCTGACTCTTACCGGAACCGAACTCACCGTACATCTCGGTGATTGCCTGCGTTTCCAGACCTCCTCCCAGCAGGGTATCCAGTTCCGGCACCCGGAACGAGAGTTTCCGGACATCCTTGCGTGCTTCAAAGATGTCTTTTCCGGTCTTGAATCCGCCGACATCGGCGGCCTCGCGGGCTGCCTTGATGATCTTCTTTGCCGTGGACTCCGAGATCTCCGAGACCTCGGAGAGCTCTGCCGGCGATGCCGTGGCAATGCTCTCAACCGAGAGGTAACCGGCTTCCCGGAGTTTATCCGCAGTGCTCGGGCCGACGCCCGGTAAATCTTCAATCTCGAGTGGTCCTTCAGCCATTTCTTATAACACTCCTATGGCACAACAAGATGTAAAAGACTAGTGTATAAACCCCCCAGCGTGCGCAGGGTGAAAGTGCCGCTCATTCGTCCAGGGCTTTCTTTACGGACGCTATATGCGCTGTAACCGTCTCGGGCGTGATCGCTACCGGTACCATCTCTTCCGGCAGGATCCGGCTGCCCTGTACGGTACCGGTAACCCGCAGTTCCGTTCCGGCAGGAACGTCAGCCTCGATAAGATAGCGCTCGCTACCATTGTCGATGAAGGTGCACCCCGGGCCCGGGATGATGGTCCCGGAGAAGACAATGGGCCGGGCCCGTTCGTCCGGAACCCTCACCACGCTCCCGCGGCCGGCCGCAAGCTCGATGTTCCCAAACCGGCCGGGTTTTGCGGTAGCATGGAAGACCTCGATTGTATCCCCGGCGGCCAGCGGGACCAGTGCATGGTCGCCCCAGAGCACAACGTTCAGGTCGTCGCTCCCATCAGTTATTACGATGTTTTTCACCCACGACGGGGTGCCGTTCCGCGTGGTGAACGACCGGGGCTGCTGCACCTGCTTCACATCGCCCGTAACAGAAAAGACCCCCTGGTCCGCCACCGAGCCCGGCGGTGTGAACGGGACAGATACCGCAAGGTCTGTGGGTACGACTGTGCTCTTCTCGTCAAGACTGTAACTCCGCCCCTCGTCGCGCTGGTTCGGCTTTGCGCCGGTGATGTGGAGGCAGGACCCCGGTGACACGGAACGGAAGAGGTCCGGTACCCATGCAACAAGGCGTGCGGTCCCTGCGGCATCTGCGACAAGAGCCTCCACCATCTCGCCGGTCGATCCGTCGCGGCGGGTATAGCTGCGGGGTTCCCCGCGGAAAACCAGGAGAACGTCGAGATCGACCGGTTCGTTCGAGAGGCCGCCGTTCCCGTTTTTCACCACCGGGCCGGCGATCTCGATACTGACTTTCCGCAACGCCAGTGCATAGATCTCCCGGGTATTCTTCCCTGGGTGGCGGCCGATGACTTCGAGGACCTCGCCGGGCTCGACATCCAGAGCTGCCCCTGCCTTCTCGTCCCAGAGAACGACACGGGTGGTCCCGGTCTCGTCGCCAAGGAGGAGCGTTGCCACCCAGCCCTTCTCGCCATCGGCCCGGTCGAATTCCTTGGGCTCCGTCTTATCAACAACTTTCCCGAAAAAAGAGAAGAGGCTGGACTTTGCACTGAGCCCCTTGATCTTGACATGCTCCCGTCCCAGTTCGCCGACCACCATCATCGCGGCGGTCGGCTCGTCCACGAGATCCCCGCACTCGTCTATCTTCTTCTCAACGCGTTGTTCGAACTCCTCTTTTGTTATGAGGTCGTCGACCAGCGCATAGTGGAAGAGCACAGGGCAGGTCCTCCGCTACTCGTTAACGGGATGGCCGCTCGTGATCGTGAGGAGGCGGTGGAGGTTCACAGCTGCATCTTCCGCATGCGTTCGATGGCTTCCCGGATACGTGCAACCGGGCGGGTGATGGCAAACCTGACATAGCCGTCCCCGCTTGCACCGAAACCGACGCCCGGCGTTGCAACGATGCCTGCCTCGGTCAGGAGCCGGCCGGAGAATTCCATACAGTCCTTTACCGGGACCCAGACATAGAAGGTCGCCTTCGGGACCGGAACATCGAAGCCGAGGTCTTTCAATCCCTCGCAGAGCACGTTCCGGCGCTCCTGGTAGATGGAGCAGGCCTCCTTCACGCAGTCCTGCGGGCCGGAGAGGGCGGTGATGGCGGCGTGCTGCACGGCATCGAAGACACCGGAGTCCACGTTCGTCTTGACCCTGCCGAGGCCCGCGATGACGTCGGCATTGCCGACTGCCATGCCGATCCGCCAGCCGGTCATATTGTAGGTTTTCGAGAGCGAGTGCATCTCGATACCGACTTCCATGGCGCCGGGAGTCTCAAGGAAGGAGGGAGCCTTATAGCCGTCAAAGGAGACCTCGGAGTACGCATTGTCCGAGACGACAACGACATCGTTGTCGCGGGCAAAGTCCACGACTTCCTTGTAGAACCCTGTCGGGGCAACGGCACCGGTGGGATTGTTCGGGTAGTTGATGTACAGGATCTTTGCAGCCTTTGCCACGTTCTTCGGGATGTCGGAGAGGACGGGAAGGAAATTATTCTCCCGCAGGAGCGGCATGTCGTGCACCTTCCCCTCGGCAAAGAGGGTGCCGGTCCGGTACACCGGGTAGCCGGGGCTCGGGGCGAGGACATAGTCGCCGGGGTTGACGAACGCCTCGGCGATATGGGCGATGCCGTCCTTGGAACCCATCAGGGCAACGACTTCTTTGTCAGCGTCGAGCGTGACACCGAACCGCTTCCTGTACCACCCGGCAACGGCACTCCGGTAGGCCGGCATCCCGGCATAATCGGGGTAGTGGTGGTTCTTGGGGTCCTTTGCTGCTGCAATGAGCGAGTCAACGATATGGGGCGGCGTTGCAAGGTCCGGGTCTCCGACACCAAGGTCGATGAGGTCAACACCTTTCTTCCGTTGCTCTGCTTTCATCGCGTCGATCCGTGCAAAAAGGTACGGCGGGAGATTGCTCATGCGTGATGCGTACATAGGTACTCACTATCTTGGCGCTGGGCGCTATAGAATGTAACGCCCTTCATGGAAGGGATCTTCCACCTGTGCTGCCACCCCTTATGAACCATGCTTATCATCCTGCAGGAGTAAGATCAGCGGCATGGAGACAATGCAACAGGCTGAACCGGCAACAGGGATGTGCGTGATCTGGTCAACGGTGCCACCCTCGCGGTCGGAAGACCTGGCAAAACGGCTTCTTGAAAAGGAGCTGGTTGCCTGCGTCAACATCACTCCCGTGCGGTCGCTCTATCGCTGGAACGGAGAGGCATGCGATGACCGGGAACACCTGCTTATCATGAAGACAAAAAAGAGCCTTGCGGATGCGGTCATACGGCAATTACACAGCATGCACCCGTACGAGGTCCCCGAGATTATTGTCCTGCCGGTCATCGCGGGACACCCGCCCTACCTCGCATGGGTGCAGGAAGAGACGCGGGACTAAAACCACCTGCTCGCGGATGCCTGGGAAGTCCGATATCCACAAGCTTATTTCCCATGGACGGGCAACAAAAATACAGTAGTCCGGGACTGATTGACCGTGGCAGAAGGACAGACACAAGAGCCTAAGACCGCCCTCCTTGTACTCGGGTGCCCGCAGGTACCGGTGCAGACCAGCATCGCGCTCTACCTGATCAACCGGCTGAAGAAGGCCGGGATATCTCCCGTTGTTGCCGGGAATAAGGCTGCAAACACCCTGCTTGTGGTTGCCGACCAGGACCGGCATTATCTCGGTGAGGTCATCGATCTTGACCGGGCCATCGGCCTCATCACGGACGGGAAGCGGACGTTCGACCTCTGCTTTGTCTTTATCCATAACGATGCCGGGGTCAGTTATGCCGCAACGATGGGCGCAATCTCGAAAGCAAAACTCTACGGACTGGTGTATGGGGAGCATTTCGAGGAGCAGGCAAAGAAGATCGACTTCCCCTGTACGGTGGTTGCCGCAAAAGCCGTCCACAACCCCCTGCCGTTAAAGAAGGCAATCGACGAGGTGGCACCATGGGCTGCGTAGAGTCGATGAACTACGAGATCGTCCTCCGGGATGCAACGTTCAAGGAGTCCCGGGATTACATCAGGGGCCATTTCAAGGAATCCATTGACGTGCAGCCCGGATTCAAGGTCTTCGACGTCCACGTCATCGGCCTGCCCCCGATCGCTATCGGGCTCGATGGCGATTTTGTGATCTTCCCGTACACGAAGCCCTGCCACGGGACGTTCCTCCTCCGGGTGGAGGACAAGGCAGAAGCTGCCCGGCTCCGGGCACTGAAAAAGTAACGGCCCGGTTTTTGTTCCGTTTATCCATTCTCTCCTGTCTGGGAGAACCCGCATTCTGCATATCATAGATGACCGAAGGGCTGAGAACGAAGAGCCATTTGGTATCCCCTATCGCTATATAGCAGGTAGATCAATAAGGAACTATACGGGGTGACCATGGCCGGTAAAGCAAAGATCCTGCTGATGGACGACGAGCAGATCATTCTTGATGTGACAAACGAAGTCCTCGCGTTCCTTGGCTATGATGTCATGTTTGCCCAGGACGGGGCGACAGCAGTCGAGTTGTACCGGCACGAGAAGGAGGCCGGTGCCCCGTTCGATGCAGTCATCCTCGACCTTTCCGTCCCGGAAGGCATGGGCGGGAAGGAGGCGATGCAGAAACTCCGGGAATACGACCCCTCGGTAAAGGCAATCGTCTCAAGCGGGTTTGCAAATGACCCTGCAGTCACCGCGTACGCTGATTACGGGTTCTCTGCAAAACTCACCAAGCCCTACAAGATTACTGACCTGAAGGCAACCCTTGAAGAGCTGCTGAAAAAGTAACGGGATGCCGGCTCCGGACGGACCCGTCTAGTCCCGTCAGTTGCCGCCTTTTTTCCCGATCTTTACGATTGCATTGTCTGCTGCACGCCGGACGTATTCGTCCTTGTCACCGGCGAGATCCCGGAGGGCATCGAGCGCACGGGCATCGCCGATGTTGCCGAGTGCATCTGCGGCACCCCAGCGCACGTACCAGTCGCCGCTCTTCAGGCACTGGATAAGGGTATCAACTGGGGCATCGCTCCCAAGTTTCCCGAGCGCCCAGGTGGCCGGGACCTGCACAAACGAGTCCGGCTCCTTGAGCGCCTTGGAGAGGCAGACTGCTGCCCGCTTGTCACCGATCTTCCCCAGGGCGTCGGCAGCGCTCCAGCGCACGTACCAGTCCATGTCGTTCACCGACTGGATCAGTGGTTCCACGGCCCGCTTGTCGCCAATCTCCCCGAGGGCCCAGGCCGCCCGCACCCGCACCCACCAGAGCGGGTCTTTCAGGGCAAGGATCAGCGGTTCCACGGCAGGTTCGCCGATGTTCGAAAGCACGTACGCGCTCCGCCACTGGGTGTCGCTGTCATCGTCATGCAGGGCCGCTATCATATGAGGGATCGCCACTTTCCCCATCCCGGCAAGGACCCGTGTCGCATGCCACCGGACATCATGGTCCTCCTCGGACAATGCCCGGAGCAGCTGCGGGATCGCCCGCTCCCCGATATGGCCAAGGGCAAGGCCGGCCAGCCACCGGACATCGTGGTCATTCTCCCGCATGGCACGGATCAGGGGCTTGATTGCCGGCTCCCCGATGTCCCCGAGGGCAAGGGCAGCCCGCCACCGGATCCCGAGGTTCTGGTGGCGGATCGCCTTGATGAGCCCGTCCATGTCCATGCCGCTGGTCGTGTGAATGGAGTAGGCCTTCCTGTCGGTACCTGTATTCTGCATCTCCAGTCTGTTCACCCCTGTTCTGATGATTGGTTTCGTGCTATTTGAATATGCCGAAAGAACGGGTTCCGGGGAAATCCGGAGCAGATGGGAGGAAATTCAGGGAGGTTTCACCTTTTTTTGGCAAGGTTCCTGCAACCATCCCAATGTATATACGCACCATGGCAGCACCGTATCATACGGAGATACCATGGCAGAAAAACGGGAAGTGTCGGTCCTTGTCGGGGGGAGAGCAGGGGATGGGATCAACAATGCCGGTGCACTCGTTGCCCGGCTGCTCGGGCGGCTCGGGTACCGGATCTACCTGTATTTTGATTACCCATCGCTCATCCGCGGGGGGCATAACTTCGCCGTGATCCGTGCCGCTGAACACGGGGTGGGGACCTGCCGGGAGAATGTGGATTTTATCCTGGCCTTAAACCAGGAGACCGTGACACGGCACCAGGCGATGGTCCATGACGGTACCGCCATTGTCTTCAACGCGGATTTGGTGAAGTCAAAAGGCCAGGGCATTCAGGTTAAAACGATCCTTGCAGCAGAGCAGGCGCCGGAGATCATGGGGAACTCTGTCATGATCGGTGGTTTTGCAAAGGCTGCCGGGATACCCTGGGATCTTGTCGAGGACGTGTTCCGGGCAGCGCTTCCCAAGGGAACGGACCTGAACCTGAAGGTAGCAAAGAGGGCGTACGACCAGCTTACCGTTGCCCGGACAATCCCGGAACGCGGGAGCCCGCCCCTTCCCCTGCTGACCGGGAACGAGGCGATCGGGCTCGGGCTCATCCGGGGCGGGCTGGACGCGTATGTCTCCTATCCGATGACACCCTCATCAAGCCTGCTGCACTTCCTTGCCGGCGAGAAGGAGAAGTTTGGGATCACTGTGGTCCACCCGGAGAACGAGATCGCCGTTGTCCTGATGGGGCTCGGGTTCGCCTATGCCGGGAAACGCGCTGCAGTCGGCACCTCCGGGGGAGGATTCTGCCTGATGACCGAGGGACTCTCCCTTGCCGGCATGGCCGAGCTGCCTCTCGTCTTCGTGGTCTCCCAGCGGACGGGGCCGTCGACCGGGCTTCCCACGTACACCGGGCAGTCCGAGCTGGAGTTCGTACTGCATGCCGGGCAGGGGGAGTTTCCCCGGCTGATCGTTGCTCCTGGCGATGCCGGTGAGGCGCTCTCCTGGTCCGCCATTGCACTGGAGATCGCCTGGCAGTTCCAGGTCCCGGCGTTCATCCTTCCCGACAAGACCCTGTCGGAAGGGACGTACAGTATTGACACTGCTGCACTCCCTTCGCCGGAAAAAATGCCTGCGGTTCCGGGCCAGGCTGCATCCCCATCACTCCCGTACCGCCGCTATGCCGATGCTCCCGACGGTGTCTCGCCGCTTGCATTCCCCGGAGATACCGGTGCAGTCGTAAAAGTGAACAGCTATGCCCATGATGAATCCGGGTATACGACAGAAGAGGGGGACATGGTCTCCCTGATGACAGAAAAGCGGCTCCGGAAGCAGGAGGCGCTTGCCCGTGCGATGAACACCCTCCCGCAGGTCAATGTCCTTGGAACGGCCGATGCACCGGTGGCCCTTCTCTGCTGGGGCTCGACAAAGGGTGCCTGTGCTGAGGTGGGAGAGGCCCTCGGGCTCCGGGTGGTCCAGCCTGTTGTTCTCGAACCGTTCCCGGTGACCCAGCTGAGGGTAGCCCTTTCCGGTGCAACAAAACTCATCTGCGTTGAGGAGAACGCGACCGGCCAGCTGGCAGCGATCGCATCAGAATACGGCATCACCGCTGATGAGGCGATCCTCCGGTATGACGGCCGCCCGTTCACGTACGAGAGCCTGCTTGAAAAAGTCCGGGAGGTAGTATCATGACCGGCCGGAACCTGATCACGGACGTCCAGAACACGTGGTGTCCGGGGTGCGGGAACTTCACCATCCAGCATACGCTCAAGGCATTTCTTGCCGAATGGGAGAAGGAAGGCCGGTCGCTTGACAATGTTGTCCTTGTCTCCGGCATCGGCTGCCATGCGAAAATTGCCGATTATCTCAACATCAACAGTTTCTACTCCCTCCACGGCAGGACGATCCCGGTAGCGACCGGGATCAAACTGGCCAACCCGGACCTCACCGTCATCTGCTGCTGCGGCGACGGGGACTGTTACGCAGAAGGGCTCGATCACCTGGTCTTTGCTGCGAAACGGAACATCGACATTACGGTCCTTGTCCACGACAACCGGGTGTACGGCCTTACCACGGGCCAGTACACGCCCACGTCCCCTCTGGGATTTAAGGGCAAGTCAACGCCTACCGGTACGGCAGAGCTCCCGCTCAACCCGGTCGAACTGATGCTTGCCTGCGGGGCAACGTTTATCGCACGCGGGTACACGAAGAAGATGGACCAGCTCAGGACCCTGATCCGCGAGGCAGTTATGCACAAGGGATTCTCGTTCATCGACATGCTCCAGATCTGTGCAACCTTCTTCCCGGCTGCCGATTACTATACCCCGCGGGTGTATGAACCGGCTGACCATGATCCGGAGAATCTCGAGAAAGCCTGCCTGCTTGCCCGGGAATGGGACTACAACTCCGATGCCCGGATCGCGCTCGGAGTCCTGTACCGGAAGGACATGCCGGGATTTGGTGAACGGGTGGCAGTGTCCATAAAGACGGCTTCAGAGAGGGAACAGGCCGTCCGGGACATCATTGCAGCACGGATATAACCCGGGCGGTTCCATGGATAAAAAAAGCGCCCCCGCACAAAAACCCCGGGGTACCGCGAGGGCAGGATAGTAGTGGAAGACGAGGAGCATTCGTGAAGATCCAGGAGAAGGACCGGAAGACCGGATCGGCCGGACAATCCATGGGCTCGTGGGACCGGATGCAGACAGCCCCCGGTCGCCTGATCCTCCTCCCCCTCATCCTCTCCTTTGTCTGGATCTTTGAGACCTTCCTCTTCCAGGGATGGCCGCAGGTCTTCCTGCACCCGGAACCCTTCGGGCTGCTCTTCTATACCCTGATGACCTGTGTCTTTATCGGGATCCTTGTCCCCGTGATACTCATGCGGCAGGCATTCCTCCGCGGGGATGCCAACATGCACCAGCTCGGGTTCCGGCCATTGCGACGCACCCTCCTGATGGCCGGCCTGACAATACTGATCGTCTGGATGGCAGTCGTCCTCCAGAATCCCGCTGGCATCGATCGTGCGGCGTTTCTTTCCCTGTATCTTCTCTTGCTGCCGACCGGTATTGCCTCTGCCATGGTCTGTTGTGTCCTTGCCGGGACGCACGTGCAGGCATTCGTCCGCGAGCGGGGGGCGCTCGTGGCCATCCTTGCCGGGACAGCGGTATCGGCTGTGCTCTTTGCCCTCTCCCTGATGGCCCATTTCCCGGACGCCCTGACTCCGGTATCCTTTATCCGGTTCCTCCCGGCTGGCGTCCTCTCTGCCCTCTTCTTCTTTGCCGTGCGGGATGTCTGGGCGGTATCGGTTGCCGTCACGGGATTCCTTGTCTGGCTCACAGCCGGATGGCTGGACCCTGCTCAGGTCTCCCTGCAGTATCCTGCGGTCCTCGCCGCAGCCCTCACCAGTGCAGGAACCCTTGCTGCACTCCAGTGGTACCTGTCCCGGCATTACGTGACCATTGCTGTGCCGCAGGGATAATTCCCGTGACGGTTGTGCAGACGGGGGGCCGTCACGCGTATCATGCGGCCCTACGGGATTGCCTCCCGCGTGGATAATCACCACAATCCTTAACAGGATACACCGGATATCCGGTACTGATGACGGGATCGCTTATCACACCGGAAGTCTTTGCTTTCGTTATCGTACCTGTCCTGATCTTTCTTGCCCGTGTCTGCGACATGAGTCTTGACACGATCCGGGTCATCTTTGTCTCGAAAGGGATCCGCTATCTCCCCGCCATTGTCGGGTTTTTCGAGGTCATCATCTGGCTCGTTGCCATCGGGCAGGTGATGAACAACCTCACCAATGTTGTCTGTTACCTTGCGTATGGTGCGGGATTTGCCACCGGTACTGTCATCGGCATGGCCATCGAGGAGCGCCTCTCGCTCGGCCTTGCCATCGTCAGGATCATCACCGACGAGGACCCTGCCCGGCTCCTCCAGGTCCTGCGTTCGCACGAGTACGGCGTGACGGCGCTCGACGGGGAAGGGGGCAAGGGCAGGGTGAAGGTCATCTTCACGGTCATCAAGCGGCAGGATCTCCCGCATGTCGTCTCGATTATCAAGGATTTCAACCCTGATGCCTTCTACTCGGTCGAGGATGTCAAGACTGTGGCAGAAGGAGTCTTCCCTTCCCACAACTCCCATGCACTCCTCCGGTGGGCAGATCTCCTGAGCCTGCGCCCGAAGGGGAAATGAGAGAAGATCTGCTGACGGGATTGCTGATAAAATGCGAAAAAATATTCAGTTATATCTGGAACTGCGATGAGTCCGGCTGATGGGAATTTCCCGCGCCCTTCTGTGAAGGTCTCCGGTACCGGTCAACCGTCCTGCGTAGCTCCGCAACAAACCCCTCCCGTGCATCGGTTTCCTGCTCCTCCTTCCTGAGGGAGCCGAACCGGAGGAGGAGCAGGAGTGCAATAAACAGGACGGAGATGGCAATGATCTTCAAAGGATCAATATCAAGGATGCCATACAGGATGATCTCCCTGAGTGCTGATACAATGCCGACTTCAATCATGATATCGACCGCGATCCTGTGTTCCCGCAGGTAGATGATGAGGAGCCGGTAAACCTCGATCAGGACAAGGAGATAGATCAGTTCCCCTGCAACTGTCCGGAAATCGATTGTCTGGATAAGGCCAAAAAGAAGCCCGGCAATAGCCTTGATCATCAGGATAAAGAGGATAGTACAGATCCCGATGATGATGATATCCTGGATACTTTCAAGGAGCTTTCGGAACAGCTCATGTACTCTGGTGTATAGGATTTCCACACCCATTTGTTCATCTTCCTGCTGTTTTCTATGAATCACACATCATGCCTGCTCATGGCAGATCTCCCTGTTTTGGGAAAGGAACGGGATCACGACCCGTCCGTTTATTCTCCCGTCTCATTTTGTCCCATGCCGGAACACGGGGAAATCACCAATACTTATCACATTTTTTCCTGAAAGGTTCGTGTACCGCTTATTGATCAGGCAGATCCACACGATTATCGGTTCGTGATACCATATGCCTCATCAATCTCCGCTGCAGCCATCTCAAGATCGTCAAGGATCCGCAGTGTGTCTTTCCGGATTTCCTGTACCATGGAGCGGAGGCTGCTGCCCCGGATAAAAATCTTCTGTTTGTGCCGGTACACGAGCCCGGTATCGATGAGGTTCCGGATGTGGTGGTTCACTCTCGGGCTGGAGACGACGATATCACTGGCGATCTGCTCTACCGGGATCCCCCGGTTATCTGGCAGTTTTTCCAAAAGCGACAGGATAATCCTGGTTGCAATGTGGTTGAGATCCCTGCCATTGTCAATACCAAGGCTGTCGCAGAACCAGTAGAGATCCACCTCTTTGTGGATTTGCGGAGGGCGTTCGATCTGCCTGAGGATAATCTGTCGCTGCATATCGGAACACGACCAATAATAGTTATTTGGTATCAATATATTTGAACATTATTGCATTATATCGAAATCAAATCAACAAATTTGAAAAATTTTAAATATTTTCCAGGAACATGAGTAATGCAAAGAAGAAAGAAAGGAGGTTTTGACTGTACATGACGATTATTCCCATTGGAGAACGCGTACTGATCAGACCCAGAGAGGCTGAAGAGAAGACGAAGAGCGGGATCTATATCCCTGAGACAGCTCAGGAGAAAAAGAAGGAAGGGACTGTCGTTTCTGTAGGGTCCCGTGATGACGGGACCACTCTCCCGCTGAAACCCGGAGACCACGTAATTTATGGCGGATACAGTGCTGACAAGGTCGAGATAGATTCCGAGAACTATGTTTTTGTGCCCTTTAAGGACGTGCTGGCAAAGATCGAGTGAGGTGTGAAGAGTATGGCATCATCCAAGCAGTTGATGTTTGACGAGGAAGCAAGAAAAGCGCTCCTCACCGGAGTGAATAAGGTCGCAGACACGGTCAAGATCACGCTCGGCCCCAAGGGGAGGTACGTGGTGATCGACAAGGTCGGGAGCCCGCTTGTGACCAATGACGGCGTGACGATTGCAAAGGAGATCTCGCTTCATGACAAGTTCGAGAACATGGGTGCAAAGCTTGTCAAGGAGGTAGCCCAGAAGACGCAGGACAAGACGGGAGACGGAACCACGACCGCGACACTCCTTGCCCAGGCCATCATTACTGAAGGGTTAAAGAACATCACCTCCGGTGCAAACCCGATCGAGATCAAGCGCGGGATCGATGCAGCGGTTGCAGCGGTCGTGAAGCATATCAGTTCCATGAGCACGCCGGTGAAAGACCGGGAGAAGATCCTGCAGGTCGCCACCATATCGGCAAATAATGACGAGGAAATCGGGAAGCTGATTGCGGATGCAATGGAGAAGGTCGGCTATGGCGGGCTTATCAGCGTTGAAGATGCAAAGAGCCTTGATACCGGCCTTGAAGTTGTCAAGGGGATGCAGTTCGACCGGGGCTATATCTCCCCCTATATGGTCACGGATAATGAAAAGATGGTCTGCGAGTACGAAGACCCCTACATTCTCGTGACTGACAAGCGGATCTCGTCAATGAAGCAGATCATACCGTTCCTTGAAACAGTTGCCCAGGAAGGAAAGCCGCTGGTAATCATCGCCGATGATGTTGAGGGAGAGGCGCAGGCAGCGCTCGTCCTGAACGTGATCCGGGGAGCCCTCAAGGTCTGCGCGGTCAAGGCGCCCGGATTTGGGGATGAGAAGAAGGCGCTTCTCGATGATATCGCGGTGCTGACCGGTGCAGCGGTGGTCTCCGAGGAGCGGGGCATGAAACTGGAAACAGTCACCCGGCAGGCCTTTGGCTCAGCACATACGGTGCGTATTGACGGGGAGAAGACGCTTATTGTCGGTGGCAAGGGTGACCGGAAAGCCGTTGACGAGCGGATGGCCCTGATCCAGTCGCAGATCAACATTGCGGACTCCGAGTACAAGAAAGACGAGCTCAGGAAGCGGCATGCAAAGCTGAGCGGGGGCGTTGCTGTCATCAAAGTCGGTGCGGCTACCGAGACCGAGCTTAAAGAGAAAAAGATGCGGATCGATGACGCACTCAATGCCACCAAGGCAGCGGTGGAAGAGGGTGTTGTCCCTGGTGGCGGCATCACCCTCTTCCGGTCAATACGGGAACTGGATGCACTGGAGTTTGCAGATGACCGTCGTGTTGGCGTATCGATCGTCCGCAGGGCGCTGGAGGAGCCGCTCCGGCAGATTGCCAAGAATGCCGGGATTGAAGGAGCCGAGGTCATTGCACGGGTCCGGTCCTCTGATGAGAAGGATTTCGGGTTCAATGCCAAGACCGGGGCCTACCAGAACCTCACGGAAAACGGCGTCATCGACCCGGCAAAAGTGGTGCGGGTCGGCCTCCAGAACGCCGGTTCGATTGCAGGCATGGTTCTCTCAACCGAGGTTGTTATCACTGACTTCGATGATGAGAAAGACAAGAAGGCGGCAACGATCATCATCTGATCGCAGTAAACTGCCCTGTGGGGGCGGTGGCTATGGTGAGAGCCGGGCGATGAGGGGATGAATTATACCATGAAGGAGACCCCTGAAATCCCCGAGCCCGTCTCAGATGCCAATACCCCCCTGCACCCTGTTTATAGACCCCTCTCTTTTTTGGTATTCCGGGATGACAGACCACCCTCCGTCCGGACGGCATAATCAGCCTTTATTGTTCAGACCAGCCGCACGTTTCAGGACAGATCCATGATAAGCCGGTTTTTTCCTGGTCCACTGTTGACCAATACCTTCTTTTTGTTCCAGGGCGACGATGACACAGGGAGTGTATATGCCGATCCAGCAGATCCATGTGGAAAATTTCAAGAGTTTCTCCGAGCTCGACATCGATCTTGCCCGGTTCAATGTCGTGATCGGGTCAAACGCAGCGGGGAAGTCCAACTTCATCAGCATCTTCCGGTTCCTGCGGGACATTGCCACCGCGGGAGTCGTGAACGCGATTGCCATGCAGGGCGGGGCGGACTATCTCCGGAATGCGAAGATCGGCACATCACGCGACCTGGTTGTCCGGGTCCGGTACGTGCCCGAGAGCACGCTTGAGTACGTAGAGAACACGGGGGAAGGCCCGGCACTGCTGGGCATGCGGGCCTGCGAGTCCAGTTACGAGTTTGCGCTGCGGTTCACCGGTCACCAGGACGAATTCTCCATTGTCCGGGACCGGCTTGAGATCGGGTGCGATGTCCTGGCCTGCCGGAAAAACGGGGCTGCCGTTGTCGAGGACAGCCCTATCGGGAGGGGGAAGATAGCAATCGAGAGCGAAAACGGAAAAATCCGGTACTCGGTCACCATACCGCAGGGTTGCCCGCTGAAGGAAGAGGAGATCATTCCCCTCTTCTTCCGGAACAAGCAGCTGCCGGAGAAGACGCTCCTCTTGGAAACCATCTACGGCTTTCCCCTCCCCCATCTCGATAAATTCTTTGACCGGATCGCGGTGTACGACATCGACCCGAAACTCCCGAAGAAAGGGGCGGTTATCACCGGGAAGCGCGAACTGGACCCCGACGGGGGGAATCTCGCCCTCGTGCTCAAGCGGATCATCGAGGATCCCGAGAAGAAGCGGAAGTTCTCGAACCTGCTCCGGGATACCCTGCCGTTCGTGGAGGAGTTCTCGGTCCAGAAGTTCATGGACGTCTCCCTCATCCTCACTCTCCGGGAACGCTATGCCAAGGAGCGGGACCTCCCGGCCTCCTCCCTCTCCGATGGGACGATCGTTATCTTTGCCCTCATCATCGCGCTCTATTTCGAGGACAAGCCGTTCATCATCATCGAGGAACCGGTCAGCCATATCCACCCGTTTTTAGTCGGGCGCCTGATAGCCATGATGAAGGAGGCCTCCGAAAAGAAGCAGATCCTCCTTACCACTCACAGTTCCGAGGTGGTCCGGCACACGGGCCTTGACAACATCCTCCTCATCTCCCGGGACAACGAGGGATTCTCAATTGTCTCCCGGCCCGCAGACAAGGAGGAAGTGCGGACGTTCCTCGAGAACGAGATCGGCATCGAGGAGCTCTATATCCAGAACCTGCTGGGAATCTGAATGAAGAAGCGCCTGTTCATCATGGTGGAGGGCGAGGACGATGTCCGGTTCTTCGGCCGGCTCATCAAACCCCTGATCGCCCCTCGGTACGATTCCGTCGAGATCATCCCCTATGCCTGCATCAAGCGGGAGAAGGTGAACCGGTTCTTAAAGAGCGTCGTTTTGATGAAGAACGACTACATCTTTGTCGCGGACATCGACAACGAACGGTCGGTAAGGGACAAGAAACAGATCCTGTACTACCGGTTCAGCGAGATCGACGGGGGGAAGATCGTCATTGTGATCCGCGAGATCGAGAGCTGGTACTATGCCGGGATCTCCGGTTCGCTTGCTCAGGAACTGGGCATCACGGATACAGGGACAACAGACGACCTGACCAAGGAGGACTTCAATGCACGGATCCCAAGAAAATTCGATTCCCGGATCGATTTCATGTTCGAGATCCTCAAATCGTTCTCCCTTGAAACGGCAGCAAAGAAGAACACTTCGTTCCGGTTTTTCACGGAGCGGTACCAGGTGTACGAGAATTCCGGCTGATTCCAGAATTGTGTCTTCCTCTCCCAAAAAGGGACTTAATGGCATCATCGAAACCATTTTTTAACGCGTGACGCCATTCTGTAATACCTGAAGTGAGGTTTTTAAAAATGGACAAGTACGTGTGTACGATTTGCGGTCATACCTATGACCCGGAGAGAGGGGAGATTCGCCTGGATCTTGCCCCCGGAAAGGATTTTGCCGAGCTCCCCGGTGACTGGCAGTGCCCGGTCTGTTTTGCCGAGAAGAGCAAGTTCGTGAAGGCGGGATGATACCATGGTAGCGCGGGAGATAATAAAGGATGTTTTCTGGGTCGGAGCCCTGGATTTTGACCGGCGGCTCTTTGACGAGCTGATCCCCCTGCCGGACGGGACGAGCTACAATTCGTACCTTATACGGGGGAGCGAAAAGACTGCCCTGATCGACACGGTCGATCCGAAAAAAGAGGAGGAGCTGATGGTCAACCTCATCAAACTCGGGATCGAACAGATCGATTACATCATCATCAACCATGCCGAGCAGGACCATGCCGGCTCCCTCCCCATGGTACTGGAAATGTACCCGCGAGCAAAAGTCGTGACAAACGAGAAGTGCCGCGACCTTCTTGTTGCCCTCCTCCAGATCCCGAAGGAGTCTGTCATGGTGATAAAGGACGGGGAAACACTCTCCCTCGGTAATAAGACCGTAAAGTTCCTCCTTACACCCTGGACCCACTGGCCCGAAACACAGCTCACGTTCCTTGTCGAGGACCGGATCCTCTTCCCCTGCGACCTGTTCGGGTTCCACCAGGCAACAAGCGAACTGTATATAACAAACGAGGCTGAAGCATACCGGTCCGCAAAACGCTATTTCGCCGAGATCATGATGCCTTTCCGGAACAGCATCAGGGGGTACATCCAGAAGGTGAGGGACTTAAAACCCGTTATGATTGCGCCGAGCCACGGCCCGATCAACAAAAACCCGAAGTTCATGCTCGATGCGTACGAGGACTGGGTCTCGGACACCGTGAAGAACGTGGTGGTCCTCCCCTATGTCTCCATGCACGGGAGCACGCAGATCCTGGTCGACCACCTGGTCGGGGCGCTCATCCAGCGGGGTGTTGAGGTCAAACCGTTCAACCTCTCGCACACGGATATCGGCGAACTGGCATATGCTCTTGTGGACGCAGCAACGGTCGTGGTCGGGACGCCGACCGTCCTCTTCGGCCCGCACCCCCAGGTGGTCTCTGCCACCTACCTTGCCAATGCTTTAAAACCCAAGATGCGGTTTGCGTCGGTGATCGGGTCTTATGGCTGGGGCGGGAAAGCGGCCGAGACAATCGTCAAGATGCTGGACCATGTCAAGGTCGAGGTGATCGAGCCGGTTATCATCAAGGGACTCCCGGATGAGGCTGCTGTTGTCGCCATCAACCGCCTTGCCGATGACATTGCAAAGAAACATAAAGAGATCGGTATATTATAACCGTGAGGAATCGTGTATGACCAGGATCCTTGAGGTGTACAAATGCGGAGTGTGCGGCAATACGACCATGGTAGTAAGCCCTTCCGGCGGAACCCTGGTCTGTTGCGGTCAGCCGATGAACCTGCAGGTGGAGAAAACTGACGATGTGGGTAAGGAGAAACATGTCCCGGTTATCGAAAAGACGGCAAACGGGATCCGGGTGAAACTCGGGTCAGTCCCCCACCCCATGGAAGAGAAGCACTATATCCAGTGGATCGAGGTGCTTGACGGGGATAACCTGTATTGCCACGGGCTGAAGCCCGGCCAGAAGCCGGAAGCGGAATTTCCCGTAAAAGCTGACCGTGTCAAAGTCAGGGCATTCTGCAATGTCCACGGGCTCTGGACAAGCAGCCTGTAACTCCTCTTTTTCGCCCCCGCAGGCAAATACTAATAGATTCCGGCGGTAACCCATTAGTAATGCGCCGGCTCGAACACCTCTCGACGACCCTTGCCGACCTTGGGGATATTTTCACGTTCATCGCGCCGGTGACGTGCCTTCCCCTTCTCGTCTGCATCATCTTTTCCGAGTGGGAGATGTTTTTGCCCATGGCCGCTGTTCCGGCCGTCTTCCTTGTTGCCGGCCTCTTCTTCCGGCAGCTCCCCCGCAGTACCAAGGGGAGCAGGCTCTCGATGGCGATGTGTTCTGTTGCCCTCTTCTGGTTTGCCTGTGCCGTTGTGAGCGGGATACCGTTCATGCTGGGCCTGCACATGAGTTTCACCGATGCAGTTTTCGAGGGGATGGCCGGGTGGACAGGCACTGCCTTCTCTATGATACGGTCCGTGGATACTGCCCCCTACACGCTCCTCTTCTGGCGGTCGTACATGCAGTGGATCGGGGGGATCGGGATCATCGCCTTCACGGTAGCGCTTGCCAGCAGTACGGGACTGTTCCGGTCGCGGATCTTCCGGGACGAGAGCCGGGACGAGTCGCTGATGCCCTCCGTTGCAGCAGCAGGCCGTTCGCTCTGGAAGATCTATGCCGTCCTTACCTTCTGTGCTATCGGCCTCATCCTGTTTACCGGCCTCTCGCTCTGGGAATCGGTGAACCTCGCCCTTTCGGCCATCTCCACCGGGGGATTCACCCTGCACGCAGGAGGTGTCCTGTACTATGACAGCGTGGTCCTCCAGCTCCTCCTCATCCCGATCATGATTGCGGGTGCCCTGCCCTTCAAGCTCTATTTTCTGATCCTCGAACACCGTCGCCTGAGCCTGTTTGGCGACGAGCAGGTCAGGATCTTCTTTCTCCTCCTTCTTGCCGGCACGGCGGTGCTGGTCTACGACCTGTTCCTCTTCTCTGATATCGATCTCCCTGCCGCAGTCCTCCAGGGCCTGTTCATGGCGGCTTCCGCCCTGACGACAACCGGGTTCCAGACCGTGAATCTCCAGACCTGGGCCGGTGTGACGATCCTCTTCCTCGCCATGCTGACCTTTATCGGGGGAGCAGCCGGTAGCACGGCCGGGGGGATCAAGCTGGACCGGGTTGCCTTTGGCGTGCGGGCGCTCCTCTGGTGGTTCCGCCGGCTCTTTGTCAGCGGCAAGGTCCTTGTCCCGTTCCGGGTAGAGGGAAGGGTCATCCCGCGGGATACCGCCGAGCTGGAGACGGCAAAGAACATGCTTGTCATCCTCCTCTCCGTGATCATCATCTTTGTCGCTTCCCTTGCAGTACTCCAGTACCACCTCACGACGTTCTCCCTTACCGAAATCGTCTTCCAGGTGGTCTCGGCCTTCTCTACCTGCGGCATCAACACCGGGTACGTCATGCCCGATATGCCTGTCATCTCGAAATGGATCTTCATCCTCGTGATGTGGATCGGGAGGCTGGAGGTCATCCCGGTTATCATCCTCTTCCTTTCCCTGGTCCGCGGCCCGGAATAATCCGTCAGCTGAGGGAGAGGAACCGGCTGATGATGAGCACAGAGGCAAGCCAGATCCCGTAGGCTCCCCCCAGACTCTCCAAAAATCCCCACCGGCTGACAAGGAACCAGAGCGAGATGAGGAAGAGAAGCGACGGGATGGCAAAGAAGAAGGTCCCGAGGATCAGCTGGCGGGTGGTCTCGATCCCTGCTTCGCTGTACGTGAACAGGAACGCGATGGTGGTGATGATGGGTGCGGCAGCAAGGATACCGCCGTATTTCGGGTTCACCTGCTGTGCAAGATACGTTACCCCGACAATGATGCTCCCGCCGGCAACGAACCTGATCAGGGTCTGCAGGTGATCCATGACACCTTATGGTCACCGTTCTTTCGCTTAATACCTGTGCCTCCCCACGGGGTTCCTGCGAGATACATTGCCCAAAATTCGTTCACGGTTACCAGTCCGGCGCAAGTGTACTTTTGTTAACATCAGGAGATCTAATATAAATTGCCGCCCCACTTTATAGTAATGAAACAGATCGCCCTGTACGGGAAAGGAGGCATCGGGAAGTCCACGACTTCGGCCAACCTCTCTGCTGCGCTCTCCCACCGGGATCTCTCCGTTCTCCAGATAGGGTGCGATCCCAAGCGCGACAGCACCCGGATGCTGATGCAGGGCCGGTTCATCCCCACGGTGATGGACCTTGTCCGTGTCCGGGGCGATGCGAATGTTTCCCTTGAGGATGTCGTCTTCACCGGCTACAATGGCATCCGCTGCGTGGAGGCGGGCGGGCCCGAGCCGGGTGTTGGCTGTGCCGGCCGGGGGATCATTGCCACCTTCCAGCTGCTCGAGAAGTTCGGTGCCCTGAAGGGTGACGTCATCGTGTACGATGTCCTCGGAGACGTTGTCTGCGGGGGGTTTGCCATGCCGATGCGGGAGGGCTATGCGCAGGAGATCTATCTTGTCACCTCCGGCGAACTGATGTCCCTCTATGCGGCAAACAACATCTGCAAAGCGGTCCAGAGGCTGGCATCAAGGGTGAAGAGTAAGTGCCGCCTTGGCGGGGTGATCTGCAATGCCAAGGGCCAGCCGCGGGAGGAGGAACTTGTCTCCGAGTTTGCCCGACGGGTCAACAGCACGATGGTCCAGTATATCCCCCGCGACCATATCGTCCAGCAGGCCGAGGTGAACCGGCAGACCGTGATCGAGTTTGCGCCCGACTCGTCCCAGGCCGGCCACTACCGTTCTCTTGCCGGAAGGATCATGGAGAACACGAATCTTTCCATCCCCACTCCTCTGGAGACCGATGACCTCGAATCCCTTGCCCGTGAATTCCTCTAGGCTCGGCGGCTGCACGCTCACCGGGGCGATCTCGGTGACCTCCCATCTCCGCGACACGGTCACCGTGGTCCATGGACCGAAGGGGTGCAGCCATCATAATGTCTCCCTCCTCCATGCCAGCTGGCTTGACAACGACCATGCAATCCTCCCCAGCCTCCTGTCCACGGGACTGTCCGAAAAAGAGGTGATCTTCGGGGGGGAGGATGCTCTCCGGAAAGCGATCGAATCCGCTGCGGGACAGGAGGGTGTCCGGGCGGTTGTTGTCCTCTCGACCTGTGTTGTCGGGACGATCGGGGACGATGTCGGTGCCGTTTGCTCGGAGGAGTATGGCGTGCCGGTGGTATCCATCCCATCGGCCGGGTTCCTCGGGGGCACGTTCCAGGACGGGGTGAACAATGCCCTTATCGCCCTTGCGGGAACAGCAGGGCCCTGCCAGAAGGAGCGCTCTGTCAACATTATCGGCGAGATGAACCTTGAGTTTGAGGTCGAGGAGAATTACCAGGAGATCGAACGGCTCCTCTCCCTCCTGCACCTTCCGGTGAACCTCCGGTTTGTCCACAACCTCGGGTGGGAGCAGATTGTACGGCTCGGGGCGGCAGAGTTCAACATCCTGCGAAGCCCGGCCCTTGTCCCCGTGGGGGAATACCTGAAAACCCGGTTCGGCACACCGTACATTGCCTCGTTCCCCCACGGGCTCTCTGCAACCCTCTCGTTCATCCGTGAGGTTGCAGCACTCAGCGGGGTCGACGGTCAGGAAGCGCTCAGGGAGGAGTGCCTGCGGCAGGAAGAGATGCTCGACCAGTTCTCCGATCTCCGGCAGGTGCCCGTCTCCCTCGACCGCATTCACTCCGGAGAGGACGAACTCCTTGCTGCCGAGGAGCTGGCTGCTGCGCTGGACCTGGTGATGGGCACCCCGGGGACGTGCGCCCGGCTGCCGGTGAGCGCTGCGGTCGGGACCGCCGGGACACGGCGGATGCTCCACCGCTGGCGGAGGGCTGCCCATGCCTGAATGCGACAACGCTCTCTGGCCATGCGCCATGACCGGTGCTGCTGCCTGCCTTGCCGGATTCGAAGGGATCGCGGTTGTCATCCATGGATCAAGCGGGTGCTACTACTATCCCACGACTCTCCTCCATGCCCCGCTCCATGGCACGTTCATTCTTGAAGATGACATGATATTCGGGTCGGAGGACCGGCTCCAGGAGGTGATCGGCAGCCTGTCGGGAACGGGAAAACGGATCGCTGTCATAACAACCTGCGTTCCGGCCCTCCTTGGCGAAGACATCCGGTCCATGCTCGCTGATCATGACGTGATCCTTGTCGACAGCCCGGGCTTTGCCGGGGATGTCGAGATCGGGTACCAGAAAGCCCTTGCCATACTTGAACCCCGGGTTGACCCGGAAACTCCCGGGGTCAATATCGACGGGGCCTGTCTCTTCGATCCGTTCGCTGCCGGAAACGTCCAGGAAGCCAGAAGGCTCCTTGCAATGGCCTCAGTCCCCGTGGCAACGGTCTTCTCATCGGACCGGTACGACCGCATGCACCATGCAGCCCCGTACACCATCGGCACCAACGGGGACTTCCCCTCCGGCGTCGGGGACAATCTTGGCGGAATGCTGGGTCTTGCGGGTGTCCGTGAGACCTTCGCCCGTATTGGCGACACTGTTGATGGTGCCGACTGCGATCCGGTCTTTTCGGAACTGGAACAGCAGGAGGAGCGCCTTGTCCGGGCCTGCGACAAGTTTCTCCAGCGGTACGATCCCCCGTCTGCCGCGATCTTTGCCGGCTCGTCATATGCACTCTTTGCCGCAGATGCCCTCCATACCTACCTCGACGCGGAGATCTGCTGCATCGGGACCCGGAATGCACCCGGCAACAGCCGCTTCAGGACTGAGCAGGTATCCAGCCTCTCGCGGGTCCGCGAGCTGATCGTGACCCATGACCCGGATCTTGTGATCGGCTCGTCGTTCGAACGCTCGCTCTCTCAAAAGAAAGCATTTACCGGGATCATTCCCCCTCTCCGGGGCCGGGTCAGGATCTATCCTGCACCGCTTGCCGGCATCAACGGCACTCTCTCGTTCATGGAGTCGGTGCTGAACTCCTGCATGGATAAAAAACCCTGATCTGTTCTCTTATTCCATCATCCCTCCGACGGCATTTCACTTTCACCCCGCGCACACCGGAGGGTTATATACCGCCCGAATCAACGCCTGTATACGACAGAAGGTGGTCGTGTATGATGGAAAAAGCAGGGTATCTCCAGGCAACAAGGTCGCAGGCAGTTGACAGCGATGGCGTCCCCCACGGGATTGTCGAGCTCCACATTCTCGGGAACCGGTACGCAATCCGCCGTTCCGACCTGATCAGGGCTGTCAGTGGCAGGGTCCACGTCCAGGTCGAGGATCTTACCCGGAACTGGGGCGATTTCCTGGGCCAGACCCGGGGCCTTGCGCAGGTCTCGGCATCCGGAAAGGCCCTGAATATCGACCTGTTCGGGCTGGGCAGTTATACCCTCTCCCTCTCATCGCTCAAGGCCGTGCTTTACGGCAAGGAACGCCTTGCGGTCATCGTCCGCATCCCGGAAGCCCCGCTGGTCAGGATCCGCAGGGTAACGGATGGCCAGCAGACCATTGGCGCCGCGGTCTGATACCCTCCCTGTTTCCCCCTCCGCCCATCCCCCGCTCTCCTCTTTTACGGCGTTAAGCGTGCAACATTAATAGTTCTGCGACAGATGATCATACGTAAGTGAAGCCCGCCAGTCCCGACGGTACCGGGTGTGGTCCGGCACGGGCAGCGGGTGTCGGGTATGGATACCATGGATACGGATTACCGGGCGCTTGTTGAGAACCAGCAGGATCTCATCGTGCAGTTCAATCTCGAAGGACGCCTCCTTTTTGTCAACGCGGCCTATTGTGCAATCGCAGGAAAGTCCCGCGAGGAACTGAACAACAGCGTCTTCATGCCGGTGACCGGCGAGCGGTACTCTGACGTTGTCGCAACGCAGATGACCAAGCTCTTCCGTCCGCCCTATGCCTGCATTGTCGAACAGTGGCTCCCGACAAAGACGGGACTGCGCTGTATCAGCTGGTCGGCACGGTCCGTGCTTGGTCCCGACAACACGGTTGTCTCCATTGTTGCCACGGGGCGGGATGTCACCCCGCTCAAAAACGAACAGAAGGCGATCCGGAAACGGGAAGCCGAGCTCATGGTCCTTCTCGAAAGCGGGGCGCAGATGTACTATACCCATACCCCCGACCACCGGATGGTCTTTGTCAGCCCGCGGATCCGCGACCTGCTCGGGTGCCGCCCGGGCGAAGGAAAACGCCTCTGGACTGATTACCTCACCGACCACCCGATGAACGCCTCGGGTCTTGAACGGACGATCCGTGCCATTGCGTCCGGGAAACGGGAGCCCCCCTACCGGCTGGAGATGGCAACCCGCGACGGCAGGAAGATCTGGGTCGAGGCAAACGAGGTCCCGGTGGTGAAGAGCGGAAAGACGGTCGCGATTGCGGGGTCCCTGACCGATGTCACCGACAGGATGCTGGTGGAAGAAGGTCTTGAAGAGGCAGGGCGCCTCATCCCTGATTACACCGGTGACGAGCAGGTGAACGAGTACCGTGCCCGGATTGCCGGGAAACAGGCAAAGCGTCCTGCCGGGGTCTTCCGGTCGCTCTTTTCAAAGTCGTCCGATACGGATGACGATGGCGATGCACCTGCGTTTTCCCAGGATGGCCCGAAATAATCCCCTGTCTTTTCCCATTGAAGGGGTCGGGCGGTGTACTTATTGTTCTATCCGGACCGGCCAGTTTTCGTAGTTAACGTCGATATGTTGTCGTATTCTGCGGAATTTTTCCAAACGGTTTCGTTTAGTACACCGTCCGACCCCCCTCCCCCTTTGCAAATAGTTGAATCATTTCATAGAATTACGACGTGGATGGTCTCCCAGACCCGGATCGGCTGGTGGAGGGTCGGGCGGTGTACATTTTTCCGGGTGGACAGGATGAATGATATGATCGAATTCAAAGCCGATCTCTGCGGGAATGATAAGCCCAGACTTGTTGAAAAAAATAGAAAAAGTGTGCTTCAAAGAATACCTGTGTTCTTGCTGTGATTTCCCCCCTTGCGCCAGCCCTGCCCCCCGAGGGGGCGGGGGCGCAGGCGATGCCTCTGTATTACCCGTACAAGAAACATTCACAATGACTCAAACAGGTAATAGGTGAACATCGCCATGCGCCCCGTCCCCCCTGTGGGGTGTTGAGGGTCTTCAGACCTGAGACATGAGAAGAACCTGCAAGGTTCTTCGAGTCAGGGCTTTCGAAGTTGGAGAGGTTCATCAGAAACTCGACAATGAGAAGGGAGGCGTAAGCCGATCTTCGAAGAACGCATCCGCGTTCTTCTCATCCTCCTGGTTTTTCAAACCAGTCGGAGGCGCAAGGGGGGGCGATCGTAACAGGACAAAATAATTTTTTCAGAATGTGAAAAAAAGAAAAATTCGCCTCGTGAAGAAAAGCCCTATCAGCAGCCCTTCTTCACGCACTCCGCGATATACGAGCCGGCCTTTGAGGTGCTGACTGCCTTCCCGCCAAGGTCGCGGGTCACCATGCCGTCGCGGATACTCGCTTCAATGGCTTTTACCACTGCTGCCGCCGCCTCGTGCTCGCCGAGGTGGTCGAGGAGGAGCGATCCCGCCCAGATGGTGGCAATGGGGTTTGCCACGCCCATGCCCTTGTATTTTGGTGCCGAGCCGTGAATCGGTTCGAACATGGAGGTGCCTTTCGGGTTGATGTTGCCGCCCGGGGCAAGGCCGAGTCCGCCCTGGATCATGGCCCCGAGGTCGGTGATGATGTCCCCGAACATGTTGGGCGTGACAACAACATCGAACCACTCGGGGTTCTTGACAAACCACATGGTGACGGCGTCCACGAAGTTGAACTCGGTCGTAACGTCCGGGTACTTTTTTGCAGTGTCCAGAAAGACATCGCGCCAGAGACCGTACACATCCGAAAGGACGTTTGCCTTGTCCACCGATGTGAGCTTCTTCTTCCGCTGCATCGCGAGGTCGAAGGCATAGGTCTGGACCCGGCGTGCGCCCTCGCGGGTGATGACGCCGATCTGGTAGGCAATCTCTTCTGCATCGCTCGTGACGTCGAGCCCGAACTTCACGTTATAGATATCGCGGACAACGTCGAGCTCGATTGTCTGGTGCTTTTTGAACCGGGAGCCGATACCGACATAGAAGTCCTCGGTGTTCTCCCGTACCACCACGAAATCGATGTCCTTTGGCCCCTTGCCGGCAAGGGGAGTCTCAACGCCGTCAAGGAGCTTGATGGGGCGGAGGTTGACGTACTGGTCGAAGTGGAACCGGAGCGCGAGGAGGATGCCTTTCTCAAGGATTCCCGGTTTCACCCGGTCGTCGCCGATGGAACCGAAATAGATAGCCTTAAACTTCTTCAGTTCGGCAAGGTCATCCTCCGTGACCAGCTTCTTCGTGGCAAGGTAACGATCCGCCCCGATATCGAAGTCGGTCCACTGGATATCGAAGTTGAACTTTTCCCCTGCTGCTTCCAGTACTTTCTTTCCCTCGGCCACGATCTCCGGGCCGATCCCGTCTCCACCGATTGATGCTATCTTGTACATGCGGGTGTCTCCTTGAGTCCTTTTGCATATTCCACGAGCCCACCGGCATCGATGATGCCCTGCATGAACTCCGGTACCGGTTCAATGGCGTACTTCTTGTTGTCCGCCTCGATGAACCCCTCTTTGATGTCCAGCCGGATCGCTGCCCCGTCGGCAATCTTGTCCGCATCCGGGCAGACCACCGGGAGCACGCCGACATTGACGGAGTTGCGGAAGAAGATCCGGGCAAACGACTGTGCCACCACGACCTTCACCCCTCCTCCCACGAGGGCGAGCGGGGCGTGTTCGCGCGAGGAGCCGCAGCCGAAGTTGCGTCCCCCGACGATGACATCACCTCGCTTTACCTTCTTTGCATACTCGTCCCGGGTCCCCTCGAACGCGTGCTTCGCCAGTTCGTCCGGGTTATTGATGGTCAGGAACCGGCCGGGGATGATCGCATCGGTATCGATATCGTCGCCGAACTTCCAGGTCCGGGCATTCTTCGCCACCGGGCCGGACTCGGGTGCGATCTTCCTGACCGGGATGCTCTTCTTTGCTGCCATGTCAGACCTCCCGTGGGTCGGTGATCTCGCCCATGATCGCGCTCGCCGCTGCCGTTGCCGGGGAGCAGAGGTAGACTTTGCCGTCCGTGCTTCCCTGCCTGCCCTTAAAGTTCCGGTTCGAGGTCGAGAGCGAGACTTCGCCGGGGGCGATCAGGCCGAACGCCCCGCCCATGCAGGGGCCGCAGCAGGGGGCCTCGACAAGGGCGCCCGCCTTCACGAACTTCTCGATGAGTCCTGCTTTTAAGGTCTTGAGGTACTCGTCCCGTGACGCCGGGATGATGATGGTCCGGATCTTCGGGGAGAACTTCTTCTTGCCCAGCACTTCGGCAGCTTCCTTGAGGTCCTCGAACCGCCCGTTCGTGCAGGACCCGATGAAGACCTGGTCGACATGCGTCCCTGCCACTTTACTCACAGGGACGCCGGTATCGACATTGTGCGGTATGGCAACCTGCGGTTCGAGGTCCGAAACATCATAGGAGCGCTTCTCGGCAAATGAAGCGTCCTCGTCGCTGTCCAGCGCGAACGGCCTCATCTCCCGTCGCCCTTTCATGTACTCCCACGTGATCTTGTCCGGGGCAACGATGCCTGCTTTCCCGCCCATCTCGATGGCCATGTTGCACAGCGTCATCCTGCCGGCCATGTCGAGTTTCCTGATGGTCTTACCGGTGAACTCGATGGCCATGTATGTGGCACCGTCGGCGCCGATGTCATGGGCGATGGCGAGGATGAGGTCCTTTGCTCCCACGCGCCGGGGGAATTTCCCCGATACCTCGGCACGGATCGTCTCGGGAACCTTGAAGTACAGGGCGCCGAACTTCAGGGCAAAGCCCATATCGGTGGAGCCGATACCGGTGGCAAATGCCCCTGTCGCACCGTACATACAGGTATGGGAGTCAGCCCCGACAATGATCTCGCCCGGGGCAGCCCGCCCCTTCTCGATCGTCACCTGGTGGCAGACTCCCTCGTTGATGTCGTAGTTATGGATGTCCTGTTCGGCAGCGAACTTTCGCATGTAAACATGGTTGTTTGCCGCCTCAATGGAATCGGCCGGGATCTGGTGGTCGAAGAGCATGATGACACGCTTGGGATCAAAGACCTTCTTCCCGCCCATCTCGTAGAACTTCTGGATGGCAAGCGGGCCCGTGATGTCGTGGATCATCGCCCCGTCGAGGGGGGCCATGACCACTTCGCCCGCCCGTATCTCCTTGCCACATTTCCTCGAGAATATCTTCTCCACGATTGTCGCTGACATGCTCAATCGTCTCTACTATTGACACGCCCTGCTCATGTAGTTTCTGTGCACCACTTTTCACGCACCACCATGACTGCGACAGGATTCGCACTCAAAGCAAGTTTTAATCCCGTTTCTGGCCAAGGATTATGCGAATACCATGATGCGAAGACTGAACTTCCTCTGTATCGCCCTTGCCCTCCTCATGGTGGCAGCAGTCGGCACCGTTGCTGCGGCAACGGGAGATTCGTCAACAGACAAGGTCATCCATGCCCAGGGAAGCGGCAATATCATCGGGACGCCCGACCGGGCGCAGGTGACACTGTCCGTCCAGACCGAAAACAGCGATGTTAAAGTTGCCCAGGAACAGAATGCCGCCAAGATGACCAAGGTCATCGATGCCCTCGTGGCGGCAGGTATCCCCCGTGACGCCCTCAAGACAACCGGGTACAACATCTATGCCGTGTATGACGATTCCGCCAAGGGATTCCTTGACCCCAAGGTCAAGTCCTACCAGGTGACGAACACCTTAACCATCACCCTCCATGATGTTTCCCGTACCGGGGAAGTGATCGACCTTGCGGTCGCGAATGGTGCAAACCAGGCTAACTCCATCCAGTTCATGCTCTCGGATGCACAGGCCACTGCCCTGCGGAACGAAGCCCTGAAGAAGGCCGTGACCAATGCCCGTGCAGATGCGGAGGCTGTTGCCGGTGCCATGGGAGTCAACATCACCGGAACGGGAACCGTTGAGATCTACCAGGGCTACATGCCGGTTGTGTACTCCAACTATGCACAGGATGCGGGCGGACGCATGGAAAAGGCTGCAACCACCACCCCCATCCAGTCCGGAGACATTACCGTAACTGCGCAAGTCTCCGTGACCTACACCTACCAGTAATCTCCTTTTTTCCCTTTCACAGCACGCTCTTCACAATGTTTTTAATTTCGCAGCGTGATCATTTCATAAAACCAGCACGTGTGCCGGTCATTTCCGGTACACGAAAAATCTCGAATATCCATCAATCAGCGGATACAATAGGATTGATTTTCACAATGGAGCGCACGATCGGTTTTAAGGAGCGAAGGTATATTGAAGAGCTGCGGATCCTCACCAAGGCAACTGCCCTCGACTGCGTCATTGATGACCGGTTCGACCGGGTCATCTACGTGATCCGGCAGGGCGACATGGGTCTTGCGATCGGCAAGAAAGGCGAGAACATCAAACGGTTGCAGAATGTCCTCGGGAAACGGATCGAGATGGTCGAATTCGCCGAGACCCCGGACGCGTTCATCGCCAATATCTTCAAACCGGCCGAGGTTATGAGGGTGGAACGCCCGTCCCCGGACGCCCCGGTGAATGTTCTCGTCCGGCAGAGGAGCGACCTTGGGATCGCCATCGGGAAAGCCGGATGCAATATTGAGAAGGCCCGGATCCTCACCCGGCGATTCTACAACACCGAGGTGGGCGAAGTCCTGCTCGAGAAGGAGGAAGCATGAAGACGACTGCTGACCCGAAGGTCCTCGCCGAACTCTGGGAGATCATCTGCGATCGTGCCGATCACCCGAAGGAGGAGTCCTACACCACCCGGCTGCTTGCGGATGAGAAGGGGATCGACAAGGTGCTTGAAAAAGTGGGCGAAGAGTCCACGGAGTTCATCCTTGCTGTCAAGAACGGGATACCGGAGCGGACGGCAAGCGAGGCAGCCGACCTTTTCTTCCATGTGCTTGTTGCGCTCCGTGCCTCGGGCATAAGCCTTGCGGACGTGATGGAAGAACTGGAACACCGCCGCAAATAATCCGGGCCCGTCCCTTCCTGTCCCCTATTTCTGGAGAAATGCCATAAGGTCGACCACCTGCGGGAGATCCTCGTTTTTCTGTGCTGCCGTGGCAAGGACGGTCTCTTCCACAAAGATTGGAACGTCCCCGCGAAGTGCCAGCGCAATCCCGTCGCTCGGGCGGCAGTCCAGGTATTCCTCGTGCCGGTTATTCACAAAGACGAGCTGTGCATAGTAGACACCATCCTCGACGCTGTCGATCTGGAGCGAGCGCAGGGTGATGGAAAACTTTGCGCAGAGATCCAGAAAGAGGTCATGGGTGAATGGGCGGGGCAGCACCTCCCGGTTCTTTGCGCTGTTGATGGAAACTGCCTCCCAAATCCCGATGAAGATCGGGAGGAATCTGTCGGACCCGTCCGTGAGGATCACGAGGGGGACCGTTGCCGTCTCCCCGGTTGCCATGAAGACGCCTTTGACCTCGCAACGGACCTGTGTCATGCCAGTGCACAGTGATTGCTGTCAACCGAGATAAGGATTCAGGTGGCTGGCGGCGGTGGCGGGCAGTTCCCCTCTTCGAGACAGGCACGTGCCTCCCGCCGGACGATGATGATACTTGAGAGGATGCCGAGCGCGATATTGAAGTAATAGAGGACTATGCGCCAGAGCACAACGAAGATCCCGACAACCCCGGCCGGAAGGAAAAGGGCGTACATGGAGGTTGCCCCGACCTCGGCAATGCCCGAGCTTCCCGGGGTTAAGGGGAGCATCATCAGGATGGCGAGGATGAGCTGGATGACGAACGACTCCAGGATGAGCGGAGGCTGCCCGAGTCCCACGAGGATGAGGGATGCGGTGATGATCTCGGAGACCCAGTAGAGGAGGGTGAAGATCATGCCCCAGACGAGCCCCCCCTTCGCCGTGTGGACGAACCTGACGGTTGCCCCCTGGAAATTATCGATCTCCTTGTCTGCACGGGTCAGCAGCGACTCGACCCGGGCGTTTTCCCAGGTCTTCGTAAGCCACCGCGTGCACCGTGCAACGACCCGCTTCACCACATCCGGACGCCGTATGGCGAGGTAGAAGAGGAAGAGGCAGCCGGCCACGAAGATCCAGGTGACAAAGACCATGATCTCCGAGACCGTGCCCAGCTGTTTCCACTGGTCGGTCAGGACGATCATGGAGAATGCGGCAAGGGCTGCAAGCGCGATACCGTCGAGCACGCGTTCCATGATAACGACTGCCGTGGAATCGCCCAGGGGGACGTTTGCCTTGTAGAGCTCATGGATGCGGACCGGTTCGCCGCCGGCCTGGGCCGGGGTGATCGCAGAAGCGAGGAGATTAGCAAAGACAAGGTTCAGGCTGTACCAGAACCCGATGCGGTAGCCAAGCGAACCGGACATCATCTTGACCCGCATGGCCCAGAAGCACATGGTCAGGAGGTGGGTGAGGAATGCAAGGAGCAAAAACCAGGGGTTGATCTGTAAAAGGTAGGTGATGGTGTTCTCGTTGATGGTGAGGAGGAGGATAACCACGAGGACGGCAAGGGAGAACCCGACGGAAATATAGAGCCATTTCAATTGAGACTTGTCCATTGACGAACCCCGGGAATATCTGGAACGGTCAGTCTAACAGGTTATTGGGCAAAGTATTTACTCTTTCTTTCGCCGTCACGCCGTTTTAGTCCACGGTGAAGATCCCGCGGTTCGCGTGGATCGTAAAGAGGCCGGACCCGACCCCGGCATCGAGCCAGCCATGCCCGTAGCTGAAGCAGGATAACGCGTTTTCCGCCCTTCCCTCAGACACCTCGCGGCGTCCGTTCTGCAGGTAGATCCCGGCAATGAACAGCACCCGGACTGCATAGTCATGGGAGGGTATCCCCGTGGCCGGCGCAGGAGTGACCGAGGCAATGGCGGTTTCGAGAAGCCGCGCGTACCGTCCGGTCTTCTCGTCCAGTTTCAGGTAGTGGGAAGCCGGCACATTCTCCACCGGGGTGGCAAACGGGCATTGGCGCTTTTCTTCGGAACAAACGAGCAGGCCGGACGCTGTGCCACAATGGAGCCAGCCCAGACCGTAGAAAAACGCTGCAAGGGCATTGACCGGGTCATCACCGGAAAGGAATGTCCTGCCGTCGCTCTCGTATGCAGACGCCATCCGGAGCATGGCCTGCCCGGTCCGCGCCAGCGGTGTCCCCTCTGGTGCACTGCACGTTGTCCGTGCAAGGGCCGATGCAAGCACTTCACGGCTTTCTGCGATCCTCATAGGCCGGCAAACATCTCCAGGTACTCCCGCTCCATGTCATGCAGTTCTGCCGGCACGATCAGGATGTGGAGGGGCGCACCGAAGTCGCAGGCCCTGATCTTCTCTCCGGGCCCTGCACGGACCACCGGCTCATCGGATCCCGCCCGGGCAATGCCCACATACAGCGGGATTTTGGCCTTCCGTGCAGCTACCATCTCCTCCAGCAGGGCGACGGCTTCCGGGACGGTCATGTACCGGTCGTCCTGGATATCGAGATAGACCAGCGTGTGGAGCCGCTGGGACAGGTTTGCGAGGATGACGTCAAGGGGAGTGGTCGGGAACCAGTTCTTCTGTGGGAAGGGGAGGGAACAGGACTTCCCGAACCGGTAGTTCTGGAGGCCCGAGAGGCCGCATACAGCGCTTGCGATGGATGCGGCATGGATGATTGCAGTCGGTATCCCGCGGGACGCTGCCCGCATCCGGAGATCGGCATGAGTTGTCGAGACCATCGGGTCTCCCGCGCAGAGGAATACCACGTCCTTTGTCGCGGCCTCGTTGAGCATGGCGTCGGGATTCTGTTCCACATCGGACCGGTACAGGGGAGTAACCGGCCGCCCGTAATACTGCCCGAGGTCCTCCAGGGTCGCACCCATGAGGCGCGAGGTGTAGCACTCAAGATAGACCCGGTCAGCGTTCCGGATGCGGGAGAGGCCCTTTTCCGATACGTCGGTTTTGTCAAAGAGGCCAAGGCCGATGAATGTCAGCATGCGTTCTCTGCCCCGGTCAGTACCTGAACTGCGTTATCGAGTCCACAAGCGATTCAAGAACAAAATTCACGTCTGATTTCCGTGTTGCCGAGATCTGGTAGAGGGGGATCTCGTCACCAATCGCAAGGGTTCTCCTGATAAGGCGCGGATCAAGGGTTCCCGGAAGGTCGCTCTTGTTTACTGCAACGGCAAACGGGATCCGCCGCCGTGCAATCATCTCGATCAGGAGGCGTGCACGCGGGAGCTGGTCTGCATTTGTTGCATCGATGATGAGGAGTGCCCCCATCGCGTGCCCGAGATAGGATGGCAGGAGGGAATCGAAGCGTTCCTGCCCCGGCGTCCCGAATAGCGTGATGTCGAAATCCTTCCACCGGATCCAGCCGAAATCCAGGGCGACCGTTGTCATGCCCCCTTCCTGTGCCCTCCGGTCGACAGAGTGCCCGTCATCCGCGGCATTGAGGACAAACGTTGATTTTCCTGACGAAGCCGGACCCGTGACTACGATACGGGGGATGTAGGGAATTATCCTCCCCTCGCCAATGATGAATGGGACCGAGCGGACGGGCAGATCTGCCCACGAGATATGGACGATGGTGAAATAATTGAACTGCGGGAAGGGCCGGAACGATGAGCGTATGGCAAGGACGAGGTCAAAGTTCAGGTCCCTGATGACATGGTCGAGGAGCTGCTGCCCTTCAAGGTTCAGGTGTTCGATGACAAGCGTGATCTTCTTCTCCCTCTCCATCTCCTGGACCGAGGTGAAGATCGCGGTTGCGGCATCGGTCCCGAACTCCTCGTTCAAGAGGTCGAAATACACAAAGACGACATCCACGTCCTGCTCACGGCAGAGTTTCCGGATCCGTGCCTGCAGTTCACGTGCCCTGCCTTCCGGTGACTTACTGCCTTTCTGGATCCGTTCCCAGTCAACAGAATCGAAGAAGGTGACCGGCACCAGGGCAAGGTCGGGCCTGGGCCCGTACATCGCCAGTACATCGTTCCGGAATGCATCGACCGTTGTGTTCGGGAGGACGACAAGGCAGGAGCGCTTTTTCGCCAGTGCACAGGACAGGGTCGATATCATAAACAGCTGGCCGTCGACTCCGGGTTCGAGGCTGTACAGTACCCTGCTGCCCTCCGGAATGCCGCTTCCCAGCATCTCGTCAAGGCCGTTTATGCCGGTCGAGATCATGGGAGGATGGTCACCTGTCCCTTGGAGACGGAGAATTTCATCCAGTCCCCTGGCACGCCGGGAAGCCCGCGGATGCGCATCAGGTTAACGTTCTGCTCGACCTTGACCTCGATGACACAGGTCATCAGTTGCTTGATTAAGGAGAGTGTCTTTTCATCGAAGGACTCGTTGTTGAGGATGTAGACACCCACTCCTTCGATCTTTTTTAATTTTGCCGTGAGCACGTGCAGGAACTGGTACAAAACCTCGAGCCTGCGGTACATCAGGAGGGTGGAGATGGAGTTGACACAGAACCGTATCGGCGGCGGGAACAGGCCGGTCTCGCCATCGGCGAAGTTCCCCTCAAAAATCGTCTCCACCATGTTCGAGAACTTGATCCCGATACCGGTCAGGTCCGTGGGACTGGAGACGAACATCAGCCGGGCGGTATCGGTGATGCCCGGTGTCGAGCTCTTGGTGATGGCATCTATCACGCCGGTGAAGCGCTTGTCGGCCCCGGCTACCTTGAATGCGTCGACCACTTCGGCAGCGCGTTCATTGGTCGAGAGGACGATGGCGTACTCGCCCGGTACCGGTTTTGTCAGTGCATAGGCCAGCTGGTCGGCAGCACTCATGGGCGGGGCCAGGATCAGGATATTGGTGCCGGCATCAAAACCTCCGGAAGCCTCGTCTATCTGCGCAATTCCTGACTTATAGGTATACATTTATCGATTGATCATTTTATCAGAAGACTTATTAATCTCTCCTGTCGGGCCGGATGGCGGAGATGTCGTGTCAACGGGTGGAGCCGCTCCCGGCCCCGGCAATTTTTAGGCATTCCGAAATGTTTTAACATTAGGGAAGCCTAAATGTAATGGATGGCGTCAGAGCAACTGGAAGAATACCTTGAGAGTATCCTTGACATCGAGGAGAAGCACGGGATCGCGCGGACATCGGCGATCGCAAAATGTGTCAAGGTGGCACCTGCAAGCGTTACCGAAGCACTCCAGGTGCTCTCCGACAAGGGCTTTGTGAAGTATGAGCCCTACAAGGGGGCCACCCTCACAGAGAGGGGCCGGGAGATGGCGCGGAAGGTGAAGCGCCGGCACCGGCTCCTTGAGGTATTCCTGACAGATGTGCTCCATATCACGAGGGATAATGTCCATGACGAGGCCTGTAAAATGGAGCACACGCTCTCGGATGAGACGGAATGTGCGCTCTGCAAGCTGCTCAATGCCCCGGCCCGGTGCCCCCACGGCAGCCTGATCGAGGCCTGCAACCGGAAGGTGGAGAGCTGTTCAGCCTGTCTCGATGAGGGGCAGGCCCTGCCCGCAAGCACGAGGAAAGAACCGCTTCTTCCCGTCACCTCCCTTGCTCCCGGCCAGAAAGGGACTATTGCATTCATCCGGGGTGACAATGGCGTTGTCCAGCGGCTGACGGACCTTGGACTCACCCTCAAAACCGAGGTCCAGCTGGTCAGGAAAGCCCCCCTTCTCGGGCCTGTCGAGATTGCGGTCCGGAAGACGAAACTTGCCATCGACCATGCTATCGCTGATCACATCTTTGTCACTCCCTGCGGAGAGAAGTGTAAATGAGCGGGTGCAAAGACTGCAGCGGGTGCGATCTCCTGCACCCTCCGGTTGACACAAAGGCGGAATACGTGGTGGCCCTTGCCGGCAATGCCAATGTCGGGAAGAGCGCGACCTTCAACCAGCTCACCGGTGTTGACCAGGACATTGGCAACTGGCCGGGCAAGACTGTCGAGCGCGCCGAGGCCCTCCTCCAGCACCGGGGCCGGCGGATCCGGGTCATTGACCTCCCGGGCATTTACTCGATCAATGCGCTCTCGACAGAGGAGCAGGTGTCCCGCGAGTTCATTGCCCATGACCACCCGGACGTTGTCGTGAACGTGCTGGATGCCTCAGCGCTCGAACGCAACCTCTTCTTCACTCTCCAGCTCACCGAACTGGAGAGCCCGCTTGTGATTGCCCTGAACCAGGCGGACCTTGCAGCAAAGAAGGGAATTGTTCTTGATGCCGGGAAACTCTCCGCCCTTATCGGGGTGCCGGTCATCCCGACCGTGGCGATCCAGGGAAAGGGGATAGCGGAACTCTCGGATGCAATTATCCACGCAACCTGCTCCCGTCCCCGCCCGAAGATAATCCGGTACGGGAAAGAGGTCGAGGACCGGATCGCCCGGATCCAGGCCCTGCTTCCCGGGGGGTCGGGAGGGTATCCGGCCCGCTGGACAGCAATCAAGTTGCTGGAAGGCGATCCTGACACGGTCTGGGACGTCCGGCAGCATTCTCCGGGAGTGGCCGCCGCCGCCCTTGAATCGGGCCGCGAACTGGAAAAGATACACGGGGAGCCGGCAGCAACGGTCATGAGCGCAGAGCGGTACCATGCTGCTGAAGAGCTGGCCGCAAGTGTGATGGAGATCCGGCCGCCGGGGGACAACGAAGTTTCCCTCACCGAAAAGGTCGACCGCATTGCGCTCCATCCTGTTCTGGGGTATCTCCTCCTTGCCGCAACGATCAGTGGACTGCTTGTCTGGACATTTGTCATTGGTGCCTGGATCTCCGGTGTCCTGACGGAGTTCCTTTCAGCTATCGCCCCGGTCGAGCCGCTGATCACGGGAACCCTTCCCGAGATTATCTTCAACGGTGCCTGGACGGGTTTTGTCGCCGCCCTCACGCTCATCGTACCCTACGTGATCCCCTTCTACCTCGTTCTTGCATTGATCGAGGATTCCGGGTTCCTCACCCGGTTCTCTCTCATGCTCGACAAGGGGATGCACCGCATGGGGCTCCATGGCAAGGCCATCATCCCGCTCGTGCTCGGGTTTGGCTGTACCGTGCCGGCCTGCCTCTCGTGTCGGATCATCGAGTCCCCCAAACAGAAACTGATCGCGGCATTCCTGGTCACGCTCATCCCCTGCTCGGCCCGGACCATCGTGATCCTCGGCGTTGTTGCCGTGTTTGTGAACATCTGGTGGGCGCTTTTCCTGTACCTGCTCGTCTTCGTCCTCATCGTGGTTCTCGGGCGGCTTGCGTTCCGGCTGCTGCCCGGGGAATCGGTGGGCATGATCATGGAGATGCCAGACTACCATGTCCCCCACGTAAAAGGGGTGCTCGGCCAGACCTGGCAGCGGACCCGGTCGCTCATCGGGATCGTGCTTCCGGCCTATATTATCGGGAGTATCGTCATCACCGGAGCCTATGCTGCCGGGCTCCTTGAGCCCATTAACGCTGCACTCTATCCCGTCACCGTCATCCTGCTGGGCCTCCCGGCCATGACGGGTGTGGTGTTCATCTTCGGCATCATCCGGAAGGAGATGACCATCCTTGCCCTTGCAGCGATTCTCGGGACAACCGTCTTCTCAGACGTCCTCACCCCAATCCAGATCATCGTCTTCGGGCTCGTCACCCTGCTCTATGCCCCGTGCATCTCCACCATCCTTGCGCTGGCAAAGGATTTCGGGTGGAAGGCGGCGCTCTCGATTACGGCGCTCGAGACCAGCCTTGCAGTTGCGCTCGGTGCACTTCTGTTCCACCTCATCGGCCCCTTCCTCTGAACGGGCCACCATCAGGCCTAATTACCTTGGGCAGGCTATACCTAAGTGAGAATGATCTACTGGCTCTACGCACAGCTGCTCCGGGGGCAGATTGTGGACCTTCCGGGACAGGTCTGTTTCATGATCAGCGGGGAAGACCTTGCCGCCGCGCCCGATTCGCTCTACGCGGTCACCTCGTGGTGCAACGCGATCTCGGCGCACGTGACACGGCAGGGTCCGCCCGGCGCTCACGGGATATGCCACCTGATGTTCCATATCGCAACGAAGGATCCTGATCAGATCGACGTGCTCCTCCCGGCCATCCGGAAGATCAGCACGATCGCGCACCTGAGCCTTCATGCCGGCAGCAGGGAGGAGACCGGCGGGAGCGGGATGGATGTCGTCGTGGCTGTAGGCAAGAGCGGGAGGGAGGAGATCACAGAGTGCATCCGGAAGATGGCACGCGATAAAGTACCTCCGGAAATCGTGGATGAAAAGGTGATCGAGTCCTACCTGACCTTCCAATATGCTCCCGATGTCGTGATCAAGAGTGGCGGGGATCACCTCACCGATTTTTTAATCTGGCAGTCCGTGTACTCCGAGCTCTTCTTCTCGGACGTGAACTGGGCGCACTTCCGCGAGGTGGACTTCCTCCGGATCCTGCGGGACTACCAGGCGCGGATCCGGCGGTTCGGTAAATAATCCCCGGATTTACCGGAGCCTGATGTTAATCCAGGCCGGTTCACCGTCAAGCGTCTTCTCTTTTACAGCGAACTGGTTCTTGAGGGCAATGCTAACGGCTTTTTTCTCCGGGACCGGGGTGATCCGGTGCTCACGGCACCATCTTGTGAATGCCTGGTAGAGCGCCTCTTTTGTCACATGGTCGTCTTCGGTCTCGCCGCGGATGGTCGCCTCGCTGATGAACCGTTTCAGTGCCTGCCCCTTTACTGCCTTTGCCGGTTTTTTCCGTGCCGGTATTTTCTCTTTTTTTGGGGGAGCGCTGGCGGCAGGGGACGGGGATGCCGGGGGCTTGTCTGGTGCCGGGGCCCTGGCGGGCAATGTGGCGGGAATATGCCTTTTGGCCGGCCGCGGTACCTGCTTTACCGCGGAAGCAGCACGGGGGTCGTCTGCGTTGATGACAGGATGGAGGCTATCGGAGGATGATGGTAAAGCGGCGCCAGGTGCCTTCGCGGCGGCACCGTCCTTTGCTATAATAACGGGAGCAGAGGGCTCTTTCGGTTCCGCCCCCTCAGGAGTGTACGCGATCCCGGTTGCACTGGCAAGCGCCTGGTTGCATATCTCATTGATGTCAAGACCGGATACCAGCGCCTGTTTCAGGATGTCCTGCCGGATGGCAATGCTGGTCCGGCTCCACAGGGTGTCGTCCCCACTCTTTCCCGTCATGACCAATCAGTTCCTGATCTGTTGTTCAAGATAGATAGAGTACGCGATTGCTGTGCTGCCGGTTTCAGGCACTCTTCGCAGCACACCGCTGGTCATAGATCCGGATCGCCCGCAGCAGGTCGATCTTGCGGAAGAGCGGCCAGTAGGGAGCACAGAAGTAGACCGCGGATTCGTGCCCGGCCGCAAGCCAGGGAAGGAAGTTCGAGGTCCGGCACTCGTTGCCTGTCCTGATGATCAGGTCGACAGGGGGGATCCCTTTGCCGCGGTGGAGGTGCTCTTCGACCATGCTGACATCGATGGTATCAGGGTCGGCCCCGCTCTTTTGGACGATTTCCAGGATGTCCCGGGCGGCAAGGACGATCTCGTTCCTCCCGCCATAGGCAAGGGCAATGTTGAGGAAGAAGCCGGTATGGTCCTTTGTGGCCTCCTCCGCTGCAAGGACCGCCTCCTTCAAATCGTCCGGGAGCATCGAGGGGTCGCCGACCATCTGGACGCGGATCCGGTACTTCTTCACCCGTTCGTCGCTGAGGACGCTGATGAACTTCTCCCTGAACATGGCAAAGAGATACCCTACCTCGTTCTTCTCCCGCGAGAAGTTCTCCGTTGAAAACGTATAGAGGGTGACGTGCCGGATGCCCAGTTCGTGCGCCCAGTCCAGCATCTTTTCCGTCTTGTCGGCACCTGCGCGGTGCCCATAGGCCGTATCCAGCCCCAGCATCTTTGCGTACCGCCGGTTGCCGTCCATGATGATGGCAACATGATTGGGGATGTGCCGGCACTGCCGCACGAGCTGCTGTTCGTAGAGAGGTTCGAGAATGCCCTGCAGGTTCATAACGGGGTCATCTCCACGACCATGCCCCGGTTAGGGTAGCGCTCGATCACGCACTTCTTCCCGGGCATCCCGTCTTTGTGCTCTTCGAGGAGCCACCAGGCCATCTCAATACCATCCTCCGATTCCTCGAAACTGTCCGGGTCCAGCCGCTCCCGGCAGAACCGAAGAGCAGCATCCCGCTCACCAACATCCGGCTCGACAAGACCGTACACGATGGTGCCGTCGTCGGTGATCTCGTCGAACGGGCGGGCAGTGTTCTGTGCGATCCGCTTCAGGCGCTCCCGGAGCTGGACCGAGTCTTTGAATCCCGAGGAGCACCAGTGCACCTTATCGTGCTTGACAAGTTCCTTTGCCCACTCCCGCGCACCGTAAATGGCATTGTGGAGATCGTCGGCAAGATCGTAGCCCCGCTCCCGCATGGCATACGCATTGGTCTCGCCCCATTCGAGCTCGTTGATGTTCAGGAAATCGAGGTACGGGAGCGCGGGGATGAGAAGTTCAAGCCCGGGGAGGGCAGGCACCTCGATCCCGATGTCAAAGCCCATCTCTTTTGCCCGCTGTGCGGAGCGGATGAACTCCGAGTCCAGGATCGTGTCCCAGCACTCATGGGGAGGGTGGAGACGGATCTCGTCCACGAGGCCCTGCATCTCCGCAAGTTCGCTGTCTGACGGGGCCTTCGCCGTGTACAGGTGGATCTGGTGCTCCATGCCGAAGTGGTCCTTGAGCATCCGGCAGTACTCCGTCACTTTCTCAAGGCAGAGGAGGGGTTCGCCGCCCGTGACACCCGTGCCGAGTGCGCTCATGGTCTCGGCTACCTCGATGATCTGGGACGGGACATCGATGGGGACCTCGTTTGCGTACACGGTATCCGTCCCTTTCCGCTCGGAGGAGAGGGGGCAGTACCAGCAGGAGCGGTGGCAGCGTCCCGTAACAAAGAGGACCATCTTTGCGCCCTGGTGGCAGAGAACACAGCCTTCTGAAAGTGTCATGGACCGCACCCTTTCCCGGGTCATGGGTGGCCGGGAAGGAAAAGTGATTGTATTATTTGGCAGTATGAATTCAAAACCCTTCTTCTGCCGGCAACCTGCTGTACGGAACCTGCGGGGCGTTTCTCAGAACCGGAAGTACACTGCCCGACCCTTGTTTTAGTTCGATCCATTCATGGCACTATTTTACGACAGAAAACTGGCAGGATCTTAAGGGGGATTGCGATGGCATGTGCGGGGGTCGGGCGGTGTACTTCTTGTTTTCCAGATCGGGTTCGTGTGATCCGGAAAGGCGTTTTTTTTGGAATTTTCCATCGGAGGATCTGGCCAATTCTCGTTTGACAGGCACCTTCCGCCTTGCTGAAGTACACCGCCCGACCCCCACTTCAGGGAAAAGCCGGAAATACCGGTGCCCGGGGGCTCTCATGAAAATTATCCCTTGCTCCCCGCCCTCCAGCGAAGACCGGCTCCTAAAAACCTTTATGGTATGACTATACACGAGTTATTAGATTATGAAGGCAGGAACCGGGCATCGGGGAGGAGAGTCGGGCCTCTCCGAAGTGGTAGGGTTTGTTCTCATTATTGCTCTTCTTATGGCAGTTTTTTCGCTGTACCTGACCTATGGTGTCCCGGCGCAGGGACGGGAGAACGAGATCCTGCACATGAACACGGTCAAGGACCAGTTCATCAATTACAAGATCGGGCTGGACGCCCTTGCCAACAACAACAAAGTGGGGACCCCCGTGAGCAACTCCTTCACGCTGGGATCCGAAGAGGCGTATACGCAGGGCGTCATGGCATTCATCCCGATCATGAAACCGGTGAGTTCCGGGGGGGTATTCTCTATCAACCGGCGCACCTCGGCGCCTGAGACGCTCACCATATCCTCCCGTTCACTTGTTGTTGATGCCGCGAATGCAACTTCCCGGACAGCGGAGAATCTCCCGGCAACGGTCAATTATACTCCAGGTCATCTGTATGTCACGGTTTCCGGCATCCAGAGTGCGGATCTTTCCGCCAGTAAGCGATTCGGGGCAACGATTAATACGACAGAATGGGCTGCGTATGTGAATCTTACACCGGTGACATCACTTTATCAATGGTATACGAATTATGATGGAACGAATGATCCAGTAGTATGCAGGGCGGCTCCCAGAAACACTAATGGAACGCCGGTTTTTTTAGATAACAAGTTGTGTCTAGTCCCGATGAACACGTATGCCTACAACGGCACAGATGTCTCCCTTACTGTAAAGAAACGGGGTGTCATAACGATGGAGAATTACCCGGTTTACCGGAATGTCCGGGCCGGCACTAACTATACGGTTGATCTCATGGATCCGGCATACGGGCTGAGTTCATCGATTGTCCCCTCCGAATACATCAGCATCAGGAATGACCTTCCTCTGGGATCTATCACAGCAACCGGGAATATTACCTACAATTTCATTGAAACAACGTATCAGATCACTCCCATCCCCCTTGGTGCCGTCGATTACCGCTCCCAGAACAATTACTGGATCTCGCAGGAATACTATTACCAGATGGGCGGCGTCTTCCTCTCCCAGATTGAGGGCAACAACACCTACAAGCTCCCCCCGGCAATTACTTTTTCGATGGATAATTCCAATCCATCCCGCCCGATTACCCTTGTCACGGTCAATGCAGTGAGCATCACCAACCCGTACGGCGGCAGCGTTGTCGGGGGCAACAGCCCTGTCCAGATCAAGACAACGCTCGATTCCCTGTACACGTTCCCGTATGCTGACGGGGTAGCTAACACCAAGTGGATCAGAATCGGCGTAAACACGTCAGATGATCAGGCACGGGCAATGTGGAAGAACTATTTCGATTATACCGCTGCAGTTGCCGGCCTTCCGGAAGAAACGGAGACTGGCATCTCGGGGACCGAGAGTTACATTACGATCCATGGATCCGATGCTGCCGATACCGGCGACTATGATATTAAAGTCGTGGCAACCAACGCCACGTACACCGCATTGCTGTATGGCGTGGGTGGATGAGCAGTGAATCAGTTTGATAGCCAGAATGGAGTCTCTGATGTACTGGGTTCGATACTCCTGATCTCAATTATTACAACGGCTATCGCGATCATCGCAGTCGGTATCTTCTCCCAGCCCCCTCCTGAGCAGATCCCTGCCGTCTCGATGGAAATGAATACCGCTGGTAATACCATCCTGATCACGCATGTGGGAGGTGATCCGCTCCCCCAGAGCGAAACCAGGATTCTTATTGACGGAAATGAGCTGACTGCGTCTTTCAACCGGCTCGATGGTGCTCCCTGGACAGACTGGCTTGTTGGCGACACTCTTGTTTATACCGTGCCAGCGGACCAGGCAATGCCCGATTCTGTGCAGGTCCTGTATGTAGGTAAATCATCTGCACGTATCCTCTGGCAGTCGGGTTCAGATGTTTCTTCGGCAGGTGTCGTTACGCCCGTCTCTACGACTACCACAGCGGGGCCCCCCACAATTAACCCGGACTTCAGTGGAACTCCGACATGGGGATATGTGCCTCTTACCGTACAGTTCACCGATGCATCTGCCGGCCCGGTTGACCAGTGGAACTGGACCTTCGGTGACGGCAACGTATCCACCCTGAAGAACCCCCAGTACACCTACCCCGCTCCGGGAACATATACGGTTTCCCTTACTGTTGCGAATATCACCCACAGCATATCCAGCACGGCAACCAAGGTCAGTTATATCACGGTGCAGCCATTCTCTGCAGACTTCAGTGGATCACCGACATGGGGATACCAGCCCCTTGCAGTGCAGTTCACCGACGCATCTGTTGGCAAGGTGGACCAGTGGAGCTGGATCTTTGGTGACGGCAATGTCTCCACCCAGCAGAACCCCCAGTATTCGTATCCCGATGCCGGTAATTTCACGGTTTCCCTGACCGTGACGAATACCACCTATGGCAAATCAAGTACGGCAACAAAGGTCAATTACACCAATGTGCAGTCATTTGGCGAATACGTCAGTAACGAGAGTGTCTTTGTCTACGGGACAAAGTTATCCTTCGCGGGAGATACGATTACCGGTGAAAATGCCACGGTTGTCATAATGGGTTCTTTGGATTCGGCCGAACTGAACAGGAATTCAGCGATCGCGGTAAACACCATCTATATCAATGGCGATGTCAGCTTCGGCACCGGCAGTGCCAGTCTGGGGTATCCCGGCAAGATTGGGAATACGTACGTGAATGGTAATCTGAACATCGCTAGCGGAAACCACATGATTTATGGTAATGTGAACGCTTCCGGTAATACCAACCTGGCCGCAGCAAATATCCGGGATACGGTTACCGTAGATGGAGACGTAAACCTGGGCTGGTCTACCGTGTTTGGCACCGATGCCAAGGTGTACTATACCGGAGCGCTGACGTACCCTGCCTATTATTCGAATACCGAAATACTATCAAAATGCATCCCCCAGAGCAGCGTGCCAGGATTTACGATCCCTGATCTGCCGATTCCGCCGGCGAAAACGGCCGGTTGGTACTCCGGGAAAGGATACACGAACACAGTGCCGCTGAGTTCCAACACGAAGATCTATTCGGACAGCGGCTACACCTCAACAGTAGCAGGCACGGTATCCAATGTGATTGTTGTCGCGGCCAATGGCGATATTACCCTGTCGGGTGGGGGCAGCCAGGTTTCCGGCATATTGTTTGCCCCGAACGGAAGAGTAACGTTCAGCGGAGATGCCTTTGAGGGTGTTATTATCGCCCGCGATGGCCTCTATGTTCCCTCCGGAGGAACCGACATCACCTTCAAGGATATCGACGATTATGTCGCGAACAAGGAGGACTACCCGTTCTAGGTATATATTTCCCACCCCACCTGTCTGACCGGCCTACCGTAGGGAGTGTGTCACACTATGCACTCCCCTCCTGCCGGCTTTTGCGGTTGGGGGAATATCAGATGCAGAGTGACTGGATTGCTTCAAGATTCTCCTTTTTTGTCAGGTCTCTGTTTTTGCTATGAATGGTAGGTTAAAATATTGCTTAGATCCAATACCAATCCAGTACTCGATTACATGATTGCCCGGGCGGTCGGATGACCTGTGCTGCACAAGACAGAAAGGGTCAGAACTCACGAAAGCGGCGTGTCTGAAACAATCAGTGCCGTGATGCTGATTGCGGTTACAGTGTCAGCCATCGCGATCATCTCCGTTTTTTTCCTCTCCCAACCACCTCCCGAGAAGATTCCGGCGCTGGAAACAGTAATCTCGAATACTGGAAATGTTGTCCAGATCCTCCATAATGGGGGGGATCCGCTCCAGCACACCGATTTCAGGGTTATGCTCGATAGCCAGGTGGCAGAAATCCCCCCGGATTCGGATAGGATATGGTCTTCGGGCGAAACCCTGACGTTCTATGCGCCCGGTGTGAAGAATGTCCAGATCCTGTATACGCAGGCCGGAGGTTCGAAATATACGTTGATGTCGACAGCGAACTTCGAGGGAGTCTCGAATTCCTCGACATCCCTGAACATCATGGCGGGTGCAGGAGCCGGTGGCAGCATCTCGCCCTCCGGCGCCGTTGCGGTTGTCTATGGCGGGAGCCAGACGTTTTCGATCGTACCGCATAGCGGATACCGGATAAAAGATGTGAAAGTGGACGGGGACTCGAAGGGTCCGAATTCAACCTACACATTTACCATGGTCATCAAGAGCCATGCAATCTATGCCGAGTTTGAAGAGACCCCTCAGTACACTATCGAAGCTACTGCCGGTCCGAACGGTGCGATTGCGCCCCCAGGATCGACTCTCGTGGACTATGGCGGGAGCCAGTCGTATATTATCACCCCGGATACGGGATATGACGTCCTTGATGTTACCGTGGATGGCGTGCCTAATGGCTCGATAACGAACTACACCTTCACAAACGTTACAGAAAACCACACGATCGCGGCAACGTTCAGCACGGCACCTCCCTTGGCAAACTTCACCGCAACCCCCCTGAGCGGCGGGGTCCCCCTCACGGTCACGTTCACCGATCTGTCGACAAACAACCCGACTTCATGGCTCTGGAACTTTGGCGACACGGTCAATACAACCTCCGCTCTGCAGAACCCAACCCACATCTATTCCCTGCCGGGGAACTACTCGGTTGAGCTGACGGCGACCAATGATGGTGGGAGTAACAAGACCGTCCGGCAGGGGTATATCTTCACGTACTCCCCGGCCGTGGCGAACTTTATTGGGACACCGACATCAGGGAGTTACGGGCTGTCCGGACTGACCGTCCAGTTCTCTGACCAGTCAACGGGGGGCGTTTCCTCCTGGGACTGGGACTTTGGCGATGGATCGTATAGCGAATACAATACGCACCAGAATCCGGGACATACCTATGCGATAGGCGTCTATTCCGTGAACCTGACGGTTGCCAATACCTTCAGCAGTGACTATCTCCTCCGAACCAATTACATCAACGTGACCCCAAACGCCCCGACGAGCGATTTCGAGACGTACGATAATGAAGTGGACATGAATCCGCTTAACTCAGGAGTAGCACCATTAAGTGTCTTCTTCTACGACCTGTGTTCAGATGAGCCGACATCATGGACCTGGAATTTCGGCGATGGAAACGTCACCACGATAACCAAGGATGGATCCCACGAGTATGGCGATATCTATCATACCTTCACGAGCCCGGGAACTTACAATGTCAGCCTAACTGCGAACAATGCATGGGGAAGTGACACAAACTATAAGACAATCACGGCAACAGGATTGACGATCACGGCAAGCAGCGGGCCGAACGGGGCTGTCACACCGGCCGGTGTCACTACGGTCAGTTACGGTGCAACACCAACCTATACCATCACGCCGGCTGTCGGGTATCATGTCGTGGATGTTCTTGTCGACGGAACATCAGTGGGCGCCGTGACCAGCTACACGTTCCCGCCGGTCACCACGAACAAGACGATCTCGGCTACGTTTGCAATCAATACATATACGATCACAGCGAGCAGTGGTGCGAACGGCGCAATCTCTCCCACGGGAGTAACGACCGTTAACTACGGTGGCAGCCAGGCATACACGATTACACCGGTGATAAAATATCACATCGACACATTAACCGTGGATGGAGTAACAACAACCTACCCGCCGAAGATCAACTCACCCTATTCCTTCAGCAATGTGCAGGACAATCACACGATTAGTGTAACATTCGCACCGAATGCACGCCAGGAAATATTCTTTGACACGTTCGATCTGCTGGCTCCTGCCAGCAACGGGTGGACCGTAGTGAGTACTCCCGACTGGCAAACAGCAGCACCGGTGAATGGAACGTATAGCATTCGATTCCGGGGAAGCACTGCAACAGGACCAGATGAAGCTATTCACAGGTCTGTCCCCACAACGGGATATTCCGAAATCGATGTGTCATATCGATTGGGAGCACAATCTCTTGAGACCGGGGAGTATTTTGCGGCTCAATATTCAACGAATGCGGGGGGATCGTATACTGATATAACCAGAGTATCAGGGCCATACACGGGTGGCACCACGTTCACATCCTACACAAGCGGGGTGCTTCCCACTGCTGCCGACAACCAGGCCAGCAACTTCCGGATCCGGTTTGGGCTCTGGGGAAGTAACACAGGGGACTATGGCTGGATCGATGACGTGAAGGTAACCGGTATTCCCGATTACATATAAGCCCGGCCCATTCGCAGGTGTAATGGAACGGTCCGTGATCAATCATATACCAGACCGCGACACTTTTTTTACGATGGATTCAGGAAACCGGATCTCTTTTTTTATCTCTCTCCACAAATGAATGGAATCATTCAAGAACAAAGGGCAAACTACCCTTTCAGCACCTAACGTATTCCCACCACCATCCGTCTCACTTGCGTCGGCCCTGCCCCCTGTGCGCGAACTCCCCTGAATGACAATAGTCACAATGCAAATCAATTTCGCAAAGTCATTATAGCATTATATTCAAGATCGTACACTATCCTTAACCTGTTAATAATCTTAATTGTCTTTTCCAAATTCCGAACTATCATAAAACCTGAATTACAAGGAGTAATGGGGAAAAATGAGCGAGATTGGGTATAAACCGGTACGGATTGCTGCTTTGCTGGTCCTGGCAGCAGCAGTCCTGCTGGTCAGCGGTGTTTCCGCAGCAAGCGAATTTGCACCCTGGTCAACACAGACCGTGGACAGCGGAGGAAAGGTTGGACAGTATTCATCGGTTGCGCTGGATGCATCGGGCAATCCCGCTATCAGCTATTATGACCAGACCTACGGCGACCTGAAATTCGCTTCCTGGGATGGAACCGCGTGGGTCATTACCACCGTGGATGCCTCCAAACGAAGCGGTGGCGGATGGTCGCACTGGGGATGGGGCAGCCAGTGGGACCATGACTCTGCGTACCAGAAATGGTACCATGGAACCGAGAAGGTTGGCGAACATTCTTCACTTGCCTTTGACAGCAGCGGCAGGCCGCGGATCAGTTATTATGACGAATCGAAAGGCGACCTGAAATACGCTGCATGGGATGGCAGCCAGTGGGTTATCACCACCGTTGACGGCAACAATTACAGGAAAGGTAACCAGCGGGGGTGCAACTGGGATGGCGATCAGGGCAAATACCAGACCCGTTCCGTAGATGTTGGCGAATATTCGTCGCTTGCGCTTGATAGCAGCGACAATCCGCGGATCAGCTACTATGACAAGACGAATGGCGACCTGAAATACGCTTCCTGGGACGGGACCCGATGGGTCATTACCACCGTGGATGCGTCAAAGAGAGAGAATACCCGGCAGTCGTCGTTCTGGGGCTGGGGATGGGGCAGTGACCATGACTCAGATTATACGCGATATTATCATGGCACGGGAAAGGTAGGCGAATTTTCGTCTCTTGCTCTCGACAGCAACGGCAACCCCCGGATCAGCTACTATGATGAGACGAACAAGGACCTGAAATACGCTTCCTGGAATGGCAGCACGTGGGATATCACCACCGTTGACGGCACCAATTATAAGAAAGGTACGCAAAAAGGCTGTAACTGGGACTGGAACAACCACCGGGCACAGTCGGGATTCATCAGGGTTGGCGAGTATTCGTCGCTTGCCCTCGACAGCAGCGGCAAACCCCGGATCAGCTACTATGATGAGACAAACAAGGACCTGAAATACGCTTCCTGGGACGGGACCCGGTGGGTCATCAGCACGGTAGACAGCGCCGGCAGCGTTGGTGCGTATTCCTCCCTTGAACTGGATGCAACCGGCTCTCCCCGTATCGGCTATTACGATGCCATAAGGGGGAACCTGAAGTTTGCTGCGTGGAACAGTTCATCCTCCACGTGGGGAACCGAGACGGTGGACAATTCAAAGAAGGTAGGGACATTCACCTCTCTTGTACTGGATTCACTGGGCAACCCCTCCATCAGTTACTATGACCAGAAGAACAGGGATCTGAAGTATACCGCCGGAACCGGGCATACTCCTGTGATCCTCCCGACCGTGACCGGAATCACTCCCGCACAGGGTCCGGTTGCCGGCGGAACAGAGGTGACCATCACGGGAACGAAGTTTACCGGGGCAACGGCAGTTACGTTTGACGGACTGGCGGCCACGGAATTTTCCGTTGTCAATGATACTTCGATCACGGCGATAACCCCTGCTCACGAAGAGGGAGCTGTCGACGTTATCGTCACCACTCCCGGGGGTTCTGCAACCGGGACCTTTACCTATGAAGCAGAGGTCATCATTACACCAACTGTGACCGGTATCACCCCGGCACAGGGTCCGGTAAGCGGTGGAACGGAAGTGACCATCACCGGAACGAAGTTAACCGGGGCAACGGCCGTAACATTTGATGGAACAGTCGCCACGGCATTTACTGTTGTCAGCGATACTACCATCAACGCGACTACCCCCGCTCATGCAGCGGGAGCCGTTGATGTTGTCGTCACCACTCCCGGTGGCTCTGCAACCGGGACCTATACCTATGAAGAAATTGTTATTCCCGCCCCAACCGTAACAGGTATTGCTCCGGCCAGCGGGATTGCCGGGGAAGCGCTGACCCGTGTCAACATCACGGGAACGAACTTTGTTCCCGGAACAACCCCCTCGGTCTGGCTGGCAAAATCCGGCGAAGACAACATCGTGGCAACCGGGGTCATGGTAGTCTCCCCCACTCAGATCACCTGCAACCTCCAGCTCACACCCTACAAAGCGACCGTCCCGGGCAAGTGGGACGTTGTTGTGCAGAATGCAGACGGCCAGTCCGGTTCAAAGAGCGCTGCCTTCACGATCATCAATCCTCCCCCGACGGTCACCTCTATCGAACCCGCCAGCGGTCAGAATGGAACGGTCATTGACGTGATACGCGTGACAGGGACCAACTTCGGCTTTGGCGCAAACCCGACCATCTGGCTGGCAAAAGCCGGAGAAGCCAACATCACGGCATCGGACACGCAGATCTTCGGCACAACCGAGCTGAAATTCCGGCTCAATATCCCAACATCGGCACCCGCCGGGGACTGGGATCTCTGGATCAAGAGCCAGGACGGTCAGACCGGTGCCTACCTTGGCATGTTCACCATCACCTACCAGGAACCCTCGGAACTCAACTGGGCCTGGTCGACCGATGGCTGGGAGGGATGGACGACAACCTCGGCATGGACACCAACGACTTCAAGCGATACGATATACGGCCCCCTTGTTGAAGACGGCCATGGCGTCTATGGAACAGTAGTCTCCGAAGAACGAAGGGCTGGTTCCACCCAGTCAACCGTTACAAAGACATTCACGGCAGCACCCGGAGAACAATGGTCCACGATCACGTTCAACGGCCTGCTCAGTGCATCTGAGTATGCAGCAGGACGATCACTGGTTATTTCGGTCAATGGCCAGGATGTTTATTCTGCCACGGCAGGATCGGACAGCAGCATCAATGGCCAGGAATTCACCATCACACGGACATTCGAACCGGCAAACACCGTGACAGTTACAATAACAAGCAAACAGAGTACGAAACTATCCGTTGGTTCATACACCCTGCAGTGCAATTCGCTGACCCTGAACTGAGGACGACCGCTCTCGGAGAAACCGGCCAGCCTCCTGCAACTCCCTCTTTTTTGCAGCACAAAAAATCCTTTGCTGACGTGACAGATCCATCAGGATTCTCCCCTGAATGCTTCCATCAGCGTCGTCTTCTTTATAATCTCATCCATCCATTGTTTGTTTATTCGGGGTAGATATGCAGGATCCTGCGTTCCTGCGGGAACCTGAGGTACCGTGTTCACGGTATTCGGTTGATGACTTGTTGAACGCGCCTGAAAGAAAACCCCAAAAAATAGAGAACACCTGGTGAATCGTATGGTATTCCGGCATTTCAGTACGGGAGGGCTGCTGAAGATCAGGAGATCTGCCCTTTCCGGCAGTATCGCGCTCCTTCTCATTGCTGCCATCATATCCGCGGGGTGTCTTACGTCCCCCGGCACCCCTCAGGACATCACCCGGCAGTCACCGGCTCCATCCTCCCCTCTCTCCCCCTCCACCGGTCCTGTGGGATCGCTCGTTCCGGTTTCTATAACCGGCACAAATTTTTCGTATGGTGTCTCCCCCTCAGTCTGGCTGGAAAAACCCGGTGAAGCAGCTGTCCACGCGCAAGACATCGTGGTTGTTTCACCTGCCTTGATCCAGTGCGTGTTCCCGCTCCCGGCAGCATCGTCTTCTGCCGGGCAATGGGATGTTTTCATCCGGACTACCGAAGGCGTATCTGCACAAAAGATCGGGATTTTCACGATTCTGGATGAGAGGGCACCTCCATTAGCGTGGAACTGGTCGAATGAGAACGGGTGGGACGGGTGGCAGCACACCTATGTATGTTCCAACACGGGGACAAGAACCGGATCCTGCCTTGAGCACGGTCCGGTCATTGTCAGCGGCCATGGTGAATACGGTTCGATTGTGACCTATGACCGGATTTCGACACGTTCGTCTGTTTCAAAAACCTTTACCGCTCCCGGCGGTGCGCGATGGAGCAGCGTCACCTTCAGGGGGGCCCTCAGCCCGTCTTCCGTTCCCCGCCTGCGGTGGCTCTCCATGGACGCAAACGGCGTGAATGTTTTTTCTGCCAATGCCACCATGAGCCCTCCGGGGAATGGCCAGCCGTTCACCATTGTCCGGTCCTTCCCTCCTGCAAACAGCGTGACTATCCAGATATCCGGTGGGCAGGATCTCACGGTCCGCGACACCTCGCAGTACATCCTTTTGTTCGATTCGCTGACTCTGAGTTAGGGTGCAGGGGCTTACACCCCCTGGCACACCATCAGGTTATCTCCTGATGCAAGAAGAGTGGCACGAAGGATACCCCTGCATGATGCGGGAACACCCTGACGGGAATCGTTGAAAAAAGATGATCCTTTTCTTTACACTATCGCGTGGATCTCTGCTATCCCCTTCGGTACCGTGGTATTGGCCAGCGCCGTCAGCACCCCGTCCCTGTATACCAGTATCTCTAATAGATCCATACTGCCGTCTGCCTTCTCCAGCGTCCCGTCAATCGTCCCGCTTTTCATCACCATCTGGTAGAGCTGGTCCCCGGCACCATCGATTGACCGTACCTGGCCGTTCGAACTGATCGTTCCGGTATAGTTCCCCGGGTAGCGTACCTGCACCCAGACCCCGGTATCGGGTACCGCAAACTGCGCGGGAACTGTTTCAGCGGCTTGTGGTGGTGTCGGGGGCTCAACGAAAGCAGGTGAAGGTGTTATGGGGATGTCCGGACCATTGACCGCGGTCCCGATCAAAACATGCATCTCGACAATACCGCGGGGTGTCGTGGTCTCGTGCCGCGCGATCAGGTTCCCCCCATTGTATGTCGTGACCTCAAGTCGCTTCCCGGACCCGTCACCTTTCTCAATGAACCCGTCAACCACGGTATTCTGCACCGGGAGCTGGTACCACTGCGTCCCGGAACTGTTCACGTCGCTTCTCCATGCCCCGGCAGAGAGGAATCCTGAGTACCGTCCCGGGTATGAGATCTTTACCCAGATGCCGTTTCCCGGGATTGTCCCGAACGGTGAAGGGCTTTCCTTTGAATCCGGAGCAATGGTCGCAGCCGGCGTGGGTCCCGGCGCAGGTGTCGGCGTCGCGCTAACCCCTGCCTTTGCTGCAGCCGCTTTCTCCCAGGGCTGAAGCCCCGGTTCCGGTATCGGGGAAAGCATGGCCACGAGAAGGATCGCTGCAAGGAGGACGATGGCAATGAGGGTGAACGCCGGGGATACTGGTTTTGGTTCGTCAGGGAGGGCCTGCCGGGTTCCCTGTGCGGGGCCGTAAACTGTCCATTCCGGGACTGCCGGGCGGCCGGTGGGAGCCTCCGTATCCAGGGTTCCCGCGTCCATCCTCTCGCGCCGGGCGCGGGAATAGTAATCAGCAGGTGTGGGATCGGGCTGGACCGGAACGCCCTGCTTTTCGAGAATAGTGAGGCACCGGTCGCGGTTCTGGATGTTCCTGCCCGCGGCAAGGAAGATGAAAATCATCTCGATGCCGCGCATGCCCCCGTCAGCGGTATTGTAGGTGATCCGGATCACGGGTTCCCGCAGCCGGTTGGTCTCTGCGGAAGCAAGCGTGATGTCCTGGTAGGGGATCTCCAGCCGGGGCTTTTCTGCGTCCTCGCAGACCAGGGTAAGCCGCCCTTCAAGAAAGACAGCTTCGTAGCCGATACCGTTGATGATCAGCCGCTGTGTCCTGTGGATGACCGCATCCCCGCTCTCACTGCCCGGAGTATCCATGGTTTCCTGCCGGAGTATACCAGTAGTTACTGTATCCCTTCATCCTAATAATCTCTGCAGTATTTCAGGGGCAGGCAGCATCATTCCCCGTGCCTGTCAGGTCCTCGCACCTCCGTGTTCCGGCTCACGAGCAGGTTCCAGGCATCGTGAGCCCGGTTGTACCGGACAAGCACGCCCATTAGTTCCAGCACGGTGCCGTAGCCGGCAGAAAGCAGCGCCTCGTTTTCCGCTGTTTTGTGAAAGGCCGGGAGCACCGCATAGACCGGGGCTTTTGCCGTGCCGTCGCAGACCTTGAACAGGTGGGTCTTTGCATCGCCGAGTTCACCGCTCATCTTTGCCACGATGGTATTCACCCGCTTTCCCTCGTGCAGGTGCAGTTTCGAGAGCTGGAGGAATTTTGCTGATGAGGGAAGCCGGAAACCTTCCCGGCGTATTGCGGCCCGCCGGAGGACAGCATAACTGTACTTGATGTCCGTGTTGATGTACCGGTACGGCTCATCACACCGGGCAAGGGTCTCCATCAGGTGTGTGGGGCGGATGGCAGGGGCGGTGGCAAAACTCCAGCACCGGGGGGCTTTGCAGGCAGTGCCCCGGAACAGCGGGCAGGGGGAATGCACGACAAGCCCGGCAGGCTCAAGGCCGGCGGCAAGCGTCCGCATACGGGTGGAGTTCGCTTCATCCGCGGGCTCTACGATCAGGATTACACCATCAGGAGCAAGCCGTTCCGCGAACCTGCCGACAATCGCGGCCCGGGGATCTCCCGACCGGTCCGCGAGTTCCCCGAGGACATTGGAGAAAATGATGAGGTCGAACCGTTCCGGCAGGCCTGCAGGAAGCGGGTCGCGGATGTCCGCCTTTTTCGGGGGCTTGACCGAAACCGGCCCGCCCCGCGGCACGAACGCGTCCCTGAGAGAGAGGAACGCCTCGATATGCTCCTCCGACTGCTCGATGGAATAGACCGAGGCCTTCGCCCCGTCAAGCCGGGAGAAGAAGTCCGCAATGGCGAGCGGGACAACCCCGGGCCCGGTCCCGGCATCGAGGATCGTCATCGACTTCTTCAGGTATCCTTCTTCCGTAAGCCGCATGAGAAGGTGCTCTGTCTGCTGGAAGTAGACCGGGAAGTGGTAGGCCAGGTAGCCGAGCACGCTGTACCCTTTCGTGTACCGGAGGGATCGTTTGTGGAGCGGCTTCCAGTAATCGTCTTTCTGGGCCGTAATTGCCTTCCGGAGCCGTTCCAGCGTGACTGGATCATCCCAGGGCTTTCCCACCTTTTTCGTGATGAATTGCTCGATGGCACCGGCAAGGGCCGCGGGCAGTTCTCTCTTCTGAAGAAATTCCGTGGTGCGCTCCCATTCGCCCTCATTCAGGAGATACGGTTGAGCCGGGGGCAGTCTGCGGATCTCGACGTCCCTGTCACGCCGGGTTGCCGTAAGGCCCAGGCCCGGCAGATCCGGGGCAATGATCCTATAGATCTCATCAACAGGTAACGGGGCATCGAGATATGGCACGATCTCCGAGATCAGGAACGATGGCCGGGTCCCGGCAACATACTTAATCGTGGAGATCAGCGGTTTTCCGGCCATAACCTGCCGGATAGTAGGGTGACAGCCCACATACATCTTTCGTCAGGCCGGTACCGCAATGGTCCGTCAGGTCCAACAGCAGATCCGCACCTTTTTTTGGTTACAGGACAGAGGGGAAATCATCCCATGAGTGACAAATCTTTCGGCAATGTCTCTCCCGATGGCATCGGACGTTTCTTCGCAGGCCGGAATATCGATGCATTCTGTATTGCGGATGCAGACAGGATATTGGCACCATCGGGACGGCACCCCCGCGATCTTCTCCCGGGCTGCAGGAGTGTGATCCTCTTTGGCACATGCATGACGGATCGCCTCTTTTCCGGAACGGAGGCGGAACGGGCTGAAGAGACCGGGCGTACGAAAGCAGTTCTCGAATCAGCAGCCATTGCCCTGCGGGACCGGCTCACGCAGTCAGGATCTGCTGCGGAAGCGATCCTTCCCTCATTCCCGCTGAAGGTCGAAGGGGGCAGGTTGCAGGGAAGGCTCTCGCTCAAACACTGTGCAGCGGATGCGGGATTCGGCACAATCGGGGATAACTCGCTCCTTATCCATCCCGTGTATGGTAACCGGCTGGCTCTGGCGGCGGTGATAACGGACCAGCAAATCATGCCGTCACCCGCACCCGGTGTCCTCCCGGCCTGCACACATTGTCACCGGTGTGAAACAGCCTGCCCCGAACATGCGATCCATGACGGGATCGTTGATCAGACACGGTGCCGGAACCTCACGGATTATGTGCCCCCGGTTCTTCGCCCGCTGACATGGCGGCTGATGCGGGGACGGTGGAGTGCCTGTTTTGTTACCGCTCTCCTGAACAGTGCAGGGTCGCACCTTGCGATCAGCTCCCCGTGTGTCGCCTGCATGACGGCATGCCCGCACTTCAATAAGGAAAGACGGTGATTATTGTACATGCTCGACCACTGCCCCGGTGCCGCAAACCTCCGCACCCCCACGCTCGCGATCAAGAAGTGTCCCCGGTGCGGTGATGAGGTCGAACTCTTCTCAAACGACGTCTCGGTAAAGTGCAGCAACTGCGGCTTTGAGGTATATAACGACACTATCTCCTGCGTCCAGTGGTGCAAGTACGCAAAGGAATGCGTGGGCGAGGAGACCTACCATAAAGTGATGGCGCAGCTGAAGGCACAGGAGAACGCACACAAATAACCGTGACCGTTCTTACGGCAGGGCCAGCATCCGTTCGATCGCGCCCCGTGCCCTGGCAGCAACATCATCCGGGACGGTGATCCGCGGCTGGAGTGTTGCAAGGGAGTCGCGCACCTTCTCAAGGCTGGTCTTCTTCATGTTCCGGCAGATTGCCCCGTCATCGAGCGGGTAACACCGCTTGTCCGGGCATTCCTTCTTCAGCCGGTGGAGGATGCCGACCTCAGTCCCGATGATGAACTCCCTCTTTTTTGAAGCAGCAACCTCGCGGATGATGCCGGAGGTGCTTGCCACGTGGTCGGCAAGGTCGATGACTTCCGGCCGGCACTCGGGATGGACGAGCAGGACGGCATCCGGGTGGGCTTCCCGTGCGGCCATGACCTGTGCCGGCGTGATCCGGTCGTGGACAATGCAGAACCCTTCCCACGGCATGACCTTCTTCTTTGTGAACCGCTGGGCGTACCGGCCAAGGTTCCGGTCGGGGACAAAGATGATCTCGTCCTCTTCCACGGCATTGACCACCTTCACGGCGTTCGAGGAAGTACAGCAGATGTCGCTCTCGGCCTTGACCTCCGCGCTGGTGTTGACATAGCAGACCACGGCAGCGTCAGGGTGCCGCTCCTTTGCAAGCCTCAGCTCGGGGGCGCTGATCATCTGCGCCATCGGGCAGCAGGCATCCTCCGCGGGCAACAGGACGGTCTTTTCGGGGGAGAGGATAGCCGCGGTCTCGGCCATGAAATCCACACCACAGAAAACAATGACCTCCCCGTCCATGGTGGCTGCAGCCCGCGAGAGCTCCAGGGAGTCACCGGTGATATCGGCAATGTCCTGGATCTCGTCCGGCTGGTAATTGTGGACAAGGAGGATTGCGTCGCGCTCCTCCTTCAGCTTCCGGATCTCGCCAATGATCTGCGCAGGGGCACCTGTCCGTTCCATAATCCTGTATCCTGTTCCCCTTAGGTTGACTTTAAACCGTCGCTGCACTATCACTCAACCGGATATTTATGCATCCGGCCCTCCCATACCTCATCAGGTTATGAAGATCATCCTTCCGGACAAGAGCAGCCGCGAGACAGGGCCCGCCATGGTTACCGTGGAAGATCTTCTGCGGGATCTCGGATTTGATCCTATCGAGGTGATCGTATCGCGGAACGGCACGCTCGTTACAGAAGATGCTGTTGTCGGGAACAATGACGAAGTCCGGATCATCCGCATTGCGCACGGGGGATGACGGGTGCCGCCCACCAATGGAACCACCAGAACGCCGCACTGCGATCACTGTGCCGAACCTGCAGTGTACCGGGACCCGGAGAACGGCCGCCATCTCTGCCGGGAACACTTCCTTGCCGATATCGAAATCCGTGTTGCAGAGACGATCCGCTCCCGGAACCTGATTGTCAAAGGCGATCATGTGGCCATTGCCCTGAGCGGTGGCAAGGACAGCACGGCCCTGCTGATGATTCTCACAAAGATCCTGCCCTCTCTGGACTCGGTCCGGCTCTCTGCGATCACCATCGATGAGGGGATTAGTGGTTACCGCGAGGACACCATACGGTCCGCGGACAGGCTGGTTGTCCGTTACGGTATCCCCCATATCACGGTCTCCTTTCCGGAACTTTTTGGAGGAACGCTCGATGCCTTCCTGAAAGGGCGGGAGCCCGAAGCCTGCAGCGTCTGCGGGATCCTGCGGCGGAAGGCGCTGAATGGTGCGGCGGAACAGGCTGGTGCAACGAAACTTGCCACGGGACACAACCTTGACGATGAATCCCAGTCAGTATTCATGAACGTGCTCCGGGGTGACCTGCCCCGGCTCGTCCGGGACTCCGGCAGCGATTCGCAGGGCCGGTTCATTCCCCGGGTCAAGCCCCTGATGTTCGTTTCAGAGAAGGAGATCGCGGTCTATCTCATGCTCCATGGGATGTGGGCGGACCTTCCAGAATGCCCATATGCGGTCCATGCTCTCCGCGGCGAGGTGCGGCGGATGCTTGCCACGCTCGAATCAAAGCACCCGGGCACAATGCTCAACCTGATGAAGAGCAAGGCGAAGATCGAGGCGCAGTGTGGCGGGCTCCTGATGAAAGAGACTGTCAACCGCTGCCGTGAATGCGGCGACCCGTGCAGCGGCGAAATCTGCCAGTTCTGCAAACTGAAAAAGAGCCTGAAAAGATGATCACTGCGGGGCGGGTGCAGCGCCTTTGATCCGCTCTGTATGAGTATAAACCACCATCTTGCTGCTCCGGGCAAACCCGACAACGGTGAGCCCGGTCTTCTCTGCGGTCTCTACGGCAAGCGTTGTCGTTGCCCCGCGGGAGACGATGATAGGGATACCCGCGATCAGGCACTTTCGCACCATCTCGGACGAGATGCGGCCTGAAACGATCACCCAAGTCTTCGAGAGGTCGATCTTGTTCCGGAGCGCGTAACCGATGACACGGTCCAGCGCGTTGTGCCGCCCGATGTCCTCCGAGACTGCGATGACCTTCTGCCCGTCCAGCAGTGCAACGATATGGATCCCCCCAGTCGTTATGTGGAGCTCGGAGTTCAGGACCGCTTTTACCGAGGTCCAGATATCCGCCGTGCTGATGGAATAATCGGAATGGACCTTGGGGAGTTTCTCGGTGTCGATATAGGATGTGCTCCCGCCGCAGCCCGAGAGGATGGTCTTCTTTGGCCCGAGCACTTTGAAGAGGTTTTTCGTGATAACACTCATCCGGTTCTTCTCGATCTTAATGGACTCGATCTCGTCGATATTTTTGATGATCTGCTCGGTATAGAGATAACCGGTCACGAAGTCCTCGAGCTGGACAGGGCTCATCATCGCTGTCATCGCGTGCCGCCCGTTCACGAACAGGGCAAGCGGGACCTCCTCGATAACCTCGTGGAGGTCCTTCTTTGTCTTCTCCCCGTCGACCTTGATACAGTCGAGTCTCCTGTACATGTCGGCGGGCTGGTGTGGTTTTGTCATCGGTGTGCTGCTCCTGTATTATCCCAGCACTTCGTCCATGCTGCCGCTGCGGTATCCCGCAAGGTCGAGCGTGACGTAGGCGATCCCAAGGGAGCGGAAGTATTCCACAACGGGATCTTTCTCCTCAAGTATTCTCCCCATATCCTCTTTATGTACTTCGATCCGCGCAATGGTCCCGTGGAGCCGCACGCGGAGCTGGGAGAAACCGCGGGCCGCGAGGAACTCTTCTGCTTTCTCGATGATCCGGAGTTTTTCTGTGGTGATCCGGTCGCCATACGGGATGCGCGAGGCAAGGCAGGCTGCCGAAGGCTTCTGCCAGACCGGAAGTCCCATCTCCCGGGCAATATCCCGGATGTCCTGCTTCGTGCATCCCGTTTCAATGAACGGGTGGATGATCCCCTCTTCGGTTGATGCCCGGAGGCCCGGGCGGTGCTCACCGGTATCGGAGATGTTGACGCCATCGGCTATGCAGGCAAGGCCGAGCTCAGCGGCCTTTTTCCGGAGATAGTGTGCTGAGATCTTCTTGCAGTGGTAGCACCGGTCCTCCGGGTTAGTGCAGAAGGCCTCATGTTCCATGAGCGGGAACGGGAGGATCTCCAGCACAAGACCGAGATCTGCGGCAAGCGTCTTTGCCTGTTCCATGGCAGTACGGGGCACGACCGGGCTGTCGAGGAGCACGCAGCGGCATCTCTCTCCCAGTGCTTCCTTTGCGAGAACGGCAAGGAGCGTGCTGTCGACGCCACCGGAGAAGGAGACGAGCATGGGGCCGTGGCGCCGGATGGCATCGATGAGGGCCTGTCGTTTCATTGGAAGATTCATTGTTGCACCAGTGACGGGGAAAAACGGGTTGTACAGGTTTGGAGGATTAGCCGCATTGTTCTCCGGGAAGGGATGAATTTTTGCACGGGCTCTCCGCTTCTCCCCGCAGTTGCCGGCAGATGCTGCAGGTGCGCTCTACAAGATTGAGGTCCCTGCCCTTCTGCAGGTCCTGTGCCAGCAGTTCGATGGACTTCTTTACATCATCCTCGAATTCGATCCGGTACCCTCGTTTTCCCGAGAGGTACTGGGACACTGCGGAGGGTGCCATCTCAAGCATTCTTGCCGCTTCAACCTGCGACATGCCACAACGTACCAGTTCCGCTGCAATCGCTGCACGGATGGCAGGAAGGACATTCCAAACAATCTTCTGGCAGGGAGATTCCATGGCATACTACCTTATGGTATTACATCCCCGCGGGGAGGGATGGCAGTTACAATGGTGATTGTGATGCAGCGGCACATATAGGTTGGCTCAATCGTCTGCCGTTATCGGGATAGATCCGGTGGCTCAGCAGCCCGGCTTTCCCGCGCCATGGGCATGATCGCCCGGCACCCAGCGGCCGCCGTCTTTTGTCAGTTCCTTTTTCCAGATCGGGACGCTATTCTTGATCTCCTCGATGATATACCGCGAGCCGGCATAAGCCCCCTCCCGGTGCCCGGCGCTGACAACAATGACGAGGATGTTCTCACCAACCGAGAGCCTGCCGATACGGTGGATGATGTCGACATGCAGGAGCCCGTGCAGGCGGGTTGCTTCGGCTACGATCTTCTCCATCTCGGCTACCGCAACGTCTTCGTACGCTTCAAGCTCCATCTCGGTGATGTCGTCATCCCGGACAATTCCGTCAAAGACAACGACCGCCCCGGACCCGTGCTTTTTTGCGGCAGTGATAAGCGCCCCGATATCCACGTCCTCTTTCTGAATTTTGACAACCATACCTGCCTATCCCCCTGCAACCGGTGGAAATACCGCGATCTCGTCGCCATCCGCAACAAGGGTTGTTCCCGCATCAGCTGTCTCTATCCGCTTCCCGTTCCGCATCAGGATTACGAACTCGCGGAACGAGCCGCGCTCATCGAAGATCGCTTCATATCCATCCCTGTTCTTCCGTGCAATCTCCGCGACAAGCAGAGCAAGCGATGTCCCGGCTTGTGGCTCCGTCATGATATCCGTCCCGAGCAGTTCGCGGAACCGGGCAAAAAAACGTATCTTTACACTCATCTCTTCTTCCCCGATTGATGGTCCTTTGCAGGGGTCTTGCCACAGGCAGGACACGCCGGGTTCTTCTCAATAACAATCTCTTCGGCAGCAGCACAGGTGCCGTCCCATGTGAAGAGCCGGCCGGCAAGGAGCGTGCCCTTACCGGTGAGGTACTTGACCACCTCGTTTGCCTGGACCGATCCGATCACGCCGGCTGTCGCCCCGAGAACGGGGAAGACCTCCGATGGAGGGGCTTTTGGGAAGACACACTCAAGGCAGGCGGTCTTATCCGGAATGATGGTGGTCGCCTGCCCGTAGAACCCGCGGATGGCACCATGGAAGAACGGTATCTTCTTCTCCAGCGCCACCCGGTTCAGGAGGTAACGCACCGGGTAATTGTCCAGTGCATCCACGATCCCGTCGGCTGTTCCCACCAGTTCGCGGACATTGCCGGCAGTGATCGTGGCGTCAATGGCATTGACAGTTATATCAGCGTTATATTCGCGGAGTTTCTCGAGCGCTGAGACCGTCTTCTTCTTGCCGATATCCCGGTCGGAATGGAGGATCTGCCGGTTCAGGTTGCTCAGGTCAACCGTGTCCATATCCACGATCGTGATCGTCCCGACACCGGCAACGGCAAGGTAGGTGGCAACGGGCGAGCCCAGGCCTCCCGCACCGGCAATGAAGATGTGCGCTTTTTTCAGGCGCTCCTGTGCCTCGTCACCGAAGAGAAGGATCTGCCGCTTGTACCGCTCGCATTCACGTTCCGATAACATGGTTCCCGTAGTCCTGTCCTGCATCTGGATTATTGTGCCGGCAGGAAGCACACCGGCAGATCGCTTCTTGTACCTGATATGTTCGCTGGTCGTCTGATTATTCTTTTCATTTCCCGGGGGATATTGCGTGCGGGAATACAGAACCGGATAATCCCGGTCGGTGCCCCCGTGCTGTAATTTTGCAATGGTTTAAATGATTTATGCGCATATGAGTAATTATCGTACGGCAAGCGTACGGTTGGTGAACACATGCCAGAAGAAACCACACACACAACATCACAGCAAATCGATGACGATAATCTCCCCCTGCATATCTGTGCATGTGGAGAACAGCACCGGCACCGCCCCGGCAGCCGGAGCCACCGTGAAGAATGCACGTCCGAAAAAAAATTCGGCGACTCCTGCTGCTGCGGGCCGAACGCAGGTTCGGGTAACCAGCACCGCTGCGGCCACGGGCCCCGGTGCCAGTGAGATTATCTCATCCGTTTTTTGGAGTTTTTCAGTCATGCACCGCCATCCGGAAGTGCCCGAGCTGCTGGAGCAGTACATGGAAGCGTCCGGAACAGCAGAGTGCTGGGTAACGGTCCGGGAACTGCGGATGTTCTTCCACTTGGACGAGTCGTCAGGGCCGGCATTCTCGGGGTTCCTGCAGCGGATCCACCACGGTCCGTTCCATACCTGCCGGTACCGCGTGAGCCGGATGGAGAAGTTCCGGGATACGGCACCTCCCTACCGGATCATCAAAAAGTATCTCGTGCAGGCCCGGCCGTTGCCCCGCTCGACCCGGCATGCAATGGGAAGGGAAGAGAAAAACCGGTAAACCTGTTATACTATTCAGGCTCCAGTATTATTCAGGAACAGTGCATGGCGGTGGACGAGAACCCTGGAATGAACGAGTGCCCCCGGCGCGGGCGGCCCCGCGTACGGCGTACCATTGCAGGCGCTTCCGAGTCCCGCTGCTACAAGCCCTGCTGCTGTGAGGGGGAGGGCGAAGGCATCACGCTCCAGCCCGAGGAGCTCGAGCTGATCCGGCTTATCGACCTCGAAGGCCTGGAACAGGAGGCGGCAGCCGAGCGGATGGGCGTCTCCAGGAAGACGGCGTGGCGCGACCTCCACGAGGCGCGCCGGAAGATTGCCGATGCGCTCGTGAACGGCAAAGGTATCGAGATGGGCGGGTGCACGAAAGCAGCCGAAGGCCGGTGCCCGAAGTGCCCGCGGGAATGATCCCGGAACAAAGAATCCTTTTTTACCAAGCGGGCGGGATTGCCCGGTGCGCCGGATGCCCGGTAAGGCACCCGGGAGATGCACACCGGCGCCCGTTCCGCAAACTCTTCTTGGACCCCAATCCTTAAATCTTTATGCTCATATGTGTAATAATTCCGTACGAGGAAGTATCATGCCGAACTATGACGGGACCGGTCCGCTGAAACGGGGACGGATTATCGGAAGGGGGATGGGACCCTGCCATGCCCATCCCGCGGAATGCCTGCACAACGAAGACCTGCCGGAACAGGAACGCCGGCAAACGAAAACCGCGGAACCTCCACGGGAGTGAGAAGCCATGCCCCAGCCATTCATCAGCGTCAGTGACCTCTGCATGGACTTTAACGACACGAGAGTCTTAAACAAGGTCTCGTTCGAGATCCCGGAGGGTGAAGTTCTTGGCGTCATCGGCAGGAGCGGCGCCGGAAAGAGCGTCCTGATGCACCTTCTCCGCGGCGTGGAACAGCCTCCGACGAAGGGTTCGGTTGTCTACCACATGGCAGCCTGCGACCGGTGCGCCTTCATGGACGTACAGAGCCGGGCCGGCGGGAAATGTCCCGAGTGCGGGGGCAACCTGACCGCGGTAGACGTCAACCTCTGGGACGAGAAGAGCGACGGGATGAAGTCCAGGGTCATGAACCGGACCGCCATCATGTTCCAGCGCACGTTCGCGCTGTATGGTGACGACCGGGTGATCGAGAACGTGCTCCACGCGCTCGATGACATCCGGTACCCGCAGGAACAGGCAGTGAGCCGCGCCGCCGACCTCATCGACCAGGTGAAGCTCTCGCACCGGATGATGCACATCGCCCGCGACCTTTCCGGCGGGGAGAAGCAGCGCGTTGTCCTTGCCCGGCAGCTGGCCAAGAACCCGGCCATGCTCTTTGCTGACGAACCTACCGGGACCCTTGACCCGGAGACCGCCCAGATCGTGCACGCGATGCTCCTTGATGCCGCAAAGAAGAACGCGATGGGCATGGTCGTCACCTCGCACTTCTCGCAGGTGATCGAGGATATGGCCAACCGGGCGATCCTGCTCGCTGACGGCGAAATTGCAGTCATCGGGTCGCCGGGCTCCGTTATCAAATCCTTTGCAAAGGAGTACCATGAACTCGAAGAGACAGGGGAAGCAGAGGTCGGGGAGAAGATCCTTGCAGCCCGGGACGTGACCAAGCGCTACATCTCCGTGGATAGGGGTGTGGTGAAAGCGGTCAACAGCGTCACGTTTGACGTTTCCAGAAAAGAGATCTTCGGCATCATCGGGAAGAGCGGGGCCGGCAAGACCACGCTCTCGCGGATCATCTCCGGCGTGATCGAGCCAACAAGCGGGGAGATGAACGTTTTGATCGGCGAGGACTGGGTGGACATGACCAAGCCCGGCATCGACCAGCGGGGCCGGGCAAAGGAGTACATCGGCCTTCTCCACCAGGAGTACGACCTCTTCCCGCACCGTACGGTCATCGACAACCTGACCGACTCGATCGGCCTTGAGTTCCCCAAGGAACTGGCGGTTAGAAAAGCAATCGTCACACTCCGTATGGCCGGGTTCTCCGAGGATAAGGCAAAGGCAATCCTGAACCGGATGCCCGGCGAGCTCTCGGACGGGGAGCGGCACCGTGTCGCCCTTGCGCAGGTGCTCATCCGCGAGCCCCGGCTCGTGATCCTCGATGAGCCGACCGGGACCATGGACCCGATAACCAAGCAGGACGTGAAGCACTCGATCCTGCACGCCCGCGACGAGATGGACGAGACCTTCATCGTGGTCTCGCACGACATGGACTTTGTCCGCGACATCTGCGACCGGCTCGCCCTGATGCGGGGCGGGAAGATCATTGAGACCGGCCCCACGGCGCAGGTGCTTGCGCAGGTGACCGACGAAGAGAAGGCAGACTGATTACAGGGAATCATCCTGTTTTCAACAATTTTCCCCTGAGATGACACTATGACACAAGAGACAAGAAAGAACCCCGATACCTGCGATGAGAAATGCACTGACAACTGCGAGACCTGCCCGTCCAAGAAGACCGCCGGCGCACCCAAAGGGCTGCCCCCGAAAGCAAAGATCGACGTGAAGCACGTCATCCTCGTGCTGAGCGGGAAAGGCGGGGTGGGCAAATCCACCGTCTCCGTCAACCTCGCGTTCGCGCTCGCAAACCACGGCAAGAAGACCGGCATCCTCGATCTCGACTTCCACGGCCCCAATATCCCCAAGATGCTGGGGATCGAGGACCAGCGGCCGGCGGTTACCGCCAATACGATTGAACCGGTCCCCGTGACCGGCAACCTCTCGGCCCTCTCGATGGCGTTCCTTCTGCCGGACACGAGCACGCCAGTGGTCTGGCGCGGCCCGATGAAGATGACGGCAATCCAGCAGTTCCTTTCTGAAGTGCACTGGGGGGTGCTGGACTACCTTGTTGTCGACCTCCCGCCAGGCACAGGCGACGAGGCGCTTACGATTGCCCAACTCGCCCCGAACGTCCGCGGGGCCGTGATCGTGACCACGCCGCAGGATGTCGCGGTCATGGACGCCATGCGGGCGGCAAAGTTCATCGAGAAACTCGATCTCCCGGTCCTTGGGGTAATCGAGAACATGAGCGGGATGGTCTGCCCCCACTGCGGCGAGGTCGTCAACCTCTTCTCTGCCGGTGGCGGGAAGAAGGCGGCAGAGGACCTCGGCGTCCCGTTCCTCGGGGCAATCCCGCTCGATCCCGAGATGGTGAAAGCGGGTGACGATGGCCGCCCCTATATCCTGCGGCACGCGGACTCGCCCACGTGGAAGGCCGTGGATGCCGTGATGGAACGGCTGGTCAAAGAGATCGATGCACCGAAGGCATAGATCCCGCCTGCTATTTTGTTTTCAGGAATGATGAGAAAATACAACGGCATCCCGGAACTGCTGGAGCAGTTCATGCAGGCAGAGGGCTCTGACAAGCAGTGGGTGACGGTGCAGGAACTGCGAAACCGCTATGGCCTGACCCGGTACCAGTGCAACACGGTGTCGGGGTTTTTACGCAGGTTGCATGCCGGGACATTCGGGCAGTGCCCCTATGTTGTTGTCCGCATTGAGCTGATGGAACGACGGAATGCTTCCGATCCTCCAAAATACCGGTATTTGGTGAAACAAAAAAAACCGGGATACTCTTCGAATCACGGCAACCAAGTCCAACCATGGATTGAGTCCCAGGATCCCAGTTGAAGGCACAATGGGGGTACCCACCCCTCCCAAAGTCACAGCCCGGAACCGGCGCCAGGGTTCCCCCCTCCCACTCAGGGACCCCTACCCACCCCCCATGGCATGGGAGGGGTAGCTACCCCTCCCCTTTTTTTAGTCCCGGTCTGCTCCGAAAAGGAGGCTTCGTCGGAGAGTTCAGGTGAATGAGCCCCGCTGCCAGTGGAATAAAGGACCCCTACCTACCCCTCCCTTAGTGGCAGGGGTGGGTAGGGGTCCTGTGCTGCGGGTTTTGAAATGGCGGGGAGGGGGGTGGGTCGTACTGAGGGAGGGGTGGGTAGGGGTGCCCCTGTTTTGCCGGATAAGATCCCCCATTCTGTAGATTTTTCATGGATTTGCCCCGCTCGCTGGAACAGTGTATGAACGGGCGTCTCTGATTGGTAGACGAATGCGTTAGAAACTCTATATGTCCCGTCTACAATTTTCTTGTGTTGCAATGCCATGTGCACCTAAAAAATTCCAGCCCCCGGTTGAATGTGCTGCGCATTGTGACCGTACAGTGGGGTTAAGGGGGTGGGGTTCGTCACGGCTCCCTGGCCCGCATTGTTCCTTTCTATGAGGGTGTGCAGGAGAGCTCTCTGTGAAATTTTAAATCTAAAATATGGTAGTGAACTGTAATAGGATTATTTCTCTACTTTCGTTTAAGTCATTTAAAAATTTTAAATAAATACTGTTATTATTGATTGATGAATATCACTTGTTGTCAATGTCAAGAAATACTACTTTTGAATGTCTTTACTGTAAAAGTCCTAGATTTGATATATCCTACACTTCAACGAAGAATGAAGGATTTACTGTTGCTTCTCCACCTCTACCTGTTTTACCTTCAGCTGGAATATCCGGGGGAGAATCTATTCAGATTAACAAAACTCCGAAGATAAAATGTCATTATTGTAATCGCGAATATTTGTTATTTGGAACAAATAAAACCAAGAAAGAAAAAGATTTTTTTGCACACGTCCGTTCGAAATTAAAATTTCATGGTTCTTTACTTGCTGAAATGCACGATAAAGATCTAGAAGTACAACATATTACTGGTGGGTACATCGGAATAACACGACTGCTTCTTCAATATTTTAAAATTATTCATCGAGATCAATATCATATATTGTTTGAAGCAGATGGTAATGTGTATTATCTGGTGTGCAAAAGAATTGATGGGAAGATGGTTGCTGTTCAACTTATGGAGGCCAGTTGATGGGAGAAGTTGAAAGATTATCCGATAATTCAATTTTATATTCCATGAAAGAATTTGAAAAAGAATTATCAAAATGCAAAAAAGAAGAAAAAAGGGTTCTGGTTACGGATGCGATTTACATCCTCCTTTACTCCCATCATAATAAGCCAATATTTGGAAGAACGATGCTAATGAAACAAGTATTTTTGTTATTTGAAGAGATTTTCAAAAAGGAAAAAATCCCGTATCAAAATCCTAACTTTGTGCCTTACAATTATGGTCCCTATAGTTTTACGGTCATGGAAATAATTGAGAATTTAAAAAACTCCGGAGATTTGGTAATTCAAGGTCGAAAAAATACTAAGAAGGAGAAATTTGAATTATCCGAAAAAGCCCTTGAGAAAGCAAAAAAAAGGTTCTCCGCAACTCCACCGAGACTTAAGAAGTTAATTCAAGAAAAGCGGATTGGCTGGGATCAACTCGGTAATGATGGCATTCTGCGATATGTCTATCTGAATTATCCTGATTATAAGGAAAAATCGATAATTAAAAACAGATATTCCGATATTCATTGGGGTATAGGAAAAGCATGAAAGCTGTTCCAATTAATATCGATGATAACCAAAAATCCTTTTTTTCAGCTCGAAATATGAGCGTTCAACTTTCCTCAAGTCATTCAATTGAAACACCGTATCGTGCTTTGTCAAATAGTGAATTAATAGCCAAAGCAACAATGCCCTCAGAAATCGCGCTCCATTCTGAAATATCTGGAATACATCATGATTTGTTTGTTAATGATGTTCAAAAAATTCTTTCAGATAATGAAGCTGTCGGAAATAAAATAAGAAGCCTTGAAAATTATCGACAACGGATGCAACATTCTTCAATGATCTTTGCTCTTTTACAACCCTGTAATGCTGCGAGAGATCAAATACTAAATACAGACAAACAACGAGAAAAATTCTTAGAGTTAACCATAAAAATGCAGATGCTAGCGAATTTCGATTACATCTGCGTTCCCTGGGTAGGTTTCAAAGATAGAAAAACGACTATTTCACAATTTCAAAAAATTGAAAGATCCTGTGATAAAGAGTTGATATTTTTCTTAGACTCAAAAACACAATCTGGTTTTTTAGACGGAATTGCTGATTATTTAGTGGAATTAATTGATAGTGATAGAATCCATTCTGTGGGGATCGTTCATCATCCAATTATTGACACTCTCGTCACCCATGTTGATCTTTGGAATAAATTCAAAGAGAAAAATGCCGCGATAATAGTCGCAAATGTTGAAAGATTGGATCATGATTATAACAATTTATCATCGATTCATTTGAATGAATTTATCTTTGGGGATATCTTTTTACCGCGGGTAATACACCCCTTTGGACGAAAAGAAGAAAAAAATAAAAAAGGGGAAAAAAAGACGAGAATCAATATCAACGAAAAATTCATGTTTTTTGATCGGACGAATCTTACCGTCTCTCCAGTTAATATGGTTAAAAATCAATCATGGGCTGAAGCAATCAAATCGACAATACCAGATACTAATGTAAAAGATGTTATCGATAACCTCTCAGAAGCAGAAAATGATAAACAAAAATTTCAAGTGGTATCAGCAATTTCTAAAGTCTATGAACAGATCGCTAGTAGTAAAGAACTTGAATCTTCGAAAAAATTTATTGGAAGTGGTGAAACAGATGAATACGTCAATAATAAACCCATTTTATCAAATGTATTGAAGAATACCTTGGGCTCTTTAAAAAAACGAAAAAGTTTTTTCTCATAGACCCTTCATCTAGGTCTTATCTCCCCGTGCGTTAATTTCCCTTCAAATAAATTCAAATAATTCCCTACTATCCCGCCGAACAACAACCATCTAACCTCCATCATCTTATTATTATTTATACAATTTTTAGAAAACCAGTGAATAATCACAAGTACCGCACGAAGTCTGCATACTGACAATAGCCGGTGTGGCGGGAGGGGATTCTCCCCTCTGCGTCATGGTGTTTGGATGTGGCATTGACTTTTTGTCCGTGTTGTGCTTCTCCGGGTATTGTGGGAAAGTAACCATCGTGGTATGAAGCTCCGAGCAGGCCCGAGTGATAGGGCCGTGAAATGTGTTCCGGTCCAGAACCCTGCTAGAGTTAACGATGGAACGAAACACAGGAGTGATGTCTATTAGCACAACAAAGAAGACTAACGGGAGGCCCTGCAGTATCTCCCGAGCAGGAAAGACAAGGATTCCCTTCGTTAGAGGGAATAAGGCCGGACAGAAAACTATACTGCAGGTACAGCACTGGAAACCTGCAAGGACCGTACAGAAAAAGAAAGAGCCTGATGTGATTGTTCATCCTCCCATGGATGTAATGGTAGAGAATTCACAACCGGGCCGGATGCGTAACAACCCTATCGTGTATGAAGCAATGGAGCTGTTCCGGACGTACGGGTATATCCCTGTACGGCTGGTTGAGCCTGCGATTCCGATCAATCTAATTGGGCTGAAGCAGGGCAGTTCGCTGCTCGTCTTCGCCATCAGATCAAGATTACCGGTGCCGAGCGCTGCCCGGCTCCGCGAGCTTTACACCGCGAAGGTGGATTATCTCCGCGTGATGGCCGGGAAGGTGAAGGACCGGATCATGATCTGGGTATACTCGCCGGCCTGTGGCTGGAGGTATTACCTGGTATACCCGGGTGGTCTGCGGTTCGATCTGGATTTCCCGAAATCCATAGAATAATCTTACCACTTTTTTTCAGCAGGGAATGCGGTTCATCTTACCAGATCGTGCCCCCTTGCGCCAGCCCGCCCCCGTGGGGGCGTGGGCGCTGAGGATTCCTCTGTATTACCTCCATGCAAATTCCCTTCGATTTTTAACAGGTAATATCGAGCCATCGCCTTGTGGGGGATGCCCACGCGGCGGGGGCGAAGCCCCCAAGAGCGTCAAATCCTCGTCTATTTTTCTTATGATTTCTTTTGTATGGTCTCTGATCAATCCCAATCCGCGCCGTACGGCCCGAATCATTATTTCCTCTGCAAAAATCGCTCGGATCGACACCCCCAGAATTATCGGTTATATCCCCACTGCCAATGCTATTATGTCAAAGGGGCCCCGGCGACGCAGAAAACAGGAGAGGTCCGGAGGATCTCTCCTCAAAACACTAAGGAGAAAACACACATGGCAGACTTTGCACAGAAAACCAACATCAAGAGCGCGTCCCGGAAGCTTGCGGAACCGATCGCAGACATCGACGCGTTCAACACGATCGTCCAGTCGATCATCACGGGCAACCCGTTCGGTTGCATCTCATACATGAGCGGAGGTACCAACCATCCGCCGGTAGAGAAGAGCAAGGAGAATTACACGGCCAAGTTCGTGTATCAGGACGATGATGCGAGAGGCGTCGGAACCGGCTCCGAGAGTTACAACACGATTGCCGGTTTCAAGGCGGGCATTGCGGCAATCATCGCCGACACGGCCAACATCACGGCACATGGCGGGACACCCGTCCACGCATCGCATAACGACACGTTCTCGGCCACCCTGAAGTGCCACGACCCCAACGGGGAGATGTACTTCGTGAATTTCACCCGGAGCCAGGTAACCATTTCCTCATACGAGGACGATGCCATCCGCACGAAGATCGAGACCTGGGCCGACGGCGTGACGGCCTTAGCCTGAACACAGGAGGCAGATGATCGCGGGAGCGATGGTCCCTGACCCTCTCCCGTTTCCGGTCATCTCACTGGAGGATGGCAATGTCACCAACCCTCACTAATCCCCTCCGCACCTTCTGCTGGGGCGTGCTCCACGCGATTGGCATGTTCGATCCCGCGGAGTCGCTGACGGACGAGGACCTGATGGCCGATCCTGCCGGGTACCGGACGTGGTTCGGCTTGGGCGAGGCCTTCATGGCCTGCCTCCTTGCGGGGACCATCGCAATTCCCGCAGGGATCTGGTTTGCCGGGCGGACGGAGCTGTCGCTTGCGTTTATCGGCGCCGGCGTCCTGTTCCTGCCGCTCTTCATCTTTGTGCCCCGGCTCATCCGGTACGCCATGAAGGCGGACACGGACGCGGTGCTGGATGCATTCGGCAAAAACGAACAGACAAAGAAGGTCTTCTGGACGCTGTTCCTCGCCACCGCCGGCCTCGTGCTGGCCCAGGTTGTCGATCCGGTAACGGCGCAGAAGATGGCGGAGATCCTCGCGGGTCTTGTACCGTAAAATCTCAAAGGTCATCAGACCTGAGAGGAGAGAAAAAGGCAGGGGAGCAGGGAGAAATACCCTGTTTCTCTCCAGTTTTTTATCGTGTCATCCTCACCATCCCCTGCCATCTTTTGAATTACCACCAGCCCGGTTTTCACACCGTTCCGGGGAAAAAGGATCATATCTCTCTGCCCCCCGTCCGGTAAAAATGAAGGACTGAGTTATATACGTTGGTAAAACCATAACACATGATTTTACATTTCTTAACATTCAGCATACCAAAAGATCAGATGATCATACATTAATAACACCTGATCATATTATTCTTAAGATTCGTATGAAGAAATCATGTGCTTTTATTATGAGTGCTGCTATCCTCATCGGTGTGTGCATCACCTTTGCCGGCTGTACGGGAACTGCCCCCCCATCGACCGGTACGACCGCCCCGGGATCTCCTGCAACCTTCGGGACAACTACCATCACGGACGGATTCGGGAGGACCGTAATGGTCCCGGCACACCCCACGAAGATCGTCTGCTCGGGTTCCGGCTGCCTCCGGTATGTCGTTTACCTGGGGGCGCAGGACACGGTTGTCGGTGTGGACAGCCAGGAGAAGAAGACCCAGGTACAGGAAGGCCGGGCCTATGCGCTTGCGAATCCGCAGTTTGGGAGCCTGCCCCTGAGCGGGGAGATGCGGGGGAAGGATGATCCCGAGAAGATCATCGGTATCGGCCCCCAGCTCGTCTTCAAGACAGGCGCGAGCGGCACTACCTATGGCACGAGCGGCCCTGAAGCAGACACGCTCCAGGACAAGACCGGTATACCGGTAATTGCCTTCCCGTACGGATCCCTCAGGACAGATGCAGAGAAAGCAGAGTTTTACGCTGCCCTGCGGCTGATGGGAAAGACCCTCGGGAAAGATGCCCGTGCCGAGAAACTGATCGCCTATGTCGAAGAAGTGACAGCAGACCTTGAGAAGAGGACAAAGGATATCCCGGCCGACCAGCAGAAGACCGTGTACATCGGAGGTGTCAGTTCTGCAGGGGCGCATGGCATTATCTCGACCGAGCCGGCATACCCGCCCTTTACCTGGGTGCATGCAAAGAACATTGCCGCTGGGTCCGACACGCAGCATGCGGATATCTCAAAAGAAGTCATTGTCAGCGGCGACCCGGAGTTCCTGTTCATTGACGCGGGGACGATCCAGATCGACAACGAAGGTGCCATCGGCGAACTAAAGACCAACCCGGCCTATGCCGGTCTTTCCGCGGTGAAGAGCGGGAACGTGTATGGTGTCCTGCCCTACAACTTCTACAGCGTCAACTACGAGACCGTACTTGCGGATGCCTATTTCATCGGGAAGACCCTGTATCCTGACCGGTTCTCGGATGTCGACCCCAAGGCAAAAGCAGACGAGATCTATACGAAGTTTGTCGGGAAACCCGTATTTGCTTCCCTCAACGGGCAGTACAAGGACCTCGGGTTCACAAAGATAAACCTTACGTCATAAGCGGGCAACCATGCACCTGAACCAGGGAACTGTTCCGGAGGATTACCGCGCTTACCTGAACCGCAAGGTCCGGTGGATCCTTCTCGGGCTCATCCTTGCCTTCGTCTTTTTTGTCCTTGCCATATCCGTAGGGGCAGTGGCGATCCCCCCTCTCGACGTTGTCCAGTCGCTGCTGGGGATCTCGTCTTTTGATAAGTGGGACAGGATCGTCTGGAACGTCAGGCTGCCCCAGGCAATCGCAGCCGTTATCGCCGGGACCGGCCTTGCCATTGCCGGGGTGGCCATGCAGTCCATCCTGCGAAATCCCATTGCATCGCCTTTCACGCTGGGCATATCGAGCGCAGGTGCGTTCGGTGCCGCCGTGTCCGTGATCGTGCTGGGCGCCGGGACCATGCAGTCAACAGTGGCAAGCCCGGTTGCGATCTCCAATCCCTACCTCACGACCGCCGTTGCCTTCATCTTCTGCATGATCGCGACCGGTGTCATCCTTGCGATCTCCCACATCAAGGGAGCGTCCCCGGAAGTGATGGTCCTCACCGGGGTCGCCCTTTCCTCGCTCTTCTCGGCCGGGGTCATGTTTTTGCAGTATTTCTCCAACGATGCCCAGCTGGCAGCGGTCGTCTTCTGGACGTTTGGCGATGTCGGGCGGGCAACGTGGGATATGCTGCCCCTGATGGTCGTTGTCGTCGGGGTCGGGGCACTCTATTTCATTGCCAACCGCTGGAACTACAATGCCATCGATGCCGGTGACGAGACGGCCTGTGGGCTTGGCGTGAACGTGACAAGGGTCCGGCTTGCCGGGATGACGGTTGCCGCGGTCATATCGGCAGTCATCGTTGCCCTGCTCGGCGTTATCGGATTTGTCGGCCTGGTCTGCCCGCACATGATGCGGCGGCTTGTTGGCGATGACCAGCGCTACCTCATCCCGGGGTCGGCGATTGCCGGCGCAGTCCTGCTCCTTGCCTCGGACACCGTGGCACGGATCATAGTTGCGCCGTATATCCTCCCGGTCGCCGTCCTGACGGCGTTTCTGGGAGCTCCCGTATTCATCTACCTGTTATTCAGGGGGTATAAACGATGACTAAGATGCTGACTGTCAATGAACTGAAATTCATGTACCGGAACCGGAACGTCCTGCAGCAGATCGGGTTCTCGATCGAGGAGGGGCAGGTTATCGCGGTGCTCGGCCCAAACGGCGTGGGAAAGACTACGCTCTTAAAATGCTTAAACCGCATCCTGAAGCCCCGTGAGGGCACCGTGATGCTTGACGAGGAGAACCTGCTCGACCTCGACACGATGGATATCGCCCGCAGGGTCGGCTACGTGCCGCAGCGTGTCGAGACCGGGAGGCTGACCGCCTTTGATGCCGTCCTCCTCGGCCGCCGGCCGCATATCGGCTGGGATGTTCTTCCCCGCGATCTTGCCATTGTTGATGCGGTCTTCAGAAAACTGGGTATGGAGACGCTCCGCCTCTCGTACATCGACGAGATGAGCGGCGGGGAACTCCAGAAGGTAGCCATCGCCCGGGCGCTGGTGCAGGAGCCGCGTGTGCTCCTTCTCGATGAGCCCACGAGCAACCTTGACCTGAAGAACCAGGTTGATATCCTGACCACCATCCGCGAGGTTGTCCGTGATCACGGGATCGCGGCCATCATGACCATGCACGACCTGAACCAGGCCCTCCGGTTTGCCGACACGTTCATCTTCATCAAGAACGGAAGGGTGCATATCCACGGCAGCCACGATATCGTCACCCCCTCGGTTATCGAGGATGTGTACGGCCTCCCGGTCATGATCGGCGAACTGGGCGGAGTCCGGTGCGTTATCCCCGGTGCCTGTAAGACAACATAAGATCAAAAGAGAATACGAGAGAACCAATGGAGAGAGACCATGTACGACCATAACCACGACCACGATCACCATCATGACAGTAAAGGCGACCATGATCACGGGCACCACCATCATCACGGTGCACCCCGTGCCGTTACGTTCGACGACTGTATCCGCTTCCACGGGCATTCCTGCCCGGGCCTTGCGTCCGGCTACCGTGCGGCAACCGCGGCCATGGAAGCTCTCGGCGTTTCGCGTCCCGAGGATGAAGACCTTGTTGCCATCTGCGAGACCGATGCCTGCGGGGTCGATGCCATCCAGGTCATTGCCGGGACAACAGCCGGCAAGGGCAACCTCATCATCCATGACTATGGCAAGCATGCCTTCACGTTCTATAACCGCAAGGACGGCAGGGCGGTCCGGATCACATTCCACCGGAACGAGGAGATGGAGAAGGATGGCATTGCCGGACTGCGGAAAAAGGTCTTCTCGGGAGCCGCAACCACCGATGAACAGGACCACTTCCACGACCTTATGCACAAGGAGACAGTAAATGTCCTCCATGCTCCTGCCGACAAAATCATGAAGATCGAAGAGATCACGATGGATGCCCCGAAGAAAGCCCGGATATTCCAGTCGGTCACCTGCGCGTGCTGCGGCGAGTCTGTCGCGGATGCAAAGACGCGGGTTGTTGACGGAAAGCGTGTTTGCATCCCGTGTGCCGAGGGGACGCACCCGTCACGGAAGCACTGACCGGCGATTATGGACATGACACTCAGGCCGATCGGGTTTGTCCGTTCGCCCTACAAAACAAAGGGCGATGCCCCGCGGCAGGGACGGTTGTCCGACACGGTCTCGGAGATCGTCATCGCCGACGAATACTGCGAAGGACTGAAGGATATCGGGAAGAAGTCTCATCTCTTTGTCCTCTCGTGGTTTGACCGGGCGGACCGTTCCGTCCTGCGGGCAACACCTCCGCACGAGGGTATCGAGCACGGTGTGTTTGCCATTCGGTCTCCGAACAGGCCCAAGCCGGTCGCCCTGTCCCTTGTCGATCTCATCCGCTGCGAAGAGGGAGTCCTCACTGTGCGCGGGCTCGATGCGCTTGACGGTACCCCCGTGGTGGATATCAAGCCGTATTCGGAGGAGATTGATTGCATTGGGGAATGATGGCGGGGCCCCCCTATTGAACAGAACAGGAAGAGTGGACGTTCCCGGTATTTTTTGGAGTGATTGAATTCGTCTCCCCATTTGGAAAATTTATATTTAGTTAAAGCAAGTAAAATTGTTCTATTAGTTCCCGTATCAGATCGCACATCAATGCACTGTACCGGGACAAAGGTAGGAAAAGGAAGGACAGTACCTGCATGACACCGGACACTAAAGACCTGCCCCTGTCGATCCTGAGGAGCAAGCGCGATGTTTCCCGCTTCCAGATCCTTGTCGAGATCACCGAGCACCAGCCGGGCATCCGCCAGCAGGAGATCGCCACGAAACTGGGCGTGACGCCGCAGGCCGTTTCCGAATACATCCGGGAGCTTGCCGACGAAGGGATGGTCTCCGCGAACCGTCGCGGGAATTACGAAGTGACAAAGGCCGGCACTGAATGGGTTCTTGAAAATGCCGAGGTCCTTGAATCCTACGCCCGCCACATCCGGCAGGACCTTATCCAGCAGGTCGCCTTCTGGACCGCCATTGCGGCTGAAGACCTCAGGGCAGGCGAAGATGCCGGTGTGTTCATGAAAGACGGGTTCCTGTATGCCGGAAAGCAGCAGTCTTCCGCACAGGGAACTGTTGTGGCGGATGCAAAGAAGGGGACGGACGTCGGGATAGCCCGGCTGAACGGCATCATCGACCACCACGAGGGGATGATCCATGTCTGCAAGGTACCTCGGATCCAGCAGGGCGGGTCACGCAGGGTACAGAAAGACCGGCTGAAGGAGATCATTGCAAGGACCGCGATAGTGGCGGCAGTCGGGGTAGAGGCCCGTGCAGCGCTAAAGTCAGTTGGCCGGGACCCGGACCTGTTCTTTGGTGCCAGGGAAGGAGTCATCGAGGCGGCGTTCCATGGCATCGACTGCACAATCGTTATCGTGGACGAGGAGTTCACAGACTTCATCAAGCGGCTGGAGGGAAAAGAACTCCTCTATCAGGTCCACGACCTGATCCTCCCGCACCCGGACCAGCTTCGTTCCCCGTGAACCGGATGGGTTTTACTTCACCCCGATCTCGATACTGACGATCTTGAGAGTAACATTAACGGGGCTCACCTGCTGGCTGACCAAGTAGGTGTTGTTACCAAATCCGTCAGCGGGCTCCTCCTCAGTATGTCCGATGTTACTGCGGCACATTGTCGCATTCAGCACGGAAAAACTCTCGTTCCAGGCTTTCAGAGTTGCATTGCCAAAGGGTTTCCTGGCTGATACCATGGTGATGCGGGTTACATCGAAATAATCCCGGGATACTACCCGGGTCCTGAGTTCCAGCCTCCCGAATCCGTTGCCGCTCGTGAATGGGTGATCCGGGGATGCGGATATATTTACGGCGGTAATCGTGATTGCGCTACAGTTCCCGTCCCGCGGGCTGTATGAGGTAATATTCCCGTTCGTGTCATACACCGGCAATTGCGTCACGTTTCGGGATCCCTCCACGCGTACAAAAGATCCGGCAAATCCTGCAAGTGACGATCCGCTGGTATTGAACTCGTTGTTTACATCGGTCATGCGGGAATAACTCAACGGGGACTGTTTCGTTCCGTACTTGGTCACATTGAGATACCCGTACTGCCAGCGGTAGCCCTGGTCCTGCCAGAAGTTCCCGACAGGATCATAGGAGATAGTTACCATCGTGCCATTAAACTGGGTATTTCCTGCTCCGGTTTCCAGCGTCAGATGATACACAGGATCGCTTTCGTTCATGACAGAGAGTGATCCGGCGGACCTGAGCGGATTGAGAAAAACATCCCCCCCTCCAAGCGGGACCGGTTCGCTTACGGTAGCTCCGTCTCTCCGGTCCGCAACAGCCCGCTCGATATCCGAGGAGAAATGCTGGAACGAGGACTCTACGTTCTGGAGGTGTTCGATCTCTGCAGCCTGTTTCAGCGACGGGATATAGACGCCATTGAAGACCGCAAAAGCCATTGCCACTGCAGCAAGGAGGAGCATTACTGCAATAACCGGTGCGACCGCATCGTCCTTCATGGTCTCACGCTCCCGACCGTGCCGGAGAAGAGGACTGCCCTGTCTGTTGCGAGCGTTATACTCTCGTTACCGGTGAGCGGTTGGCCCCGGGATACCGTGATGTTGCTCTCAAGGTCAAATGCCTGTGCATCCGGAACAAGAATGAAGTCATGGTCGCCATTCCTCGTGGTGTAGCGAGTTACCGGTGCGGTAACGGAGTCATTGTCCCTGACAAGGACGTTAAGGTCCTCCGCTTTCACCCAGTCGCCGCCCTTGTGCCAGAGCGTGATGGTGCCGTCAGTGATGTTATGGCTCATGCGGATAGTGACCGAGGGGGTGCGTTCGGAAGGCAGGTAATCCGCAAGCGATGCCGAGAAGACTGCCACGAGGATAAGGACGATTCCGATCATAAGCATCTCCCCCACCACTTCGGATACCGCTCCGGTATTTTCATAATTCTGCTGCATGGTTCACGCTCACACGATGAAGACAAAGAGGGCGATTGCCGCTGCAAGGAGGACGATGCTGTGCTTGAAGCCGGCAAGGATGCTGTTCGAGCTGAACTGGCCGGCCATGATGCCGGAGAATGCCCCGAGGATGATTCCGATACGGAACATGTCGGTGATGTTCTGGGCAAGGTTGAAGTTGACATTGTATGTCGAAAAACTCGCCATGAATGGGCCGTTCAGCTGGTATGCCGTGAAGAGGTAGATGCCAAACGAGAGGTAGATGATCATGACATACACGATTGCCGTATTGGCCCGCTCGCGCTTCATCTTCAGGTAATGCTCGAAGTCCGTGATGGCGATCATGATGATCTGGCGCAGGTCGGACGTGATCTCCCCGGCCTTGACAAGCAGGGATATGGCACGCTTGACGGAGACCAGGCCGATCCGCTGGTCCATCCGGACAAGGGCGGTATTGACGTAGGACCCGGTGCTGACATCCCGCGTAACGTGCGTGAGTTCCGAACTCAAAACACCCAGTTTTGCAGAGGAGATCCGCAGGATGGCATCCGGCAGGGTGAGCCCGATCTCTTTCATGTCGGCAAGTTCCCGCAAAAAGTCCGGGATGTGCTTTTCAATATTGTTCACGTACCACCTCCTGCACTCGTAGGAGAGGGAAACGGGGATCAGGAATGCGATAATGATGAAACAGATACCTGCTTCGAATGCGTTCTTCGGGAAGAGTATGCCAAGCGCCCCACAGAAAAACAGGATTGCCACCGTTCCGGCACAGACAGCCCCAAGAACGATCCCGTATGCGTAATGGGAGATATAGGTGCGCAGGGGATGGCGCAGTTTTTCCCGGAGGCGGAACCTCCGCTTCTTCTCCTCGATATGGCGGTAAAATTCCGGGTTTTCCAAAGGTCCCTTCCGGACATGAGCGCCGGCTCCCGTGCCGTACTCCACGGTCTCCCTGCCGCTCACCTCCAGGTTCTCCGGGGGAAGCATCAGGGAAAGGATCCAGATCATGACAATCGCCCCGGCCGGGATGACGATATACATCATCGGGAGGAGCCAGGACATGGTCCCCTGGCTCGTCATTCCCTGGGCAACGATCATGATGATGAGGGCGATGGGCCCGGCAACGAATGCCGAGACATAGACCTCGGCCATGATCTCCATGGTTTTTAAGACAACGTCGAGCTCGCGGCGGGCCTGCTGGTGGAAGTACTCGGTCTTGGATGCAAGGTAAGCAGAGAAATCCCCTCCACTCTCAAAAACGATGCGGAGATCGTTGAAGAAATCTGACAGGAGAGGAGAGGGCGTATTCTTCTGGAGGTTGTGCATGGCGGAAATCAGGTCATCACCGAAAAATTCTACGTCCCGGACTACCTGCCCGAATTCCCGTGAGACCTCGCCAAACATTTCCCGTTCCTCGTAAATACGGCGGATCACCATAAAGGGCGACATTGTCGTCGAGAGCGCCTGCATGTAGGAGATCGCGTACGGCAGTTCGAGGTCGATACGGCTCTTCCTGCCCCGGGCTATGATGCCAGGATACAGAACCTGGTACAGGAATAATCCGGGTACCATGACGGTGAAGAGGAGCGCCCAGAAGAGTACGGGCGGGACGATCGAAAACAGGCCAAACGACATCCCCGTGAAAGAGACGAATGCAGAGAATCCTACAAAGATTGCCAGCGATGCAGCCACAGTGAGCCGTGTCGTGCGGAGATACCGTTCCGCGGTGACCGGGAGGTGGGCAGCCATCAGGTCGCGACCGAGCTGCCGTCCCAGAACGGCCATTTCGATCCGGGTTAAAAACGACCCGTCCTGTCCGGCGGAAAGAGACCCCTGCATCTCACTCACCCGAGCTGTGGATCGCGTTTGCGAGGTCGAGGATGTCCGGGGGCGGGACGTCGAGAGCAAGCCGGAGGAATTCCTCGCGTTTCTTCAGTTCTTCCGCAACCTGCTCCGGCGACCATCCCCGCAGCACCGCGATCTCGTCGAGCACTTTCGATTCCGGTGAAATCCGTCGTGTTGTGTCGCTCCGGACATCCCAGGAATAAAGGAGCCGGGGAATGATCGTGCCTTCGTCGTTCACGGTAATCTCGTTGATGGCGGAACAGCGCCGGACCCGCTGGTTACCGTACGTGAAGACCGACTGGCTGATCACCAGGTCGAGCGCAGTGAACATGACCTGCGGCACGCTGATAGGCTCGTGGGTGAGCCGGTTGATTGCCTCCCTAACGCTCCCGGCGTGGAGGGTTGAGAGCGTTGCATGGCCGGTGTTCATGGCCTGGAAGAGCGTCTGGGCCTCCCGCCCCCGCACCTCCCCCACGATGATGAACTCGGGGCGCTGGCGCATGGAGGCTTTGAGGAGGGAAAAGAGGTCGATGTCCCCCTGGACGCCGGAAACCGTAAGCTCCCGTGTTATGGTTGCCAGCCAGTTCTTGTGGGGCAGCTGGATCTCGTGCGTGTCTTCGAGGGAGACGATCTTCGCGTTGAGTGGGATGAAGAGCGAGACCGCGTTCATGGTGGAGGTCTTGCCGCTTGCCGTCCCCCCGGCGATGATGAGGCTTTTCCGGTGTTCGATGACAAGCCAGAGGAAGGCCAGAACCTCTGCGCTGTACGTCCCGTACCGGATCAGGTCGAGCGGGGTCATAGGGTCCGCACGGAACTTGCGGATGGTGAACGAGCTTCCCCTTAAGGAGACGATGTTGCTGAAGGTGATCTGCACCCGGGACCCACCCGGGAGGGTGGCGTCCACCATGGGATTCGAGAGCGAGATCTGCTTGTTTGCCCTCTGGGCAAGCTTGAGCACGAACTGGTCGAGTTCCCCCTCACGGAACAGGATGTTTGTCGACAGGCTTCCGTGGATGCGGTGGAAGACAAAGACCGGCAGGTTCTCGCCATTGCAGCTGATGTCTTCGAGTGCCGGATCCCGCATCAGGGCCTCGAGCGGCCCGTAGCCCGAAAGATCACGGCGGAGGTAGTAGGAGAGGACTGCCAGCCGGTCGTCTGCGATACGGGGATGGAATTCCCGGATTATGTGGCTGATGGTTGAAGCATCCAGTCTCTCGGCTGGCGGATTCTCCGGATCATCGTATACAATCACCTTTCGCAGGTGGCTGGAGGTCTCAAAGAGAACGGCCTGCTCCTCTTCGGTGATGACGGGTTCGTCCACGGTATAGACAAAACCCTCGTTTCCCCGGCGGACAATCCGGACCGATGCGAATGGTGATTCGATCCAGTACTGTTCGAGGAGACCGTGTTTCTGTCCGGAAGGAAGCGGTAGATCCTGCTCCATACTCAGTGACGTTCCAGGGACCCGGCTGCCGTGAACCGGAATGTTTTTTGTCATGCCTGACATTCCCCGTCGGGTTCCGGATGTGGGCTGGAACCGTTTCCATGCCGCACTGCCGGCAAGGGCGAGGGTTGCGATGGAGATGATCCCGAGAAGCCCCAGCACCGGGATCGGGAAATCGATGAGGAGCGCTGCATACCCGGTGAGGAACGCAACGAGGAAGACTGCGAGGATCAGGGCATCGCCCGTGTCGGTGCGGTTGCCAAGATATGCAGGGATGGCACGGAGCCGGGCAACTGACTTCCCAAAGCCAGCGAGGGGTTGTGCTGTTGCATCTTCCTCTGAATGGGGTAAGGAGGAGGCCTGTGAGTAAGATGATGTCTTTGCGGGACCTGCTCTGAACCCGCAGAACGTATCTGTCAGGGTAGCAAGGATCACAAGAGCGCGATCACGGATTGCCATCGGGTTACATCCCTCCGTAAAGAATCTCACGCAGTTCCGGGGGCAGGTCGGACTCCTGCGCTGAAGACGCTGCAGATGCCTGCGCTGCGGATTGCGCGGGAGCAGTTCCCGTTGTAATGGAGAGCGTGACATCGACCGATTCACCGGTGAGGGTCAGGTGGTATCGCCCCTCACGGTAAATTTTTAGGGTCTTATTCTCCGTCTGTGAACTGAATTCACGCCCGTACCCGTCTTCGGCAACGATTGCCCGTGTCTGGTTATCCCGCACGGTGAGGGCAAAATACGGGCGGCTGATGGTTTTTTTCACTTCACCCTTGCAGGAGTCCGGATTATTGAGGCAATCGTAGAGTGGCTTGACCGTAAACGAGATCCATAACGGACCTTTCAGGGAAGTTGCATTGACAGAAAGGCCGGTTGAGTTCCCCCGCAGGATATAGGTCTTTTTGAATTCGGGTGTCCGGACATAACGGGAAGGATCGGTTGTGGTGTTGAACTGCCGGGAATGCTGCCCCGGGTAGGGGTTTGGTGTAAGTTCAGGAAGGGCGTCGGTGACAAGATCGGTTGTTGTCCTGGCGGAGACAGCGGTTTCTGATGCGGTCGGGGTTACCGTGTCGTGTGGGGTTGTTGGGAATCGGATCGCATCATGCGGTTGAGTCGCTGATCCTTCTGAAGGTCGGTCATCGGAATATTGCTGAGCTATTTTCAGGCATCCGGGGATCATTGCGATTGTGAAGATAAGAATGGCCAGGACGAGTGTGCAGCTCAGGGTCTTCTTTCCCACCTGATATGACGTCGGTTCATCAGCCTTCATTCCGTTTTCTCCTCAAAAAAATCCTGACTGCCCATAAAACACATGTCGGTTTTAGTACCTGTTTACTTGTTTTAAAACAATTTAAAATGATCAATTTTAATAGTTTTAACACAACCTAATTTGATCATGTCACCAGCAATATCCATGGGGTGTTGCAGATTTCCCGAGGAAAATCCATCATCATTGCAGGGTGACCGGCCTTCGGAGGCACGAATGAGAGAAAACCAAGGACATGAGAACGGGCAGGCTGTCTCACCGGTTGTCGGTGTCATGCTGATGCTCGTTGTTACCATCATCATTGCAGCGGTTGTGAGTGCGTTCTCCGGGGGGCTTGCCGGATCCCAGCAGAAGGCGCCCCAGGCAACGATTGACGTAAAGATCCAGATGAACGCGGATACTACAATGGGCAGTACCACCAACAGGACAACGTTCACTTTGCTGAGTGGGGATTCCATCCAGACCAAAGATCTCGCTATTGTGACATATTACGTGAATAAAAACGGTGTTGTGTATAAAAATAAGCAGACCGTTACCAGTAGCGCAACAGATCTTTACGGGAAATCAAAATATACCCGGGTGCCGTTCCTTAATGATCAGAGACTGGGGTATTCCGGGAATAATCCGCCGATGGATTTTGGCAACTATACCTGGAAAACCGGGGATGTCCTCAGTACTGGATCCACTGCCGGGACAGCAGCACTCTTTGCAATAAATTCTACTTCAACTCCATACACCATCAGAGATCCTGATTTTGGCCCAGGCAGTATAGTGGACATTAAAATTCTCCACATCCCGAGTGGGCAGTATATCTATGACAAAGAGGTGATCGTGCAATGATCCGGTACCGGGATGCTGCAGTCTCTCCGGTCGTTGGTGTGATGCTGATGCTCGTTGTTACCATCATCATCGCTGCCGTTGTATCTGCTTTTTCCGGGAGCCTGGTGAACGAACAGCACAAGACCCCGCAGACTTCAATAAGTGCCAGCAGTATTATCCAGGGTTTCGGCGGAACTGAACAATCCAATGGTTTTTTGTTTGAAAATACCGGCGGGGATACTTTTGCCTTAAATGACATCGCCGTCCAGCTTCAGACCCAGGATACAAAATATACCCTGACAACAGCCGATAAGGTCAACTGGTCCGATTCGGCAGTGTGCCTGCCGTCAGGAATCACCTACAATGGCGGCTATTTCCAGAAGGTCGGAAACACGTCAACAATTGATATCGCCATTGCTCCCGGTGACAAATTCATGCTTTATGCGGATCAGAGTTCCTCGGCAAAGTCATATGCCGGATATGGGGATTTTGCTGCCTCGATCAAATGGAAACCTGTTGGGGTTCAGGGTGGATTTTCCGTTTACCAGAATACAAAGGTCCAGTATAAGATCATCGACAAAGCGAGTTCCCGGATCATATCCAGCGGGGAAGTATTTCTGGCATAAGGAAGGGAACCATGCCCAGAATTTTCGGATGCCGACCAGGGTCAGATACGCAGAAAGAGATTGAGAAGTTCGAACACGAAGTGCTGATCCGCTACAACAACCAGCAGCTGCTGGGGACCGTGTACGTGGACATGAGCGAGAACCGTTGGGCAGTTGCGTTTGCATATAACTATTCCCGGAAACCCGGGCTGCACGGCCATGATAATCCCCTGGAAGTGCGATACTCTGCAAGACCGGAGGAGGCCGGAACGGTCCGGATGTTCCGGTCCGATACTCCTGCAGAAAAAGTGCTGGACGCAGGGACAATTCCGGATGAAAATGCGTTCATCCGCTATGTCCTTCTTCAGGAGCGCTCGCTTGCCGGGCGTGCCGCATGATGGCGGGGCACCATTCCGGGAACGGGAGTGATCGTCTCCCGTGACCCGGACAATTCCCGTCATCACCGGCCTCGTCATCGCAGCAGCACTGACCATCATCCTCTGCACGTTCACCGGCCCGGCCGGCTTCGGCTTCGTCACAACGGCACCGGGTGCCGCAGACATCGTCGGGGCCATCCGGTTCCCCCGCGTCCTTGCTGCATTCTTTGTCGGCGCAAGCCTCGCAGTTGCCGGTGCCGCGATGCAGGCCCTCTTCCGGAACCCGATGGCTGATCCCTATATCCTCGGGACATCATCAGGGGGCGCACTGGGAGCATCACTCGCTATCGTGCTTCTCGGGGGTCTTTTTGTCCCGCTCTTTGCGTGGATCGGTGCAGTTGCCGCCATCCTCGTGGTATGGCTCATCGCAGGAAGGAGCGGAGTTATTTCAACAGAGACGCTCCTCCTCACCGGTATTGCCGTCTCGTTCTTCTTCTCGGCCATTGTCTCGTTCCTGATCGCCGTAGCCGGCCAGAACGTCCACCAGATCCTCTTCTGGCTCATGGGCGGGTTCTGGAACGCTTCGATGGACAATGCGATCCTCGCTGCTGCCATCCTTGTGCCGGCAGGCATCCTCCTCTTTCTCATGGGCCGGGACCTCAATGCCCTTTCCCTTGGTGAGGAGACCGCCGCACACCTCGGCATCGACGCAACAAAAGCCCGCTGGACGGTTCTTGGCGGTAGCACCCTGCTCGTTGCCGGGGCCGTCTCCATCGCAGGCTCCATCGGCTTTGTCGGGCTTGTCACCCCGCACATCGTTCGGATGCTCCTTGGCCCGGACAACCGCGTGGTCATCCCGGCAGCAATCCTTGCCGGCGGGATTCTCCTCGTCCTCTCGGACACCCTTGCCCGGACATTCTTCTCCGATCTGCCGGTCGGGATCATCACCGCGTTCATCGGTGCCCCGTTCTTCATCTGGCTGATCTACCGCAGGGGGTCTGTTGCATGAACGGCCAGGACCCGGTCCGTGCACAGGATCTTGTTGCCGGCTATGGCACCGGGGAGATCGTGAAGTCTGTCAACTTCTCGTTTGCAAAGGGGACCTTCACCGGGATCATCGGGCCGAACGGCTCGGGGAAGACAACGCTCCTGCGGGCGATCAGCCGCGTGATCCCCTCCTGCGGGATCCTTGAACTGGACGGCAGGCCGGTCAACGGGTATGCCCCGGCCGAGCTGGGCGCGCTTCTCGGCTTTGTCCCGCAGGACGAGGAACGGCCGTTCTCCTACACGGTCCTGCAGGTTGTTCTGATGTCCCGGTATGCACGGGCGAGCAGGTTCGCCTCGCTCTCTCCCGATGATTATGCGCGGTGTTACCATGCGCTTGACCGGACCGGCATCACCCACCTGAAAGACCGGTCGATCCGCGCCCTCTCCGGAGGCGAGTGGCAGCGTGTGCTTATTGCCCGCGCCCTTGCGCAGGACACGCCGGTGATCCTGCTAGACGAGCCCACATCCCACCTGGACCTCGCGCACCAGGCCGGTATCCTCACGCTCGTCCGGGATCTTGCACGTTCCGGAAGGACCGTCGTCGGCGTTTTCCACGACCTCAACCTCGCCCTGCAGTACTGCGACCGGCTCCTGATGATCCAGGGTGGGCATATTGTTGCCGACGGGGCACCGGGAGATGTCCTGACACCGGAAAAAGTACGGGAAGTCTACGGGGCCGAAGTGGTCGCCACCTCGCACCCGGCAACAGGCCGGACCATCCTCGTACCGCTCGATATCCGGAATAACGGTGACGGGTCTTTAGAGAAACAGAAGGTGCTTGTCATCTCCGGTGGGGGAAGCGGGGGCGATCTCCTCCGGTTCCTTTGCCACAACGGGTACTCCGTCTCGGCCGGCATCCTCGCGACCACCGACTCGGACTATGCCGTGGCAAAGGCGCTCGCGATCCTCTGTATCCCCGTCCTCCCCTTCTCGCAGATCCCGGCGCATGCGCTGGAAAAACTCCGGCGGCTGGCGGCACAGGCCGACCGCATCGTCCTGTCTGTGCATCCTGTCGGTACCGGCAATTACCCGGTCCTTGAAATTCTCCAGGGCATGGATCCCGGGCGCCTCGTCATCCACCTTCCGGATGGCAGGGAGTTCTCGTCATACGACTTTACCCGGGGGAAGGCAGCGGCGGCTTATGCTGCACTCTGTACTGCCGGGGCATCCTGCACCAGGACCTGTGACGGGATCCTAACCATCCTGGACGGGAATACCGCTCCCCCTCCTGAATCTTCGGTGAATCGACCATGACACGCTCGTTTTTTCTCTCAACATTCTGCTGCATGGACCTGCCGCTGGACGCAGCGCTTGAAACTCTCGCCCCCCGCACGGGCCATGTCGAGATCGTAGCGGACGGGCCCCATGACATTCTCACGGATCCCGGGCCATGCAACCAGTATGACTGCTCATATTCCGTCCATGCGCCGACAAGCGAGATCAACATCGCCTCGGTCAATGAACGAATGCGGAAATCCTCGGTTGCCGTTCTCGGCGACGTGATGGCAGCCTGTGCTGCTATCGGCGCCCGGCACCTTGTTGTCCACCCGGGGTATGCCGCGTATGAGCAGGTCCGTGACCGGTCGTTTGCCGCCCTGCTCCGTTCGCTTGACGATCTTTCCCGGCTCCAGGAGGAGCACGGGGTCCGTGCCTGTGTCGAGAACATGGGCTTGTGGGAATGCTGTCATTTCCGGACTCCCGCTCTCCTCCCCGAACTGGATTCACGCGGCCTTGGTTTTGTCCTCGACTGCGGCCATGCCCGGCTGAACGGGAACCTTGACGCGTTCCTTGATACCGGGCAGTGCTGCCATGTCCACCTTCACGACAATGGCGGAACGAACGATGATCATGATGCATGCGGCAGCGGCACCATCGACTTTCCCTCCCTTCTCGATTTGGTCCCTTCCCATGCAACCCTTGTTGTTGAGACCCGCGAACTGACTGCCGCGGATCGCAGCCTTACGTACCTTTCCTCATGGAAAAATGGAACCCTGTCATGATGCCACGAACCACCTCCTTCCAGAACCCGCAGGTAGCCCTGCTCGCTGCCTTGTTGCTTGTTTCCTGCTGTGTCCTGCCGGTATCGGCCGTCACGGTGACCGACGATGCCGGAACCACCGTCACACTCAATGCAACGCCTCAGCGGATCGTCTCGCTTGCCCCTTCCAACACCGAGATCCTTGCAGCCCTCGGCCTGACAGCCCGCCTCGTGGGGATAACGGATGTCTGCAACTATCCTCCCGAAGTGAACACCGTTCCCCGCATCGGGGGTTATTCATCGATCAGCACCGAGAAAGTCTCGGCAGCAAAGCCCGATCTGGTCATCGCATCGGACATCACCCCGGCAGAAACGACCGCCCGGCTCCGGGCGCTCGGCCTGAACGTGGTGGTTGTTGCGCCCCGGAATATCGATGACATGATCCGGGATATCCGCCTGGTCGGAGCCCTGACCGGCACGGATGCGGAGGCTGAGCTGCTGGCTGCGAAACTCTCGTCGCGCCTCGCGAAGGTGGGGCAGGCAGGGCAGCCGGCAGGCACCCGCCCGACCATTGCGCACGTGGTATGGAACAACCCGCTGTACGTGAGCGGGAACGATACCCTCCAGAACGATGTGATCGAACATGCGGGTGGAGTGAATGCCTTTGCCCGGCTGAGCGGGTGGGGCACGGTCTCCCTTGAGGAGTTCCTGGTCACGAACCCGGATATCATCATCGTCAACGGTGGCGGGGGTATGGACAATGAGACCCGGGACGTGATCCTTGAGGAGTTCATGACACGTCCGCAATATGCCTCGCTCTCTGCCGTGAAGAACCACCGTGTCTATGCCGTGAAGGCGGATACCATCAGCCGGGCGGGACCCCGGATTGTGGCTGCAACCGAACAGGTGGCAGCCGATGTACGAGAGATGACCCGAGCTGAATACGGAGGAACAGCAGGGGTGGCCCCGACAGCCAGAACGCCGGGGTTCTGTGCAGCAGGGACGGTCCTGTTCATCGCCGCGTTCGTGTACCTGAAGCAACGGAGACGGTAACATGGATACAGGATCCGGAGATTCGGGGGAGGACGGTATCATGACCGCGATCCCCCGGCTCGTTATTGCCGGAACGGAGAGCGGCTGCGGTAAAACCTCCGTGGCGAGCGGGCTGATGAGCGCACTAAATGAGCGCGGCCTTGTCGTCCAGCCGTTCAAGACCGGCCCGGACTTCATCGATCCCACCCATCATACCCGGATCTGTGGCAGGATTTCGCGGAACCTCGATCCGTTCATGATGGGGGAAGAGGGTGTCCTGCAGACCTTTGTTACCGCATCTGCGGGTGCGGATATCGCGGTCGTCGAGGGGGCGATGGGCCTCTTTGACGGGATCGACGGTTCTGACTTCAGCAGTACGGCTCATGTGGCACGGGTCCTCACTGCCCCTGTCGTGCTGGTTGTCAGCGCCGCTGCCTCCGCCCGGAGCATCCACGCTGTTGTCCGTGGATTCCGTGACTTCGATCCCCGCATAAGGATTGCCGGTGTCATCTTCAACCGGCTTGCCACGACAAAGCATCGCGCTATGATTGCGGCAGAAGAGTTCGTCCCTGCCCTTGGTTATATCCCCCGGCAGCAGGGGTCCGGGGTGCAGAGCCGCCACCTCGGCCTTGTCATGGCCCACGAATCCGACGGGATGGAGTCATACGGACAGGTTGTGCGGGAATCGTGCGACCTTGATGCAATCCTTGCTGTTGCCCGCGGGGCTCCGCTGCTTGCAGGTCCGGATTTTGCCACGATCCCAAAAGCAGAAAGCCGCGCTGTCATCGGTGTTGCCCGCGACAATGCGTTTTGCTTTTACTACCAGGACAACCTCGACCGGCTCGTCCGTGCCGGTGCGGAGATCCGGTTCTTCTCGCCCATGGACGATGCGTTACCGGAGATAGATGCTCTCTATCTTGGTGGGGGGTATCCGGAGTTGTATGCAGACAGGCTCGAAGCTTCTCCCTGCCGGCATGCCATCTGCAGGCTTGCTGAACAGGGCATGCCGGTGTACGGCGAGTGCGGCGGCCTGATGTACCTAGGCAGGTCCATCACCACCGATCGCGAGTATCAGATGGCCGGTATTCTTCCGGCCTGCACGGAAATGACATCGCGGATCCAGGCGCTGGGTTATGTGAAAGGGACCATTTTTGGCCCCGACGGGTTCTGGGCCGGTGGCTCCCGGGTTCTCGGCCACGAGTTCCATTTCTCCCGCACGGAATGCGATCCGGACGCCCGGTTTGTCCTGCGGCTAAAGCAGGGGACCGGGATCATTGACGGGAACGACGGACTGACCGAACAGAAGACGGTCGGGATGTACACTCATGCCTATTTCAGCGATTCTTTCTGCCAACAGTTTGTTGCGGCAGCCGAAGCGTTCCGGAGGAGCCGGTGAATGAGTGCTGTCAGGGCCGACCTGCCGGAAACTCTGACGGACGTGCTGCCGGGCAACGAGCAGGTTGAAAACCACGGGGCAACGCTTGTGGTCAGGTTCACAGAGTCGCGGAAGGTCCTTTCCACGTCATGGCTGAACGGTGGTTACCGCTCGGATCTCCACGCGGTTTTCAATCACCAGATCCCGGTCGAGGCATGCGAGTCCTGCCATAACGGCGGGAGCGTGCGGGAATATCTCGAAGGGGTTGCCCGCGGTCTTGGGTTCGACCCGGGGACGGTCACCGGCCTGGTCACCCGGGCGGAGATGAGGAATGCCGCAGTTATCACAGAACAGTTCCAAGACCTTGTGGTCACTGCCATTGTGACGGCTGGGATTGACAAGAACGGCGGGCGGGCCGGTGATCCTGCATCGTATTACGAGGACGGGGACTCCTTTGAGCCAATCGGGGGGACCATCAACACCATCCTCGTCATCGGGGCCGACCTGCCGGAGCATGCGATGGCCCGGGCCCTGATGACTGCTGCTGAGGCAAAGGCCGCCGCTCTCCAGCAGCTGATGGCCCGGAGCCTGTACTCCTGCGGGATCGCCACGGGATCCGGCACGGATATGATTGCTATTGTTGCCGACCCGGATTCACGGCTCCGGCTCACGGATGCCGGGAAGCATGCAAAACTCGGCGAACTGATTGGCAGGACGGTGATCCAGGCAACGACAAAGGCGCTGGAGATGGAGACCGGGCTCTCGGCGGAATCGCAGCGGGACGTGCTGGTGCGATTGTATCGGTTTGGCGTGACGGAAGAATCCCTCTGGACTGCCTTTTCTCTATCTCCCGGGAAACAGAGCGATGGGGAAGACCGCGAACGGTTCCTTCGCACCCTGCGGTCCCGGGCAACCGATCCGGTGTTCCTTGCCCGGGTGACTGCTTTACTCCATATCGTGGATGAGGAAACCTGGGGGCTCATTCCCCGGAAGGATGCCTGCCGGGCGATCCGGTCTTTTTCCGGAAGCGTAAATGTGCCAGAATGTCCCGGCAACTACAGCGACGAGGACCCGCTTACCCTTGTCTGTCACATGGTTGCCGGGGAAGTGAAACAGATTGCCGGTAATCCCCCTGTCTGCTGATATTCCGGAGGAGGGGTCCCCCCCCTCCCTTTGGGTGACCCCTACCCACCCCCCATGGTATAGGAGGGGTAGCTACCCCTCCCCTTTTTTTGTTCCCGGCCTGCTCGGAAAAAAGGGTTCCGCCGGTGAGTTCAGGTGAACAGCCTTCGCTGACGGTGGAATGAAGGACCCCTACCTACTCCTCCCTTAGTGGCAGGGGTGGGTAGGGGTCCTGTGCCGCGGGTTTTGAAATGGCGGGGAGGGGGGTGGGTCGTACTGAAGGAGGGGTGGGTAGGAGTGGTGTGGATTTCGGGGTTGAAAGGGGATTTTCGCGCCCCGTCCTGTATTCACCATTAGGCGTATCTGAAAAAGGGGGAGCGATCAGTCCTCGATCGCAATCGTCGTGAGCTTGACCGACTCGACACCCTTGTGGGACATCAGCTTCTCGGCCAGCGCCTTGAGCTGGCTCCCGTCGCCATGGACCAGGATCACTTCCAGGCAGCGCTCATGGGTGACATGGGAGTGGAGCGAGGCCTTGATGATCCCGTGGTACTCGTGCTCGATCTCGGTGATGGCCGAGAGGAGGTTCCTCTGCTCGTGGTCGTACACCATCGTGATAACGCCTTCCCGCTCGCCCTTGACATCCGACATCCACTTGTAGTAGGTGATGTAGGTGCGGATGGCATCGCGGATCCCTTCCGACCGCGAGGAGTACCCCCGATAGTTCAGGATCTCATCAAAACGGTCGAGGAGGTTCTTCGGCAGCGAGATGCCGATGCGGGAGAGGTCGTCTTCCATGGCCATAGGGTATCAGTGATGATTGTATGATTGCTGATAGTTCTTCAACATTTTGAAAAAAAGCCGGGAAAAGTGTTACTAAGTATTAACCCTTCATGCCACGTCATCTTTCAACACACTCCAGCCGGCCTTCAGGCATGTGAACTTTAGAGTGTCTCTAATCGTCTGCATGCTTCGATAAGCGTTTCATCCTTCTTCGAGAACGTAAACCGGAGTTTCGTCTCGCCACCGTTCGCAGAGAACGAGCTTCCCGGCACGGCTGCAACTCCTGCCGTCTCCACAAGGTGTCGCGCAAAGTCCGTGTCGCTCATGCCAAACGAGCTTATGTCAGTGAAGATGTAGTACGCACCCTGCGGGAGCTCGCAGGCGAACCCGGTCTTCTTCAGGCCTTTATAGAGGATCTGCCGCTTGCGGTCGTACTCAATGGCAAGTTCCTTGTAATACGACTCCGGCAAGTCGAGGGCGGCAACGCAGGCCCGCTGGAGTGGGGCTGGGGCACCGACGGTCAGGAAATCGTGGATCTTCCGGATACGGTCGGTGAGCGTAGCGCCTGCAAGGGCATAGCCGACCCGCCACCCGGTCACGCTGTAGGTCTTCGAGAAACTGCCGATGGTGATGGTCCGGTCCTCCATGCCGGGGAGTGACCCGATCGAGATGTGCTTATGCCCGTCATACACGATATGCTCGTAGATCTCGTCCGTGATGGCGACCGCGTTGTGCTCGATGCAGAGGTCGGCGATGAACGAGAGTTCCTGTTTTGAAAAGACCTTGCCGGTTGGGTTGTTGGGCGTGTTGATGATGATAGCCCGGGTCTTCTTCGAGAACGCTGATTTCCATTTCTCCTCGTCAATGGAGAGGTCATCGGCAAGGGGGACATAGCGCGGGGAAGCGCCCGAGATCTGTGCATCCGGGCCATAGTTCTCGTAGAACGGCTCCGGCACGACCACCTCGTCGCCCGGCTGGATGATGGCAAGCATCGAGGCCATCATCGCTTCTGTCGAGCCGCAGGTGACCGTGATCTCGGTTTCGGGGTTGAAGGTCATTCTGTTGAACGTTTTCACTCTCGTTGCGAGCGCCTCGCGGAGGTCCTTTGCCCCCCATGTGATCGCGTACTGGTTGATGTCGTCCTTCACGGCTTCGCAGGCTGCGGTCTTCAGTTCGGGAGGGCAGGGGAAATCGGGGAACCCCTGCGCAAGGTTGATCGCATTGTGTTTCAGCGCGAGCCGGGTCATCTCCCGGATCACGGACTCGGTGAAGGTGTCAGCCCGGGACGGGTGGGTGGAAAAGAATGCTCCCTTGTATGGTGCCGGTCCTTTCCGGGATACGGCCTGCTTGTCCTGCATGGGAATCCGGTTGGTACGCGGTTGAAATATAATGAGAGGATCCGGCTCTGTCGCGCTCAATCCATACTGCTACGAGTGGTTTCCCGGGTACCCTGCCCCTGCCCCGTTGCCGGGGATACCGCATCATTTAACGCATCATTTAAGCAAGTCTTATTTACTTAATGCAAGTAAAATTGATCCTGTATCATCATGCATATCATGGAAGGATTCTTACCCTGGCAGTGGTGCGTCATCTGGTGGCTCATCGCCCTCCCCTGCCTGTTGATCGGTATCTGGCAACTCAAAAAGGTTATCAACGCGGACCGCGAGGCACTCCCGCTCCTCGGGGTGACGGGCGGGTTCATCTTCATCCTCTCGTCCCTGAAACTCCCGTCCGTCACGGGCAGCTGCTCGCACCCGACCGGTACCGGTCTCTCGGCCATCTGTTTTGGCCCATGGATCACAGCGGTGATCTGCGCTATCGTCCTCCTCTTCCAGAGCCTTTTCCTCGCCCACGGGGGCCTCTCCGTGCTCGGCGCGAACATCGTCTCGATGGGAATTGTCGGCCCCCTTGTCGGGTATGCCATCTACCGGCTCTTAAAGGACACGTCGGTCAACATCTACCTGACGGTCTTCCTGGCAACGGCCCTTGCTGATATGTTCACCTACGTGACCACCTCGCTTGAGCTGGCGCTTGCCTATCCCGCGGAAGTGGGTGGGTTTGGCACCTCCTTTGTCATGTTCATGGCCATCTTCGCCGTCACGCAGGTGCCGCTCGCGATTGTCGAAGGCATCGTGCTCGCACTCGTTTTCAAGTACATCGTGGCCTTAAAACCCGACATACTCATCCGGATGAAGATATTCTCCGAGGCGCAGATCACGACAGCCAGGGGTGAGGCATAATGGCGAAGAGTTACCTGCTTGAGATCCTGACGGTCGTTGCTATTGCTGCGTTCATCGGGATCTTCCTCTACACCAGCTCGACCATGACCAGCGCCGAGTTCGCCGGTTCCGACAACGTCGGTTCGAACCTCATCGCGGAACTCACCGGCAAACCCGTGGAGAGTTTCACGCCGCTCATCCCCCAGTGGGAACCGCCAAGCGGTGAGATCGAGTCCTGCCTCTTTGCGCTCCAGGCGGCCCTCGGCGGAATCTTCGTGGGCGGGGTCTTCGGGTACTGGCTTGGCCAGCGGAAAGGTTTGAGTGATGCAAAGGTGAACCAGTAAGTTATGTTTGAGGAGCTGCTGGAGGACGTTGCCCAGACAAACGGGCTGCGCGAGACAAGCACCTGGCTCAAGCTCGCGGCAGGACTCGGTGCCATCGTTCTCTGCCTCCTCTCTACGGGGTACGCGGCCCCGCTTTTTATCGCCCTCATCCTCTCTGCGGCAATCCTCGTCCTTGCCCGCGTTGACCTGCGGACCTACGCGGAGCTCTTCCTTGTCCCGCTCTGGTTTGCCCTGATGAGTGTGGCAGTTATCGTCCTCATCTCGGGCGGGGAGCACGTGTTCTGGAGCTGGGACCCCCTGCCGTTCCTCGCACTCTCCATCACCCGCGAGAGCATCAACACGGGGTTCTTTGTCCTCTGCCGGGTGATCGGCGGGATGTCGGCCCTCCTCTTCATTGCCCTGACAACGCCCATGACCGACCTCTTCGTGGTCATGCGGAAGGTCCGCGTCCCTGACTTTGTCATCGACCTTGCGATGATCATCTACCGGACCATCTTCTTCCTCTTGGATCAGGTGCGGCAGGTGTACCATGCGCAGGTGATGCGCCTCGGCTACTCGGGCTGGAAGGAGTCCGTCCACACCTTCTCGATGATGTGCGGTGCGGCCTTCATCGCGAGCTGGGATGCAGGAGACGACCTTGTGCGGGCCATGGACGCCCGGTGCTATGACGGGAAGTTCGCGCTTCTCGGCGAGAACCGCCCGGTGGAACTTCGGCCGCTTGCCGCCCTTGCCCTCTTCCTTGTCGGGGCATCGGCAGCTGTTGTCGCAACGCAGGGCATGACCTTACTGTAGGAGAGACCATGAGCAGCATTGTCCTTGAAGCACGCGATATCCGGTACCAGTACCCGAGAGGCCAGGAAGCGATCAAGGGGATCAGTTTCCACTTCCGCCGGGGCGAGAAGATCGCGCTCGTGGGCCCGAATGGTGCCGGCAAGTCCACGCTCCTCCAGATGTTCAACGGCATGCTTCGCCCTGATTCGGGAATGATGCTCTTTGACAACAAGCCGATGGAGTACGACCGGGCATCGCTCCGGGAACTCCGGCGGAAGGTCGGGTTCGTGCTCCAGAACCCGGACCGGCAGATCATTGCCCCGACCGTGTACCAGGACGTAGCGTTCGGGCCGACAAACCTCGGTTACAATGAGGTCGCAGTAAAAGATGCAGTGACGACCGCCCTCCGGCACGTGGGCCTTCCCGGCTTCGAGCGCCGTCCGCCCCACCAGCTCTCGGGAGGAGAGAAGAAGCGGGTCGCGATCGCCGGCGTGCTCGCGATGGACCCGGACGTGCTCGTCTTCGACGAACCCACGAGCGGTCTCGACCCCTCCGGCTCGGAAGACCTGATGGAACTCCTCGACGAGCTGAACCACGAGGGTAAGACCATTGTCATCTCCACGCACGATGTCGAGCTCGCGTACCCGTGGGCCGACCGGGCGATCCTGCTCGCGGACGGTCAGATCATCAAGGAAGACGTACCGGATGTGGCATTCGGCAACACGAAGTTCGTCCGGATGGCCCACCTCTCGGTCCCGACCCTGCTCGAACTCTCGGCAGAACTGGAGAAGCGCGGTTTTTCCATAACCGGGCGGAAGCCACGGAGCGTGCTCGATATGGTCCACATCATCGAGAGCCAGGCCCGTGGATCCTGCGGCCACCCTGCGCCGGGTACGGTCACGGTCTGTAATGTTGATACGATTGCCCCGGGCACCATCCCTCTCTGGGTACAGGCCCGTCCCGGCATCGCCGTCGGCGCCATGGGCACGCGGGCCAAGCAGTGCGCTGCAATGGAGCAGGTTTTGCTGGAGTTCACCTACGGGGTCATCGATAAGTGCATCCTCCGGGCCCTTCGGGGGAAGGACTCGCTCATCCTCACGAATGGGAGCATGGTGGGCCGGGTTACGGAACGCGTGGAGGCGTACTGCAGGGAGAGCGGGAATACCGTTCAGGTCACCCGTTTCGACAGCTGTGAACCGGGAAAAATCTGACCCGGGGTTCCGGGTCTCTTTAGCAGGATTATCCTCATTACCTGCTCACCACAATTTATTAATGAGTCTGAACGACTATTGGAAAGAGACTCATACCCTGATCCAGCCCTCTTTGTTTGCAAGGCGATACAACCATGCTTCAGCAACCATCCCGTGCCCTGCCTATCGCGCTCATCTTACTCATCATCATTGGCACGGGGACCATCATCTATGCAATCTCGTTCGAGACGCGGTCTGTTCTCAAGGAAACCATACAGCAGAACCTCAGGTCCACTGCCGGGATCGCGGCATCGGAAATTGACGGCGATGCGTTTGCCCAATTGCAGCCCGGTGATGAAAACAGTGCTGCATTTCTCCGCGTACGGGACCAGCTCAACCGTATCAGAGATTCCGATCCGAATATCCTCTATATCTACACGATGAGATTGTCCGGTGGTACGGCCGAGTTTGTCGTGGATGCGGACTACGGCATCGACAGCGATTCCCCGGGAATCGGGCAGATATACACGAATGCCGAACCCGAGCTGATCGCCGGGTTCACCGGCCCCTCTGCCGACAATGAATTTACAACCGATCAGTGGGGCTCCGTGCTCTCCGGGTTCTCTCCGATACGGGACAGCACGGGAACACATGAAAAGAGCTATGGCCGGTGAGCCCCGGTTCTTTGAGTGGGTGTTCACTCACTGCGATGGCACACCCTTCACGGCCGAAGTGAGCCTGAACCGGATCGAGCTGCAGGGGACGTACTTCCTCCAGGCAATTATCCAGGATATCTCAGAACGGAAGAAAGCGGAGAGTGCCCTGCAGAAGGTGACCAGGAAACTTGCTCTCTTAAACGCAATCACCTTCAACGAGATCCGGAATGCCGTCTTTGCGCTGAACGGATGCCTGACCCTTGACCGTGACGGTCTTGACTTGAAGACCCTGCAAAAATTCCAGACAATGGAGCAGATCCAGCTGAAGAAGATTGAAAAATCGCTTGCATTTTCCAAGAGCTACCAGGACCTGGGGGCGAATCCTCCCCGGTGGCAGAACGTGAAGCAGTCGTTCCTCCTGGGAATCTCCCACATGGATTTCTCCCGTATCAATCGTTCGGTTCAGCTGGATACCCTGGAGATCTTTGCTGACCCACTCCTGGAACAGGTCTTCTTCTCCCTTGCAGACAATGTCCTGAACCATGCAAAATCCGCAACCGAGGTTACCATCGGGTACAAGGAACAGGAGAACGGGCTTTTGATCTTCTTTGAGGACAATGGCCCGGGCATACCCGCATCGCGCAAAGAGAAGATCTTTGAAACGGGGATCGGTGGCTCCCAGAGCATGGCACTCTTCCTGGCGCGGGAGATCCTGAGTATTTCAGGTATCACTATCCGCGAGACAGGAGTGGAAGGAAAGGGAGCACGGTTTGAACTCTGCGTGCCTCCCGGGGCGTTCCGGTTTGTGCACCCTTCTCCTAATGAGCAGCCCGGCACCGGCAACCCGTGACCCTGCCCCTCACATCTTCGGCGTCCAGACCCCAAAGCCGTTCCCCTCGGTGTCCTGGAGGACCGCAACGAGCCCGACTCCCTTGATCATGAACGTTGGCATGATGATCTTTCCGCCGAGTTTCTCAACCTTCACAACAACCTTGTCAATGTCGTCGACCATCACGTAATTCTTGATAGTCTCGTCTCCCTGCCGCTTGTACAGCCCGCCCATGTTGATGGTCCCGAGAGTTGGCTCGCCGAGCGTGATCTCGTTGTACTGGATTGTCTCCATGCTTTTGAGGTCCATCGTCGGGGTTTTGATCGGTTCGATCTTCCAGCCGAGGAGGTTCTTGTAGAAGTGCTTTGCGCGGTCGACATTGTCGGCCGGGATCTCGAAATAGGCAATGTTTGGCATGGAAATTAGTATTCCGGAAAATGTATTTTACAATTGGGATAGTACCAATCCCTGTGTCGTGCGCTATCCGCTCAGCACGTCACGTGCAGCACGGCAGCATACTTCCGATGCTCCTTGGCGATCAGCGGGATGATATCCGGCACGGGCCTGACAACGTGTTCGAACTCCGCGAGCAGTTTTACGGCATTCGGTGTCACGGGGAGGTCCCCGTACTGGCCGGTGCCGATATAGACAACATCAGGCTGCTCCCCCTCAAGAAATTCCAGTTCTTCTGCCGAGAGCGGTGTGTGCCCGAACTCACTTGCCCACGGCTTTGAAAGTTTCTTCTTTCGCTTTGATACCGAGCCGTCAGTATGGATGATGACGTCATGTTCGTAGCGGGTGCCGCCGATCTCGACCCATCCGAATTCCGATCGCATGCAGATCCCTACGCGGGATACTCTCGGGTGCCAGGATATCCACCTTGCGCCGCCGGAAGACCCTCAAAAACCGTGTCGGGAAAACGATTATCATTCAGCCTGCAAAACTGAACCGTGGTGGATCTTGTGCTGATTGGGATTATGTCTGACACTCACGATGAGATCGAAAGGACAACGCGAGCCGTTGCCCTGTTCAACCGCGAGAGCGTAGGGCATGTGCTGCATGCCGGCGATTTCGTCTCGCCTTTCATGCGGGAGCCGCTCCGGGAACTCAAATCTCCGCTCACCGGGGTATTTGGCAATAATGATGGTGATCGTTCGCTGATTGCAGAGAAGTTCTCGGCCGTGCCGGGCCTTACTATTACCGGGACATTCGCGAGGCTCGAAACAGGCGGGATGCGGATCGGACTCTTACACGGTAATGACCGCGTCCTCTTCGAGACGCTGGCCGGGTGCGGGAACCTCGACCTGCTTGTATACGGCCATACCCACAAGCCCGAAGTCCGGAGGGCCGGTTCCCTGCTCATCGTCAACCCCGGCGAAGTGTACGGGCACCTGACCGGCAAGAGCACAGTCGCAATCGTTGACACGGAGAAGCGGAACGCAGAGATCGTGGAGTTGTAAGAATCCCGGGCCAGTTCATACCCGCGGTTGTGGTATGGTCAGGACGATCCCTTCGTCTTTCCGTGTGCCTTTTTCCTTGTTCCGGTACTGTGCTGCACGCGCACCAGTTGCGTCTTCCCGATGTAGTGAAAAATCTGGGAAAATCAGAAGAATTAGGGCCATTTCAAACGATTTTTTTAGAGATTCTGATAGTATGAGATTTTTCTTGTTCAGTTATATTTATATATAAATCTGATTAACTGAGGGAAACCTTTAGGGTACCCTGCATTCAATACATCACTTAACTCCACTGAAGAAGATGAGAAGGATGAAACAATTTTCTGCAGATAATGCGTTCACCGGCCTTGAGGCAGCTATCGTCCTGATTGCTTTTGTCGTTGTTGCCGCGGTGTTCTCGTATGTATTGCTTGGTGCAGGGTTCTACACCACCCAGACCGCACAGGAGACCGTGCATAGTGGTGTTGTCCAGGCAAGTTCCAGCCTTGAGATTGTCGGCGATATCATGGCAATAGCGGAGGGCGATGATCCGACACGGGTTTCCTACCTCAATACCTCGGTGGCCCTTACTGCCGGTGGCACTCCCATGGATCTTACCCAGATGGTCATATCATGCTCCGACAGCAATGGCGGCAGGAATCCCAGCATTGCCACCAACACAGACCTAAATTCCTGCGAAAATGTGCTTACCAATGCCGTCACGGCGGAAGATATGAAGTGGTGTGTCTCCGCGAAGTTCAACGATTTGAACCCCGGGTCGCCAAACAACCTGCTCGAGCCTAACGAGATCTGGATCCTCTCCATTGGTATGCCTCCGTCCGCTACGCCGAATACCAAAGGAACCATCAACCTGCAGCCATCGGTTGGTGCCGTTGTTCCTCTTTCACGAACACTGCCCGGCGCGTTCACAAAAGTTCAGGCAATTCATTAATCTCACACATTTTCCCTTCCGGTAATGCGCAATCCGCAGCAGGATTATCCCTTCTTTTCAGACCCGACCAGGCATACCTTAAAGAGATCGCACACAGTCAGTCTCCTGTATGCAAACGATCTCTTTCGTCTGCATGCTGCTCATCAGCGCTCTCCTCGCCTCAGGATGCACCATGCTGCCAGGCTACCACATCATCAGTGATACGCCCGATCCTGTCATCGGCCAGTGGATCAGCGGCGAACCCCCGCAGTATGAGATGCATATCGTCTTTTACGAGAACCGTTCCTATCTCACGGAGAATTATTTCCTCAACCGCGATGCGATCTCTGAATACGGGACATGGACAAAGATCGAACGGGGCTTCTATTCCGCACAGTCATCAGACGGCGTGATAACAAACTGGACGTACGATGCATTCACGGATTCAGTGCATATCCGGGATATCTCGCAGCAGAGATACTTCCGGTACCGCGGCTGAAACACAAAGCCTGCCGGCAATAATTCATCATCAGAATCTTGTCCGCTCACCCGTCAGGGCTGTCTCTTACTTTTCTGCCCGGATGGGCAAGATGACTGTTGTGATGCCACTGTACTGCAGGCGCCGCTGGATGGCAAACGCCGTCTCGTTGTGCAGGTACTTGTGGAACGGGTTCTCGTGCCGGAAGACCAGCTGCCCGGTAAAGAACGTGGAGTTCTGGAACCCCCGTGCAATGTCCCGGCAGAGTGGTACGGCTGTATCCACGACGTCGGTGCCGATATCCATGCGGTAGTCCGATGAAAAACCCATCTCCCGAGCCAGGTCGACGTATTTTTCCAGTCCCTTCTTCGTCGATTCCGAGAGCGCCTTCAGTTCCGCTGCTCCCTTGAACGTGCCGGAGTCGACGACCGCGATCGAGACAAAGATGAAGTTCTCGTAGAGCCCCGGGAAGTTCTTGATCACGGAGTAAAAGGTGTTGACACCAAAGCCGTGGAAACCGGTAACCAGCTGGACTGCAGTCATCTTATGGGGATTTACCGGATCGATGTTCTTCGTGCCGGCCACGGGCATGACATCAAGCAGGAAGTCCAGTTTCCGCAGGCCCCTTGTGACCTTCTGGTAGTGCCGGTGGATCAGGAAACAGAGCCCGACAAGGGCCGATGTCAGGAAGATCGTGAGCCAGCCCCCCTCGCCCATCTTCTCGAAGATGGTGATGACAAGGATCGTGCTACAGAGCACGAGCCCGATGAGGTAAATCGGAATGTGCCGCTTCCAGTCTTTTTCGGTTTTCCGGTTCTTATAGAAGAACCGGGACATGCCGTACTGGGAGATAGAGAAGGTGAGGAAGACGTTGATGGCATACATGGTGATCAGGATCACAACAGAACCATGCGTGAAAAGCATGAGAAGGAGCGCCGCGCCACCCATCAGGAGGATGCCGTTTGTCATCGTGAGGCGCTCCGAGAGCAGCGCAAAGGAGCGGGGGAGCCAGGAGTCAATCGCCATGTTTGCCATGACCCGCGGCCCATCGATGAACCCTGTCTGGGCGGCAACACAGAGCAGGGCGGCTTCGGAAAAGATGGTGAGGAGTGCAAGGAGGCTCCCAAGCGGCCAGCCGGCGAACACGCTGCCCGCGAGCACTGCATTCAGGGTCTGGCCCGCCACCGGCCGGATATCCCAGAGAAGGTAGCAGGCAAAGAGTCCCGCGGAGAGGGCTGTTAAGGAGAGTGCCATGTACAGCATTGTCCGCTTGCCGGTCTTTACCCGGGGCTCGCGCATGATCTGCATCCCGTTTGCCACCGCCTCGATCCCGGTATAGGTTCCGCCGCCGAGCGAGTACGCCCGGAAGAAGACTGCCAGGATTCCGATAAGCCCGATGGCGGCGAGATCCCGGGAGAAGCCGGACTGTATCGTCGCGGCAACCGGGACGATCTGTGGGGCGTGGGCAAGGAGACCGTACCCGAGCAGCAGGGCATGGGCTGCAATGAATACGAGGAAGATTGGGGCAAGGAGAAGGACGGATTCCCGGACGCCCCGCAAATTGATGACGATCAGGATGAGGATAAGGATGCAGGCGAAGGGGAGCTTCCAGGGCTGCCACGACAACGGCAGGAACGAGAAGACGGCCTCCCCGCAGGCGGCAATCGAGACCGTGATGGTCAGCATGTAGTCAATGAGAAGGGCGCTGCCGGAAATTACGCCGGCCCGCTCGCTGATGGTGTGGGTGGCAACGATGTATCCCCCGCCGCCACCCGGGAAATGCTCGATGATGCGGGTGTAGGCATACGAGATGATGAAGACCGTCAGTGCGGTCCCGATTGCAAGAAAAACAGCAAGATATGTGTAGGGCCCAAGGGCGATGAACGCTTCAGGAGGGCCGTAGGACGATGAGGAGATCCCGTCAGCCCCAAGGCCTATCCATGCAAGGAGGGGGAAGAGCGCGATCTTATGGAAAAGCGAAGGGTCTTCGATATTTTTCCTGGCGCCAATGATGGTTCGCCGGGCGCCGTTTTTGAGATCCTCCCAGTTCCATGAGTCGTCAGGTCCCACGGTATCTTCTTCCGGCAGATGGCCGGGCCGTGCTGTGGTGGCGGCAGGGCCAGTCTGCACGATTCTTCTTTAATATCCAACTGTGGTCTATGCACTCAGGACTGAGATATCCGCACCCGGCTTAATTCGTTTCTGGTATGTTCCGGCATACGGCTTTGTCACGCAATCGTGGCCGGACCAGGTACTGGAAAAATGATTACTCCGCTGCCATGCGGTGTTTTCCCGATGGCACCGTGATCTCGAACCGTGCTCCTTTCCCGGCCTCTCCTGTCTCCCGGATCGTGATGCCCGTGATGTCGAGGATCTCGCGGGAGATGGCAAGGCCAAACCCGGTGTTCTTACCCACGCCCTGCGCGAAGATCCGTTCCTTGTCGGCGGGAGGGACCCCGATACCGTCATCGGAGCAGACAACGATCCGGGCGCCGTCATTCTCCTCCAGCGTGAAGCGGACCTGCTGGATCGATCCCCCGTGACGCTTTGCATTGTCCAGGAGGTTGAAGAAGACCTTGGAGATGAGGGGGTCGGCGAAAATATCCAGGTCGCCCGGAAGCAGGTTCTCGCACCGGATGGCCTTTGGCAGCGCAGCTTTTTCGGCAGCAGCGACAAGCCCGTGAAGGTTCTGCCAGGCCGGTTCGTGCACGCCGATCATCTCGTACTCCTTCGTGAACTGGATAAGGTTCGAGATCTGCCCGATTGTCAGGCCGATGTGGGAAAAGTCTTCTGCATGCGCAGGATCGGGGACTTTGTGACGGAGCAGTTCGACGTACCCGCCCAGCGCCTGGAGCTGGTTGTTGATGTCGTGCCGGGTGATACCCGAGAGAATGTTGAGCTTGTGGTTGGCCTGCCGCAGCGCCTCTTCCTTATTCTTCCGGCCTGATATATCGATGACGCTTGAGAGGAGGAAGAGTTCCCCCTGCATGGTAATCAGCGTGGCCGAGTACAGGCAGACCTGGACTGTCCCGTCCTTTGCGCGGAACGGGACTTCCACGGCCTCGATATGCCGTTCTTTTTTAAGAACCGAAGCGATCCGCACCCCGATCTCTCTGTCGACAAGGAGCCCGATCTCCCACGGGGTCTTCCCGAGCACCTCTTCGCGAGAGTAGCCGCTGTTTCTGATGAATGCATCGTTAACAGCGTAGAAGGTGTTGTCTCTCACAGAGAGCAGCGTGAGGGAAACGAGGCTTGTCCGGAAGATCGTAGAAAACATCTTCTCGGACTCCCGCAATGCCGTTTCTGACGCCCTCCTCTGGCTGATGTCCCGGGTAAGGCCGATAACCCCGGTGGGGAGACCGTCCTTTCCCAGCATGGGGGTGATCATCACCTCGGTCCAGACCGTGGAACCGTCCTTTCGTTTGAACTCCAGTTCCAGGGGACGGTGTGCCGGTGTAATCTTCCCGTCCTGGAGGTCGCTCGTCGCCCGGTGGTAATGTTCCCGGATAACGGCAAGCGATTCCGGGGTCAGTGCCTCTTCGATGGGCTGTGCAATCGCCTCTTCAGGTGTCATCCCCCAAAGTTCATGAACGGACGGGGTGACGTACGTGAGGTGCATATCCATATCCGCGGTCCAGATCACGTCCTTCACGTTGTCCGTAAGGAGACGCAGGCGCGCCTCGCTCTCAAGGAGTGCTTCATGTGCTTTCTGCTGCTCTGTGATGTCCTCGTACGTTCCAAGCACACCGACGATCTCCTCCTCCCGGTTGCGGAGGGGCACTTTACTGGAACGGAGCCAGGATATGCTCCCATCGGGCCAGGTATGGCGTTCCTTAACATTGAGTTTCGGTTGGCCGGACTTCATCACCATGGAGTCGTCAGCCCGGAACTTCTCTGCGGCCTCGAACGGGACAAGGTTGTAATCGGTTGTCCCGGCCACCCCGGCAGGATCGTCATACCCGGAATCGGCTGCAAAAGCCTTGTTGCAACCCAGGTAGATCTGGTCCCGATCTTTCCAGAACACTCTCTGGGGGATCGTATCAAGTACGCTCTGGAGCATTTGTTGTGACTGAAACACTGCTTCCTCGCCAAGTTTCCGTTCCGTGATATCCCTCACGATCCCGATGGTTACCTGCTCGTCTCTGGAATTGAGGATGCGGATGGATTTATCCTCATACCAACGGTATGTTCCATCTTTCCTTCGTACCCGGAACTGGTCCTGCGGCAGAGGAATTCCAGTCGGGCGGCTGGTCCGGATATGACTGGTTAATTCCCTGGCGTCGTCCTGGTGGATGAACTCAGAAAAATTTCTTCCCAGGATTTCATCAGGATGGTATCCCAGCTGATCCATGACCTGGGGGCTTATGTAGACGATTGTGCCCCGGGGATCCAGATAATAGACAATATCCTGGATTACCTCAACAAGGGTCCGGTATTTCTGCTCGCTCTCACGCAGCGCCTGTTCGGCCTGCTTCCTTTCCGAGATGTCTGCAACCACCCCGCGAAACCCGACCATCTGCTTGTTCCGGAAGATAGACGAGGAGTACACGATGATGGGGAACGGCGTCCCGTTTTTGTCAAACGCGGTGTATTCCTTTGGTTCGAAGGGGATACCGTACCGGAGGTGATGGGCATTCTCCATGAACATTGCGTGCTGGGACGGGTGGATGAACGTGAGGACACTTATCCCGCTTCCCATTGCCCCGGGCGGGAACCCGTACCTGTCAGCGGTATACCTGTTCACGTAGGTGATCCGGAGGTCCATGTCCGTCTCAAAGACCATCTGGGGCAGGTTGTCGGCAAAGTCCCGGAACTTGCTCTCGCTCTCCTGTAACTGCAGTTCGCTCCGGGCCAGTTCCTCCTCGGACGCGGTGATCCGGTCATAGGCCTCCCGGAGCTGTGCCTGTGCCTGCCGCTTGGAAACAGCCTGCCGGATCTTGTGGGCAAGTTCGGCAAACTGCGCCTGCGCAGAACCGCCTTTCTGGAGGTAGAAATCGGCGCCGTTGTTGATGGCATCGATCACCACCTCCTCGCGCCCCCGGCCGGTGAAGAGGATGAACGGGATGTCACCGAACTGCTCCCTCACATGCTTCAAAAACGCGATCCCGTTCATCACCGGCATCTCGTAGTCGGAGACGATGGCATCGTAGGATTGGGTGAGGGGAAGACTAATGACCTCTTTTGCTGAAGTGGAAATACCGACAGAAAACTCGCCGTTCATTTCCAGGAAAATTTTTGCCATTTCGAGGAGTTCGGGTTCATCATCGACATAGAGAACCCGCAATCCATCAGCCATGGATAGTACATTATTGTGTAATCCTATATTTTTGTGATGACGTGCATGGCACACACCATCCTGAAAAAAGAGGATGGTGTTTTCTTGTGTAATACCCGGCAGCCCGGTATCGGGGAAATGATAAGGAAGTCTTTTCTCGTTCTCTGTAAAACAGGATGCAATGGATCTGCTCATCGCGTTCATTATAACGCTTGCCCTCATCACCGCGGTCAGCCTCTGGTACCGCATCTCTCCGTTCTTCACGCTTGTTGGCGGGGCGATCCTTTTCGGGCTCCTTTCGGGGATGGCCCTTGAGGCAACGCTGGAGGGAATCGTCTCCGGCCTTGGCAAGGTGTTTGCCGCGTTTGGCCTTATCATTCTCTGCGGTGCTGTGATCGCGATCCTGTTGCAGGAGCAGCGCCAGGCAGAAGAGATTGTCTCAGATATTCGGCGCCTCGTGAAGAATCCGCCAGCCCTTGCCGGCTTCTCGGGATATCTCCTCGCTGTCCCCATCACCTGCTGCGTCACGGCATACGTCATGCTCCAGCCGATCCTGGACTGCCTGGAGACGGACAAGGTCAAAAGGAACCTCCTTCTTTACCTTGCTGCAGTCGGGAGTATAATCTCCTATGCCCTGATCTTCCCAACCCCGGTTGTCATCCCGCTCTTCACAGCATTCGGAGCAGGCACCAGTGCTCTTGCTTACGATGCAGTGGCGATCCCGCTCTCTCTTGCCATCCTTGCGGGAGCGATTCTCTTTTACCGGTGGACCCGCCCGGAGATCTCTTTTACTGCGAATCCTTTGCAATGCGGGGATACCCGGCAGGAGTCAGATCCCGGCATCCACTGGAGGGCGTGGGCGCCGTTCATCGCGATCCTTGCAGCCATTCCGGTCTCATTCTTCCTGCTCGGTCTCTCGCATGTCGGGATCATCAACTTCATCATGCTTGTGGGTGCTGTCACTGCCATTGCCCTTGCACCGAAGGGGATCCGCGCAACGGGCCTGTCAAAGAGTGCAAAACACGCCGGCATGATCATCTTCGATATCTGCGGGGCCGGGGCGCTCGGGTACGTGATCGTGAAGAGCGGTTTCACGGAGGGAGTCCTTGGCCAGCTGGTCATCCTGATCCCGGTCATCCTCGTTCCCTTCATCCTTGCTGCCGTGATCGAGACAGCACAGGGTTCGCGGGTCGTGACTGCGGTTATCACGGCAGAGGTTCTGGCCGGATCTGCAGTGGTCGGGGCCATCCATCCCATCCCGCTCATCCTCCTGATCAGTGCCGGCTCCTGCATCGTCTCGTATGTCACCGATCCGTACTTCTGGCTTGTCCAGCGGACGACCGGCGATGACATCAACACGGTGGTGAAGAACTACACGCTGCCGATAGCGCTCGCCGGGATTGCCATCCTTGTTGTTGCCGTTGCGCTTGAGTACCTGGTGTTCCGGTGACGGGCAGGAGCGTATGCTGACCAGTCACCGGATTCTCCAGCAGTACTGGCATGATGAGCGCTATGATCCCCGGAAGGTGCGGGTCTGGTATATCAACCGGGGGGCGCCGGAAGATCGCTCGATTGTCAAAGGATCCGACATCAGCCTGGAACCATACTACCTGAATATCCAGACGCCCGCAGGAGAGAAGCAGATCCCATACCACCGTATTCTCATCATCACCTACCATGGTGCCGTTGTCTTCGAAAACCAGAAGGTCCGGGGGCTTTCGGCGGTGATTACCGGGAATGCAGAAGATATTTGCAACTGTCGGGAGAACGAGGAGTGATCCTCAGTCCAGGCAGGTTTGTCCCTTTTCTGTGAGCGAGTAGATGATCCAGTTACCGTGGTATTCGCCTTCAATGAGGCCGCTCTCCTTTAAGATGTTCAGGTGATAGGAAAGTTTCGAACCGGAGAGGCGTGTAAACCGGTTGATGACGCAGACACAGAGCGGCTGGTCGCGGATAAGGTAAAGGATTGAGAGCCGCAGCGGATCGGAGAGTGCGTGGTAGACCCGGCTCTTCTCTTCGAGTTCCGTTGCCGGGGGGACGCGTTCCGAGAGGGCATCCAGGCCGCCAAGCCGGTCAAGCTCCTGCTGGATCTGTTCCGGGATATCCTGGACCTTTCCTTCGGGTTTGCACTTTACCGTTTTCCCGCAGCAGGAGATTGTCACGCGCTTCATTTCAAAATAATCTGAAATGAAAAGATATATAACCTTGCCCTGATTACAATGATTCAACAAAATTTGAAATGGCAGGTACCATGAGTTGCATTGACACCGATACACCCGCCGGGCAGGACCTGGTTGTCACGAGAGCGGAAGAGCGTACTGTGGAGAACCTTGTCTGGAACCCGCACCCGAAATTCAACGGGGTCTTCTTACGACATCTTGTGACCGGCAGCGAAACAGGGGGCCGGATGAGCATACACCACGTCCGGGTCTATCCTGGCTGCGAGATTGGCGACCACGCCCATGCCGGCCAGGTGGAGATTCATGATGTCATCTCCGGGGCGGGGACCTGCATCCTGGCCGGGATGGAGATCCCGTACCGCCCGGGTGTCCTGGGCGTCATGCCTGCCGATACCCTGCACCGTGTTGTCGCGGGAGACCATGGGCTCCTGCTGCTGGCAACGTTTTCGCCGCCCCTTGTATGAGGAGGAGAGAAGATATGGAACAAGCAAAAAAACCCTGCACCTGCACACCGGATCAGCAGGCCCCTTCATGCGGCTGCCAGGAACAGAGCCTTGAGCCCGCAGAGATTCGCACAACGGACAGCACCATCACTATCGCCAACCGGTTTGACCACTTCATGGCCCGCTGGGGCTGGAAGCGTGAGTCGCACCGGGTCGTGCCCGGCCTGTACCGTCTTGGTAACCCGACTGCTGATTCGGCAGTCTTCGCATCGGCGAATTACACCCTCAGTTTCGATGCCCTCCGGTCGGCGCTCGCGGGGATCGATGCCTGGATCCTTGTGCTGGACACAAAGGGGATCAATGTCTGGTGCGCTGCGGGAAAGGGGACCTTCGGGACAGAGGAACTTGTTTTCCGGATCCAGTCGTCCGGTCTTGAGAATATCGTCAGCCACCGGAAGATCATCGTCCCCCAGCTCGGTGCGCCGGGTGTCTCGTGGCCGGATGTCATGAGAAGGACGAAGTTCCTGGTCGAGTACGGCCCGGTACGGGCCCGGGACCTGCCGGAGTACCTGAAAACACACACGGCAACACCGGCCATGCGGCGTGTGGAGTTCCCCGTTATGGACCGGCTCGTCCTGACACCTGTGGAATTTATCCACAGTGCCCTTCCCATGATTGTTGCCGCAGCCGTCCTGTGGTTCCTGGCTGGCCCGGTGGCAGCCCTCGCGGCGGTCTCCGCGGTCCTTGCCGGGACCGTACTCTTCCCGGTCCTGCTGCCGTTCATCCCAACGCAGGACTTCTCCACGAAAGGATTGATCCTCGGCGCTATTATCGCGATTCCCTTTGCGGTTTCGTTTGGCACAAACCCCTCACTGCCGTTCTGGGCAAACGTCCTTGCAGCGGCGACACCCCTGCTCATCATCCCGGCAGCGGTCTCGTACGCTGCCCTGAACTTTACCGGCTGCACGACGTTCACATCACGGACAGGTGTGAAAAAGGAGATCTTCCGGTATGTCCCGGCAATGGTGGCGATGGCCGCAGCAGGGTCGCTTGCAGGAATTGCTCTTGGTGTGGGCAGGCTTATCGGGGTGATCTGAGTATGCTGAACTCGTATCTGGAAAACTCGCTCAGGTATCACGCCGATCGCTGCATCAACTGCAAACGCTGCCTGCAGGTCTGCCCGCATGCAGTCTTTACCGAAGGCAGGGAGCATGTGGAGCTCGCCCGTCCTGCAGCCTGCATGGAGTGCGGGGCCTGTGCGAAGAACTGTCCGGTGCAGGCGATCGATGTGCAGAGCGGTGTTGGTTGTGCCTGGGCAATGATCGGCGCAGCACTGCGGGGGAAAGACATGGACACGGAGTGCAGTTGTGGCGGGGACGATGGCTCCTGCTGCGGGAACGCATCCACCTGAAAAAGCTGTCAGTCCCGCAGAACCCCGCTTTTTGCATCAGACCGGCGTGGAGCCTCTGATCCCGGAAGACCGGCACGAGACATAAGTTGATGTGTCATGGGCACAAATAGATGGCAACACCATTCCGGGTACCGATTAACTGGCCTGGTTCTCCCTGTCGCATACCATCGCGGCGTACAGGGATAAAACGGACACAATACACATATCGATAATCCCGGGTCGGAATCCGGCCCGGCAGAACTGGTGGGAGTCCCGATGATCCACTGTCACGTGGTGACGGCCCCTGCTGCCCTTAGCCGCACGAGGACTATTGTCCTGCACAAACGGCGAGGGATGTTCAGCGGTATGCCGTAACGGGCCTGCACAAGGTTTCCCCACGAGCCCCGCGGAAGGCTGTTTTTCGGCCTGATACGCGGGGAAGTCCCGGGCAATAATCAACGGGGCGGACAGACAGGGAAACCCGGAATATTGTCCCATCAGGAGATACACAAATCATGGATATAGAAATCATAGCCGTTGGCGGATACGACGAGGTCGGGCGAAACATGACCGCGGTCCGCTGTGGCAAGGACATTGTCATTTTCGATATGGGCCTTCGCCTGGACCAGCTGATGATCCACGAAGATGCCGAAGTCGACGAGATGCATTCCCTCGATCTGATCAAGATCCGGGCAATCCCGGACGACACCGTTCTCCAGAAAGTCGAGGGAGCAGTAAAGGCCATCGTCTGCTCGCACGGGCATCTTGACCATATCGGGGCGATCCCGAAACTCGCCCACCGGTACAAGGCACCGATCATCTCCACCCCGTACGCTACGGAACTGATCCGCCAGCAGATCGAGGGGGAGAAAAAATTCGGCGTGGCCAACCGGCTCGTCGCGCTCCGGGCAGGCCAGAAATTCACCATCTCCCCGACTCTTGTCCTGGAATTTGTGCGCACCCAGCACTCGATCATCGATACCGTGACCCCGGTCCTCCACACCCCGCATGGAGCCGTGGTGTATGCCTGCGACTTCAAGTTCGACCGGACACCGGTTATCGGCGAACCGCCGGACTTTGCCCGGATGCGGCAGATAGGAAAGGAGGGGGTCCTTGCACTCATCGTAGAAAGCACGTACATCCACAGACCGGGCCGGTGCCCGAGCGAGCGGATTGCCCGCGATCTTGTAAGGGATGTCATCACCAGTTTCGAGGATGACAAAAACGGCATCGTGGTCTCAACCTTCTCGTCCCATATCTCCCGCTTAAAGACCATTGCGGAATGCGCCCACGAGATTGGCAGGAAACCGGTATTTCTCGGGCGCTCGATGGAGAAGTATTCCGTTACCGCTGAGCAGATGAAGTTTGTCTCGTTCCCGAAAACGGCGAGCGTGTACGGGAACCGCAAGACCGTTGACCGGATGATGCGCCAGATGATGAAGGAAGGAAAAGACAAGTTCCTGCCGATCGTCACCGGTCACCAGGGGGAACCCGGCTCCACGCTGACGCGGATTGCCCTTGGGGAGACTCCCTTCCAGATCGCGAAGGGAGACAAGGTGATCTTCTCGGCAAACATCATTCCCAATCCGATGAATGTCGGGAGCCGGTATGCCCTCACCCACCGGCTGAAGTTTGCCGGTGCCCGTGTCTTTGAGGACCTGCATGTCAGCGGCCATGCGTACCGTGAGGATCACTATGAGTTCCTCCAGATCCTGAACCCCCAGCACATCATACCGGCGCATGCGGATATCACGATGACGGCGGGATATGCAGAATTTGCCGGGGAACTCGGGTACACGGCAAACAGCACAGTCCACCCGGTCAAAAACGGGTCGCGGGTCCGGGTCCACTAACGTATCGCGGGCGTGGGCGAAAAGCCAGGACAAAAGGGATCACGGGTAGGATCCCTTCCTTGCCCGATTCCTCATTTTTACCCTGGATGACACTCTGATCAAGGGATGACCTCCCGCGTTTTTGTGTCTTCACCATTGCGCATTTTTCCCATACCTTCAAGAAACCCGGGCGCCGATGGGTACTAGAGAACACCATGAGCGAGCCCATGGATAAGACATCGGTCGATCGCATCAAGCAGCAGACCGCACGTCTCTCGGTCATCTCCAACTCCATCCTTGTCGTGATGAAGTTTGTCATCGGGTTTGCCATCGGCTCGGTCAGTATCATCTCGGAGGCGATCCACTCCTCAATGGACCTGATCGCCGCGGTCATCGCGTTCTTTTCGGTGAAAAAATCATCCGAGCCCCCGGATGCGGGCCATGCCTTCGGGCACGGCAAGTTCGAGGATATCTCCGGCCTTGTTGAAGCCATCCTCATCTTCATTGCCGCAGTCCTTATCATCATCGAGGCGACAAAAAAACTGCTGGGTGAACCCACCGAGCACTTCACTCCCGACCTGCTCATTCTCGGTATCGCCATCATGGGTATATCAGGCCTCGTGAACTGGTACGTTTCGAGCCGGCTTATGAAGGTCGCAAAGCAGACAGAGTCCATTGCGCTGGAGAGCGATGCCTGGCACCTGCGGACTGATGTGTACACTTCCCTCGGGGTCATGGCCGGCCTTGTCCTCATCAAGCTGACGGGTATCCCCCTCTTTGACCCGCTCTTTGCGCTGGGGGTCGCCGTCATCATCATGAAAGCCGCATGGGACCTGACTAAACGATCCTTCTCGGATCTCATCGACCACAGCATTCCTGAAAAGGATGAGCAGCGGATCCGGCAGATCATCTGCGAACATGCCACCGATTACGCGGGATTCCACGACCTGAAAACCCGCAGGTCCGGCCCCGAGATCTTTATCGAGTTCCACCTTGTGATGCCCGGGGGGATCACCGTCATCGAGTCGCACGATTTTGCCGACCACCTGGAAAATGACCTCATGTTCGAATATCCCCGTTCAACCGTCACGATCCATATCGAGCCCTGCAGCGAGGGAAAATGCAACCGGTGCGGATCGTTCTGTACGTTTTATAAGAAAAAAATCGGTCAAAATGGTGCCGGGAAGTAATGCTTCCCCTGCAACAGCCATTCTTTCCGGATTGACGACCCGTCTGGAAATCCTACCATTTTCATTCGAAGAAGTGCTGCGCACTTCACCTCAACCCGAAAGCGTTGGTATTCATTCGAAGAAGTGCTGCGCACTTCTTCTCTTCCTCGAGGTGTTGACACACCTCTCGGATCATCACGATCGGCAATGATCAGGGATAGTATCGCTGGGTTTATCTGATCACACCGATATGGTGTAGTTAACGCCATCCACGGATGGAGGTCATGATCATGGCAACAGGTGTCAAGATACCCATCAATTATGCACAGGCAGCCGAATCGCTCAGGACACTCCTGAAGCTGAAAGGCTCCCCGGTTGCATTCCGGTTCGCGATAAAAAAAGAGGAGATCCCGGCGGGGATGGAGAAGCTCGACAAGACGATCCGGCACTGCTCCATGGTCGGGCTTGCACGGAACGAGGGGAAGATCTTCTATTCCACGGTGGAAAACCACGAGTGCAACGGGGGTGCCTGGTCGCTGGGCTTAAAGGAGCTTACCGAGACGCTGAAGACCGGCGATTTCTACTACAAGCTCGGTAAGTTCGAGAGCTCGGCTGCTTGCAAGCGGACCATCGACCGGGTCGCCCACTTACAGCCGGGCGACACCTACGCAACGATGTATGCTCCCTTAGAGAAGGCTCCGTTTGACCCGCAGGTTGTCATCATTGTCGCAACGCCGTGGGCCATGCTCAAGCTCTCGCAGAGCGCCCTGTTCCGCGTTGGCGGCAGGATCGAAGCAGAGTTTGCCGGCATCCAGTCGGTCTGTGCCGATGCCTGCGCCCAGACGTACCTGAACGGGAAGGTGAACTTCTCGCTCGGGTGCGATGGTTCTCGGAAGTTCTCCGGGATTGAAGACGGGGAGATGGTCATGGGTATCCCGGCCGAGATCCTGCCCGAACTTATTGAAGCGCTGAATATCGTTGCCGCTGCCCCGGGGTCAAAACCCGGCGCAAAATAACATTTTTCAAATCCCCGGCGTACAGCGGGGCAATCAGCGTAAAAAAAGGATTAGATGAGTTTCGCACCCGCCGTGGGCCCGGGCTTGCACTCGAAGACCTCGGTGATCTTCACGATAATGAGCGACCGTGCAGGGAGTTCGGGCCGCTTCCGGTTGATGTCCGCCTTCATCTCCTCGTACTCCTTGCCGCTGTTCTTGATCGAGGCCACGCCCTTGATCTGGAAACATCCCTTGATCTCCGGTCCCCAGATATAGAGGGCAACCTTCGGGTTGGTCCGGAGGTTCGTCATGCTCTTGTTCATGAAGTTGTCCGTGATCCATATGGTCTCGTCATCGTGGAGGCTGACCATCGCGAGGGGGACTACGTTCGGGGTGCCGTCCTTTGACGCGGTGGCGATGGGGAAGACCTTCATCTTCGAGAATGCCTCTTTCATGTCTGCGTTCAGCTTCACCATGGTGCTCTCACCAGATTTTCCCAATGATTCATGAAACCATATACTTTTTGCATTATATCCCGCACGGTACCGGCCGGCACCTTCGTTCTGCCTGCCACAGGTTGATATGCTGCCGGAGCAAGACCGGTGGAGTGATGACCATGCAGGCAAACCCGATGGAAGTGTTCAAAAAAGAAGCGCCCGAAGTGGCTGAAGCGTTCAACGGCCTGATCAACGCACTCGTTGGATCGAAAGGTCTCGACCAGAAGACAAAACAGCTCATCTACATCGCGATGAAGGCCTCGATGGGCGATCAGATGGCGGTCCGGGCCCATGTTCCCATGGCAAAGGCAGCCGGGGCGACAAAAGAGGAGGTCGTGGACGCTATCCTCATGACGCTCACGGTGTCCGGGATACGCGGCGTTGTCACCTGCCTGCCGGGTGCGGTGGAGCAGTTTGAATAATCCCTCTTTTCCCCGACTACTTTCCGCATCGCTTCTCTTATCTCCTGTTGCGTTCCACTGTTGAGTGTGATGCTGGAGCCGCCGGTCAAGAAGGTGTTGTACTGGTGCGACGAGTGTAACGTGCCGCTCATCGCAAAGAGCTGTGCCTGTGGACGGGAAGGGAAGCGGATCGAGCTCCTCCAGCCCTACGAGCTCCGCCCCGCCCTCTCCGCTGACCATGCACTGATCCGGCGGCTCGTGCAGGAGCAGTTCGGCGACGTTCCCGTGGCAAAGGTCCTCCTCCTGAACAAGACCGGTGGTGTCGACAGGGCCGATCTCGTGCTGATGCACGGGGAGCGGTTTGGCTGGCTGACGTTCGATCCGGTCAAGCGGAGGTTTGTCTTCGATCTCGCTCCCGAAGCGCTCCCGTTCATTATCCGCCACGCGACAAAAGGCGTGATCGATCTGGAGGCCGTTACCGATATCCGGAAAGAGCAGGGACGGGTAGGTGGGAAACGCCTTGCCCTGACAAAGCTGCTCCCGAACGGGTCCGTGATCGTGAAATACAAGGGAAAGTACGGGACGGGCGTAGTAAAAGACGGGTCGATCAAGGTAAAGGAGCTCGCTGCCATTGAGCCCCGCACCCGCCCGGACCCCGGCTGGGATGTGGTGATTGAAAAGAACCGGTACCATCTGAAGAACCTGGAGCGGAACGCGGTCCGGGCGATAAAGCACCACATTGCCGACCGTCCCACCGCGAATGTCTCGTTCTCCGGCGGCAAGGACAGCACGGCCGTGCTCCACCTTGCACGGAAGGCCGGGGTGGAGAAGGCCTTCTTCATCGACACCAGCCTCGAGTTCCCCGAGACAATCGCGTTCGTGAAATCGCAGGGCGTGGAGATTGTCGGGGGAGCAGGCGACTTCTGGCAGGCAGTAGAGAAAGCCGGTCCGCCGGGAAAGGACAACCGGTGGTGCTGCAAGTTCCAGAAGCTCCGGCCGCTCAAACTCTACCTTGCGAAGGTCGGGCTTTGCGTAACAATCCAGGGCAACCGGTGGTACGAGTCCTGGAACCGGGCAAGCCTTGAGGAGACGAGCCAGAATCCCGACAACCCGCTCCAGCTCAATGTCTCGCCTATCCGGAACTGGCGGGCACTCGAGGTTTTCCTCTACCTCTGGTGGCAGAAGGCTGAGATGAACCCGCTCTATGAGCAGGGCATCGAGCGGATCGGCTGTTATCTCTGCCCGGCCATGCTGGAGAGCGAGTACGAGCAGATCCGTGTCACCCACCCGGAATATGCGAAGCGCTGGGACGACTTTGTGGAACGATGGGCGGCAAAGAAAGGGCTGCCTGAGGAGTACTGCCAGTGGGGTTTCTGGCGCTGGAAAGCGCTCCCGAAGAAGATGCGGGAACTCTGCCGGGAGAAGGGCATTGCGGTGAACGAGGACTTCACCCTGAAACAGACCGGACCTAATAAGAGGGCTGATGAAATGGTTGATATCGGGAGAGAGAGAACGATGAAGACAGCAATGCAGGAAAAACCTACGGATGACCTTGATGTTACCGGGATACGGAAAGACTTCCCGCTCGTTTCCGAAGTCGTATATTTCGACAATGCAGCAACCAGCCTCTCCCCGGAGCCGGTCATCCAGTCGCAGACCGAGTTTGAGCGCAATTACCGGGCCAATGTCGGCCGCGGCGTCCACCGCCTCACCCAAATCGCCTCCCAGCGGTACTGGCATGCCCACGAAAAGGTGGCAGAGTTCATCGGTGCAAAAGGAGGCGTCACCGTCTTCACGAAAAGCTCCACCGAGTCAATCAACATGGTGGCGCAGGGATTCGCGTGGAAATCAGGCGACCGCGTGCTCACAACCGTTCTCGAACACCACGCAAACCTCCTGCCCTGGTACCGGCTCAGGGACCGCGGAGTCGCCGTCGACTTCGCGGATATACGCGACGATTACACGTTCAACCTTACAGCATTCGAGTCCGCCATCACGGACGGGACAAGGCTTGTCGCCATCACCCATGCCTCGAACGTGCTGGGGGTCATTACTCCCGTGAAGGAGATTGCGAAGATCTGCCATGACCACGGGGCGCTCCTCCTCGTGGATATGGCCCAGAGCGTCCCGCACATGCCTGTCGACATCATGGAGCTCGGCTGTGACTTTGCCGCGTTTTCCGGCCACAAGATGCTCGGCCCCACGGGTACAGGCGTTCTCTGGATGAAGGAACCGGTCATTGAGCCGCTCCTTCTTGGAGGAGGGATCGTGGAGTCCGTCACGCGGTCAGGGTATACGCTGGTGGAAGGGTACCAGCGGTACGAGGCCGGGACGGGCAACATTGCCGGGGGGATCGGCCTTGGAGTTGCAGTAGACTACCTCACCCGGCAGGGAATGGATCGGGTGCGGAGGCACGAACAGGCACTCACTACGCGGGTGATTGACGGCCTCAAGAAGATCCCCCGTGTCACAGTCTATGCACCCGGCTCGCCCGACAACCGGGTAGGGGTAATATCGTTTACGGTCGAGGGGCTTCACCCCCACGAGGTGGCCCAGCGTCTTGACGAGATGGCCGACATCATGGTCCGGTCCGGCCACCACTGCTGCATGCCCCTCATGGACAGGCTCGGGCTGCCGAACGGGACCGTGCGGGCGAGCCTCGGGTTGTACAATACTTCGGAAGAAGTGGATCTCTTCCTTGCAACAATGGAAGAGATCACCCGGTAATTTACCCTGCACATCTCTTTTTCATGGAAAATTCCTGTTCGTCCCCGTGCCGGATGTATTTATCATGATTTAATATGTAGGAATTACCAAACATCTTCACGCAACCGGGCCCTGTGGCCCATTTGGATGTGATATCCGATGAAGAAACAGCAGATCGCCGATCTTTTCGCCCGTGTGAGGGAGAAACGCCCGCTTATCCACCATATCACGAACTACGTGACAGTAAATGACTGTGCAAACATCACGCTCTCTGCCGGGGGTGCCCCGGTCATGGCCGATGCCGTGGAGGAGGTAGAGGAGATGGCAGCGATAGCAAATGCACTTGTCCTCAACATCGGGACGCTCAACAGGGTACAGGTCGAGTCCATGGAACTGGCCGGCAGTATGGCCAACGAGCGGAAGATCCCGGTTATCCTCGATCCGGTAGGTGTCGGTGCAACGCAGTACCGGACAAAGACCGCACAGCGGCTCCTGGACCGGCTCGATATCGCCATTCTCAAGGGTAATGCCGGCGAGATCGGGGTTCTTGCCGGTGCCGAAGCAAAGGTCAGAGGGGTGGACTCTCACGGCTTATCCGGTGACCCGGTTTGTATTGCACAGGAATATGCGGAGGCAACCGGCCTGACCGTTGCCATCAGCGGCGCGACGGATGTAATCACTGATGGGAAGCACACGCTGCTCGTGGAGAACGGCCACCCGATGATGGGCAGCATCTCCGGAACAGGCTGTATGGCAGCATCCGTGACCGGCGTCTTTTCTGCAGAGTCAAAGGATCCGGTCCTTGCATCGGCGGCAGCCTTTGCCGCGTTCGGCATTGCCGGAGAACGTTCAGCAGCATCGGCGCGGGGGCCCGGCAGTTTCAAGAAAGGGCTTTTCGATGAGCTTGCCACCCTCACTCCGGAAGACCTTGCCCGGGCAGCAAGGATGAAAACCGTATAGCAATCACATGAACCTCAACCTGTATGTTATCACGGATGAAGGCCTTGCCGGCGGCCTCCCGCACAGCGAGATCGCACGAAGGGCGGTTCTTGGCGGTGCGAACGTCATCCAGCTCCGTGACAAAAGCCTCCCCTCCCGAGAGATGGTGCGGGTTGGCCGTGAGATCCGGGAGATAACCCGGAGCACCGGGGCGATCTTCATCGTCAACGACCGGCTGGACATCGCCCTTGCCTGCGGGGCTGACGGTGTCCATCTCGGCCAGGATGACATGGGGTGCGGCACAGCACGCCAGCTCTCCCCAACCGGCTTTATTATCGGTGTATCGGTAGGGTCCGTTGATGAAGCCCTTGCCGCAGAACAGCAGGGTGCGGATTATGTTGCTGTCAGCCCGGTGTTCTCCACCGGCTCAAAACCCGATGCGGGCCCGGGATATGGGCTTGCCACCGTACGGGATATCCGCGCAGCTGTCAGCATCCCGGTCATCGCCATCGGCGGTATTGGGTCGGCCAATGCTGCCGATGTCATTGGAGCAGGAGCGGACGGGATCGCGGTCATCTCCGCGGTGGTCTCGCAACCTGACATCACGGCAGCAGCACGCGGTCTTGCCGCGATCATTGCCGCAGCGAAACACGCACGGAGGGGAACGCCATGACCGGTAGCGCCGCGCCGCGTTTTGTCCTGCACGAGCATTTTGCCCGGCACCACCACTTCGACTTCCGGCTGGAGCACGATGGCGTGCTTGCCAGCTGGGCAGTACCCAAAGGGCTCCCCGAGAAGGCCGGCGAACGGCGGCTGGCGATCGCAGTCGAGGATCATCCCCTTGACTATATCGGGTTTGAGGGAACGATCCCGGAAGGGGACTACGGGGCAGGCGAGATGAAGATCGCCGATACCGGGACGTACGAATCTCTCGAATGGGGGCCCGGGCGCATAGAAATTCTCTTAAGCGGCAGCCGGTTTACCGGAAAATACGTTCTCATCCGGTTTAAGAAAGCCGGGGAAAAAGAGTGGCTTGTCCTCCGTGCAAAAGAGTGATCCGGCATGGGGAACAAACCCCCGGGGTAGTTCCGGCAGGTGGATGTGGATACGGGGGCAACTTATAAGAAATTCCACACTCCATCTTCAACAGAAGAATTGTGTGCAGGTCCGAAGCGATATGAATACCGTATCACCGCGAAACACTCTCTGGCTCTCCGTCACGGCGCTCCTTACCCTGGGGATCATCCTTATCTCGATATACTCCTTAAAAAACGGCTTTACCGATATATTCCCGTACTTCTACATCCTCCCCATCCTGATGGTCGCCTGGTGCTGCCCCCGCTATGCGGTGTATTTCACCGTTGTCCTCGGATGGGTATTCCTCGGCATCGTGTACCTGTACGGCCCGGCCAGCATCCAGCTCTACGCAGCGAGCATGGCATTTTTCTATATCTTTGTCTCGCTTGGTGTGGTGCTTGCCGCCTTCTCCACGCAGGTGGTCCAGGAGAGGAAATATAGGGAAATCTTTGAGACCTCGCAGGCCGGGATTTTGACGATCAGCCGCGAGACGCGGAAGATCCTGGCTGCAAACCACAAGGCGTTATCCATTCTCGGGTACGACCCGGAAGAACTCAAGGGACTCGACTTTGGCGACCTCTGGTTCGATTCCAAACAGGAAGTTGCTGCCATCAAGAAGATCCGCGACGAAGGGACGATAGCGGAGATGGAGGTCGCGCTGCGGAAGAAGGACCGGACCGTGATCTGGGTGCTCATCTCGGCAGCCGTCAGCAACGAGGGATTCACCGTGCTCTCGTTCATGGACATCACGGAAGGCAAGCGGATGAAGGACGAACTGATCGAGTCAGAACTCCGCTACCGCACCCTTTTCGACGGGGCAAGTGACGCGATCATCCTGCACGACATCGACGGAAAGATCTTCGAAGCCAATATCATCGCAAGCCGCTACCTCGGGTACACGAAGAAAGAGTTCATGAACAGGAGCCTCTACGATCTCTCCGTTGTTCCTGGCACCATGTTCCCTTCTGACGAGGTAAAACAGTTCACGGCGCGAGGCCATATCCTCTTCGAGTCGGAGCTCAGAAAGAAGGATGGCAGCGCGATGAAAGTCGAGATCAGCAGCCGTATCACCGAGTATTTCGGCATGCCTGCCGTCATGAGCACGATCCGCGACCTCTCGGAACGGAAGCAGGCCTGAGATCGTTCGTATGCAGGAGGGAGAGGCTTCCCTGCCGGCAAAGGCATGGCGGCTGGTTCTGGATTATAGGAAGGGGGGGCTTCTCGGGCTCGCCCTGTACCTGCTCCTCTGTGCCTTTGTCTTCTTCTGCGGGTTCATGACAGCACTGGGCAACGAGACTTCGTGGTCCGGCCCGCTCCTCCGGGTAGTCGGAGCGTTCTTTATTGTCGCAAATCCCCTGTGGGGGATTCCCCTGTCCATGATCCTCGGCGCTCTTTACTGTGACCGGAAATGAAACCCGGTGGGGCGGCGATGATAGGGACGAAAAACCTCCGTGGGTAAAGGAAAACTGCAGGAAAAGAACGAAGCCGCCGGAGGGACTTGAACCCTCGACCTGCTGATTACGAATCAGCCGCTATACCGCTAAGCCACGGCGGCGCAATACCTCACAATATCGGCTTTTGCGTTAATAAAAATATGTGTGGAT